>ENA-ORSR01000604-ORSR01000604.1-human-gut-metagenome-genome-assembly--contig:-NODE-604-length-30239-cov-4.822754_pt1 | contig 30239 bp, 30 predicted proteins | sample MGYA00241901_ERZ509166 | MGnify/ENA primary metagenome ERZ509166 (study PRJEB26280, sample SAMEA2338860) | human gut metagenome | biome: human gut; feature: human-associated habitat; material: faeces... | reverse complement strand
TTGAAATTTGTGATGAAATATCGGTGCTTCGAGACGGAAATCTGGTTATGACAAAGAGCACGGAAGATACAGATATGAATGAACTGATTACGGCAATGGTAGGACGTTCTCTTGAAAACCGTTTTCCGGAAGTGGATAATACGCCGGGAGATGTGGTTTTGTCCGTGCAGCATTTATCTACAAAATTCGAGCCTTATCTTAAAGATGTGTCTTTTGATGTGAGAAAAGGAGAAATCTTCGGATTGTATGGTCTGGTAGGAGCCGGACGAACAGAGCTTATGGAGACGATTTTCGGAGTGCGCACCAGGGCGGCAGGACGAGTATACTTTAATAATCATCTTATGAACTTTGAAAGTGCGAAAGATGCGATGGAACATGGCTTTGCTATGATCACGGAGGAACGTAAGGCAAACGGATTATTTTTGAAGGGAGATCTTACGTTTAATACAACGATAGCAAACTTGAAACAGTATAAATCAGGGATCGCTCTTTCTGATTCGAAAATGGAAAAAGCGACTGCGGAAGAAATCAAGACTATGCGGACAAAATGTATGGGACCAAATGATATGATTTCAAATCTTTCCGGAGGAAACCAGCAAAAAGTTATTTTTGGAAAATGGCTGGAAAGAGAACCGCAGGTATTTATGATGGATGAACCGACAAGAGGAATTGATGTCGGCGCAAAATATGAGATATATGAACTGATTATCAACATGGCAAAGCAGGGCAGGACGATCATTGTTGTCTCGTCTGAAATGCCTGAAATTCTGGGAATTACAAATCGCATTGGCGTTATGTCAAATGGATATCTTTCTGGAATTGTTAATACAAAAGAGACAAATCAGGAAGAACTATTAAGACTTAGCGCAAAATACCTATAAAATGAGGGAGAATGATGAATATGGCTAATGGAAACAGTAAGGTTCTGACGGCGGAACAGGAAATGCAGATTCGCCGTCCGATAGAAGAATACGTCGGTGCAATTCAAAAACAGATTGACGGTCTCCGGGTGGACGGCACGGATAAAGTGTTGTCGCTGCAAAACACAATGGACGGAGTAAAGAGAGATCGCACTCTTACAAAAGGTGAAAAAGAGGATAGACTTACGAGAATGCGCAGGGAACTGCAGCAGGCAAAAGCGGTAGAGTCTAAGAATAAAGACAGGATTTCAAAACTGATTGCAGATGCGGAAGCATATTTGAAAGAACATTTCGACAAGGAATATTATGTGCCTGTTAAAGAAAGCTGCGCACAGGAAAAAGTCCTTGCGAAAGAGAAATATCAAAAAAGAGTAGAAGAACTGAAGAAAGAGCATCAGCAGATTCTTTCCAAACTTTCAGAACATCAGGAAATAAAGGATGAAAAATATGTTTATAAGAACAGGCTGTTCGATGCGAAAATGGAACTGCAAAAAGATTATCAGACTATAAAGGACAGACGGCATGCGGCGTATTCTTATAAGTATCATCTGATTGATTTGCTGCGTATGTCAAAATTTACTTTTCTTGAAACGCGGGCGCAGAAATGGGAGAATTATAAATATACGTTCAGTAAAAGAAATTTCTTCCTTCAGAACGGATTATATATCGCTATTCTCTTGATATTTATTGTGCTTTGTATTATTACGCCGATGATTAAGGGAGCGCCTTTGCTCACTTATAATAACGTGCTGAACGTACTTCAGCAGGCATCTCCGAAGATGTTCCTTGCATTAGGTGTTGCAGGTTTGATTCTTCTTGCAGGCACAGACCTTTCAATCGGGCGAATGGTAGGTATGGGAATGACGACGGCAACGATTATTATGCATCAGGGAATTAATACGGGTGGAGTTTTTGGACATATATTTGATTTCACGTCAACACCTATCATTGTGCGTGTAATCTTGTCATTGGTTATATGTATACTTTTGTGTACATTCTTTACAATGATCGCCGGATTTTTTACTGCCAAGTTTAAGATGCACCCGTTTATCTCGACAATGGCAAACATGCTCGTGATCTTCGGACTTGTTACATATGCTACAAAAGGAGTATCTTTCGGAGCTATCGAACCGACGATTCCGAATATGATTATTCCAAAGATAAACGGATTCCCTACAATTATCATATGGGCAGCAGCCGCAGTCTTTATTGTGTGGTTTATTTGGAATAAAACAACTTTTGGTAAGAATTTGTATGCGGTCGGCGGAAATGCAGAAGCGGCGTCGGTGTCAGGTATTTCAGTATTTGCCGTTACGGTAGGAGCATTTATTCTGGCAGGTATTCTTTACGGATTCGGCTCCTGGCTGGAATGTATAAGAATGGTCGGTTCAGGTTCTGCCGCATACGGACAAGGATGGGAAATGGATGCGATTGCAGCCTGCGTAGTAGGCGGCGTGTCATTTACCGGAGGTATCGGAAAAATCTCGGGAGTAGTAGTCGGTGTGTTTATTTTCACAGCGCTTACATATTCCCTTACGATCCTCGGAATTGACACAAACCTTCAGTTTGTATTCTCAGGAATCATTATTCTTGTAGCAGTAACATTGGACTGTTTGAAATATGTTCAGAAAAAATAATTTTATTTTTACAAAAAGAGAGTCAGAAGCTATTCTGGCTCTTTATTTGTTCGGGGTATGCATTGCATTTGAAGTGACATCTGATATAATAAAAATTACTATATAGACATGGAGAAGAAGGATATGAAAACATACACAGTACTTTTAGTAGACGATGAAGAAGATGTAATACAAGTCATTATGAAAAAGATCAACTGGGAAGGGCTTGGTTTTTCTGTGATCGGCTATGCGAACAACGGTGTAAAAGCACTTGAGATGGTGGAAGAATACCAGCCGGATGTGGTGATGACGGATATTAAGATGCCATATATGGATGGTATGGAACTTGCACATCATATCAAAGAGGAGTTTCCGGCCACAAAACTGTTGATTTTCACCGGATTTGATGAATTTGAATATGCAAAAGAGGCGGTTCATTTAGAAGTTGAGGAGTACTTGTTAAAGCCGGTAAATTCAGTTGAACTGACCAATGTGTTTACGCAGATGAAGATAAAGCTTGATGAGGAGATCAGCGAGAAGAAAAACGTTCAGGTGCTGCAGAATTATTATCTGGAGTCCTTGCCACTTTTGCAGGTCAATTTTTATTCCACGCTGATAGAGGGAAGAATTCAGGCAGGGGAACTGCAGAAGTATCTTTCAGACTATCAGATCTCGTTGGAGGGACCTTGTTACTGTTGTCTTGTCATCCATACATCTTCAAGCAGGATACAGCAGGATGTGAACCCATTGCTTCTATTTGCATCAGTTGAAAAACAGGCAAAAGAGCGCCTTGGAGAAGCTTGGAGAGGAAAGTGCTTTTCTTATTTGGGAAATAGTATTTTGCTCGTGCAGCTTCAGGATGAGCACGAGGTATCAAGGCTGACAGATGAGTGCGACCGGTTCTGCAGATATGTCAAGCGAATGGTCGGAGCTGTTGTGACTGTTGGGATTGGATTTGTCTGCGACAATATTTTGGACCTTGCACAGTCGTATGCAAGTGCAAGAGATGCGGTTTCATACCGCGCGATTTATGGGGCGTCAAGAGCAATCAATATCAAAGAGGTTGCGCCGCAGGAGGTAAGTGAACCGGATTTAAAGCAGGGGACAGATTCGTTTAATCAGCTGTTTAAGATGATTCGTTTGGGCACGGAAGAGGATATTGAAAAAGCGATTGATGAATACTTGGAGCAGATATCCTTTCAGAGAAAATCCTTACAGCAGCACTATATTTCAGTCATGGAACTGGTAAGTGAATTATATCGTTTCTCTGCAAATAACGAGATTGTGATGGATGAATTTTCCGGAGATATGAGAAAACTGTATGGAAGGCTTCTTGATATGGAGCCGCAGAGCTTTCGAAAATGGCTTTTGGATATAAGTTTCTCTTTCCGTGAGAGACTGTTAAATTCAAGAAGCAGATCGACAAAATCTTTTGTCTTAAAAGCACAGGAGTATGTTCGCAATCATTATGCAGATGAAGAGTTGTCTCTGGACAGCATCTGTAGAGAACTTGGAGTATCCAACTCTTATTTTTCTACAATTTTTAAGAAAGAGACCGGCAATTCTTTTATCGGGTATCTGACAGAGTATCGTATGGAGCAGGCTGCCCGTATGCTGATCGAGACGGGGGAAAAGAGTTATATCATAGCGAAAAAAGTAGGCTATACAGACCCGAATTATTTTAGTTATGTTTTTAAACGGCAGTTTCACACATCGCCGTCAAAATACAGAACGGAGTATATGGAACGTGAAAAATAAGTGTTTGGCATATTTGAAAAAATTAAAGCCGAAAGGGATACAATCAACCCTTATGATTGCCTTTTCTGTGGTGTCGATTTCCATCATGCTGATATTGGGGGTTGCACTCTATCTTCGATTTTCAGGGATTTCAAAAGATGAGATGGTTGGAAGCACACAAAAACTGATGGAACAGGCAAGTGAATATTTAGAAGACTATCTGGTGAGTATGAGACAGATCTCAGACACGGTTTATTATAATGTAATAAAAGAAAATGATTTTTCCAGTCAGGCTCAGAGTATTCAAAGTGGAATGAATCTTTTGTATGAAGTAAATGGAGACAATCTGCAGAGTATTGCTATCTATAATGACTATGGACGTCTGATGGCAGCGGAGCCTGTGGCGGCGGAGAAGGAAGATCCGGATGTCACAGAACAGGATTGGTATAAGAAGGCGATGGAGATTCAGGAAAATATGCACTTTTCAGTGCCGCATATCCAGAATCTGTTCGACGATGGCACGTTTCGGTATTATTGGGTGATTTCGCTGAGCCGGGCAGTGGAGATTACCGACAATGGAGTGTCGCGTATGGGAGTTCTGCTTGTAGATATGGATTACTCAGGAATTGCCCGCATGATGAAGCAGATCAATTCGGCAAACAAAGGACAATATTACTATCTGTGTGATGGAGACGGACAGATTATTTATCATCCGCAGCAGATACAGATTGCAGACGGAACAAGGAAGGAAAGCAGTCAATCTGTGGCAAAATATAAAGAAGGGGTCTATGACGAGGAATTTGAGGGAGAGCATCGAAAGGTTGTTGTAAATACAATCAGCTATACCGGCTGGAAGCTGGTTGGTGTAATTCCGCAGACGACCTTTGTTGACGGCACGATCGATATCCGGTATTTCATTGCCATGCTGATGCTTTTGATGGCGATGATGTTGATGATTATTAATCGCATTGTCTCTGTGAGGATTTCCAGCCCGATTCTGAAATTAAATCATTCTGTTATTGAATATGAGGCGGGAGAGAAACCGAAGATTTATATTGGAGGCTCCACGGAGATCAGGCATCTTGGAACCTCTATTCAGAACTCCTATGAGCAGATTGACATGCTTATGAAGAAAATCGTACTGGAGCAGAACGAACGGAGAAAAAGTGAATTGGATGCATTGCAAAGCCAGATTAATCCACATTTTCTCTACAATACGCTGGAGTCTATTACCTGGATGATTGAGGGGGAGCGAAATGACGAGGCATCGTTTATGATCACCCAGCTGGCAAGGCTTTTCAGAATCAGTCTTTCGAAGGGGCGTACGGTAATCAGTATCAAAGAAGAACTTCAGCATGCGCAAAGCTATATGAATATACAAAAAGTACGCTATAAGAACACGTTTTCAGTCATATTTGATGTACAACCTGAACTGTATGAGTATTGTATTGTAAAGCTGGTGCTGCAGCCGATTCTTGAAAATGCAATCAATTACGGTGTGGGTTCGATGGATGATTGTGGAGAAATCAAAGTGACAGGCCGCATGCAAGGAGAAAATATTATTCTTTCTGTTACAGACAATGGCCTTGGAATGACGGAGGAAGAAGTTGATTTGATCTTGACGGACAGTAAACGGATTCGCAAGCATGGTTCCGGCGTAGGGCTTGTGAATGTGAATAACCGAATACAGATTTTGTTCGGAAAAGAGTATGGTCTGGTTGTGGAGAGTGAACCAGATGAAGGGACGACAGTATCCATCTGTATTCCGGCAGTTTTGTATACAGAAGACAACCGGGAGGATCTTGAAAAAGGGCGGATGTTCCGAAAGGAAGAGACGGCAAAAGAAGTGCAGGTGAAACGAGATGATGAATAACAAAAAAGGATTTGTCCTGACAGAAGTGATTCTGATGATAATGGTCATCGGACTGGCGTTGATGATGATTTTGGGACAGAATAAAAAAGCACTAGATAAGGTTTCGGTAATTCTTGAAAATGCAGGAGACAGTCAGTGGTCTGCTTTGAAGTATGGTCTGAAAATGGCGGCAGAGGAGGAGGGCATTGAACTTGCGGTTGTGGATGTAGAAGAAGGATTGGATGCAGAAGCTCAGAAAAAAGTTCTTGAACGTGAGATTGAGGATGGAGCGGATGCGTTGATCGTGCAGCCGGTGTTAGACAAGAATGATCAGGAGGTGCTGAAGAAGATTGAGAAGAGAGTACCGGTTATGCTTGTGGGTTATGAAGCGGAGAAAGGGGAAACAAGGTATGATCTTCCGGTTATAAAAGAAGACAATTATGAGATGGGACAAGCTTTGGCGGAAGAAATGCTCAAAGATTTTGAAGGAAATATAGAAGAGAAAAAAATAGGACTTCTTTTAGCGTCGACGGATTCCAATATGCTCAGCAGCCGAGAGTGTGGTTTTAAAGATGCGCTGGAAGATAAAAATGCCAATATTTTAGAGCTTTCTTTGGATGCGCTTTTAAACAGAGAGGAAAACACGGAATCGAAAGTGGATATTGTGATTGCTTTGGATGATAGCAATCTGACTGCAATTGGCGAATATTTGGCGAGCAGTCAGCCGCACGGAGAATTACTGTATGGAATAGGTCAGTCTACAGAAGCTATCTATTATCTTGATAAAGGGATTGCGGAGTGTGTTGTGGTTCCGGACGAGTTTAACGTTGGCTATCAGAGTCTGAGCGAAGTTGCAAGAAAGCTGGACCATTATTTTGAAAATATGAAGAAACAGACGGTATCATACTCGGTAATCCGAAAGGAGACGTTGTTCAGCAAAGAAAACCAAGAACTGCTTCTTACAATGAGCCAGTAGAGGAAAGGGGGAGAAAAGTGAGAAAGAAGAAAAAATGGTTGGTTGGAATGCTTGTCATCGTAAATGTATTTCTTTTGTTTGGCTGTGGAAAACGTCAGGAAACACGGGAGGACAAGGTGCATATCGGGGTTACTTATTACAACCAAAGCGATACGTTTTTGAATGAGCTTCTTGCCCAGTTCAAGGAACAGTTGAAAAATCCCGAACATGAGGAGCTTGAGGCGACGGTTACGATATTAGATGCAGCGGGGTCACAGCGCACACAGGATGATCAGGTGAAAGAATTGATTGACATGGGGTGTGATGTGCTCTGTGTAAATTTGGTGGATCGGGCAGATCCGTCGGAAATTATAGACCTTGCCAGAGATCATGATGTTCCGATTATCTTTTTTAACCGGGAGCCGGTAGAGGAAGATCTAAGACAGTGGGATGAACTTTATTATGTAGGAGCAGAGGCGAAACAGTCCGGTGTGATGCAGGGAGAGCTTGCGGCTGAAGTAATACAGAAAAATACTCAGATTGACAAAAACAGAGATGGAAAGATCCAATATGTTGTATTGGAAGGGGAGGCAGGACATCAAGATTCAATCATCCGGACAGGAAATGCGGTTGATACGATAAAAAACAGTGGAATAGAGCTGGAAAAACTAAGCTATCAGATTGCAAATTGGAACCGTGTTCAGGCACAGAACAGGATGGAGCAGCTGATTAGCCAGTATCAGAACAAGATTGAACTTGTTCTTGCAAACAACGACGATATGGCGCTTGGAGCAATTGACGCTTACAAAAAGGCGAATTATACGGAATCGGCATGGCCGGTGTTTTTTGGGATTGACGGCACGGATGCCGGACTTAGAGCGCTTGCAGATTCAGAGCTGTCGGGAACAGTATATAATGATAAAGAAGGACAGGCAAAGGCGATGGCGAAGATGGTTGAGGCAATTGGAACAGACGAAGAGATTGCCGAGAAATATGTTTATCTGCCATATATAAAAGTGACAAGCGAGAATATTGGAGAATTTCTTGAGAAATAAAAAAGAATAAGGGGTATAAAAGAGCATGAAGACATTGACAAAGGATATGAAAATTTTTTCGTATCGCACGGAATCTTTAAACGGCATGGAGGGAGATGACGGAGGTTTTTCGATAGAACTTTATGGAAATGGAAATCTAAGGTATTGTGTCTATCGCCTTTTTGATGACATCAGGCTGCTTCAGATGTTTAAAGTGAGTAAAGAGGCAGTGTACGATATTTACGGGATTATTGAGAAGGCGAGAAAACGCTTGGAGCGAGTGCCGCAAAAGCTGGACAATGGTTCGGAGGATGGAATGCTGAATGAATTTTTGTTTAGCGACTTCAGCTGGGTTACTGCGGTGAATATTCAAGAAGTATTTGTCAAAGGTATGATACTGACCAATTATCAGTATTATCAGCAATATAAAGAAAATATGAAACATGAAAATACAGTCTTAGGTGTTTTTAAGGAGATTTGCAAAGTATTGAAAAGTGCGGGAGTTGAGCTTTCTTTGGATTCCTGCGAGATTTGGAAAGACTGCAAATTAAAAGTGACATGGTAGACGAGTAAACAGATGAAAAGTATCATAGTGAACAATATAAAGGCACTCAGCGTAAATGATGGAGTGCCTTTGTATGTTTGGATTTTAACCTAAAATTGAATATATTGCACACTGTAAGGTGGGAGTGTGATTCCACCATTTAATGAGAGTTCTGTGCCGACTATCAATTCTGTTCCATTTCCATTTAGTTCGCCGTGGTAAGCAGTGTATGGTTGATCAGAAGCATTGACGGCAACAAGAACTCTCTCCTTGTCGGTCTTTCGTTCAAAGATGAGCTGATGATTTTGAATTACCACATTCCGGTAATCTCCATTACGAAGCGCATCACTTGACTGGCGAAGCATGATCAAGCGGCGAATCCAATCGGTCAGTTCGTTTGGTTTTGGATTTTCAAAACATGGACGGAGTGCGTAATCATTATTTGCTTCTTTGACTCCTTCCTCGCCCCATTCGCTTCCGTAGTAAAGACACGGAATTCCCAGCATGCCCATCAGGATTCCGTAGGCAATTCGGATATGTTCCTTATTCTTTAAAATGCTTGCAAGTCTTGTGACATCGTGGTTGTCTGCAAATGTCATCAGATGTTTTCCACGATAAATACACCACTGTTCAGGACCAAACTGGCGGTTCAGAGAGTGTGCGATTTCAAATAAATTCATATCATTCAGACTGGAAAAAAGTCCTTTGTAACATTCGTAATTGGTACAGCTGTGCAGCATCTCGTCATTTACAATCAAATTGTAATCTCCGAACAGCACTTCTCCAATCAAAGCAAAATTCGGTTTTAATTCCTGACAAAAGCTGCGGAGTCTTCTCATAAAGTTGTGGTCTAAACTGTAGGCAACGTCCAGACGAAGCCCGTCAATATCAAATTGTTCAATCCACTGTTTTACACACTCCAACAGATAATCGGAGACGGCAGGATTTTGCAGGTTGAGTTTGACAAGTTCAAAATGTCCTTCCCAGCCCTCGTACCAGAAGCCGTCCTGATATGCATTGTCACCGTCAAAATTAAGATAAAACCAGTCTTTGTATGGAGAGTCCCATTTCTTTTCTTTTACATCTTGAAAAGCCCAAAAACCACGACCGACATGATTAAAAACTCCATCTAAAACAATTCGAATACCATGCTGATGCAAATGAGAGCAAACATCCGAAAAATCCTTGTTTGTTCCTAGTCGACAGTCAATTCTCAGAAAATTACGGGTGTCATATCCGTGATTGTCAGATTCAAAGATTGGATTCAGTAAAACGGCACTTATACCAAGAGATTTCAAATAGTCTGTCCAATCCATAAGTTTGCGAATACGTGGAACCGTGACGCCGTCATTTTCGGTTGGAGCACCGCAAAATCCGATTGGATAAATTTGATAAAAAACACTTTCATAAGACCACATAGACATTACCTCCTCTGCTGTGTTAGTGTTTGCTGATATTTATTTTATCATACAGAAGAAACATTGTCGATTGGTGCGTAAAGTGTATTGGTTAGAACGATGATAAAAATGGTAGGAATTAGGAAAAATTTGGGGAAATACACGGAGAAAAAAAGATTGCACATCAATAAAAATTACGGTATAATTTGCCGGAAATAAAAAATAGCGAAGGAGTAAGACAACAGTGAAGAAAGAAATGTATGAAAATTTGGAATTAAATATCGTGAAATTTGAAACAGAAGATGTAATCCTGATGAGTGGGCTGGATAATGATGGTAATGTAGATGGCATAAATCCAGATGCAGGAGATGAAGATTTAGGTTAATTTTCCGGAGTACAATAGAGGTGTCTATGAAGAAAAAGAAATTAGTTATGATTCTGATTGCAATAATTCTTATTTGTGGCTTCATAATTTGTGCTGTCAGTTTTTCAAAGAATAAGGAAGCAGCTTCTCGAAAGAGTGAAAGTCAACAAGCACCTTTCAAGCAGGAGAAAACAGAAGAACAGAATGAGGATGTAAAAGAAAATCAGAATAAAAATCAACATGTATCTGACAATGATGAAGACATCGAAGAAGATGGAGAGGGAAAATCGACAGAAGATACGACAGAAAATCTTGATAACGAGATGGAAATTCCAGAGGAATGGAATGAGTAACAACAAAGGAGAAAGAGGAATGTGGAAAAACAGAAATAAAATATGGCTGACAATAATAGTCGCTTTCATATGCATGTTCGGCAGCGTAGGAATGGCGTTTGCGGCAGAGACAGGGACGCCTGTCACAACAGAGTCGATGGAAATTCGTACAGGGGAAAAAGTGGGGCTTCGTACAATTTCAGCGGTTGATAAAGCATATGTAGAAAAATTACAGTCGGAAGGTAAGAATGTGACTTACGGAACAGTAGCTTTGCCGGCAACAGTGCTGGAAAAAGTGAATGGTACATTGGAGATTGGTAAAAGTTATACTTATAATAAGAAAGTGTATAAGGTACTGAATATTCCGGGAGAAGAGATTTGGAAGACGACAGAGGATAAAATTTATTTTACCGGTGTGTTGACAGGAATCAGCGGATCCGGATTTAATACGAGATATGCGGTTCGTTCTTACATTAGTGTGGATGGTAAGGTAACATATGGAAATACATTGACACAGTCACCATATACAACAGCTCAAGATATGATTAGTTCGGAAGATGTTGCAACAAGTCAGAAATCATGGCTTGCAACAAATGTCATAGATGCATGTGATGATGCGAAGAAAGTGACAAAAGAGACACTGACAATCACATCAGCTGATTTGAAAAATGGTAAGTACACATTATAAGCAACTTCAAAAATTAGAAATTACAAAAAAGTGATCGTGGATAGTTCTGTAAACAGCGGAGAGATTATTTTTGATAATATCCGTGTGAGAAATTTGGAAGTTGCAGCAGATGCGAGTTGTACAATCACAGCGAACAATGTATCATTTGATAAAATAAGTAAGGTAGCCGGAAAAAGCAGAACAGCAGGAAACCTTGTACCGAATCTTGGCGCCGGTTCAAACGTAACAGAACTCAGTGCATCAAGCAACATGACAATTACGGGCGATTTGAAAATTGTGAAAGTAACAGTTGATAACAAAGTAGAAAATTTTGTTGTGAATACACCGGCAGAAAAACTGACTGTATCAGAGAATGCAAGCGGTTCTAAGATTGAAGTAAATAAAATGGTGGAAGATGCTGTTTTGGCAGGTGAAAATTCTACAATTTCCGGGACTGGAAAGATTGACAAAGTAGAGGACAATGGAAATAATGATGTGCAGGTAGAGGTTCTTTCAAACAGTATCGCATCTGTGGAAGTGCGCGGTATGAACCGCATGATTGTGACACTTGAAAAAGCGACAAAGAAAAAACTCACAGTAGATGACATGACAATCCTCTGTCACGGAGGAAAAGATATGACAATCTTAAAGGTAGAGACGACAGACAACAAGGTTTATACAGTGTCGACTTCTACATTTGCCAAAGATGACACATATACATTTTCAATCAAATTGGAATCAGGAAAGATTATTCAGAAAGAGTTTAGTTATAAAATAGACTGTCCAACAGTAAGTAACGCAACAGTGTTGAGAAGCGAGGCGACAAGAGCAGAATTTGACTTGTTCGACGTGGATGAAGGCGGGTATGTATACGTATATATTCCGGGACACACGCAGGTGAGCAAAGCGGCAGACATTCCATCTGCGGAAACGGTGAAAAAAGGATACAAGCAGCAAATTAAGACTGGTTTTAACAAAGTAATGATTAGAGGACTGGAATCGGGGATTTCTTATCAGCTATACTATGTGTTAGAAGCGCATGACGGAAGAAGTTCTGAAGTGTTAGGACCGATTGCAATCAGTGGAAGTGTGCAGGAAGATCCGAATATTTCCAAAGAATATTCCATGGTTTCTGTCGGTGAAAAGCCGAAAAATACAATTACAATCGTGCTAAATAAAGCACCTGAGGAGGAATTGACGCTGGATAATTTCTCGTTCATTTGCCCGACAGATTCTGAGATTACAATCGACGAAGCACAGTTGAAGGTAAGTGAAGACAAGACAACGTATACAATTGTAATTCCGGATAATTATGGACACAAGGACAATCAGTATACAGCGAAAGTGACATTCCAAGATGGAACAGTGGCAAAGAAGACCTTTACAGTGGAATATACACCGCCGCGTATTACAAATCAGAAAGTAGAACGTATTTCTGAGACAGAAGTACGCTATAGTTTTACTTCGGATGAAGATGGTGTGCTCTATTATGGAACGTATACGTGGAATGATGAAAGTAATGCATCATGGAATAATACACCGACTGGAAAAGAGATTCTCAGTGGAGCAGTTGCGTCCACAAAAGTGCAGATGCATGCGGGACAAAATACTGTAGAATTTACATATAACGGAACAGATGAAGATATATTTGCATTTTACGTAGATGAAAAAGGAAATTATGCAGGGTATACAGAACATAAAGAGATTCCGGCATATGTACCACCGGTTGATCCGGAGGAGCCAAAAGTGGAGATCGAGTCGATCGTATACAATAAAGAGGATACAGATTGGTATTATGGAACATGCTTAGATATTACTTTTTCACAAAATCTAGATTGGTATCCGGGACAAAATGATATTCGTTTTGAAGTGATTAAAGATGGAAAATTACCGTCAAAAGCATCTCTTACCACTTATTTTATAAATGATGATCCTTCAAGCGTGAGAGTCCAGTTTAATTACTTTACACTCAGAAAAGGAACCTATAAAATTTATATGGATGTAGAAATAAACGGAGAGATTCATACAGTAGAAAAAGAATTTATAATTGACTAATCAGAAAAGGACTTGGGAAAATGATTGCCAAGTCCTTTTTGCCAAAGAATAAGGAGGAATTATGCGTTATAAGATTGCCGAATGCGTGACGGAATATGAGCCGCATTATGAGATGCTGCGCCGAAAGATGGAGCCATATCGAACTGCGGGAGAAGGAGAACCAGATATCAGATTGACATTAACGAAACAATTTTGTGAAGAAAAACAAAAGGAGCAGCCACATCTCACGGAAGCACAATGTGAGTATATTTTTGCAGGCTCTGAGTTTTACAAAAAATTTATTTCGGAAGGTGGGATTATGGTACACGCCTCTGCGGTTGAAGTGGATGGAAAAGCATATCTGTTCTCAGCGGACAGTGGAACAGGAAAGTCGACACATACAAAGCAGTGGCAGAACTATTTCGGAAAAGAAAGAGCATTGATCATCAATGATGATAAACCCGCGATTCGAAAAGACAAAAACGGATGGGCTGCATATGGGACACCGTTTAGTGGAAAGACAGATGAGAACCTCAATCGCAAAGCCATTCTTCAAGGGATCTGTATGTTGGAGCGTGGAAACGAGAATGCGATCGAGAGAATCGGAGTCTGGGAAGCGATTCCGCTTTTGATGCGTCAGACGATTGTGCCTAGAAGTGAAAAGATGGCAGGGGAATTACTAGCCATTTTAGATACACTGTTGAGTGAAGTGCCGGTTTACCGAATGAAATGTACGATTTCAAAGGAAGCGGTAGTGACGGCATATGAGAAAATGAAAGGAGATCAAGATGAAAATTAAAACTGGGTTTATGATGAGAGAAGTAGCTGGAAAATTCGTGGCGGTTCCGGTCGGAGTGGGAGCAAATGATTTTAAAGGAATGCTGCAAACCAATAAAACGGGAGCATTTCTCTGGAAATTACTTGAGAAAGAACAGACGAAAGAAACGCTTGTTTGCGCAATGTTGGAGCATTATCAGATGACGGAAGGACAAGCTGAAAAAGACGTGGAGACATTTACCAGTCAGCTCATTGAGGCTGGAATTTTAGAGGTGTAAGGCAGGGAGTGTACAATGATTAAAAAAATGGAACAGATTCTTGTGGAGACCGGAGAACTTTTTACAACTGCCTCCGGTATCAGTATGCTCCCGTGTATTCGTCCAAAACGAGATATGATTCATCTTGTCACCCCAAACAAAAGCGTAAAAAAACACGATGTCATTCTTTATAAAAGAAAAAATGGAAATTATATTCTTCATAGAGTAATGAAAACGAAGCCGGATGGATATGTGTTATGCGGAGACAACCAGTGGGTGCTTGAACGAGGAATTAAGGATGAGCAGGTGCTGGGTGTGCTGAAAGGATTCTATCGTGGGGAAAGATATGTGGATTGTGAGAAAAATCGTTTGTATCATATATATGTGGCTATATGGTGTTTTTCGCTTGCAATGCGAAAATGGATTTTAAAAGGAATGAATCTGATGAGAAGAACAGGCAGGATACTTAGAAAATTCCCTGAAAAATCGGAATAGAAAGAGAAAATGGTACTTGACATAAGCCCATAATAATAATATAATAAATCAGTATGAAAACAGAAGAAACAGTTTACACCAAAGCCCCGGAGTGGACTGATTCTAATAGAAAGAAGATATTAACTTGATAAAAATTATTAGGAGGTCACCCAATGAAAACTTACATGGCTAATCCAGACAAGATTGAAAGAAAATGGTATGTAGTTGATGCAGAAGGATGCACATTAGGACGCTTAACTTCTGAGATCGCTAAAGTTTTAAGAGGAAAAAATAAACCGGAATATACACCACACATCGATACAGGTGATTACGTAGTTGTAATCAACGCTGAAAAAATTAAAGTAACAGGTAAAAAATTAGATCAGAAAATCTACTATCATCACTCAGACTATGTAGGAGGAATGAAAGAGACTACATTAAGAGAAATGATGGCTAAGAAACCTGAAAAAGTAATTGAACTTGCAGTTAAAGGAATGCTTCCAAAAGGACCTTTGGGAAGAAGTATGATCAAAAAATTACACGTATACGCTGGACCAGAGCACGAACAACAAGCTCAGAAACCAGAAGTATTAACATTTTAAGGAAAGGTTGAAAGGAGGAAGTTATAATGGCTAATGCAAAATTCTACGGAACAGGAAGAAGAAAAAAATCAATCGCAAGAGTATATTTAGTACCTGGAACAGGTAAAATTACAATAAACAAAAGAGATATTGATGAATATCTTGGATTAGAGACATTAAAAGTTGTAGTTCGTCAGCCACTCGTTGCCACAGAGACAGTTGACAAATTCGACGTATTAGTAAACGTACACGGTGGAGGATACACAGGACAGGCTGGAGCTATCCGTCACGGTATCGCAAGAGCTTTACTTCAAGCTGATGCTGATTACAGACCAGTTCTTAAGAAAGCAGGATACTTAACACGTGATCCACGTATGAAAGAACGTAAGAAATACGGACTTAAAGCAGCTCGTAGAGCACCACAGTTCTCTAAACGTTAATTTCAGTTCAGCAAGAGATAATCTTCGGAACTTGGATTTACGTTCAAATCCTTGTTTTATAAGGGTTTGTGGAGTTGTCAGATGTGGTGAAAAGCGGTGGAATTTACTCAGTTCGCAACGCATTTGCAACACGTTTGCAACAAAAATATCTAAAAATATAGGACACTTTTCGGTGATAGGAACTGGAGAGTGTCCTTTTTGTTATGCAGATTTTGTATCGGCAGTTACGCTGTCCTCATCTTCTAAGGTTTTGTTGATTGCGTCTACAAGAACCTGCATATCTAAGTGAGTATAAACTTTTTCTGTCAAAGTCATAGCACCGGAGTGCCCCACAATTTTCTTGATTGTTGTATCCTGAACACCAGCTTCCGATAACATGGAAATACAGGTATGTCGAGTACAATGCGGTGTACGGTCAATTCCAATCTGTTCCACAAGAGGAGTCCAATAGCTGTCATAGTAATTGCGATAAAGAAATCTTTTGCCATCCTCTGTATGAAGAAGATATTCGCAATCAGGAGAAGAATTATACCAGTCTTTATAGTAAGGCAGGAGCTTATCAGCAATCGGAACTTTTCGGATTCCGTTTTCTGTTTTGCTGTCAATTACATCAAAATACTGTTCTTCCAAATGCACATTTTCTTTCTTCAAATCAAGAAATTCAGAGATACGTGTGCCATTATAAAGCAGCATGAGGATAATCTGATAGTATTTGTCCTCTTTCATTGTCCAGACTTTTGCGACTTCTTCTTTCGTGAATTTTGTACGTGTATGCTTGTTTGGATTGCGGTCTTTGTACTGGGAGATTTCAACAAAAGTAGAATAATCTTTGTTGCAGATGTCATTCTTCAATGCAAATTCATATAACTGGTTGAACAGGATTTTGATTTTCTTCAATGTGGGATAATTCTTTCCGCAAGTGTCAATAACCTGTTGCAAGTCTGCCAGTTTTAAATCCTTGAAAACTCGGTTATAAAGAATGCCACATGTTTTGTAAGATGCCTTGTATCCTTTAATATTGCTTTCGGATACCGTAGGAAATTTTTTCTTAGACCATTCCTCATACACTTCCTGAAAAGTCATTTTGGCTGCCTTCGTATCATAAGGATTCCGATTATAATCAGCTAGCATTTGCAATCCCTCTGTTTTTGTGGCGGCATATCCAATAATGATATATTCATTTACTTTCTTTTCTTTGACTGGATCAATGCGATAGCCTGTGGTTTTACGAACCATCCAAGGTTTTCTTCTTTTTCCAGATAGTTTTACTACACTTCCGTAGCCGTTCGGTAATTTCATATTCTAAAAATCCTCCTTAAAAATTAGGACTCTTTCTTACCGTACCGCTCGTTCATAATTTTTTGAAATCTCTGGATTCGTTCTTCGTTTGAGATTTCTTCTGTTTCTTTTTCGGTCAGTTTTGCATTTGCGTAATAAGCAAGTGTTTTATCCTGCCACTTCTGATAAGATTCAAGACTTGTCTGATAGTCCTTGACTTCATTTCGTTTATCCTCAAATTCTTCCAAGAATAGACAGAAATCCTGATTTAACTCCGTAGAAACATCTTTGCCGTTAAAAGTAATAGCACATTCCCAGCCATCGTAATGTGGTGGGCGTTTGACTTCGATATTGAAGCCAAGTTCCTTTATCTTATCTAACTGAAATAAGAAATTCATAATATCAGAAAGATTTTCTAAAGGTTTTCTCTCGGCATCATACCCTATAAGATATGTGGATTCGCAGTCTAAAACTTTTGCGATTTCATTGAGCATAGCAATGGAAACTTCGATTTCTCCGCTTTCATATTTTTGGATTGTGCGAAGCGATTTCCCCAACAAATTTGCAAGCTCTGTTTGGTTGATACCTTTTTCTTTTCGAGCAGTACGGATTCTAAGTCCGATTTGATTGTTATGTAACTTCTCATTACTCATCATTATTCACCTCACGCTTATCATATCATAGAAAAATACGAATTACAAGTGCATATTTGTATAAAATAGTATTGACATGTGTAGAATAAGTGCATATAATGAAAATACGCATTAAAAGTGCATATTAAAAAAGAAAGGAGAAATAAAGTGAAGATAAACGTATTTAAAATGCAGATTTTGATGGGAGAAAGAGGATTAACAATTAAGAAATTGGCTGAGTTAAGTGGAGTGTCAAGGCAGACGATTTCCTGCATTATATCAGGAAAGAGTTGTACACCGCAGGTGGCATATAAAATTGCTACAGCTTTAGATCAAGAACTTAGTCAGATTGTAAAGGAGGATGTGGAAAATGGATAAAAGATTATATGTAGAATTGCCGCCATTTACGGGAAGAAATGTGCCGATTACGGAAATTGCAAAAGCAATTGGAAAAGATGCTCATTACGTTCGTATCGGAATACAGCAGGGAATTTTGAAATTTGGAGTGGCAATGAAGATGGGTGATTCCAATGAATTCAGTTATTACTGTTCTGATCGTAAAGTATGGGAGGAAACTGGATATTTCAATGGAGAGGCAAAAAAGCAGGGAAAAGAAAAAGCCCTTGCGTAACACAAGGACAACTTCTCAGAGCTTTTGATAACTCTATCTCGCAAATTCAGTATATCAAAGGCTCTGAGAGAATACAACGAAAATTTTAAAGGAGTCGAATTGAATATTTTTCAAGTAGTAAAAGAAAACGTAACTGCAAGGCAGGCAGCCGAGCAGTATGGGTTGAAAGTCAATAAAAACGGGATGGTCTGTTGCCCCTTTCATGATGATAGGCATCCCAGTATGAAAGTGGACAAAGGCTTTTGCTGTTTTGCCTGTGGTGCGAAAGGGGATGTGATCACATTTGTGGCGGATTTCTTTCACCTTGCACCATTAGAAGCAGCAAAGAAACTGGCAGAAGATTTTCAGATACCTATTTTTACAGATAACACAAAGAAAAGGAATGCCAGTAAGAAAAAAGAAAAACCGAAAAGAACATTGTACCAGACCGGAAAGAAATTTGAAGAATGGGAACGGGAAAGTATCCGCATTTTATCGGATTATCTTCATTTGCTGGAAGAATGGAAAATAAGATATGAACCAAAAACACCAGAGGAAGAATGGAAAGCAGAATTTATAGAAGCCTGTCAGCAGATAGAAAAGATAAATTACTATCTGGATTTACTGGTGTTTGGAGAGTTACAGGACAGAATTGAATTTTTATTGGATAGTGGGAAGGATGTGAAAAGAATTGAAGAACGAATGGAAGAATATAGACGAAACAATAAGGAACAGACTGGAAGAAGCATTGGATCAGAGGGAAATGAACTCTAAGCCGTACTCTCAGGAATGGTTTGAGGATGGGCAGATTGATGAAGTAGCATTTTGTGAAAATTTCCTGCAAAGAATGCCATTGAAGTGTATCAACGGTATCTTTTTCAGCTATGACGGAATGCTGCCAGACAGCGAAGTAGAAAAAGAAATTTATAGAATGGTAAAACCGGTTCTTACGAAAGGAATTTCCAAGAAAGTAAAACAGCTTTTGGAGGTTCTAAAACTGGAAGCCTATTCGGAGGAACTTCCGGTGCAGATGGATCGCATCCATGTGAATAACGGGACTTATTTTTTGAATGGAGATTTCACAGAGAAGAAAGAGTTTTGCCTGAACCGCTTGCCTGTAAATTATGAAATGAAAGAAGCAAAGCCGGAACGGTGGCTGAAATTTCTTTCAGAACTGTTGGAGGAAGATGATATTCCTACCTTGCAGGAATATATGGGATATTGTTTGATCCCATCCAATAAGGCACAGAAGTTATTGATTATCTTAGGAAAAGGTGGGGAGGGAAAATCACGTATTGGTCTGGTGATGAGAAAAATCCTCGGAACGAATATGAATGTAAGCAATATTCAGAAAGTAGAACATAATCGTTTCGCAAGGGCGGATTTGGAATACCGGCTTTTAATGGTGGATGATGATATGAAATTGGAAGCCTTGAAAGACACCAACTATATTAAAACCATAGTTACTCTGGAGGATAAGATGGATTTGGAAAGGAAGTCAAAGCAGAGCGTACAGGGGAATTTATATGTCAGATTTCTCTGTTTTGGAAACGGAAGTCTGAGTGCTTTGCATGACCGTTCCTATGGATTTTACCGAAGACAGATTATTCTTACAGTCAAAGATGTTCCGGCGGACAGAGTAGATGATCCTTATCTGATTGAGAAACTGCAAAGAGAAGCAGACGATATTTTCTTCTGGTGTCTGGAGGGATTGAATAGATTACTGAAAAACAAATACTGCTTTACCATCAGCGAACGTGCAAAGAAAAATCTACACGAGGCTATGGAATCCGGGAATAACATTATCGCTTTTATGCAGTCATCCGGGTATATCCGGTTGGAAGAAAATACAACAGCGACTTCTAAGAATCTGTATCAAGCATACTGCCGTTGGTGTGAGGACAATACGGAAAAGCCTATGAGTGCAAAAAGTTTTTCGGGGTACTTAAAAGAAAATGAAAAGAAGTATCACATTCATTATTCTACGAATATTCCCTCAGACAATGGGAAAAATGCCAGAGGCTTTCAAGGAATCCATACGCAGATACGCATAGACAATTATCGTTGATACGGATGAAAAGCAGATAAAAAAGAATTTTCCAAAGAAGCGTATATGCGTATATCATCAGGGAAATCAAGGGATTACAGGTTTCTGAAAAGTATGGAAAATACGTTTATACGCTTATACGTGTAATTCTTGAATTTATTTTATTTTTTAGCAGAAGGAAGTGTTGCAAATGTTAAAGCAGCCCGGATACGGGCAGATTTAAAAGGGCGGATACGCCCATAAATGAAATCGCAAGTCTGAGCAATAATCAGATTATGTAATACAAAAACAGCCCTCGGCGTTTGAGAGTGAAATACACCTATCGCACAAACCTAAAGTTTTATGCTCTTTGTATTTCGCCCTGCCGGGAGCAAACCGCCGACAGGCGGATGGGTTCGTAAACAGGTGCCTATGCACCTACTCACAATAAAGTCGGCGAGAGTCGAGGAAGGAGGATGCTTATAGGTAGACATTCATTTATCAGACAAAGCAAGCTGTCCGATGTAGCTGGAAGGATTGATTATATCTCCAATCCGAAACGACAGGAATATCTCTATGCGACCTATCAGACAGAAGGAGCAACACCGGAGTTTTGGAAAAATCTTGAAAGAGAAAATCAATTGGACTTTAAGGCGAGTGGTTCAGTAGGGAAATGTATTGAAGGGCGTGAGTTTATCACAGCACTTCCCGAAAGTTTTGTTCAGTACAGGGCAGATGATGTGGTAAGACTTTTTACGGAAACTTTTCATAAAAGATATGGTGTGGAGTGCAGTGCTGCCCTTCATCACAACAAGGCAAAGACGAATTATCATATTCATCTTGTATTCAGTGAACGGAAAATGCTGGAACAACCCGAAGTGAAAATCGCTATCCGAAATATGTTTTACGATGAGCAGGGGAAGCATAGACGCACGAAAAAAGAAATTTTAGACGAGCAGGGCAATCTTCGGGCGGGGTGCAGTATTATCCCCAAAGGGGAAGTTTATGAAAGCCATATCTTCACGAAAAAGGATGAATGGTTTAAGAACAAAGCCTTTACCAAAGAAGTCAAGGAACTGTTTACCGATACGATCAACCGATATGTAAAAGAAGAATCAGAAAAACTATCCGTATTCCAACAGGGCGGCGTATATCTGGCGACCAAGAAAATCGGAAAGAACAATCCGAAAGCAGAGGAGATAAAGACGGACAATGCGGCAAGGCAGGAATGGAATCGGACAGTTGATGTGGCATTAGTCGAGGGTGTTCCCGAAGAAGATATTTTGAAGATCAAGCAGGAAAAAATCACAGATAAAACGTTGCAATCTATCAGGACATACGGCTGGATGCCGGAGATGTTCCGTCAGATTATCCGAGGTGCGAAAGACTTTTTACAGGAAGTAATTTTCAAATTCAAACTACTGCCTAAACCTGTGCCAAAGATTGATTTGCAGGAATGGAAAGATATGCAGAAGCTCATGTATGAATTGCAGAGACAGTCCATGGAGATAAAACGCACACAGCAGGATATTTCTTCTTTGAAAAAGCAACTGTCAGAGTTACGAGGACTATTTAAAGGCAAAGAACGAAAATCTCTGGAAGGGAAAATTGAGCTGTTAGAGGATTTGGAAAAGCGTTTGCACAGGAGTATGGGGCGGATCGTAAAACGGGAAGGTTATCCCAATGTGCAATCCTTTCAGAAGGTTTATAACAAGGCAGAAGAACTGATTATGGAATACAATGAAGAACTGAGAGCGTGGAAAAATCAGACGAAACCGAAGAAAGAGAATCCGTTAGAACAGCCCCAAAAAGCGAGTGTACTGGAAAAATTGCACCGCTATCAGCAGGAAGGCAGGCAGCAACCGAAACGGTCAGTTAAGAAAAAATCTATGGATAGAGAACGATAAGAAAGGTGGAAACGATTATGAAGAAAACAATATTTGAAGAAATGGGCGGCATTTATATCAGACACGGGGATTATCTTATCCCCTGTCTTACCTTGCCGGAGGAAGAAGAACAGGCGCAGGAACGCTTTGAAAGGATTGTAGAGCAGATGAAACAGGCACAGGGGATTACAGAACAGTTAAAGGCAGAAAATCAGAAGGAATGGGTAGCGAGAATGAATAATATACAAGCGTGTGCGAGGGAGATTGTGGATAAAGGGATGATTTATCAATAAGAAAAGGTGTATGGTGGAAAGCAAGTCTGAAAACAAAATGATTAGGCGTTGTCAGATTCGAATAACAGACAGAAAACCTCGGATGCCCATTTTATAAGGGTTTCCGAGGTTTCTTTATGCCTGTTGAATCTATTTCTTTTGACGGAGTATTTTTTATGCGTTAATACCGAAAAACTTCTCCATATCCTCTTCCACAGTGCCAATTCCTGCAATGCCGAAGTTCTCGATCAAGACCTTTGCAACATTCGGGCTGAGAAATGCCGGAAGTGTAGGGCCAAGGTGGATATTCTTCACACCAAGATATAAAAGAGCCAGAAGAACGATAACTGCTTTTTGCTCGTACCATGCGATATTATAGATAATTGGCAGATCGTTAATATCGTCAAGCCCAAAGACATCTTTGAGTTTCAAGGCGATTACAGCAAGGGAATAGGAATCATTGCATTGACCTGCATCCAGAACACGTGGGATGCCATTGATATCGCCTAAAGGCAACTTGTTATATTTATATTTTGCACAACCGGCAGTAAGGATGACAGCGTCCTTCGGCAGAGCCTTAGCAAATTCTGTATAGTAGTCGCGGCTCTTTGCTCGACCATCACAGCCCGCCATAACCACAAACTTTTTGATAGCACCGCTTTTTACAGCTTCTACAACTTTATCTGCCAAAGCCAGAACCTGCGCATGGGCAAATCCGCCGATGATTTCACCGGTTTCGATTTCACTCGGAGCGACACATTTTTTTGCATGCTCAATAATCGCAGAAAAATTTTTTTGTTCGCCAATTTCTCCCGGAATATGTGTACATCCCGGATATCCCGCAGCGCCGGTAGTGTAAAGCCTGTTTTTGTAACTATCCTTAGGAGGAACAATGCAGTTGGTTGTCATTAGAATAGGACCGTTAAAGGATTCAAATTCTTCTTTTTGTTTCCACCAAGCATTCCCATAATTACCAACAAAGTTAGGATATTTTTTGAAAGCGGGATAATAATGAGCTGGCAACATCTCGGAATGCGTATACACATCCACTCCAGTTCCCTGTGTCTGTTCTAACAGCATTTCCAAATCGCGCAGGTCGTGGCCGGATACCAGAATGCCGGGGTTCTTTCTGACACCGATATTTACCTTTGTAATTTCGGGGTTTCCATAGCTGTCTGTGTTAGCCTTATCCAGCATTGCCATACCGGATACTCCGTATTTTCCTGTTTCCATTGTTAGAGCAATCAGATCTTCTACACTAAGGTTGTCATTCAGCGTGGCAGCCAGTGCTTTCTGAAGAAATGTGTCAACTTCATCATTGTCCTTCAACAGCACATTTGCGTGCTTCGAGTAAGCGGAAAGTCCCTTCAAACCGTAGGTGATTAACTCGCGCAGAGAGCGAATATCCTCGTTTTCGGTAGAAAGAACACCGACAGTTCTGGCTTTTTCTTCCCAGTTTTCAGATCCGTTCCATTTTGCGGCTTCAGGCAGAACAGTCAGATTGGTAACTTGCTTTAGCAGAACTTCCTTTTCGGTCAGTGTAGCACGGATTCTTGATTCAATGCTCTCTTTATCAAAATTTGCGTTGGTAATGGTAGTGAACAGATTCAGAGTAATCAAGTGATTGATTTTGGCAGATACCTGCTTACCTTCCTGACGCAATGCAGTCGTAATAGCCGAAATTCCTTTTGTGACATAGACCAACAGATCCTGCATGGCCGCTACATCAGGTTTCTTTCCGCATACGCCGGACATGGTGCAGCCCTTGCACCCGGCGGTTTCCTGACACTGATAGCAAAACATTTTTTGTTCCATAATATGCCTCCTAAAAACTATTAAAATTTGAAATAATGTGGTTTCTTCTCAATCAAAAAAGCATATAGACGCGTTTGAATTAATCTTCCCAGGCGATTGCAGACACAGGACACGAGTCGATGGCCTCCTGTACAGCACCTTGATTTTCAGCGTTTGCTGGTTGATACGCTTCCGCCTTTCCCTGCTCGTTCATACGGAAAACCTCGTCGCAGATCCACAGCAAAGCCCACAGCCAATGCAGAGATCCTTATCTACTTTTGTTGCTTTCATAAAATCACCTTCCTTTGTCAATTTTGCGTTTGATTAAAATACAACTACTAAAAGCATCTTGAACGCTTCCTGCCCATATACCGCATGGGGATGGCCTGCTGGCATGACAATAGATTCTCCTTCGTGCAGCAGATATTCAACGCCATCAATCGTGATTTTTCCGATACCATCCAAGCAGGTGACGAAGGCGTCCCCACCCGATTCATGGGTGCTGATCTCTTCGCCCTTTGCGAATGAGAACAGGGTAATACTTACTGCCTGGTTTTGTGTCAAAGTTTTGCTGACAACCTGCCCCTCCTGATAAGAAATTTGTTCTCTCAGCGTCAGTACTTCTGATTGAGCAATGTTTTTCATTTTTTTACTCATAGTATCTCTCCTTTTATTCCAAAATTTTACCACCCAACGAAATCGTAACAATCTGCCAAGGAATGAATTTTCCGCTTGCCTGCAACGCTTTTTTGGCAGCTAATTCCAGTCCGCCGCAGCAGGGAACTTCCATGCGTACAACCGTCACACTTTGAATGTTGTTGTTTTGAATGATCTGCGTCAGCTTTTCGCTGTAGTCTATGCTGTCAAGCTTTGGACAGCCGATAATCGTAATTTTCCCACGCATGAAATCCTCGTGCATTCTGGCATAGGCGTATGCACTGCAATCCGCTGCAATTAACAATTTTGCGCCGTCAAAATATGGTGCATTAGTCGGTACCAGTTTGATTTGGCATGGCCATTGTCCCAACTGTGATTCTGTCTGTACCCGGGCAGAAGGAGTTGTTTCTTGTGAATGTTGAATACGCTGCATTCGACTGCCGGGGCAGCCTGTATGGGGAACAGCGGCATGATTGCTTTTCGCTTTTTTCCTCATATTTTCCTGCACAGCTTTTTCATCATAGGCGGCAGCTTCTCTCTCCACAAAGGAAATTGCACCTGTCGGGCAGGTTGGCAGACAATCTCCCAAACCATCACAATAATCATCTCGCAGAAGTGTTGCTTTGCCGTTTACCATGCCGATTGCACCCTCGTGACAAGCTTCGGCACACGCACCACATCCGTTACATTTTTCTTCATCTATTTGGATAATTCTTCGAATCATTTTATACCATCCTTTCTCTTGTCTTTCTGGGCATAGTATATTATAATTAAAAATAAAAATCTGTTGTTATAACAACGAAAGGGTAAAAAATATGAAATTATCCGATATGCAGCTATTCCGTGGGTTAGAAGAAGATGACATCTCCTCGCTTTTAAGCTGTTTGAATAGTGTAAAACGCAATTATAAAAAAGGAGAAGTAATTCTTTCAGAAGGGAGTATTATAGAGAATATCGGCATTGTACTGTCAGGCATGGCAATGATATCTTGTAACGATATTTGGGGGAATACCAGCATTTTAGGAAGTGTTGCACCTGGTTCTGTATTTGCTGAGGTATATGCCTGTATTCCGGGACAGCCGATGCTGGTTACAGTGTCTGCCGTGGAAGATACCTCTGTGTTGTTTATGAATGTGGGACGTGTTCTGACTACCTGCACAAACGCCTGCCCTTTTCATACAAACCTTGCACGAAATCTACTGACTGTCTGTGCTCATAAAAGTCTGCAACTTTCACAAAGGATTTTGCACACCAGTTCCAAATCCATACGAGGCCGATTGATGTCTTATTTTTCAGAATGCGCAAAACATGCCGGAAGCAATTCTTTTCTGATTCCATATAACCGCCAGCAATTAGCAGATTACTTGAATGTTGACCGCAGTACTATGTGCAACGAGCTTTCTAAAATGCAGAAAGATGGCATGATTGAATACAAAAAAAATCGTATTTTGCTCAAAGACTGAGATTTAAGGAATGGTATGAATTTGAATAGGGATTGATTTTTTAAGCAAAATCGCTTATGATCTGAAATAGAATATAGTGCTATTATCCACAGTTACAGAGCAAGTGTTATCAACACCGATAACAAAATGATAACATTAGCCTGTATAGGCAGGATAATATGGATAAATCAAATAATCAAAAGAACTGTAAACACGACAGAGAATAATCTCTAAACAAAATTGATTAGTAATTGTCGAATTTGAATAATAAACCAAACCCCAGAGTGCCCTATTTTTTTATTCCGTGATGTTAAAACTCAGAAATTTCCGCTTTTTCCGCATAATTTCTTATATTTCGGTATGGTTGTATTGGCCATAAAATCATCCAATTTTTCTATGCTGCCATTAACCATCTCGCACGTACTGATCGCATCCGAAAAAACAGCTAGAACAAAATCCTTCATATCCGGATCCGGCCTGAAGGTAGAAATAATATGAATGATTGAATCGCCAAAAGCTATCAAATCAAGATATGCTGATATAGGATATCCGTACAACTCTTCACTATCTATATTAATTCCATATTTGGAGAAAATATTTTGGTTGTTCTTTTTTATCTGTTCGTTTCCATCATCTATTGATTTTTTGAGAAGATACTGGCTTGCTTTTGATAGTGGAGAGCCAGGAACCATATCAACAAAGATATCGTTAGGAATAATAGAATTTGTTTTTCTCTCTTTTTCGGATTCTTCCTGCCTAATCATCACTTCTGTTTTATCGGCAAGAGCCTTATCGGAATCCGGATACAAGTGAGAATAAGTATCCCATGCTGGCTATATCTTTCCCCGAACCAGCATGGCAGTTAAGGGCCTGGTGTGCGAGCTGCCGCCCGTGGATTCTGGCTATCGTGGAGAGATCCATGCCATTATCAGCAATGTCAGCAACCAAATTCAGGAACTCATCAAAGGCTCCCGTGTAGGGCAGCTCGTAATTGCCCCGATTGTTATTGCAGATTTTGTGACGGATCTGGGTGCGGAACGTGGTACAGGAGGATTCGGCAGCACAGGGCAATAAGAATACCGTTTGATATGCGCGCACAGTTTAAGTGTGCGTTTTTCTTACCCAAAATCTAAAAAAATGAAGGAGGCTATATGCAGATAGAGGAATTTAACCAATATGTGAAAGACCACATCAAAGAATACCTTCCCCCGGAATATGAGACTGCAAAGGTTTCTATCCAGGAAGTTACAAAAAGAAATGACCGTATGTTGAGCGGGCTTACCATTCTTCGAGAGGGCGAGAACTTTTCACCTACGGTCTATCTGGAACCTTTTGCGGAGCAGGTGGCACAGGGGCGCTCCTTGGAAGATACCCTGCGCGAGATTACAAAGATCCAGACCGTTCACCATGCACATGTACCGGTGAACATTTCCAATTTTATGGATTATGCTGAAACAGGTGGAACGGAGCGACTATCCGCAGATACCTTTATGGAAGGGATCACGGAAATGTGCCGGGAACTGGTAAAAGAACATACTGCACCGGAGGAACGATTTGCCAAACTGTTCCCGGATGCTAAAGGAAAGCAGGATGCTGTCGGCACCTGTCCCCGCTGTGGTGCACCTGTGTATGAGGGCAAAAAGGGCTTTTTCTGTGATAACAGGGATTGTGCCTTTGCTCTCTGGAAAGACAATAAGTTCTTCACTTCCAAGAAGAAAACCATAACCAAATCCGTTGCGGTTGCTCTATTGAAATAGGGCTGCATTTCCATGTCCGGGCTTTACAGCGAAAAGACTGGCAAAACCTATGACGCGGTAGTGGTGCTGGATGACACGGGTGACAAGTATGTGAATTTCAAGCTGGAATTTCCAGCAGCAAAAGGCAGGCGGAAATGAGCGGCCCGGCATCACGGGAGCTGACACGATCTGAACGGGCAGCGATCCGGCGGCTGGTAAACAAATGTGCCAACTATGACAGCACGGATAAAATCTGCCTTCCGCTGGACTGCCCTTGCTATATGTTGAATAAATCCAAAGCCCAGCCGGGATCATTATGGCACATGGCAGGGAAATCAAAAACAGCCCTCCCACCAGGAGTAGCTACGCTGGACCATTGATGCTGCACTGGCAGAAAAGCCGAAGGATTTTGAAGAATTTTTGCAAAAGGTGGAGGTGGCTGGTATTGAAGTCAACCGGGAACGAAAGCATCTGCGGCTCCGCACTTCACCGGAACACCGCTATACCCGGTGATTATACCGAGCAGGCCATTCGGGAACGAATCGCAGGAACCAGGAAGGTCACACCTCGCCGTACCTCTTATAAGAAACCCGCACAAAAGATCGGTATGCTGGTGGATATTGAAGCGGCCCTCCGTGCCGGAAAAGGTCCTGGTTATGAACGTTGGGCGAAAGTATTCAATATTAAACAACTTTTTCAGGCGGTGCTTTATTTGAAAGAGCATGGTGATATGAATTATGCGGAGTTAAAAGAAAAATCCGATAGCACCACCGCCAATTTCAATGCCGTGTCTGCACAGATCAAGGAGCTGGAAAGTAAGATGAATGCCAATGCAGAATTGCAAAAACAGATCGTGAACTACGCCAAGACAAGGGCGGTCTATGTGGAATATCGCAAGGCCGGGTACAGCAAAAAGTTTCGGTCAGCGCATGAGGCGGACATCCTTCTGCACCAGGCGGCGAAGAAATATTTTGACGAGCTGGGGATCACAAAGCTGCCTTCTGTCAAGGGTTTGCGGGAAGAATACGCTGCCCTGTTGGAGCAGAAGCGGAAAGCCTACTCTGCTTATAAGCAGGCCAGAGACGATATGAAAGAGCTTCATAATGTGCGGGCAAATGTGGAGTATTTACTGGAAATTCGCACGGAACCGGAGTCCCAGCGTTCTACTGAAAAAGACCGGCATTAGCTTTCAGGCAGCGTTTGTTTTCAGCGTTCCAACGGAACGCGTAGCCATTGCCAACGGCAATGATCTCAGGGGGTTGGGGATATGTCACCAACAAGCATGAGGCATGAAATTCGGGGTACGGATTTCATACCTCATACGACTTCTGTACAAGAAGGCATTGCTTGCGAACTTGAATTAGCTTATAAATCCAGCACTTCTTGCACTGATTCTTCCTCTATTACCTGCATAATAGAATCCATCATTCCTCCGCTGACCTCCAAATCGTCAGAAAGCAGGAGAGCCATTGTTTCACGGTCTTCCGGGGTGGCATTTTCAGCAAGTCCAGCCTGAACGACCTTTAGGACCTCCTGAATAAATCGTTTGCCTTTGTGGAACTCACTTCCCATTACAGTACCTCCGTCCTTATAAATTTCATCATTGAAATGTGTCTCATGTTATTTGCGGATTGCCTTTCCAAGTGCAATGAGCAAATCAATCTGTTCTCCGGGCAGAACCTTTATTATGTCCTGCGTTCAGCATAAATCGACTGCATTTTAGAAAGCAGCACTTGATTTTGAACGCACGAAATCACACCCTCCCTGTTGCTTTTTTGAAAAGGCTTATTGAGGGTGTTGTTGTGCTGTCCATTTTCGCATGATGTGGAAGTGACTAAAAATTTTTTGCTCTCGAAACGTGTATTTCCTTCACGACAAACGCATGAATGAATAAATTATGAACACCCTGTCCGGATTTTTTGATA
>ENA-ORSR01000592-ORSR01000592.1-human-gut-metagenome-genome-assembly--contig:-NODE-592-length-30694-cov-3.653873_pt1 | contig 30694 bp, 18 predicted proteins | sample MGYA00241901_ERZ509166 | MGnify/ENA primary metagenome ERZ509166 (study PRJEB26280, sample SAMEA2338860) | human gut metagenome | biome: human gut; feature: human-associated habitat; material: faeces... | reverse complement strand
TGGAAGTCGTGCGCGTAAAAATCACATTGGCATGTACAGAATGTAAACAGCGTAACTACAATACTACAAAGGAAAAGAAAAATCATCCTGAAAGATTAGAAACCAGAAAGTATTGCAGATTCTGTAGAAAGCATACTGTTCATAAAGAAACAAAATAGTCGGACCGGTTTTTAAGGAGTGATAAGATGAGCGACGAAGCAAAGAAAACAGAAAAAACAAGCTGGTTTCAGGGCCTTAAAGCCGAATTTAAAAATATCAGCTGGCCTGACAGAAAAACGCTTATCAGAGAGACAATTACAGTAACGGTTGTATCCGTTGTCCTGGGTGTCATTATTGCTACCCTGGATATGGTTCTCCAGTATGGAATTAATTTTCTGGTCTAGTATAAAGGTAAAGGTGAATATATGTCAGAATTAAACTGGTATGTGGTCCATACTTACTCAGGCTACGAGAACAAGGTGAAGGCTAATATTGAAAAAACAATTGAAAACAGAAAGCTTCAGGATCAGATATTTGAAGTAAGAGTCCCTCTTCAGGACGTAGTCGAGATGAAGGGTGGAGTCAAAAAGAACGTATCTAAGAAAATGTTCCCTGGCTATGTGTTAGTTAACATGGTCATGAACGACGATACATGGTATGTTGTTCGTAACACCAGAGGTGTAACAGGCTTTGTTGGTCCAGGGTCAGACCCAGTACCACTTTCCGAGGCAGAAATGAGAAATCTTGGTATTGTTGCCCAGAGCGACAATGAAGTAGAGATTGACATCGAGATTGGTGACTTAGTAGAAGTAACATCCGGTGCCTGGGAAGGAAGAGTAAGCACTGTAACGGCAATTAACATGAATAAACAGACTGTTACCATCGAAGTAGATATGTTTGGTCGTGAAACATCTGTAGAAATTGGATTTTTAGATGTTAAGAAGTTATAAGATACTCCGTAAGGAGCAGAAAAGTGGGAGGGACATTCCCGCAATTACCACAATAGGAGGTTAGCTATCATGGCAAAGAAAGTCACAGGTTATATTAAATTACAGATTCCAGCAGGAAAGGCAACTCCAGCACCACCTGTAGGTCCTGCTTTAGGTCAGCATGGTGTGAATATTGTCCAGTTTACAAAGGAATTCAACGCTAGAACAGCAGATAAAGGCGATTTGATCATTCCTGTAGTTATTACAGTATACCAGGACAGAACATTCAGTTTTATTACTAAAACACCACCAGCAGCAGTATTATTAAAGAAATACTGTAACATCAAATCCGGATCAGGTGTTCCTAACAAAACAAAAGTTGCTTCAATTTCTAAAGATAAAGTAAAAGAAATTGCAGAGATGAAGATGCCTGATTTAAACGCAGCGAGCATCGAAGCAGCAATGAGCATGATCGCTGGTACTGCCAGAAGCATGGGCATTACTGTAGAAGATTAATCGGATTGATTAGATACAACGAAGTGGGAGGGTCGCTCCCGATAATACCACAGGAGGTTATTTAGAATGAAAAGAGGAAAAAGATATCAGGAAGCTGCAAAGATCAGAGATAAAACTAACTTATACGACGCACCGGAAGCAGTAGCCATCGTAAAAAAAGCTGCCAGTGCAAAATTTGATGAAACTATCGAAGCTCATTTCAAAATGGGTCTTGACGGACGTCATGCTGATCAGCAGATTCGTGGAGCAGTAGTTTTACCTAATGGTACAGGTAAAAAAGTACGTGTTCTCGTATTCGCTAAGGGTGATAAGGCTGAAGAAGCTGTAGCAGCAGGAGCAGAATTCGTAGGAGCTGAGGAACTTATTCCAAAGATTCAGAACGAAGGATGGTTCGATTTCGATAAAGTTGTTGCAACACCTAACATGATGAGCGTTGTTGGTCGTCTTGGTCGTGTACTTGGACCAAAAGGTTTAATGCCTAACCCTAAGGCTGGAACAGTAACAATGGACGTTGCTAAAGCTGTTCAGGACTTAAAAGCTGGTAAAATCGAGTACAGACTTGATAAAACAAACATCATTCACGTGCCAATCGGAAAAGCTTCTTTCACAGAGGAGCAGTTAGCGGACAACTTCCAGACGCTTATGGGAGCTATTAACAAAGCTAGACCAAGCGCATTAAAGGGTGTGTTCTTAAAGAGCGTAACTCTGGCTTCCACAATGGGACCAAGCGTAAAGGTTAACCCAGTTAAATTAGCTCAGTAATAGATGAACAAATAAGAGGCTGTTACACTAGAGAATTAGTGGACAGCTTCTTTTTATATTCGGGGAAGGTTTTTGTTCGAACATTGACTTGTAAATAATATTTTGCTAGAATTGTTTTGCTAAGCCAATGACTGGCAAGGAGAGGTACTGATATGAATTATATTGTTTTTGACTTAGAATGGAATCAATGCCCTTACGGAAAAGAAAAAGAAAATAAAAAATTGCCTTTTGAGATTATTGAAATTGGTGCAGTAAAGCTGGATGAGAACAGAAATATAGTGGATTCTTTTCAGGAGATTATAAAACCTGTAGTTTACCACCGTCTGCATTTTCGTACGAAGGAAATTTTGGGAATTACTTCTAAGAGATTGGAGGAAGGTATTCCTTTTAAAGCTGCTGTAAAGAAATTTCTGGAGTGGTGCGGGACAGACGTAAAATTTTGCACATGGGGTTCGGCGGATTTGGTGGAATTGCAGCGGAATTTGAAATATTACAGAATGCTTTCTTTGCTGAAAGGACCTGTTTTTTATTACGATGTGCAAAAATTATTTGGATTGATTTATGAGAATGAAAAAACAACTCGTTCCTTAGAGTATGCCATTGACTTTTTGAAGATGGATAAAGGAGATACTTTTCATCAGGCATTAAATGATGCGCATTATACAGCAGAAATATTGAAAAAAATACCGGAAAATTTCATGAAAAGAAATTATTCTATTGATTGTTATCAAAATCCTAAAAATAAGGATAGTGAGATTTATACGGTATTTAAGGATTATTCTAAATTTATATCCAGAGAATTTTCTTCGAAGGAAGAAGCAATGATGGATAAGGAAGTTACGAAAACTCAGTGTTTTCTTTGCAAACGGACAGCCAAAAAGAAAATCCGCTGGTTTTCCGTTAATCCAAAATCCCATTTGTGCCTTGCATATTGTCCGGAGCATGGCTATTTTAAAGGAAAAGCAAGAATTAAGAAAACAGATGAAGGTAAATATTATGTAGTAAAAACTTTAAAGCAAATTGATGAAGCAGAAGCATCAGAAATTCGTGAGAAAAGGGAAGCTTTAAGAAAGAAGCGTCGTATGAAAAGGCATCAGGAAAAGAAGAAAAAATAGGGATACGCATGAAGTTTGTATGCGTATCCCTATTTTATTTCATAAAAAGTATCCTATATGAAATTTAATCTCTGCGTTCTCTTGCTTTTTTGCGTTTACGTCTTTTAATACTTCGTTTTATATTTACAATTAGAACAACAATATAGAAAAGAATACCTGTTATCAATAAAAACAATGTAATGTATTTCCAGGATGGAAGGAGATTGTCTTTTTCGGAAGTATTACTGTCTTTTGCAGGATTGGGAGAAACAGATGCATCTGTTTTTGTTACTTCTTTTGGAGATAGTTCTTGAGAAACCTTTAAGATTTCATCGGAAGCCTGCATAGATGAGCTTCCAATCTGTTGTTTTCCATAATAATAATCAATATTAAGCATATTGTTTTCTAAAGTAGTTTTATAGGTTAATTCTTCTGTTAGCTCTTTGGGAACACTGATAGAAGTGGTTTCTAAAGCTGTGGATAAAAGCCCTTTTTCTTCCAACTGTTTCCCCAGTTCATCTGATTTTGCGGGAGAGAGAGAAACAGCAGTAGTGTCAAGACGCTGGAAGCTGTCAAAACCATAATTTAAAAGAGCTTTGGTGTCAGTGTATTGGGCAACAATATTGACGTCAGCCAATAAAGCACAGACCAGTTTTCGACCATTTCTTTCTGCATAGGTAACCAGCGTATTTCCAGCTTTTTCTGTATATCCTGTTTTACCGCCAAGACATCCCTCATAATATTCAGAACCTTGCAAAATCATTTTATGGTGGTTATTCAGCCATCTTTCTTCATCTGTAATATTTGTTTTTGGAACGATATAATAAGGTGTTTTTACAACTTCCCGAAAAGTTTCATTTTGAAAAGCGGCTTTTGCGATGATTGCTAAATCTCTGGCTGTTGTATAATGGTTTTCATCGTATAAACCATTTGCATTGACAAAATGGGTATTGGTACATCCCAACTCTTTTGCACGTTGATTCATCATGTCTACAAAAGCAGGAACCGTAGTGCCGATATATTCTGCAACACCAGAGGAAACTTCATTGGCAGATGCAAGTAAAATTGCATAAGCACAGTCTTTCATGGTCAGTGTCTCTCCGGGTTTAATACCGATGTGGGTACTTCCTGCTTCGATGTTATTTACTTCATCTGTAAAGGTAATTTGAGTTTCAAAAGGTACTTTTTCGATTGCCAGCATTGCTGTCAGAATTTTTGTTGTACTGGCAGGAGCACGTTTTTCATCTATTCCTTTTGCATAGAGTATCTCCTCTGTATCCATATCCATGACAATGGCTGTTTCTGCCATGACTTTAGGTCCTTCTGGCCAGCCGGGAATATTGTTTGATTGAATTTCCCATTCGTAGCTTTCTGGAACAGGCGGTTCTTCCGGTGTTTCTGGCGATACCACAGAAGCTTCCGGAAGCACAGGAAGGAGACAAACCACGGCAAACAATGTTAAAATCGTATAGTTGATGACTTCAAATACGATCCTGCCCTTACTCTTTTTAATTTTTTTACTTACTTTGGTTGTATTCTTTTTCATAAAAAATCCTCACTTTTTTATTACATAAACTACTGTACATTATAAGCGATTTGTAAAATTATATCAATAAATTTGGAGAAAGGGAAAATTTCGCCTAGCCCTTGACAAATTCGGAGGATACTAAGTATAATAAATCTATGTGAAAAACTGTGATGGAGAGAGTATTTGATTGTCGAAAGTTTCAGCGAGTCAGGGATGGTGGAAGCCTGATATTAGTAGAGGTGAAAGAAAATCACTCCGGAGTTGCTATCTGAATAAAGTAGGAGATGCCGGGTTTCCTCCGTTAAAGGGAGCGCATATAAAAGTCATAATGCTTTGTATGTTGTAAGAGGTGGTATAACGAAGTGAATTTTACTCTCGTCCTGTTACAGGGCGGGAGTTTTTTTAGTCCTATGAACTAAAAACTCTTTTCATACATGCAAAGAAATTCAAGAGAGGAGAAATATCAATGTATCAGAAAGTTACTACGGATTTAAACTTTGTAGAACGTGAGAAAAATATCGAAAAATTCTGGAAAGATAACGATATTTTCAAAAAGAGTATGGAACAGAAAAAAGAGGGAGAAACCTATACCTTCTATGACGGCCCTCCTACTGCAAACGGCAAACCGCATATCGGACACGTACTTACCCGTGTTATCAAAGATATGATACCAAGATACCGTACAATGAAAGGGAAAATGGTTCCACGTAAAGCGGGCTGGGACACACATGGACTTCCGGTAGAGCTGGAAGTAGAAAAGCTGTTAGGTCTTGACGGAAAAGAACAGATTGAAGAATACGGCTTAATTCCGTTTATTGATAAATGTAAGGAAAGCGTTTGGAAATATAAAGGAATGTGGGAGGATTTCTCCTCTACCGTAGGTTTCTGGGCTGATATGGATAATCCTTATGTTACTTATGATGACAATTATATTGAGTCTGAATGGTGGGCATTAAAAGAAATCTGGAACAAAGGACTTCTTTATAAAGGATTTAAGATTGTTCCTTACTGTCCACGCTGCGGAACTCCTTTATCTGCACAGGAAGTGGCACAAGGCTATAAGGACGTAAAAGAACGTTCCGCTGTTGCACGCTTCAAGGTAGTAGGCGAGGATGCTTATATTCTGGCATGGACAACAACACCATGGACACTTCCGTCCAACGTTGCACTTTGTGTAAATCCTGATGAGCAGTATGTAAAAGTAAAAGCAGCAGACGGTTATACTTATTATATGGCAGAAGCGCTTCTTGATACGGTTCTTGGCTCTTTAGAGAGAGAAGAAGGAACACCTGCTTATGAGGTTTTGGAAACTTATGTTGGAAAAGATTTGGAATATAAGGAGTACGAACCATTATATAATTTTAAGAAGCTGAATAAAAAAGCGCATTATGTAGTATGCGACAGCTATGTAACTTTAACAGACGGTACAGGAGTTGTTCATATTGCGCCTGCATTTGGTGAAGACGACAGTAAAGTTGGTAGAAAATATGATCTGCCATTCCTTCAGCTTGTAGATGAGAAGGGTGAAATGACAGAGGAAACAAAGTGGGCAGGAACTTTCTGCAAAAAAGCAGATCCGGAAGTATTAAAAGACTTAGATGAAAGAGGCTTATTGTTCTCTGCACCGAAATTCGAGCATAGCTACCCACACTGCTGGAGATGTGATACTCCTCTGATTTACTATGCAAGAGAGTCTTGGTTCATTAAGATGACAGCAGTAAAAGACGACTTAATTCGCAACAATAATACCATCAACTGGATACCGGAAAGCATTGGAAAAGGCCGTTTCGGAGACTGGCTGGAAAACGTTCAGGACTGGGGTATCAGCCGTAACCGTTATTGGGGTACACCGTTAAACGTATGGGAATGTGAATGCGGACATCAGCATTCTATCGGAAGCAGACAGGAGCTTTATGAAATGAGTGGAAATGAAGCTGCAAAAACAGTTGAACTCCACAGACCATACATTGACGAAATCACAATCACCTGTCCAAAATGTGGAAAACCAATGCACAGAGTACCGGAAGTAATTGACTGCTGGTTTGACTCCGGAGCAATGCCATTTGCACAGCATCATTATCCATTTGAAAATAAAGACTTATTTGAACAGCAGTTCCCGGCTGACTTTATTTCAGAGGCAGTAGACCAGACTCGTGGATGGTTCTATTCCCTTCTGGCAGAGTCCACTCTGTTATTTAATAAAGCGCCATATAAAAACGTTATTGTTTTGGGACACGTACAGGATGAAAACGGACAGAAGATGAGTAAATCCAAAGGCAATGCCGTAGACCCGTTTGAAGCATTGGAAAAATACGGTGCAGATGCAATTCGCTGGTATTTCTATGTAAACAGTGCGCCATGGCTGCCAAACCGTTTCCATGGAAAGGCCGTACAGGAAGGACAGCGTAAATTCATGGGTACACTGTGGAATACTTATGCATTCTTTGTGCTGTATGCAAATATTGATGAATTTGATGCAACAAAATATACATTAGAATACGATAAACTCCCTGTAATGGATAAATGGCTGCTGTCAAAATTAAATACCGTAGTGAAAGCCGTAGATGAAAATCTGGAAAATTACAGAATTCCGGAAACAGCAAGAGCGCTTCAGGAATTTGTAGACGATATGAGTAACTGGTATGTAAGAAGAAGCCGTGAACGTTTCTGGGCAAAAGGCATGGAGCAGGATAAGATTAACGCTTACATGACTCTGTATACAGCATTGGTGACAATCTCTAAAGCAGCAGCGCCAATGGTTCCGTTCATGACAGAAGATATTTATCAGAACTTAGTAAGAAGTCTTGATAAAAATGCACCGGAAAGTATTCATTTATGCGACTTTCCAGAAGTGAAAGAAGAATGGATTGATAAAGAATTAGAGCAGAACATGGATAACCTGCTGAAAGCAGTTGTTATGGGACGTGCATGTAGAAATACAGCAAATATTAAAAACCGTCAGCCAATTGGCAAGATGTTCGTAAAAGCTCCTTTTGAGTTATCTGAATTTTATAAAGAAATCATTGCAGACGAGCTGAATGTAAAAGAAGTTGTATTTACAGATGATGTAAGAGAATTTACATCTTACAGCTTCAAACCACAGCTTAAAACAGTTGGACCAAAATATGGAAAATTCTTAGGCGGTATTAAAGAAACACTTTCTAAGCTTGACGGAAACAAAGCAATGGATGAATTAAAAGAAAAAGGCGCTCTTACTTTTGAAGTAAACGGACAAGAAATCATTCTCACAGAAGATGACCTTTTAATTGATATGGCACAGATGGAAGGATATGTTTCCGAAGCAGATAATGACGTAACTGTTGTACTGGATACAAACCTTACACCGGAGCTTATTGAAGAGGGATTTGTTCGTGAAATTATCAGCAAAATCCAGACTATGCGTAAGGAAGCAGGATTTGAGGTTATGGACAAAATCCAGATTTCTCTTGCAGATAATCAGGTAATTGAAGGAATTTTCCGTGTGCATGAAAAAGAAATCAAATCAGAGGTTCTTGCAGAAAACGTGGTATATAATGAACTGAGTGGTTATACAAAAGAATGGAAGATTAACTCCGAAAATGTAAAATTAGGTGTAGAAAAGCTTTCATAAGAGTTGGGGAGGAAAAAAGGGAATGTTAGACAATCATTTTAAAAAAGAGGAATTCAAAAAAAGCGTTAAAGAAAATGTAAAAATGCTTTACAGAAAAACAATAGAAGAAGCAACCCAGGAACAAGTTTTTCAGGCGGTTTCTCTTGCTGTAAAGGACGTAATTATTGACAACTGGCTCTTGACACAGAAACAGTATGAGAAGGACGACCCGAAGATTGTTTATTACCTGTCCATGGAGTTTCTCATGGGCAGAGCCCTTGGAAATAACTTAATCAATTTATGTGCTTATGATGAAGTAAAAGAAGCTTTGGACGAGCTTGGATTTGACTTAAATGTAATTGAAGACCAGGAGCCGGACCCGGCTCTTGGAAACGGTGGCTTGGGAAGACTGGCTGCTTGCTTCTTAGACTCTCTGGCAACATTAGGATACTGTGCTTATGGCTGTGGTATTCGTTATCATTACGGACTGTTCAAACAGAAAATTGAAGACGGATATCAGGTAGAAGTGCCTGATAACTGGCTGAAAAACGGATATCCGTTTGAGCTTCGCCGTCCGGAATATGCCAAAGAAGTAAAATTCGGTGGTTACGTAAAAGTGGAATACGACCCTGCAACAGGCAGAAATCATTTTATTCAGGAAGGTTACCAGTCTGTACTGGCAGTACCTTATGATATGCCAATCGTAGGATATAACAATAATGTTGTAAACACACTGCGCATCTGGGATGCAGAAGCAATCAATGACTTCCGTCTGGATTTATTTGATAAAGGCGAATATCATAAAGCAGTAGAGCAGGAAAACCTTGCAAAGAACATTGTAGAAGTTCTTTATCCAAACGATAATCATTATGCGGGAAAAGAGCTGCGCTTAAAACAGCAGTATTTCTTTATTTCTGCAAGTATCCAGGAAGCAATCGAGAAGTTTAAGAAGACACACAGCGATTTGCATGATTTACCAAAGAAAGTGGCTTTCCAGTTAAACGATACTCATCCGACTATGACAGTAGCAGAGCTTATGCGTATTTTAGTGGATGAAGAAAACTTAGAATGGGAAGACGCATGGAATATTACAACACAGACTTGTGCTTATACAAACCATACCATTATGTCAGAAGCATTGGAAAAATGGCCGATTGAGCTGTTCTCCAGACTGCTTCCGAGAATTTATCAGATTATCGAAGAAATTAACCGCAGATTTTTACTGGAAATCCAGCAGAAATATCCGGGAAATCAGGAAAAAATCCGCAAAATGGCAATTATTTATGACGGACAGGTAAAAATGGCTCACCTGGCTATTGCCGGAGGTCATTCTGTAAACGGTGTTGCCAGACTGCATACGGAAATCTTGAAAAAACAGGAATTAAAAGATTTCTACGAAATGTATCCTGACAAATTTAACAACAAAACAAATGGTATTACTCAGAGACGTTTCCTGTTACACGGAAACCCACTGCTGGCATCCTGGGTGACAGAGCATATCGGAGACGGATGGATTACTGACTTATCACAGCTTTCCAAATTGAAAGTATATGCAGATGATAAAAAGGCACAGCAGGAATTCATGAATATTAAATACCAGAATAAGGTACGTCTGGCAAAATATATTCTGGAGCATAACGGAATTGAAGTAAATCCCAATTCTATCTTTGATGTTCAGGTAAAACGTCTTCATGAATACAAACGTCAGTTAATGAATATTCTGCATGTTATGTATCTGTACAACAAGATTAAAGAACATCCGGAAATGCCGTTCTATCCAAGAACTTTCATCTTTGGAGCAAAGGCAGCAGCAGGTTACAGACGTGCAAAACAGACCATTAAGCTGATTAATGCAGTGGCAGATGTGATTAACAATGATAAATCTATTGACGGAAAGATTAAAGTTATCTTTATTGAAAACTATCGTGTATCCAATGCGGAAATGATTTTTGCGGCAGCAGATGTATCTGAGCAGATTTCCACTGCAAGTAAAGAAGCTTCCGGAACAGGAAACATGAAATTTATGTTAAACGGTGCGCCTACAATCGGTACCATGGACGGTGCAAACGTGGAAATCGTGGAAGAAGTAGGAGCAGAAAATGCCTTTATCTTCGGTTTATCTTCTGATGAAGTTATTAACTACGAAAATAACGGCGGTTATGACCCAATGCAGTATTTCAATAATGACCCTGATATCAGAAACGTGCTGATGCAGCTCATTAACGGAACATATTCTAACGGAGATTTCAATATGTTCAGAGAAATCTATGACTCTCTGTTGAACACAAACAGCAGTGACAAGGCAGATACTTACTTTATTCTGGCTGATTTCAAATCTTATGCAGCAGCACAGGAAAAAGTAGAGGAAGCTTATAGAGACGAAGAAAGATGGGCGAAGATGGCGCTCTTGAATACTGCTTGTGCAGGTAAATTCACATCCGACAGAACTATTCAGCAGTATGTTGATGAAATTTGGCACTTGGATAAGGTTGTAATTGGAAAATAGTAAATAAAAGTTTTAAATATGAGGAGCTGTTACTTTAAGCATATAAATATATCCGAATAATGTTTAAAGTGACAGCTCCGAAATTTTTCCTTCCCAAATTTAAGAGTCTGTTAAGGTCTTCTTCTTTTCCCTTTTGTATTGATATATTTCACCTAAGAAAAGCCCTAATGTTGATAATGCAACTATGAAATGGAAAACAAATATTTTTGTAAATGCTTCCTTTTAGGTGTACGTGGTATTACAATTATTATAGAATTTTTATAGAAACGGGGGATAATATAGTGAAAAAAGCATTACTTCTGGCATTTGATTTGCTGATGATAACCTCTTTACTGGGAGGTTGTATACCTACAAAAACAGAAGAAAAATCAGATGAGAAAGTATTACAGGGGAATTTCGTACAAAATGAAACAGAAAAAGAGCCTATTGCCAATTCTGCGGAAGAAAACGATGAAGAGAGTCATGCAGAAAGTCAAGGAGAAAAAGACCTTGTTAAACAGGAAAAAACAGTGGAAGGTTATGTTTTAGAAACAGAAGGAAATATTATCACTGTGGATTTAGAAAATTCAGAAGGAAGACATTATCCAGAAGAAGGTCTTGATCGTGGGGTAGAATTTGATATTACAAATGCAGAAAAAGATGTTATTGCTACAACAGGTTATGCAGAAGACAGAGAATGTAGAATTCAAACAGGGGTAACTGTTTCTATTACTTATTATGAGGAAAATGGGAAAAATATTGTGACAAAAATTTCTACTGATAACGATGAGAAAGAAATTGTTGTATATGTTTCTTCCGGAGAGATAGAGGAGATTACGGACAAAACAATAAAAGTTCATGTTTGTGAGGGTGATTTTAGCGGAGAAAGTATTGTATTTGATACATCGGAGATTTTAATATCGGAGGAAGTAAGTGTGAATTCTATGGTAACAGTTACATATTATTTAAAAGAAAACACATATTATGCATTGTCTTTTGGTTCTTCTGATTTGTAAAAAGGTTTTGTATTTGCAGAGATTAAAGCGAAAGCTGTATGGCTTTTAATACCGTTTAGGAAGCTTTTCTTGACATTCTGTTTTGAATTGTGTATTATGAAGTTAATAACTGCATATATATGATGGTCGTTGGAGTTTACTCCAAGGTTAAAAGTGAAATCGGTGCAAATCCGATACAGTCACCTCTACTGTAATGCGGACAAGGAAACAAGAAGCCATTGAGCGAAAGCTTGAGAAGGAGTTTCTAAGGAAGATGCTAAGTCAGAAGAACTGCCATTATGCACAGAGGTGTTTCCAGGTTGAGGATATTATATATTGTGTAGTTTATAAATTTAATACGTTAAAATAAAAGATTCTTTGCCTGTGGGCGAGAATCTTTTTTTGATGCATTAAAAAGTTGTTATATGACTATATAAGGTGCATGTGAACTAATCTCTGTGTGATATATAGGATGCAGTAAATATTATAATATTAAGGAGGAAGCTATGAAGCAAAAAAGAAACAAAATGTGGAAAAGAATGTTTAGTATGTTTCTGGTTGTAGCAATGCTCATCACTGCACTTCCGGTAACGGCATTTGCAAAACCTGAGGAAAAAGCAGTCAGAGTTTGGTTTGAATATGCAGATGGGCGTATTCAGGAATTGGATGGGAGTAGAACATTTCATCTGACAACAGAAGATAAGGGGAACTTTAAGGCAGAAGGATACAATGGCCGTGTAGGATGGATGGTTGTTGAGTTTGTCAGTAAGTGGAATAAAGTCTGGTGGGCAGAGTATAACAGTGGAGCATTTCAACCACAGAATAAAAATATTGAACTGAAATCATGGTTGGAGGATGCTAATACAGAAAGTAAATTGGTTGAATTTACTGTAGATGTAAAAAAAGCGGCTTCTATTGTGGAAGTGAAAGCTTTTTCTGGCAACCAAGAGATTTCTATGGATTCTCCATGTCAGATGAATGGTAGTGAGGCTCAGACACTTACTTTGAAAGTGCGTAAAGACAATAGTCAGGAATTTGAACCATTATCACTGAATAATTTTAATATTGAAAAAGTTAGCGGAGAAGGAATGATTCTGCCTTCCAATGGAACGTTTCGCGTAGATGGGAAGGAAGCTGTTTTCAAAGCAACTTTAAAATCGGATCCTAATGTATTTGTAGAATTTAAAGCAGTTGCGAAGGATATTGCACTTCAGGCAATTTCTGTAAGTGTACCTAAGATTTGGTATATTGATAGTTGGAACGGATTGGCTGACTACTATGTAGGTATTCAGAAGGGTGATAATCCAGATAATAACTATAAAATCAGTTATACTCCTTCAAATGCAAGTGATAAAGAAGTTGTATGGGAGCCTTTAACTGAAGATATTGCGACACATATGGAAGCTTTTGATAATGGTATTATTCCGAAAAAAGCAGGTGTTGCAAAGTTCAAAGTATCCAGCAAATCAAATCCGGAAATTTCTACAGAAGTCAGTGTAGAATTTCGCTATAAATATCCTTTAACTGCAGCAAAGGTCGAAAAAGATAAATATACAGTAGAAGAAGGAAATTCACAGGAGTTTAGTATTCAAGCAGCTCCGAAAAATGCAACAGAACAGAGATTTCATTGGTCTTATAGTCAGGACGGCATTGTTGAAGTGAAAGATTCTGTAAGTCAAGATGCAGTGAATGTAAATACACCAAAAACAACAATACATAAAATCAAGGCTTTAAAAGCTGGAAAAGTAACAGTTACTGGAAAACCATTTGATGAGACAGGTTCCTGTAAACCAGTTACCTTTGATGTAGTTGTAACAAAAGATGGTGTGGAACCACAAGGAGATACTTTGAGTATTGCAAAAGAAGATATTGCTCATGGAGTAAAATATCTTCAAGGTAAATCTTTAGAAAAATATGGTAATGAATGGAATATTTTTTCTATTCTTCGTTCAGGAGCAACCATTGAACAGAGTAAGTTAGATAAATATTATGAATCAGTGGTACAGGAGTTGAAGAAAAAAGGCAAGACCATGCGAGTAACAGATTTGGCACGTGTTGCTCTTGCCTTAGAGGCAATGGGAAAAAATCCTACAGATGTAGGTGGCTTTAATGTTTTAGAAGCCATTTATAATCATGAAAAAATGATGACAGATTCATCAAATTGTCCAATTTTTGGTCTTTTGGCATTAGATGGAAGAAATTATAAGATTCCAGAAGATGCAAAATGGAGTAGAAAAGATATTATAACACAGATTCTAAAATTTCAGAAAGCAAGTGGTGCATTTGGACTTTCTCTTGATAATGATTTAGCAAGTATTGATATGACAGGTATGGCATTGCAGTCCTTGGCACCTTATTATAATGATCCTGCTTATCCTGATGTGAAACCTGCAGTAGACAAAGCGTTGAAGCATTTTAAGGATAATATTACAGTGAATGCAGGGTTCCTTGATTTTGGTTCTGAAAATTCTTGTACAACAGCACAGGTTTTAACAGCAGTATCTGCATTGAATATTGATCCTACTGTAAAAGAGAATGGATTTGTTCAAAATGGAAATAACATGGTATCCAATCTGCATACATATAAAAAAGATGCTGGTTTTGCATGGCAGACAGCATTGCAGGCTCAAGAAATGGCAACCCAGCAGGTTACATATGGATTAATTGCATATCAGCGTATGGCAGAAGGTGGGACAAGATTATATGATTTTACAGATGTATTGGATGAAACAGATCAGAAAGCAGTAAAAGAAGTAGAAGAAAAAATCAATGCAATTGGAAGTAAAATTACTCTAAATAGTAAAAAATCTATTCAAGAAGCCAGAGCAGCCTACGAAAAACTGAGCGAAGCGCAGAAGAAACTGGTAAGCAATCTGGAAACTCTTACAAAAGCAGAAGAAGAACTGAAGAAACTGGAAGAAGCTTCAAAAGGAACAGTTACGCTTACTGTAGAACGTTTTACGATTGGTCAGGGGTATTTTGTAGAACCAATTAAAGTACCATTTGAAGCAGGAGATAATGGAGCTACTTTACTGAAAAAGGCAATTGGAGCAGAAAACTTTGTGGGAGCTGATTCTTATCTGGAAGCAATCAAAGGTGCAGACCTTGGTCTGGATAAGGTGAAAATTCCGGAATACATTACAGAAATCAGCAAAAATGAAGTTACAACAGAAGCAGCAAAAGAGTATGGAAATGATTCCAATGGTCCGGAAGCATTGGGACAATTTGACTATAGTAGATATTCCGGTTGGATGTATTTTGTTAATAATAAAGCTCCAAATGTTGGAATCACATCTTATCAACCAAAAGACGGAGATGTTGTAAGATTTCAGTTTACGGTATATGGTTATGGAACAGACCTGTCTGGAACAACATGGGGAAGTACAAATCCGGTAGTTAAAATTTCAAATAAAGATAAGCTGACAAAATTAATGGCAGAAGTAAACGCAGATAAAGATAATCTGATGGTTCATGATAATGTAAAGAATGCTTATAATGCAGCATCTAAAGCAATTTCTGCAATGATTACACCACAGACAGAAATAGATGCACTGTCAAAACGGTTAAGTGAAGCAATGAAAAATCCAGGACAGCCAGATGTTGAAGACCAGAAAGCAGCAAAAGAAGTAGAAGAAAAAATCAATGCAATAGGAACAGAGATTACTTTAGAAAGTAAAAAAGCAATCGAAGAAGCCAGAGCAGCCTATGAAAAACTGAGCGAAGCACAGAAGAAACTGGTAAGTAATCTGGAAGTTCTTACAAAAGCAGAAGAAGAACTGAAGAAACTGGAAGGACAGCAGGAAGAAAAACCAATAATAGTGACTCTAGTAAACAAAAAATACGGAGTGAGTCTGAAAGGTGAAGGGCTTACAGAAGATATGGAATTAAAAGTAGAGCCTCTTAATAAAGACAGCAAAGATGTAGAAAGAATGAGAAAAGAAATTACATCAAAGAAGTCTATTTTCCGTTTATTTAATATAAAACTTATGAAGGGCGGAAAAGAAATCCAGCTTCCTAAAAATGCAATCTTAAGTATTCCGGTGAGTGAAAAGTACAACGGAAAAGAATTAGTTGTGTTGGCTTGCAATGATAAAGAGATTAAACATCTGAATGGAAAAGTGACAGATGGTATGGTATCTGTGGAAGTGGCAGAATTAATGAACTTTGGTGTTGTGGTGGATGCAGTTAATTCTGAGAAAGATGCAATTGTAGGAAGCGGTTCTGGTAATGCCGGAGGAAGTAGTTCTGGCAATAAAGGAGTAAAAACCGGAGATCAGACTCCAACGGAAGCTCTTGTTCTTTTGGCATTATTATCTGGAGTGGCAATGATGCTGACAGTAGGAAAGAGAAGAAGAGAACAAAATTAGTATACAGTTTTTATGCTTTTATAAATAAATTTTAAAGGTACGTCTTTTCTTGACATTTTTTTTGATATTATGTACTATATTGTAGAAGCATAAACTGCATATTTATGATGGTCGTTGGAGCTTGCTCCAAGGTTAAAAGGGAAATCGGTGCAAATCCGATACAGTCACCTCTACTGTAATGCTTTTCGGCTAAGTCAGAAAATCTGCCATCAGAGAAATAGATTTCCGGGTTGAGGGAGTTTTATTTGTGTAGAAAAAGATGTGCAGGATAAAATTTCATAGTGAAGATAGATAAGGTTTCTTTACCGGTGTGTAAAGAGACCTTTTTTTGTGAGTTTGTTACATTAAGGGAAAACTAAAAATGTATAAATATTTTGAAATCCTCTTTTATGCGACTGTCTCATAAAAAATGCTATGTAAGAAAAAATATGTAAAGGAGAAAGAAAATGAAAAAAAGAAGAAATGCAAACCGTGTTCTCAGTCTGCTTCTGGTAATGGCATTGCTTATTACCGGAATGCCTGTATCGGTACATGCCACAGGCGACATGGAGACTCCGGTTGTAGAAGCAGGAGAAATTTTAAGTGGGACGGGGCAGGAAGCTGAAATTTCTGAAACGGAAATTCCCACAGTTATTGAAGCGGGAACAACTTATACGTTGACAGAGGATATTGTGTTTACAAAAGGTCAAACTTTTGAACGCATTGCAGGAACTTTAGATGGAAATGGTCACACCATTACTCTTGCAGATAAGCCTCTGGCAAATGAAGTGACAGGAACGATTCAGAACCTTGGAGTAACCAGTGAAAATGTTATTGTAAGTGACAAAACTTTTGGAAGTATGGCGATTACTTTAAGCGGAACCATTCAGAACTGCTATTCTACGGCTAAAATAAAATTAACTGGGTGGGCAGGAGAAGTAGGAGGTCTTGTAGGAACTTTCCGCTCAGGAGCAGTTAAAAATACGTACTTTGGTGGAAGTATTGACGCTATGATGGCAGGCGGACTTGTTGGAATTCGAGAAACGGAAGAAAGTATTTTATCTAACAGTTATTATGCGACAGATAAAGCTTCGTCAGCTTCGGGACCTGTATCTTGGGGAAAAAAGCCTGAAGACGGAAATAGTTTCAAAAAAACATTAGAGGAATTAAAGTCTGCAGCGCAATTATTAAATAAAGATATTCCGGACACAGGATTTACATGGACTTCTCCGTCAGATGGAAGTAATCAAGGGTTACCTGTTTTAAGACAGAGTGGAGGAAATCCAGAACCTGAACAGATAGATAAAACAGCTCTCCAAAATGCTGTAAATGAAGGAAAGCGACTGGAGCAGGACAGATATACTGAAAAAAGTTGGAAAGCATTTTCTGAAGCATTAGATGTAGCAGAACAAGTTTTGCAGAAATCAGATGTAAAGCAGACAGAAATTGAGGAAGCTTTGAAAGCCTTAAATGCGGCAAAAGAACAATTAGAAAAGAAAAAAGTAACAGAACCGGTTGCTCCGCCAAAAGATGAAAACCAGGTTGTTCATATTAAAAAGCAGGCAGATTTGGAGAAAATAGACGCTGAAAAGACAGACGTTTACTATGTTCTTGATAATGATATTACATTAGACAAAAAATATAAGGCGTTTTTTGAATTTAACGCTACCTTTGATGGAAATGGACATACGGTTACTTTTGAAGATACTACATGGTTGTTTCAGAGTGTTGGAGAACAAGGGATTTTACAAAATACACATTTTACCGGTACTTTAGCTTCATGGGCAGAAAGCGGGCCGGCAGGATATGATTTAAAAGGTGCAATTATTAACTGTTATACAGACGTGAAAGGCGATGGAGCCTGTGGATTTGCAAAACGTCTTACAGGCGGCAGATTGATTAATAGTTATTCTATTAGCGAAGGGAAAATAGCTGTTTTATTTAAAGAATATAAAGGAGGTAACTTAATCAATTCCTATTGGTCTGACAGTGGGAAAAATCCAGTACAATTTCCGGCAGAAGCATTAATAAATTCTTCTGCAAAGTCAGAAGATGATATGAAGACGAAGGAATTTGTAGAGCTTTTAAACAAGAATAAGGGTGAGTTTGGCATCGCATGGGGACAAAATAGTACAGGATATCCTTATTTTGGGGAGAATCAGGAATATAATCCCAACAAACCAAATTTTCCGGAAAATAAATATGAAATAGAGTTTGCTTTTGCAGATGGTGTAACAGAGACAATTGAAAATCAGACTTTATATGTATCACCGGATGAGGTAGGTGCTTTTAATCTGGCAGGAACATTTCACTTAAAAGAATTACCGACTACGAGTACAGTGTCATGGAACATAACAGATGTAAAGCCGGACAGGGCCTTATCAATAGGGGCAGATCGAGGTGAACTTCGAGTAGATGCAGAGGGTTCTGCCATTGTATCAGCAACAGAAAGAAAAGCAGATGCATCCACAGAAACAGTTGCTTGGGTAAAAGTAATTGCAAAATCACAGATAATTGAACAAATTAAGCTTTTTATTGATGGAGAGGATGTAACTAACGGTAAAATAAAAGTAGAAGGTTCCGAATGGAAAAATATTCAGGTACAGGCAAAATATCAGGGAAGCGAAGAATTTATTCCGGTACATAGTTCTCGTTTTACTTATGCGCCAAGTGATGGAAAATTGATTTATAACTTAAACTCATCCAGCGAATTTAAGTTCAACAAGCCGGGAACAGCATCTATGACAGTGACCGCAAAGGCAAACCCCGAAATAAAAGCAGAGGTAGAAGCAACTTCTTCCTATGTACCTGTTGAAAGTGTGAAGCCGGCTATTTCGGGAGAAAAAGAAATTCATTCCAGAAATGCAAATGATCCTGACAATTATGCGTTTTTGCCGGATTACAGCGGTGTGATTGTATCACCGGAGAATGCCAGCTATGCAAGTAACTGGACAGTAACAAGCAGTGCTCCTTCTATTGCTAACTATGTAGACAGCATGGTAAAGGGGTATGTACCATATAAAGCGGGTACAGTCACTTATACGGCAAAAATCGAACAGACAAATCCTGAGACAAAGAAAACAAGCGTAGTAAGCGGAACTTCAGAGGTTACTTATAAGTATAAAAATCCATTAACAAAAATAACCATAGATGAAAGCAACCTCCAGATGGAAAACTTCACAGAACAGCTCCTTAACTTAACCTTTGAGGGAGAGCTTTCCAAGGATGGCTGGAGTGTTACCGATCCACAGCTGGAATGGTCTTATGATAAAGCTGGAATTGTAAAGATTGTCCGTAAAGAACAGGGATATTGGAAAAAAGGAAATCCGGAATGGGATAATGCGCCGGATAAAGGCTCTTTTATTACCAGCGACAAGTATTATGTGCAGTCTTTAAAAGAAGGTACTGTAACGGTAACGGGAACCCCGATAGATAAGACAAATAAAGTAGAGCCTATAAAATTCACCGTTACTGTGTCAGGCGGGGAAACACCGCAGGTAGATATTGATGCGTTGATAAATAAAGGATTGCAGGGGGCAAAAGAGCAATTTGCATCCAAATATCCAGAAGAAAATTATCAGTATAACAACAACGACTGGATTGTCTATGCACGTCTTCGTGCAGGAGAAACCATTTCACAGGAAAAATTAGATGCTTATTATCAGTCTGTGGCAGACACAGTGAAAAAATGGAGTAAAATGCAGAAACCCACAGATATGGAGCGTGTGGCATTGTCCTTGTTAATTATGAACAAAGACATTACGGATGTAGCCGGTGTAAATCTGGCAGAAATGATTTATAATCATCCGAGCTTAGATATGGGTGGAAATGAGCTGGCATGGGCGCTGCTGGCAGCGGATGCAAAGGGAATGGAAATTCCCACAGATGCAAAATGGAACAGGGAGAGTATCATAACTGCACTTTTGAAATTCCAAAATGAAGAAAACGGCGGTTTCGGACTTATGGATAATCAGACTGTCAGTGTGGATATGACAGCTATGTGCTTGCAGGCGCTGGCTCCGTACAGAAATACAAATGTAAAAGTTCATCAGGCAGTGGAAGCAGGATTAGAATATTTGAAGAATTCTATGTCTGACTCTTATGACTTTGGAACGTCTGAAAGTACAGCGCAGGTATTGCTTACTTTGACGATTTTAGGCATCAATCCTTTAAATTCCGATTTTGGAACTCCTTATAGTAATATGATTACCTGTCTTATGGACAACTATTATTGTGAAACAGAAAAAGGAAATGGTTTCTGCCATGATAAAAGTAATAAAAAGTTAAATGAAATGTCCGGTGTTCAGGTATTTCAGGCATTTACAGCTTATACACAGGCAAAAGCAGGAGAAAAGACTTACTGGGATTTAACAGAAGAAAATCAAAAAACAGAAGTAGAAGAAGTTATTCAGCTTATTGAAAACCTTCCGGCGATAAAAGATTTAACATTGGAAGATGCAGAAGTTGTGCTTTCCATTCAGGCGTTGTATGAAAGTCTCACAGAAGATGAACAGAAACTTGTCCATAATGTAGAGAAGTTACAGAAAGCCATTGAACGCATTGAGGAATTAAAAACGCTGGGTGAAGAAGTCGGTAAAGTTACTTTAACGATTATGGATGGCTTAAAGAAGGAAGAAAAACTGTTGTCCCTTCTGGAAGAAAACGAAATAAAGGGTATGATGATTCAGACACAGGCAACGATTTATCAGACGGACTCTATGATGAGCGTCATTGAGCGTGCCTGCAAAGAAAATGGTTTAAGCATTTCTATCCGAAACGGAGAATACATTGAAGCGATTGATGGGCTTGGTGAATTTGACCGTGGACCAGGCAGCGGTTGGGTAGGAACTTTAAATGATGAATTTACGAAAACCGGTTTTGCGGATTTTACAGTAGAAAACGGCAAGTTAAAAGATAAGGACGTAATTACAGTAGAATATACGGAAAATCTGGGAAAAGACGTAACAGAAAATGCCGAATTATCTACACTGGGAATTACAGACGGTAAATTGTCACCGGAATATGCAAGAGATACTTATGAATATACGCTTTCAGTGGGAGAAAAGGTAAAAGAAATTACATTAAATCCGAAATCTTATAATCGCTATGCGGAAACAGTAATAAAGTCAGCAGATAAGGTTTATGAAAGCGGACAGGCTATTCCTGTGGAAGACGGAACAAAAATTGAAATTGTTTCTAAAAAAACAGTAAGAGGAGAAGACATCAAAACGTATCTTCTTACCATAGAGCAGAAAAAGACTTCACAGCCTGAGCCACAACCGGAACCAAATCCTGAGCCAAATCCGGATGAGCAGAAAGAAATTACATTGGTAAATAAAAAGTATGGAGTTTCTTTAAAAGGAAAAGGTCTTGAGCAGGATATGGAGCTTTTGGTAACACCTCTTGATAAAGACAGTGAAGCAGTGAAAGCAATGAGAAAGGAAATTCCTTCTGCAAAATCTGTATTCCGTTTATATGATGTTGTTATCCGACAGAATGGAAAGAACTTAGAGCTTCCTAAGGAAGCAGTGCTGTCTATTCCGGTAGGAGAAAAATATAACGGACAGCAGCTTACTGTATTGCATTACATAGACGGAAAAGTAGAAAAGCTGAATGGTAAGAGTGCAGACGATATGGTATCTGTTTCTGTAAAAAGTCTGGGAGGATTTGGAGTAGTGGTAGATACACCTTCAAATTCACAGGGAAATAATCAGAGCGGAAATCAGAGCAATGGCTCAAACGGTGGCGTAAAAACAGGGGATGAGGCACAGCTCATGCTTTGGATGTGCATTGGTGTTATATCCTTAGGAACAATAACAGCTTTGTACAGAAGAAAGAAAAATATAAAATAAAGGAATAAGAAACTGTCGTAGAAAATACAGTCAGGTCATTGTATCTGAGATATATTTCTACGGCAGTTTTTATTTCACAGGCAAGTATCACCCATGAATGTTGAAAATTACCTATATCATTAAAAATAGGGCAGGGTTACAATAGTTATAAAATAAGGGATAGTATAAGCTTTTATAAAAAATAGGAGACAGAAATGGGAAAAGGTTTTTATTTAACCCACGAGGCAAAAAGCTGGGAACAGGGGATTCCTGTGGGAAACGGAAGACAGGGCGCTGTGCTTTTGGGCGGTGTGCAGCAGGAACGAATTGTTTTAAATGAAGAAAGTCTGTGGTACGGAGGAAAAAGGGAGCGAGCCGTAGAAGCAGGCAAGGAAAAGCTGGAAAAGGTGAGAGAACTTTTAGAAAAAGGAGAAGCAAGCAAGGCACAGACCTTATGCAGCAGATGGTTTGTGGGAAATCCCAGATATACCAATCCTTATCATCCGGCGGCAGAGGCAGTTCTTAATTTTGAGCCTTTTGGAAAAGTAAAGGAGTATTTTAGAGGAATTGACTTAGAAAAGGGAGAGGCAGGGGTGAAAATCTGCTTTGACAACTGCGAAACAGTAAGAGAGATTTTTTCTTCTGTCAAATATCAGGTCACTGCCCTGCGTATGAAAACAGATAAAGAACAGGGCATGAGCTTTTCCTTGGGATTAAACCGCAGACCGTTTGAAGAAAATGCCGAAGTAGAGGACAGAGAAATTTCTTTAAACGGACACAGCGGAGACGGAGTGTGTTATGATGTAAGGTGCAGAGTGGGGAAAACAGATGGAAGAGTCTGTGTAGAAGGTGGATATCTTCTTGTAGAAAGAGCCTCTTATGTGGAAATTTTCTTTTGCGTGCGTACGGATTATGAGGATAAAAAATCTTTAGATGCGTGTGGCAGGCTTTTAAAAGAAGTAGCAAAAGCGGGATTTGAGGAGATTAAGAAGGCGCATATTGAGGAATACGGAAGACTCTATAATAATATGAGACTGGAGATAGAAGGGGCAGAGGAGCTGGCTCAAATTCCGGCGGATGAGCTTTTAAAACGCTGTGAAGAACCAAAGGTTCAGGGCTATTTAACTTGGCTTATGTTTTCCTACGCAAGATATCTTCTTATCAGTAGCTCCTATGGCTGTGCGCTGCCTGCAAATCTTCAGGGGATATGGAACGGCAGCTTTACTCCTCCGTGGGAAAGCGGATATACCATCAATATTAACCTCCAGATGAATTACTGGATGGCAGATAGAGCAGGACTGGGCGTATGCTATGAGTCGTTCTTCAACTTGATAGAAAAGATGCTTCCAAATGGACGAAAAACAGCCAAAAAAGTGTATGCTTGCAGAGGTTTTGTAGCGCATCACAATACAAATTTGTGGGGAGACACGGACATTACAGGGTTGTGGCTCCTGCATTTCTCTGCCTATGGGTGGCGCATGGATGGCAAACCAGCTTTATCATCACAGTGAGTTTGAGGAAAATCCGAAGGAAATCAGGGAGCGTGTGCTGCCTGTTATGAAAGAATGTATTTTATTTTTCTATGACTATCTTTATCGGAAATCTGATAAAATGTGGATAAGCGGCCCTACGGTATCACCGGAAAATACCTATCGCCTTTTAGATGGTCAGGAAGCCAGTGTGGCTATGGGCGTTGCCATGGACCATCAGATTATTCGTGAGCTTGCGGAGAATTATCTGGAAGGATGCAGAAGATATAATACAGGTTCGCCGGAATATGAGACAGAAAAAATGGCGCAGGAGATATTAGAACATTTGCCGCCTACCAAGATTGGGAAGTCTGGCAGGATTTTGGAATGGCAGGAGGAATACGAGGAAGTAGAAAAGGGACACCGTCATATTTCTCATTTATATGGGCTGCATCCGGGAAGAGAAATTTCAGAGGATACGCCTGCGCTTTTCGAGGCGGCGAAAAGAACTCTGGAATATCGTTTGGAGCACGGAGGCGGTCATACGGGCTGGAGTAAAGCGTGGATTATGTGCTTTTATGCCCGCTTAAAGGACAAGAAAAAATTTGATGAGCAGATGAGACAATTTCTTGCAAACAGTGTGGATGAAAACCTGTGGGATATTCATCCCCCGTTTCAGATTGACGGAAATTTCGGAATGGCAGAGGCAGTATTGGAAGCATTGGCATCCCGAAGGGGTGATGTGGTAGAGCTTCTTCGGATTATTCCTGAGGGAATGGAGACAGGGATGGTGACAGGTCTGTGTCTGGAAGGAAGGCTGAAGGTGGATTTCGCATGGAAATGTGGAAAACTTACAAAAATTTCTCTTTCTTCGGGGAAAACTCAAACCATAGAGCTGCGTTATTGTGGGATACGAAGGAGCGTTACTCTTTTAGAAAACAGCAGATTAGAGCTAGAAGGAGTGGAAAATTATGAATAAAAAAGAATATTTTGAAAGACAGAAAAACAGATATCAAAAGGGCGAGTTGGAATGGTGTGCAAAGGCGGCGAGAGAATATCGCTCGGAAAACACCGACCAGATTATGCGTATTGCAGATGAGGCTGTGCGCTTAGAGTTTATTTTTGACTTACCCTGGGACATGGAGCGTACCTACGAAAAGGAGACGTTTACATATCCCATTAACTGGACGTATATGCCCACAGATGATCCGGAGTTTATTTATCAGATGAACCGTCATCGTTATTTTATCTGTCTGGGACAGGCTTATGCCATGACAGGAGAGGAAAAGTATGCCAAAGCCTTTGTAGATATGATAACAGACTGGATTACAGGCGTACCTCTGACAGAGGAGAGTAAAAAGGTTACATGGAGAGAAATTGAGGCAGGTATTCGTGGGGAAAACTGGACAAAGAGCATCTTATATTTTGAAAACAGTCCGCTGATTGATGACGCTTTTATGGAAATGTTTACAAAAAGCTTAGAGGAACATGGAGAATATCTTCTTCATGCCAGAAGGGGCTTTCAGATTTCCAGCAACTGGGGTGTTATTGAAAACCACGGTTTGCTGTTTATCGGTCTGGCGCTTAATCAGGAGGAATATGTGGAAACGGCTTTAAAGCGTCTGGAGCAGGAAGGGCAAATTCAGGTATTTTCAGACGGCGTACATTGGGAGCAGTCCTGTATGTATCACAATGAAGTTCTGCACTGCTTTTTAGAGAGCGTTCATATTTTACAGGTATGGGAAAGGGAAATTCCCGAAAAGCTTTTAGAAGTTACCCGCCGTATGGCAATGGCAAATGTGGCATGGAAAAAACCGGATGGCTGTCAGCCTCTTACCGGAGACAGTGACGAAACTTGTCTGGAGGATATGCTGGCTGCTTCTGCTATTATTCTGGCAAAGGAAGGCTGTCAGGAGGCAGAGGCTTTAAAGGGCTGTGCAGGAGAATATCCGGACTATGAGAGTATCTGGGATTTACGTCAAAAAGGAGCAGATATTTACGACAACATCAATGGACAGACGCCGAAGCAGAAGAATTTTATGCTGGAGGAAAGTGGAAATTATTATGTGCGAAGCAGTTGGGAGCGTGACGGAGAATATCTTCACTTCCGAAACGGCTGCCTGGGCGGAGGACACGGACATAATGACAAGCTGCATCTTGATGTGGTCAGCGAAGGCGAGGACGTACTGGTGGATGCAGGAAGATATCAGTATACTTATCACGAAGAAAACAGGATTTGGCTGAAAAGCGCTTATGCACACAACACGATTTTAGTAGACGGACAGGACTTTATGGAATATACAGACGCATGGGGCAGCCAAAACGCTGTGCCTGAGCTTCGATTTGCACCAAAGGAAAAGAACGGATATCTGGTATTGGAGGGTGCACATACAGGATATCTGCAAGGGGGAGCGCAGGTGCTTCTGAATAGAAAAATAGTCGTATTAGAACCGGGGGTTTATGTGGTTGCAGATATGGCGTATACAGGAGAAACACATACATATAGCAGAATTTTCCACTTCAATAATCAGGGACAGCTTGTTTACGAAGACAACAGAATTGTATATAATGGAGAGAAAGCAAAAATGGAACTGGTATTTCCTCAGAAAGACACATCCGTTAAAAAGGTTGAGAGCAAGCTTTCCCGCCATTACAATCTGTGTGAGAAAAACGAAAGTATCTGGGCAGATAGAAAGGGAGAAGGAACAACAGCCATGCTTGCGGTGCTGGCAGGCAGACAGAAGCAAAAGGCAGAGGTGCGTATGCAGCAGGTTTATAATCCTGTACGTGATTGTATGCTGGATGAGAAACAGGCGCAGGGCTTGTATATCCGCACAGATAATCACGAATATCAGTTAATATTCCGATACCGTGATTTGACAGGACCGCAGGATTTACTTCAGGTGGAGGAGTGTCTGGGAATAGGAAGCCTGTTGATTTGTGCAGATAAAGGAGATACCATTAGTTTCGCATAATATACAGAGGGTGAAAATATGTACAGACTAATGATAGTAGAAGATGAGCAGGCAATCGCACAGGGTATTGCAAACAGCCTGCCGTGGGAAGAGACAACAGTCACAAGGATTATCAATATTATTTAGACCATAAAGTAAAACCACAGCTTAAAGAGCTTCTTACAAATTACGGAAAAATTGCTCTGATTTGGTTTGACACACCGCTTAGTACAACAAAGGAGCAGAGCCGTGAATTGTTTGATACGGTAAAATCCCTTCAGCCGGATTGTATTGTAAGTGGAAGAATAGGAAATGATTTAGGAGAATATATGACAACCAGCGACAACTTCCTTCCACGTCTTTCCTATGAAGGAGACTGGGAGCTTCCCGCTACCTTAAACGACACATGGGGGTATAAAATAGGAGACGAAAACTTTAAAAGTCCGGATGAGGTTATCCGTCTGCTCTTAAAAGTAGTAAGCAGAGGGGGAAATTATTTGCTGAATATCGGTCCTGACGGAACAGGAGCAGTGCCAAAGGGAAGTCTGGACGTTTTAAATGAAGTGGGTAAATACGTAAAGGAAAACGGCGAAAGGATTTTCGGAACAAAGGCAATGCCATATTACCCTTATGAGCTGGACTGGGCAGAGCTTACCAGAAAGGAGCATAAGCTCTATGTGCACGTATTGAAGAAAAGAGAATATATTGAGCTTCCAAACATTGCCAATCATTCTGTAAGTGCTAAAGTTTTAAAGAATGACAGAGCTTTAGAACCGCAAAATACGTTAAACTGTGAGGAAATATCTACGATTGTCATTCATTTGCCAAAAGATTTATGGAAAGAAACCAATTACTGTGTGGAGATTACTCTTCAGGAAGAAGGCTTGGAGTTCTTGTCTTTGTAAGCTTGAAGAAATGCTTCTTGCTCCTTGTCTGAAAGCTCTTTGTCAAAGCTTGTCTTTGCCATGGGGAGGCAAAGGATACAAAGAGTAAAAAGAATAAGGAGAAGGAATAATAAAAAAAGCATAAAAACACCTCCGATACATAAAAATACTTTTCAATCTTAACAATAGGATATGTAAATAAAGGGAAAATATGTGAAAAACATCTCTGGAATTATAAAAAAAAGCGTGATAAAATAAAAAATCGTGAAATAAGAATGAAGAAGGAAAGGGGAAGAAGGATGACAAATGACATGACATCGGGAAGTCCCATAAAGCTGATTATCAGATTTATGATTCCAATGTGTTTAGGAAATATTTTTCAGCAGTTTTATAATATTGCGGACTCCATTATTGCAGGACAGTTTTTGGGCGTAGATGCTCTTGCAGCTATTGGAAGTACCGGTTCTTTAATCTTTTTGGTTACAGGCTGGTTAAACGGGCTTACCAGTGGATTTTCTATATGGGTTGCCCAATGGTTTGGAGCCGGAAAGCTGGATAGAATGAGACATTATATCGCTATGTCCGTCTACATCTGTGTGGGCTTTGTTGTAGTGATGACAGGAGGGCTTTTAATTGCCAATGAGCCGATTTTGCGCCTGATGAATTCACCGGAGCATCTTATGGGAGATATCAGCAGCTATATGGCAATTATTTACGCCGGTCTGGCAGTTACCTGTGCTTACAATGCCCTTGCCGGTGTGCTAAGAGCGTTGGGAGACAGTAAGTCACCCTTGTATTTTTTGATTATATCTGCGGTGATTAATGTAGTGCTTGACATTGTATTTATTGTGGTGTTCCACATGGGTGTGGAAGGCTGCGGTTATGCTACGGTAATTGCACAGGGAATATCTGCGCTTTTGTGTTTCCTGTATATTCTTAAAAAATTCGATGTTTTGAAGTTAAAAAAGGAAGATTTTCATTTTTCCATGAGCACAATCAACAAGCTGCTTGGACTTGGAATTCCTATGGCATTGCAGTTTTCCATTACTGCTATCGGAACCATTATTGTGCAGGGAGCTATTAACGTATACGGTGCAGTGAGCATGGCGGGATTTTCCGCAGCAGGAAAAATTCAGAATATCATTTGTACCGTATTCGTGTCCTTTGGTGCTACCATTGCTACTTATGTAGGGCAGAACCGTGGCGCAGGCAAGATGGACAGAGTGAGAAAGGGTGTATATCTCACACAGGCAATGATTTTAGTTACCAGCTTGATTATGATGGTGCTGGTTCATTTCTTTGGAGAGTATCTGATGTTGATTTTCGTGAAAGCATCGGAGACAGAAGTATTGAAGGCAGCGGGAATTTACTTTAATACGGTGGTGTGGGCATACCCATTTCTGGGAAGTATTTTCCTTTACCGAAACGCATTGCAGGGTATGGGATATGGACTTGTGCCTATGATGGGAGGCGTGTTTGAGTTGGTTGCCAGAGCCGGAATTGTTTTTCTGGTAGCGGGAAATACCAGCTTTGCAGGAGTATGTATGGCAGATCCGGCGGCATGGATTGCAGCGCTGATACCACTGATACCATATTATTTCTGGATTATGAAGAAAAAAGAAAACAGATAGAGAAAAAGTCAGAAAGCCATGATGCTGTGGGGAGCGGTATTGTGGCTTTTTTTGTTGTATCTTATGCAGATGCACTCAAACAAGGCTTTCAAAACATCACTATACTCGAAAAACTGCGAAAATAGGACTAATTATTTGCTGTTGGAATACTGAGTGTGTATCTGAGAAGATAGCTATACGTTAATGGAAGAAATAAAGCTGAAAGGAATTAAAGAGGGAGCTGTAAGAGATATTAGGCTGATGATTGCGGATTTTAAAGTATGTTATGTGATGAAATGCAGATAAGGATTAGTGTTTTGTAAGTAAAGGACAAGAATAGGAGAATGGATGTGTTGGGATGAAATATAGAGTATGTAGCTAATAGTTTACTCTTTTTGCGATTAAAAAGTCAATGAACATTCTGTGAAGAAAGGGGAAATAAATAGAGAACTTTTTATGCCCTGTCCAAGAAGGAAAATGTCTGGAAACTTGTTTTTTTCTTTGCTATACTATATGTTATAGAATTCCTCTGTAAGATGGAGGAAAAAGTATGGATACATTATTAAAGAACCTTACAATTAAAAATAATTTTATGTTTGCAGCAGTGATGTCAGATGAAGAAAACTGCAAAGGCTTTTTGGAACGTGTTCTTCCTATAAAAGTTGACCATGTGGAAATTCTAAAGGATGGACGTTGCATTGTGTTTTTAAATACTCGTGGAGAGAATTCAAAAGACGTACCAAAGGAATTGGTTTCTTTTCTGAAATTTGTACATGCAGACTTAAAAGAAAGTCAGAAGGATTTTCAAGATGATTATGTAAGACAAGTGCAGAAATCAGTCACCCATATCAAGGGGAGCAGAGAAATGGAGGAGAGATTTATGCTTTTGGAATTATTGATGCAAGATGAACGCAGAGAAGGGAGAAAAGCCGGAGAATTAGAAGGAGCACGAGAAATGCTCCAGATGGCATTAAACAGATTTGGAGAACTGCCAGATAATCTTCTGAAGGCTTTACATCAACAGCAGGATATAGAAGTCATTAGAAGTTGGATGGAGAAAGCATTAAAAGCAGAGTCATTGGATGAATTCATTTCTAAAATGTAATATCTAAATCATATCGAATTGAAAAATGAGGTTGTTGCATTAAGCGATATCGAGAGTTTAGAAGTATTCCGTATTTCTGCTTAATGTGACAACCCCAAATAGAAACATTTCAATGCCATTTCAGGCAAAATTTCAAAAAAGCAGAGGAATTCTATTTTTCATCTTTAAAAAGCAGGAGAAATATTTTGTCAAAATACTTGACGAACGTAAAAGAAGTGCTTATTATAGATTTTAAGAAAAAGAGTAAAATTCGTTGATGGGAATAAGTAGCCCTTGGTGGAATTTACAGAGAGGCAGCGGCTGGTGGAAGCTGTCAAGGAAGCCAAAAGGTGAAATCATCCCGGAGAAGTAAGCTGAAACAAGTAGGTACGCCGGAGTAGAGCCACGTTATAGGTGATACGCATTAAAGTGATGTGTGCATGAGCCTGCATATTTGCAGGGAATTAAGGTGGTACCACGACGAGAGTTGTCCTTTTGAGAGGGCAGCTTTTTTTATTTCATAGGAGATTGCGTCCTATGAAATAAAAAATGCTCCGCAAGGATGCGCAGCTCGCGGAAATGAAATTATCACTTTGTGAACCGCTCGCGCGCAGAGATTGCGCTATTGCGCAATCTTTT
>ENA-ORSR01000586-ORSR01000586.1-human-gut-metagenome-genome-assembly--contig:-NODE-586-length-30996-cov-7.544035_pt1 | contig 30996 bp, 28 predicted proteins | sample MGYA00241901_ERZ509166 | MGnify/ENA primary metagenome ERZ509166 (study PRJEB26280, sample SAMEA2338860) | human gut metagenome | biome: human gut; feature: human-associated habitat; material: faeces... | reverse complement strand
CTCTGCCGTCCTATATTACAGGGGTGCGGGATGCCTATGAAGGCCGACTTTCCTCTATCGTAACCGATGACAGGGGGCTGTATGACCAGCTTAAGGCCTATCTGAAGGAAGAGCAGCCTGAGGATCTGGAAAAGCTTGCGGAGGAGCTCTCCGCTTATGATATCGTGATGGCCACCGAGGTGGGCGGCGGCGTGGTGCCCATGGATGCAGGGGAGCGGGCCGCCCGGGAAGCCGCCGGACGGCTGGCCTGCCTGCTGGCGGCCCGGGCCGGGGGCGTGGTGCAGATGTTCTGCGGCATCCCCACAGTATTGAAAGGAGAACTTCCCCCATGCTGATCTATCTTCTGCGCCACGGCCTGACGGCCTACAATGCGGAAAAGCGCTATCAGGGCCAGCGGGATATCCCCCTGAGCCCTGCGGGCCGCGCCCAGCTGCGGCAGGCTGATTTTCAGCCGGAAACGGTCTACATCACCCCGCTCTGCCGCACCCGGCAGACCGCTGAGGTGCTCTTCCCGGGCGCAAAGCTCGTGGAGGTGAAGGACCTGCAGGAGATGTGCTTCGGCAGCTTTGAGGGCCGCAATTTCATTGAGATGGAGCACGACCCGGATTATCTGGCCTGGGTGAACGCCAACTGCGAAAGCCCCTGCCCGGACGGCGAGACCAAGGCTGTTTTTTCGGAGCGGGTGTGCAGGGCCTTTGCCGCACTGGTGGACAGGGCCCTTGCCGAAGGGGAAGAGACACTGGTCATTCTGGCCCACGGCGGCACCCAGATGGCTGCCATGGAGCGCTACGCCCTGCCCCATGCGGATTATTACCACTGGTGTGCCCCCAACGCGGGCGGCTACGTTCTGGATGCAGGAGACTGGGCAGAGCAGCGGGTGCTGCACCTGCTGAAGACTGTGCAGTACACAAAGGAGGATGCCCGATGATCGAATACGCAGTACTCGGCGGTTTTGTGCTGGACTGCCTGTTTGGCGACCCGGCCTGGCTGCCCCACCCGGTGGTGTACATGGGCAAGGCCATCTCGGCGCTGGAACAGCGCCTGCGGGCCTGCCTGCCCAAAACGCCTCAGGGGGAACTGCTGGGCGGGGCCATTGTGGCCTTCTGCCTGCCGGTGGGCACCTTTCTGCTGACGAGCCTTGTCTGCCTGGGGGCTGCCCGCATCAGCCCGTGGCTGGGGCTGGCCGTCCAGATGTTCTGGTGCGGGCAGGCACTGGCCGCAAAGGGGCTGGCGCAGGAGAGCACCAATGTTTACCGGGAACTGGTCAAGCCCGACCTGCCTGCCGCCCGCAGGGCGGTCAGCCGCATCGTGGGGCGGGACACCCAGGATCTGACGCTGGAGGGTGTGACCAGAGCCGCTGTGGAGACGGTGGCAGAAAACGCCAGCGACGGTGTGATCGCACCCCTGATCTATATGCTCATCGGCGGGGCACCGCTGGCCCTGACCTACAAGGCCATCAACACGATGGACAGTATGCTGGGCTACAAAAACGAAAAATATCTCTACTTTGGCCGCATCCCTGCCAAGCTGGACGATGCGGCAAATTACCTTCCCAGCCGCCTTGCCGCCCTGCTGTGGGTGGCTGCCGCGGCCTTTACCCGCAATGACGCAAAAGGGGCGTGGAAGATCTGGCGGCGGGACCGCCGGAACCACGCCAGCCCCAACAGCGCCCAGACCGAGAGCGCCTGCGCCGGTGCGCTGGGGGTGCAGTTGGCCGGGCCCGCCTATTACTTTGGCGAATACTACGCCAAGCCCACCATCGGCGATCCGCTGCGCCCCATTGAACCGGAGGATATCCTGCGTGCCAACCGGATGATGTACGTGGCAAGCGCCCTTGCACTGGCGTGGGGCGTGGCAATACGCGCTGTTTTGTAACGACCTCGCCCTCTCAGTCATGCTTTGCATGACAGCTCCCCCAAAGGGGGGCCAAGAACTGGGATCCAGAACCATTCAGAAAAAGGAGAATGAAGATGCAACTGGTACACGGCGGCGATTGGGCCGGTTACCGGGCCGAGTTCGGGCGGGACCCGCTGGATTTTTCGGCCAATGTCAGCCCGCTGGGCCTGCCGGAAGGGGTGGCCCGGGCCATCACGGCGGCATTGCCCACGGCCGACCGCTACCCCGACCCCCTGTGCCGGGAGCTGCGGGCAAAGCTGGCGCTCCATGAGGGCGTGCCGGCGGAGCAGATCCTCTGCGGCAATGGGGCGGCAGACCTTATCTTCCGGCTGGTCTGGGCCCGAAAGCCCCGCCGGGCGCTGGTCACCGCACCCACCTTTGCGGAGTATGCCACTGCTTTGGAAAGTGTCGGCTGCACGGTAGAACGATTCTTTTTGCGGGAGCAGGAGGACTTTGCGGTCACGGATGCGTTCTGTGCGGCCATCCGCCCGGGGGTGGATATGGTGTTCCTCTGCCAGCCCAACAACCCCACCGGCCAGCTGACGACCCTGCCGCTGGTGGAAAAAATCCTCCACCGCTGCGCGGCGTGCGGCACCCTGCTGGTGGTGGACGAATGCTTCCTTGATTTCCTGCCCGACCATGCCCTGCACACGGCAAAAGGCCTGCCGGGGGAGGGAGATCTGGTCATCCTGAAAGCCTTCACCAAGCTCTACGGCATGGCGGGCGTGCGGCTGGGCTATGCCCTGAGTGCCTACACGGCGCTGCTGGAACAGATGCAGGCCTGCGGCCAGCCCTGGGGTGTTTCCAGTCTGGCGCAGGCGGCGGGGCTTGCCGCGCTGGAGGAGACAGCGTATGTGGAAAAGGTCCGGGCCCTCATTGCCGAACAGCGGCCCCGCCTGACGGCTGGGCTGCGGGCGCTGGGCCTGCGGGTGCTGGACGGCAGGGCAAATTACCTGCTGTTTCAGGCCCCGGAGACGCTGGGAGAAGCCCTGCGGCAAAGGGGTGCTGTGCTGCGCAGCTGTGCGAACTACCCCGGGCTGGGCCCCGGCTGGTACCGCACCGCCGTGCGCACCGGGCCTGAAAACGAACAGCTTTTGAAACTTCTTGCGGAGGTACTGGAATGAGCAAGGCAAAGTGCATCATGGTGCAGGGAACCATGAGCGGTGCAGGCAAAAGCCTGCTGTGCGCCGCCCTCTGCCGCATTTTTGCGCAGGACGGTTACCGCGTGGCTCCCTTCAAGAGCCAGAACATGGCGCTGAACAGCTTTGTCACCCGGGATGGGCTGGAAATGGGCCGGGCACAGGTGGTGCAGGCGCAGGCCGCAGGCATCGAGCCGGATGTGCGGATGAACCCCATCCTGCTCAAGCCCAGCAGTGACGTGGGCAGTCAGGTCATCGTGAACGGCGAGGTGCGGGGCCAGATGCCCGCCGCCGCCTACTTCAAAATGAAAAGAGCGCTCATCCCGGAGATCCTCTCGGCCTACAACAGTCTGGCCGAAACCGTGGACATCATCGTCATTGAGGGGGCCGGAAGCCCGGCGGAGATCAACCTGAAGGCAGACGATATCGTCAACATGGGCCTTGCCCGGCTGGTGGATGCCCCCGTTCTGCTGGCGGGCGATATCGACCGGGGCGGTGTGTTCGCCCAGCTGTACGGCACGGTGGCGCTGCTGGAGCCGGAGGAGCGCGCCCGCATCAAGGGGCTGCTCATCAATAAATTCCGCGGCGATGTGGAGATCCTGCGCCCCGGCCTTGCCATGCTGGAAGAGAAAACGCAGCTGCCGGTGCTGGGGGTCGTGCCCTACCTGAAGGTGGACATTGAGGACGAGGATTCTCTTTCCACCCGGCTGGATGTGGGCAAAACGGTCCACCCGCTGGATGCGGCCATCCTCCGCCTGCCGCACATCTCCAACTTTACCGATTTTATGCCGCTGGAGCAGCACCCGCTGCTGGGTGTGCGGTATGTGCAGAATACCCGCCAGCTGGGTACACCGGATCTCGTCATCCTGCCCGGCACCAAGAACACAGTGGATGACCTGCTCTGGCTGCGGCAGTCCGGGCTGGAAGCAGCCCTGTTGAAGCTGGCGGCCAGCGACACGCCGGTGCTGGGGGTCTGCGGCGGGTATCAGATGCTGGGCGAGACGCTGGCCGACCCTGAGGGCACGGAGAGCGGTACGGCGCAGACCGTGCGGGGGCTGGGGCTGCTGCCCACCCACACGGTCTTTACCGGCCAGAAGCACCGCACCCAGGACACTGCCGCCGTGACCGCCGCCCCCTTTGCGGGCGCGGCCCTGACCGGATACCAGATCCACACCGGCCGCACCGAGGTGCAGGGGGTGCCCTTCTGCACACTGGCAGACGGCACACCCGAGGGCTGCGTGCAGGACAATGTGTTCGGCACCTATCTGCACGGCCTGTTTGATACCGGGGAGCTTACCGAGAAGCTGGTGGCCCTGCTCTGCCGGCGCAAGGGCATTGCGCCGGACAGCGCGGCCCTCATCCCGATGGAGCAGTACCGCCAGCAGCAATTTGACCTGCTGGCCGATGGCGTGCGCGGCGCGCTGGATCTGGATGCCGTTTATGCGGCCATAGGGGTGGAGAACCCGCGGAGGAATGCACAATGATCCCACAACATCATCTGCCCGCCGACATTGAGCGGACAAGCCTTTCCATCATCACGGCAGAGCTGGAAGCGTTGGGCCTGACCCCGCCGCCCGAGACTGCCGCTGTGGTCAAGCGGGTCATCCACACCACCGCCGACTTTGACTATGCGAAAAATCTGCGCTTCACGCCGGGGGCTGTGGCAGCAGGTGTGGCCGCCCTGCGGGTCGGAACTCCCATCATCACCGACACCAACATGGCGCTTTCGGGCATTTCCAAGCCTGCCCTTGCCCGGCTGGGCGGCAGTGCCCTCTGCTATATGGCGGACCCCGAGGTGGCGCGGATCGCAGCCGGGACCGGAACCACCCGGGCAGTGGCCTCCATGCACCGCGCGGCGCAGGAGCACCCCGGGGCCATCCTTGCGGTGGGCAATGCCCCCACCGCCCTGCTGACCATTGCGGAAGAGATCGAGGCCGGGCTGCGGCCCGCCCTGGTCATTGCCGTGCCGGTGGGCTTTGTGAATGTGGTGGAAAGCAAGGAAGCGCTGTTTGCCGCCTGTGCAGCCCACGGCGTGCCTGCCATCGCGGCCATGGGCCGCAAGGGCGGCAGCACCGTGGCCGCCGCAGTCTGCAACGCTCTGGTCTACTCCGCCGCCGAGATGCTGGACCCTGCGGTGAGAGGGTGGAAATAGGGCGGAACCGGTGAAAACACCCCTTTTTTACGCTTTTGCTTGACTTTTTGGCAGAAACAAGGTATCGTTTATCTGTATGACGATTGATATATGAGCTGAAGCTTTGCGTGAAAAAGGAAACATTATGGCACAGACGATTTTAGGAGAAAAGAAAAAATCACGGCTGATGACAGAGGGCAGCATCTGGAAGAGCATCCTGCTCTTCTCGGTGCCGCTGATCCTGGGCAACATGCTGCAGCAGCTGTACAACACCGCCGATTCCATCATCGTGGGCAACTTTGTGGGCAGCAACGCGCTGGCAGCGGTCGGCTCCAGCGGCTCGCCCATCTTCCTGCTCATCGGGTTCAGCCAGGGCATCGCCGTGGGTGCCGGTGTCGTGGTGTCCCAGTTTCTGGGAGCCAAGGACAGGGAGGGCGCGCACACTGCGGTGCACACCTCGCTGGCCCTTTCGGCCATTCTGGGCGCGATCCTGACCGTGTGCGGCATTGCCGTCAGCCGTGCCCTGCTCACCGCCATGAACACCCCCGCAGAGGTGCTGGAGGATGCGGTGCTCTATATGCGGCTCTATTTTGGCGGCGTGCTGTTCAGCGTGGTGTATAACATGGCGGCCGGTATCCTGAACGCCGCCGGCAACTCCAAGCGGAGCCTGCTCTACCTGGGCGTTGCCTCCGTCACCAACATCGTCCTCGACCTTGTCCTGATCGCCGGATGCAAGATGGGCGTGGCCGGTGCGGCCATTGCCACCGATATCAGCCAGCTGGTGTCCTGCGTGCTCTCCCTGCGCTTTCTGATGCGGGTGGAGGACGATTACCGCGTGACAGCAAAGGAAGTGCGCGTGCACAAAAAGATGGCGGTCCGCATCATCAAGGTGGGCCTGCCCACCGGCATCCAGAATATGGTAATCTCCCTTTCCAATGTGCTGGTGCAGGTCAGCGTCAACGGCTATGGTGCCGCTGCCATGGCAGGCTTTGCCGCCTATATGAAAGTGGATGGCTTCAACATTCTGCCTGTGCTGAGCTTCAGCATGGCGGCCACCACCTTTGTGGGCCAGAACTTTGGTGCGGGCAAGATCGACCGTGTCAAAAAGGGCACCTTTGTCACCCTGGGCATGTGCATCGTTTACACCATCCTGACCGGCATCCTGCTGCTCGCCTTCCAGGACCCCATCATGCACCTGTTCACCGGCGATGAAACGGTCATTGCCTACGGCAAGATCTGTATGCTCTATTTCTGCCCCTTCTACTGGATGCTGGGCATCCTGCAGGGCCTTGCCGGTACGGTGCGCGGCACCGGCAAGAGCGTGCCGCCCATGGTGGTGCTGCTGATCTCCCTGTGCCTGTTCCGTATTGTCTGGATCCAGTTTGCCCTGCCCCTGTTTGCAGGCATTGAGGGTGTGCTGCTGGTCTACCCGGTGTCCTGGGCTGTGGGTGCAGTGTTGATGGTACTCTACGCCTGGAAGGGCAAATGGATGCAGCTGCCGGAAGCAATTTCGTAAATCAAGTGCACCCGATCCTCCGGTAAGAGTGCATTTTATACAAAAAATGAGGTATGAATGCGTAAAATATTCGGGGGGGGGGCTAAAAATATGCGAAAATCAGTTGATTTCTGCCGAAAAATGCCGTATACTGAATTATAGTTTCAAATCGAACGACAAACTTCGGCAAAAGGGGCTGATAAGATGGAGTGCACACAGGCAGAGGCTTTTGAACAGTATATTCGGGATCTGCGCGTTGTGCGCTCGATCTCCCGGCCCAGCTTTCCGGAGGGCAAAGCTCCCGCTGCCGTGCTGGAAGAGATCCAGACCAACGCGCTGAGATGCAACGACCTGATGCGGCAGAATGAGGCACTGCTGGCGCAGTTTGTCTACGACCGCGACCCTGCCTCCCTGACCGAAGCGGATATCCAGGGACTGAGTGCCTTTGCGGGCAGGCTGTTCAACTACGCGAACAGCGAGGATATAGGTGTGGCATTCAAGGTGCATCAGCTGCTGCTGGCAGCGGCCCGCAGCCGGAAAGACGTGCCCATGATCGTCAGGGAGCTGTACCACACGGGCACCATCCTGCATTATATGAACGTCCGGGATGAGGAAACTGGCATCAACCTGTTGGGGGAGGCCATCCAGGTCTATTTTACGGAAGCTGCTGAATACATGTCACGGTATGAACAGCTGGACAGGAATACCCGGCAGTATCTCATCCGCTGTGTGGGCAACACCCGGCTGGGGATGTCCCGCGGCACCCACGAGGAAAGCCGCCAGTATCTGGAACAGATGCCGGCCAGCCAGTATCCCCGTGTGGTAAGCTCTGCCGCCTGGGAGTTGAGCAAGATCAGCTCCAGCTCAGATGAAACGGCGAACCGCCGGATGCTGGGCAGTATCCTGGCCGGGCACAAGCCGACCTATGTCCACTCGCTGATGGTGGCAGAGCTGACCCGTGCCCTGCTGCGGCGGCAGATCAAGACAAGGCCCGAAACACTGGTGGGCCTGCTGGGCTGCAGGAGCGCGGCCGAGGTGCAGACCCGGCGGGAAGAGCTCTGCCAGACAGCCTATGAATGCGGCCTGTACCACGACCTTGGCAAGTGCGCCGTTCTGATGTACATCGACAACAATGCCCGCCGCCTGCTGGATGAGGAGTTTTTCTGCATCCAGAGCCACCCAAGGACCGGCGCTGCCATTCTGAATAGAATGGGCTGCGGAAGAACGCTGGCCCCGGCGGCACTCTATCACCACTGCTATTACAACGGCAAGGGCGGCTATCCCAATGATGTACCCTCCTGCCCGCCGGAGATCAAGGGAATCGTGGATGCGCTGAGCGTGGCAGACTCGCTGGATGCCGCCACCGATAATATCGGCCGGTGCTACAACCTTGCCAAGCCCTTCCGCACGCTGCTGGAAGAGCTGCGGGCCCAGAGCGGCACCCGCTATGCGCCCAATGTGGTCGCCCTGTTCGAGGATGAGCACTTCTGCCAGCAGCTGGCAGAGAACACGGATGCCGAGCGCAAAAGGGTGTATCTGCAGGTGTATCACGCCGGAAGTGAAGAAAAATAAACGGCCCTCTCTATCATTGCTTCGCAGTGCCGCCTCCCCAAAAAGGGAGCGGGCATACGTCAGCGTGATAAAGAGGGTCGTTTTTTGTTTAAGTCAGGATAAAGCTTTCCCAGTCCACCCTGCCGGTGCAGTTCAGCCGGGGTACTTAGCCACTTCCAACAATTCCTCCGCCCGGCGAACCTGTTCCGCCGTGGGGGGAACCGCATCGGGCAGGGGATAGGAGATGCCCAGCTTCTGCCACTTGAACAGCCCCAGCGTGTGGTAGGGGAGCACCTCCACCCGCTGCACCGTTTTCAGGCTGCGGATGAAGTCTGCGGTCCTGCGCAGGCCCTCCTCGTCATCGGTGAGGCCGGGTACCAGCACATGCCGGATCCAGAGCGGAACGCCCAGATCAGAGATGTGCCGTGCCATGGCTAAGATGTTGGCATTGTCCCTGCCGGTAAGCTGACGGTGCTTCTCCGGGTCGATCTCCTTGAGATCCAGGATCACCAGACTGGTGGAAGCCATCAGGGTATCGAAGGCGGCCAGGTAGGCGGGGTCATCGGGCTGGAACGGCTGACCGGCCGTGTCCAGCGCGGTGTGCACCCCCTTGGCGCGCGCCAGCTGGAAGAATTTTGTCAAAAAGTCCATCTGCCGCAGCGGCTCCGCCGCTGACGGTGATGCCGCCCTTCTTGCCCCAGTAATTGCGGTAGCGCCAGACGTGCTGGAACAGCTTCTCCGGAGACCATTCCGTGCCGCCCTCAGCGCTCCACGTTTCGGGGTTGTGGCAGTATTTGCAGCGCAGGGCACAGCCCTGCAGAAAGACAACGAACCGGACACCCGGCCCGTCCACCGAGCCGAAGCTTTCCAGCGAGTGGACGAGACCGACAGGATCACAGTGCGGCATGGCAGGTACGGGAGATCACGTCCATCTGCTGCTCGCGGGTCAGGTCGATGAACTTGACCGCATAGCCGGAGACGCGGATGGTGAAGTTGGCGTATTCTTCCTTTTCGGGGTGCTCCATGGCATCCAGCAGCTTCTCCTTGCCGAACACGTTCACGTTCAGGTGGTGTGCACCCTGATCGAAGTAGCCGTCCATCACCTGCACCAGGTTCTCCTTGCGCTCCTCCTCGCTGTGGCCCAGAGCCTCGGGGTTGATGGTCTGGGTGTTGGAGATGCCGTCCAGAGCCCAGTGGTAGGGCAGCTTGGCAACAGAGTTCAGGGAAGCCAGCAGGCCGTTCTGCTCCGCACCGTAGCTGGGGTTTGCACCGGGCGCAAAGGGGGTAAAGGCGGCACGGCCATCGGGCAGAGCACCGGTGTACTTGCCGTACACCACGTTGGAGGTGATGGTCAGGATGGAGGTGGTAGCCTCGGAGTTGCGGTAGGTGTGGCGCTTCTTGATCATCTCCAGGAAGGTGCGCAGCAGCCACACGCCGATCTCATCGGCACGGTCGTCGTCGTTGCCGTATTTGGGGAAGTCGCCCTCCACCTCATAGCCGGTGGCCAGGCCGGTCTCGTCGCGCACGACCTTGACCTTGGCGTACTTGATGGCGCTCAGGGAGTCGATGACGTGGGAGAAGCCTGCAATGCCGGTGGCAAAGGTGCGGCGCACATCGGTGTCGATCAGGGCCATCTCGGCTTCCTCGTAGTAGTACTTGTCGTGCATATACTGGATCAGGTTCAGCACGTTGACGTACAGGCCGGCCAGCCAGTCCAGCATCTGGACATACTTGGGCAGGACCTCGTCATAGTTCAGGTACTCGCTGGTGATGGGGGCATAGTTGGGGCCGCACTGCTCGTGGCTCTTCTCGTCCACGCCGCCGTTGATGGCGTACAGCAGGCACTTTGCCAGGTTGGCGCGGGCACCAAAGAACTGCATCTCCTTGCCGGTCTGGGTGGCAGACACGCAGCAGCAGATGGAGTAATCATCGCCCCAAACGGGCTTCATCACATCGTCGTTCTCGTACTGGACAGAGCTGGTGTTGATGGATACCTTGGCAGCGTACTTCTTGAAGCTCTCGGGCAGGGCAGAGGAGTACAGAACAGTCAGGTTCGGCTCCGGTGCGGGGCCCATGTTCTCCAGAGTGTGCAGGAAGCGGTAGCAGTTCTTGGTGACCATGCTGCGGCCGTCCATGCCGATGCCGCCCACTTCCAGGGTGGCCCACACGGGGTCGCCGGAGAACAGCTGGTTGTAGCTGGGGATGCGGGCAAACTTGACCATGCGGAACTTCATCACCATGTGGTCGATCAGCTCCTGAGCCTGGCTCTCGGTCAGGGTGCCGTTGTCCAGATCGCGCTGGATGTAGATATCCAGGAAGGTGGAGATGCGGCCCACGCTCATGGCAGCGCCGTTCTGGGTCTTGATGGCGGCCAGGTAGCCGAAGTACAGCCACTGGCAGGCTTCCTTGGCGTTCTTAGCGGGCTGGGAGATGTCGCAGCCGTAGGCCTCGGCCATCTTCTTCATGCCCTTCAGGGCGCTGATCTGGCGTGCGATCTCCTCACGCAGGCGGATCACGTCATCGGTCATGGTGCCGTCGCCGCAGTTGGCGAAATCTTCCTGCTTGAACTTGATCAGGGCATCGATGCCGTACAGAGCCACGCGGCGGTAGTCGCCCACGATGCGGCCGCGGCCGTAGGTATCGGGCAGGCCGGTGATGATGTGGGTGTGGCGGGCAGCCTTCATCTCAGGGGTGTAGGCATCGAACACAGCCTGGTTGTGGGTGCGGGTATAGTCGGTAAAGATCTTGTGCAGCTCCTCGCTGGGCTGATAGCCGTAGGTGGTGCAGGCCTGCTCTGCCATTTTGATGCCGCCATAGGGCATGAATGCACGCTTCAGGGGCTTGTCGGTCTGCAGGCCGACGATCTGCTCCAGATCCTTCAGGGTCTCGTCGATATAGCCGGGGCCGTAAGCGGTCAGGCTGCTGACGACTTCGGTCTCCATGTCCAGCACGCCGCCCTTGGCGCGCTCTTCCTTCTGCAGCTTCTGCAGGGCACCCCACAGCTTATCGGTCGCCTCGGTGGGGCCAGCCAGAAAGCTTTCGTCGCCGTCGTACGGGGTGTAGTTCTTCTGGATGAAGTCGCGAACATTGACTTCCTCTTTCCAGATGCGGCCCTCAAAGCCTTCCCACTGTTCAAAATTGATCATTGGAACCTCCTTGCTCCATTCCATGCGCAGGTTAGCGCATTCTAACTATTGAGCCTTTGAAAAACCGCACTGCATAGGCGGCTTTCTGGGGGCGAAACGGTCTTGAACTGCCGTCTGCGGCAGTTCTAACTACAAGGTGTAGACAAAAATGAAAACCTGCCCACAAAATCTTGCGTTACTATAATAACAAGAACCACTTTAAAAAGCAATAGAAAACAAGTGGGTTTTCTTCCAAAGCAAAGGGGGTTCTTTGGGCAGAATGTAGAAAAAACGCTGAAACTCCGGCGGCGCACACCTTTTTCGGGAAAAAATGCAAATTGAGGGTTGACAAGACTAACCGCTTATGGTATCCTGTTCTCGCAGCGGCGGTTAGCTTATTCTAACCACGATGCACCAAAAAACGGAGCGTCTGCAAGCGCTCCGTTCCATTCCTCCATTTCATACTCTCTTTTTCTTGGCAGGATGCAGCATTCTGGTTTGCTCTGCATCCGCTGCGCGGCACACAGGGCTCTGGTACGGCACTGTGCGCAGATGAAAACAAAAACGGGACACTCAGCTTGACCACCTGAGTGCCCCGATTTTTGTTTTGTCCCGGTCGTTGATCAGCCGCATCCCGGGGAGTGGACAACATTCTTTACACCACCGCATCCCGCAGCAGCTGGTAGATCGCCTCCGCGTTTCCATTGGGGGAGCGGAGGAAGACGAACTTTCCGTTTACCTGGCAGACCCCGTCCGAATAGACGGTGAAAAGCAGGTTCTGGCTGGCATCGTCTGCAAAGCGCAGGGTGATGGAATGCGCTTCGTAGTCGTGGGAGTAGGAGCGGGCGTTCTGGCTGAACTTTTGATAGCAGCTCGCGTTCTGCAGGATCTCGAAAAATGCCTGATAGGTATCATCGCCCGCAGAATAGGCGCGGGTGGTGACCACAGAGGGGCTCAGGCTGACGGTATCCTCCACACTGACAGAGACGGAAGTGCTTTTATTGATATCAGTTTTCAGGTCAACGCGGCGGTTGGAAACGAACAACAGCACGAACAACACGACCCAGAGGGCCATGATGGCATAAAAACGGAAACTTTTGTGTTCCATAAGGCGTTCTCCTTTGGCGGGCCGCACAGCTGGGCGGCCAGAGATCTTCAAAGAGTACGCTTTCATTATAGTGCCGGAACGCGCAGGATGTCAACTGTTCTCCAGATGCTTCTGTGCCGCAAAGGTGCCTGCGGCGCTGGCGGCGAACACAAAATAGTAGCTTGCGATGCGGAAGAGCATCAGGGTGCTCATGGCTTCGCCGCTGGTCATAAAGCTGCTGAACACCAGCAGAAAAGCCGTTTCAATGGAGCCCATGCCTGCCACATTGGGCAGGGCGTTGGAAAGGAAGAGCATCAGGCTGGTGAGCAGCTGTACCTGCCAGAAGCTCAGCCCGCAGGGAAGCCCCATGAAGCGGATGCAGAACCACGGCAGGGTGAACATCAGAAACAGCTTGAGGGTCTGCACGGCAAGGATGCGGGCACAGCGGCCCTTGTCGGCCAGCAGGAGGCGGCTCTCGGTGGCCAGAGTGTCCAGCTGCTCCAGCCACTTTTCCCGGCGGGTCTGCCATGGTTCCGTTTTGGGCAGAAAGCCCATGGCCCAGCGGGCCAGCCGCTGCACCAATGGCGAGACACAGAGCAGCACCAGCGTCACGATGACCAGCGCCACCACGCAGTAGGCGGCGGGCAGATAGTGCATCACGCCGGAGGTGTTGGCGGCGAGCCACCGGTATTGCAGCAGGAGCATCACAGTGGCATAGAGCAGAACGGTGGTCTTGTGGAATACATATTGCAGGGTCATCAGGCCCACACCGGGGCCCAGCGGCAGGCCGCAGTGGTAGAGATAGTAGGACTCCATGGGCACAGCCCCGGCACCCAGGCCGACCACGTTGCCAAAGGTGCCCACAAAGGCGGCATCCAAGCCGCGCCGCAGGGTGAAGCCCGGCAGGCGGCAGCGGATGATGAGCCAGCAGACGATTCCCTCAAGCAGGGGGTATGTCAGGCCGATGGTCAGCACCAGCAGCACCTGCCAGAAGGAGAGCTGGGCCAGCGCGGTCGAGATCTCGGCCCAGTGGCTGCTGAAGATGAAAACCACAACACAGGTCAGCGCCAGCAGTACCAGCAGAGAAAGGATCGCCTTTTTGCGGGAGGGCTGCTGGGGGGTGTTGGTCTGTTCCATGGGACAAGGCTCCTTTCACGATACTGCTTGCAGTATAACACAGCGGAGCCTTGCTTTTGTGAACTGAAACAAAATTTTTCTCGTCACTTTGTGTGATATGATAAAAAATCCTTTGTCCAACCTCTCAGTCTCGCATGAGCTCGACAGGTCCGGGTTGCGGCACCCAGCATCCACTTCGTGTTGGAAACAACACTTGTGTCTTGCTGGCCGCGGCCCCAACAGCAACGCCCTTTATCCGCCACTGGCGGCGGTTGTTGCTGTTGCCCCTAGTAGGGGAGCCCTTGGCATGGCGTAAAGTTTTTCCATTTTGCCAAGGCCTCGCCTACTAGGAGAGGTGGCATCCCGAAGGGATGACGGAGAGGTTGTACAAAGGATGAGTGTACCGAAACGCAGGATTTACTTTTTCTCTGTCAGATCTTCCACGGCAGCCCGGAGCGTCTGCTCAAAGGCCTCTTTAGAATAATACTGTTCGTACATTTTGCGGCAGTTTGTCCGCATGGAGGCCAGCTCTTCCGGGTGCTCGATGGCGTGCTCCAGCAGGACAGCCAGCTGCTGCGGGTCATCGTCGTGGTAAACGAAGCCGTTCCGCCCCTCGGAGATGAGCCCGGCGGTGCCGGTGTGCTCCGATACGATGGATGGCTTGCCGAAGATCAGACCCTCGGTGACAAAGGTGGGCATGGGGTCATCACGGGAAGCGCAGACCAAACCGGTGCACTGTTCCATCAGGCTCTTGATCTCGTCACGGGTGAGCCGCTTGCAGTAGTACACGTTTTCCGGGTAGTCCGAAGTCAGGGCGCGGACGGAGTCCATCATCTCCTTGTCAGCGGCCTGGCCCACAAAGAGGAAGGAGGCCTTTTCCCGCACCTCGGGCGGCAGCAGGCGGATGGCCTTGCAGAAGATATCATGGCCCTTGCGGCGCTCAAAGGAGCCCACCGTGGCAAACAGCGGGCGGCCGTGGTCGTAGCCCAGATCGGTGCGGACAAAGTTCTCTGCCGCGTAATCGGGCAGGCCGTAGATGAGCGGCCGGATCTCGAACTCGGGCCGCACGGCGTGCATGGCGTTGGCAGCGTGGCTGCCCACCGAGTAGACCCGGACATTCTCCCCCAGCTGGGTGGGGATCTGGTGGGCAATGTGGGGATAGCCTGCAAAGGCATCATGGAGCCACCACAGCACCGGCACGGCGGTGCCGCTCAGGGCACGAACAGCCCGGGCCATGACCACCGTGTTGACGATGACGAAGTCGGCGCAGAGGGCCAAGCCCCAGGCATCGGAGACATTGCGGCAGGACGAACGGGTGATGACCGATGCCCCGGCATCCAGGAAGAGCTGCAGGGAGCCGCCGTCACTGGGGCCCAGCACAAGCACCTCATACCCCATGCTGCGCAGCACCGGCACGGCGCTCACCAGCACAATGGGCGCGCCGGTCATATCCAGCACATGGCTCATAATAAAGGCACGTTTGCCGTGGGCCGAAAACGCATCCTCGGCGCAGATGCCGCGCTCGTAGTGGAGCAGGGCCTGCGGAATGAGAGTGGGCTTAGTGCAAAGCTGCGCGGCCAGTGCCAGCAGCTCGGGCACATTTTCAGGGTCATGGGCGGCGGCACGGCAGCGCTCCAGCAGGGTGCGGCTGACCACGGCGCAGCGGTTCTGCGCCTGCAGCGGCTGACTCTGATAGAGGGCAGTCGCCCCGCCAAAGCCGAACACAGCGTTGCAGACGGCGTAATCCGCGCCGTCCTGCAGGGCTTTGGCAAAGTACATCAGGGCGGTGGACATCAGCTCCACGTCCTCAGCGGCCAGAAGCACGCCGTCCACGCCTGCGGTCAGCTCCCCGCCCAGCCGGTCCACCAGTCGGAACTTGCGGTGGAGCTGATCGGTCAGGGTGGCTTTCAGGGCCGTGCTGCGGGCCGATGCGCAGACCAGCAGATAGGTGCTCTGGGTGTTGCTGTACTCCTGCAGGGCCAGCTGACGCTGCTGCAGGGGGGTGTAATTGTTATACATGGCTGTTCCTCCGTTCCGCTTCTCAGTTTCCACGGTGGAACAGGCGCATCAGGCTGCGGATGGGAGCAGTGAGCTTCCAGCTTCTACTGGAAAACACGCTTTCCAGCGAGGTCTCGTAGGCGTTGCTCCGGGCCTGCAGATCGGCGTTTTTTTGGTGCAGCTGTGCGATCTCCTGCTGCAGGGCGGCCACCATCTGCTGCTGGGCTGCGGCATTCTGCTCCAGCTGCTGGATATGCTGCTTTTCGCTGTCCTTGCGCAGCTGGAGCTGCTGCACGCCCTGCAGCACGGCGCAGAACAAAGGCTCGTCCGTCAGGGTCTCCAGCGGGAAGTAGCCGTAGCTCACCACCAGCTTCATCCCGGCGGGGTAGTGGGTGGTGCCCTCCAGCCGGTAGTTGGGATCGTCGCCCAGGAACAGGGTGCTGCCGCCGGAAAGATTCAGGCCGTTGGTGGGCACGCAGATGATGCGGTCGTCTGAAAAGATCAGGTTGGTGATGCAGCAGGGCAGCTCACCCGGGTCGAACCGCAGGGCCTGCACGGCCACCGGCAGCTCAAAGGTCGCGGTCACGGCACCGGTCAGCTCATCGGTGGTGCAGTCGGGTGCGGTCAGGGTGTCCTTTTCCGAAAAGCCGAAGCCTGCATCATAATAGAGCAGCGGCTGCAGCAGAGTGGGCGAGTCAGTATGCATCTCGCGCTGGGGGTGTGCCGCAAGGTAGGATTGCACCTTCTGTTCCAGGGCAAGGCAGCGCTCTGCCAGATGGGAAGCACCTTCGTCCGAAAGCTTGAGCTGCTGTTCCAGCTCGGCGATCTTTTCCTGCAGAGCCGCAGTGTTCTCAGGAGCTGCGTTGTTCATAACCGGATTCTCCTCATAATATTATTTCACTTCAGCAGAGGGGTGCACCCTCTGCAAAAAATCAGTGTTTTGCCGCAAAATGACGCTCAGGCGCTTCGGTGCGGGCGCTGCGCCGGCGGGGCGCTTCCGCCGCCTTCTGCTCCCGGCGGGAGGTGAGCCAGAACTTCAGGTCCCGGCGGCGCACCAGCAGCTCGCAGATGAGCAGGGTGGAGCCCAGCGAAAGGGTGAACTGCAGCACCATGCCCAGCACCGGGTGAGCCGCAAACTTCTGGGGCATCAGGTACCAGGGAATGGCCGTGAGCTCCACAGTGTGGACGCAGAAGATGAACAGCGAACGGCGGCCAATGGCCTGGATGGCGTGGGTGACAACGTTCTCCACCCTGCGCTGGAACCAGATGACGATGGAAAGGATGCCCAGGCCCGTCACGGCATCCAGCAGGATGCTCACGGGGCCGAGGGTCCACTCGGCCATCGAGACGCAGTCGGTGCTCTTGGTAAGAAGCACCAGTGCGGCCACAGCCAACGCCGCCGCGATCATCCCGCCGCGCAGACGGGGCGAGAGGGGCTGCTCAAAGATCTTATGCTTCTTGGCAAGGTAGCCCACATACAGGGCCGGAACAGTGACCATGCCCTGGCCGATGCAAAAAGGAGCCTCCCAGGTGATGCAGATGCCCCAGCCTAACAGCATGGTACCCAGCACCGCCCAGTTTATGTACTGCTCCGGGAAGATATTCAGGATGAGATCCAGCAGGATCCATGCGATCATCAGCGAGAGCAGATACCACATGGGGCCGCAGGAGAAGAACAGCTGGCCGAAATAGGTGGCCGTGTGGGGCAGGCCCAGTGCAAAGCCGCCCAGCACCTTGTAGGTCTCGTAGGTGGCATTGTGCAGGCTGCCGAACAGGCTGTAATGGATGATGAAATGGAACACGGTGGTGGCAATGCCGGTATAGATGTAAGGCTTGAGCAGCGTTTTGAACTGCTGGTCGATGCACTTGCCGATGGAGCGCTTGCGGAAGCCGTAGCCGCTGGCAATGTAAAAGGCCGCCATCAGGGATTCGCGGTAGGCGAACATGAAAAAGGTCAGCGGGTTGATTTGGCTGGCATCGCCCATGGGGTAAAGCTCACCGGTGTGGGCAAAGACGATGGTCAGCATGCCGATACCCTTGAGCAGATCGAACATGCCCAGCGAATTTGCGGCACGGCGTTTGGTTCCCTCCATAAAAAGGTCCTCCTCTGCGCCGCACCCCGCCCCGGGATGGCAGATTTGCCGGATTTTTGGCGCATCATGTTAAAAATTAGAGATATTTATAATAAGTATAATGCTTTTTGCCCCTGCTGTCAATCAAACGCAGGGAGAAAGCACGATGGGCGGATACCGGGAAAAGTGTACCACACTCACGGCCTGCCCGCAACAAAAGGCAGGATTTACATCCGGGGGCACAGATTAACTGCAAGTTTAAATTGCATATTTGTGCAATTAAATCTTGCATTTAAGCCCTCTATGCGGTATACTCTAGGCTAGAGTGCCCAGAAGATTCCATTTGGCGGAAACAAGAGGGAATAATTTAGCAAAAATAAACAGGGAGTGTAAAATAATGGCAAACAAGGCTTGTAACGAAGTTGTGACCGCGGCAAATATGCCGATGACCGTTTTTGATATGATCTCTGCGATGCAGAATAAGTATGCTGACCGTGTGGCGTTCCGCTATGTGGAGGGCAAGGAAACGGTGGTGGAAAAGACCTACGCTCAGTATGTGCAGGATATCCGCAAAGTGACCGGCTACCTGCAGCAGGAGCTGGGCGAGCCCAAGGGCAAGAAGATCGTCATCCTGAGCCGCACCAACTATGAGTACGGCGCGGTCGTTTTCGGCACCATGATGGCAGGCGCTGTCATCGTGACCCTGAACCAGGGCAAGACCTGGGCCGAGCTGGAGTATGAGCTGGGCATGGTGGAGCCGGACCTCATCTTCAATGATGGCATCGATTACGGCTACCGCGCCCAGCTGGAAGCGCTTTACGGAGCTCGGCTCCGCCCCATGGATGCCTGGACCGCTGCCCCTGAGGCTGAGATGGTCAACCGCATCGACCACGAGGGTCTGCTGATGCTGATGTTCACCTCCGGCACCACCGGCCGCAGCAAGGGTGTGATGCTGAGCGAGAAGAACTACTTCACCGCCTGCCAGATGTACATCGATGGCCAGAAGTCCGTCCTTGACTATGAGGAGCGGCTGGTACCCCAGTACCTCGACCAGACCTTCAGCCACTTTACGCTGGTGCCTATGTTCCATCTGGCCGGTTTCATCTGCTACTTTGTCTATGGCATACAGGGCTGGACCTTGAATCTCTGCTGTGATGCCCGCGACCTGCGCCGGGATATGAGCCTGATGCACAGCGATGCCATGTCTACCCCTCCGGTGCTGGTGGAGATGATCTGCAACGAGGTCAAGCGCGGCCATGCCGACCGCCTGAACGGGCTGTGGAACCTGAGCTGCAGCTCTGCCATCCTTGATCCCGCCATCCTGAGCGATCTGGTGAAGAATGGCTTCTACATCAACCAGTGCTACTCCATGACCGAGCTGGCCGGCTATGGCCTGCTGAACGTGACCCAGGAGGGCGACCACCTGCGTGCCCTGGGCAAGCCGGACGGCTTCTGTGAGGTCAAGGTGGACGAGACCGGCGAGATCTGCGTCCGCGGCGGCTGCGTGATGCTGGGCTACTATAAGGACCCCGAGGCCACTGCCGAGACCATCGACAAGGAGGGCTGGCTCCACACCGGCGACCTGGCCCGCGTGGACGAGGAAGGCTACTACTATATGACCGGCCGCAAGAAGAACCTCATCATTCTGGACAGCGGTGAGAACGTCAGCCCCGAGGAGCTGGAAAAGCTGCTGGGCAAGTGCGATGCCATCAAGGAGTGCATCGTCAAGGAGATGGGCAAGAAGATCGGCACCGTGGTCTGCTGCGAGGATGACAAGCAGCAGCAGGTGAAGGATTTTGTCACCGAGCTGAACCGCACCCTGCCCATGTACAAGCGCATCTCCGTGGTGGAGTGCAGTGCCGAGCCCCTGCCCCGCAACGCGCTGGGCAAGCTGCTGCGCAAGTAAAACCAAACGGGAGCAAAAGGAGCAGACCATGGTAAACAATGTCTATGATCTTGTCACCCGGACAATGGAGCAGGAATTCCCCGGGCGGGTGGCCTTCCGCTGGGTAGAGGATGCCACCGGCACCGTGAAGGAAAAGACCTATGCCGAGTATGCACAGGATATCCGCCGTGCTGCTGCCTGGTTTGCCCGGAACATCCCGGAAGTGGAGGGCAAGCGGGTGGTCCTGCTGAGCCGGAACTGCTATGAGTACGGCGTGAATACCTTTGGCGCTGTGCTGGCCGGGGCTGTTCTGGTGACGATGAACCAGAAAAAGACCTGGGACGAACTGAGCTGGGAGCTGGAGCTGACAGAGCCTGCCCTCATCCTGAACGATGGGGTGGACTATGGCTGCCGTGAGCAGCTGGAGGCTGCGTATGGGGAGCGCCTGCGGCCGATGGATGTCTGGAAGGACACCGCGCCCGGCGGGCTGGAAAAGAAGATCGACCCCAATGCCCTGATGGTCATGCTGTTCACCTCCGGCACCACCGGCCGCAGCAAGGCCGTGATGCTGGCGGAGCGGAACTTCTTTACCGTGATGCAGATGCACGTTGCCATGGGCAACCACATGCTGGACTTCAAGCACCGGCAGCTGCCCGAGGACAAAAACGATGTCCTGAGCAACTTTGCCATCCTGCCCCTGTTCCATCTGGGCACCTTTATCTGCCTGTTCTCCTGGCCCTTCAAGGGCTGGGCCCTGAACCTTTGCAGTGACCTGCGGAATTTCTACCGGGATCTGGGCCTGATGCACAGCGATTCCATTGCCGTGGCCCCGGTGCTGATGGAGAGCATCTACAAGGATGTCAAGCGCGGCCGTGCCGATAAGCTGAACGGCCTGTGGAACCCCTGCGGCAGCTCTGCCATGTTCGACAGCGAGATGCTGCTGAGTCTGGTGGAAAACGGCATGTACATCACCCAGTGCTACGGCATGACCGAGACCTGCGGCGATGGTCTGGTGAACTACGCCCAGGCAGAGCCCCATATCCGGGCGCTGGGCAAGCCGGACGGCCACTGTGAGTACAAGCTGGATGAGACCGGCGAGATCTGCATCCGGGGCGGCTGTGTGATGCTGGGCTACTATAAAGACCCCGAGGCCACCGCCGAGATCATCGACAAAGACGGCTGGCTCCACACCGGCGACCTGGCCCGTGAGGACGAGGACGGCTATTACTACATGGTGGGCCGGAAGAAGAACCTGATCATTCTGGGCACCGGCGAGAACGTCAGCCCCGAGGAGCTGGAAAGAAAGCTCAACGCCTGCCCTGAGGTGCAGGAGTGCGTGGTCAAGGAGATGGGCAAAAAGATCGGCGTGCTGATCTGCTGTGCCGAGGAAAAGCAGGCGGAGGTCCGGGCCTTTATCACCGGGCTGAACCGTACCCTGCCGCTGTACCAGCGGATCACGGCGGTGGAGTTCAGCGCCGAGCCCCTGCCCCGCAACGCCATGGGCAAGCTGCTGCGCAGGTAAGCGCGGAAATTGTAAAAAAAGCGCAAAACCGGGCGGTCGGTGTGTTGCATTTCCTCCATAAAACAGGTATTATAAAACACAGGAATGCCCCGCCCGGCTGGCTAAACCGGCCCGGCGCGTGGCATACTGAAACTGCGCCCTTGCAGGCGATAAAAAAATCCCTCACGGAAAGGAAGATTTTTTGATGGAAAGAGCAGAAATCGTGTCTCAGATCCTAGCAATTCTGGAGGATGTGGCAGAGATCGCGCCCGAGGATGTCAACGAAAACAGCGTGATGATGGATGATCTGGATCTGTCCTCTATGGAGATCCTGACCGTCGTGGCCGATCTGGAAGAGACCTTTGGTCTGCGCATCCCCGAAAAGGAGCTGCGCAACTTTGTGACCATCGGCGATCTGGCCGATTATCTGGCCGAGAACGCGGGGTAAATTCCGGATGAATGCAGAGCAGCGTGCGGTGTTTCAGGGCATCGTCTATTATTACCGTGAAAATCAGGTGCTCTGCCGCTATCAGGCCACGCTAAAGGAGGCCGTTGATCCGGCCCTTCTGCAGCAGGCACTGGATGCGGCCCGCCCGCTGGCAGAGTATTATTTCTGCCATGTGGTGTGGGAAAAGCGGGAGGCCCGTCTGGAGCCCAACACCGCCCCCTGCCGTGTGCGGCAGGGCAGCGCCCAGCCAAAGATCCCCGAGGAGACGAACGATTATCTCTTCTCGCTGGGGTATGAGGGGAACACGGTCTATCTGGACTGGTTCCACTTCCTGGCCGATGGCCGGGGCGGCTCGCCCTTTTTCACCCTGCTGCTCAAGCTCTACTGCAACCTGCGCTCCAACGCTGGTTTTGTGTGCGAGGCCCTTGTCTCTGATCCGCCCTACGATGTGGAACAGCTGCTGGCCCGCTACCCGGAGAGCCAGGTGGCCAACGACATGCAGAAGGACGTGCTGCAGATCCACGAGGGCACGCCCCATTTTCAGCGGCTGCGGCTGGACAGGCAGAGCCTTGTGGATCTGGCACAGAAGGAGGGCGTGAAGCCCTTCAGCGCCCTCATGGGGCTGACCTGCCAGGTAGCGCAGCGGTATCTGGAAAAGAATGACCTTGTGTACAGCTATGCCGCCGACACCCGCGCGGCGCTGGGGGTGCCGCATGCCCTGTACAACTGCATTGCGTCCTTTCAGCTGTCCCTGCGGCTGGAACCGCAGGCCCGGCTCCACAGCTTTGCAAAGCAGCTCGACCATGAGATCCGGGAAAGCCTGACCCCGGAGCGCCGCCTGTTCCGCATGGCCGAACAGATGGGCTGGGTGTATCAGGTGTTCCGGCAGAAGGCCGCACTCAAGATCAAGAAGCGTGTGTTCCAGATGGGCGAGTACATCAGCGGCTTCCCGGCAGATTTCTGGGTCAGCTACATCGGCAGCCCGCTGCTGCCGCACAGCCCGGAGCTGGAAGCGTACCTGACCGATTTCCAGACCTGGGTGCTGCCGGACGGTGCGTCCCTTGCAATGGAGGTCACCAGCCTGCACGGCGTGCTGACCTGCTGCATTGAGAACAAGGTGGACAAGCCCGGCTACCTCGAGGCCCTGCGCGACGTGATGGAGCAGGAGGGCATCAGGGTGCTGGAAGCGGTACATATCTCTTAAAAGAAAATGACCCTTTCCGTCATGCGTCGGCGTGGCGGAAGGGGTCATTTTTCATGTTGTGGAGGTGGGCCGGATGCTGACCTCGCCGTGCTGCAGGGCAATCTGCCTGCCGCCCTCGCGCTCCACCACCAGACGGCCCGCATCGTCAATGAAAAGGGCCTTTGCGGCATAGGTCTCGGCCCCGGTGCAGACGGTGACCCAGTGGCCCGGCACAAAGCAGCGAGCCCGGTACTCGTCCAGACAGTCGAAGGCCGGGCAGAGGGAGAGCAGCTCCCGGGCAATGGCCCCGGCCAGCACTGCCCGGCTCACGGGTGCGGGCCCGCCGGGGTAAAGGCTGCCTGCCGTGCGGGCCAGGTCCTCGGGCCAATCGGCAGGGGAGGTGGTCAGGTTGAGGCCGATGCCCACCACCAGCCATTCCAGCTGACCGCTCTCCATGTCGGTCCCGGCTTCGGTCAGGATGCCGCAGACCTTGCGGCCCTGATAGTAAAGGTCGTTCACCCATTTGATGCCCAGTTCCAGTCCGCACAGGGCCTTGACAGCCCGGGCCACGGCCACCGCTGCACTGATGGTCGCGCTCTGGGCATCGGCGGCAGAAAGGGCGGGCCGCAGGATGAGGGAGAGGTAGACCCCCTTCCCGGCAGGGCTTTCAAACCGCCGCCCCAGCCGCCCGCGCCCCGCCTTCTGGTGGGCCGTGAGCACCAGCGTGCCGTGGGGTGCACCACCCAGTGCCAGCTGCTTGGCCGTCAGGTTGGAGCTTTGCAGCGTGTCGTAGATGTGAATGGGGGCGGGATAGGGGCCCACTGCTTCGGCGCAAAAGGGGTCGCCGCCCGCCAGCCGGTAGCCCCGGCGCGGGGTGGAATCCAGCGCGTATCCCTGGGCCGAAAGCGCCTGTGCCGCCTTGTGGACAGCCGCGCGGCTCACGCCCAGCGCTTCGGCCAGCTGCTGGCCTGAGATATAGGCCCCCTCTGCCGCCGAAAGCGCCTGCAGCAGGGCCTGTTTGGTGCTTCCCCCCATGGAAAACGCCTCCTTCTTGTGCTATAGTAGTAATAGTATAGCATAACTTGAGGTTTTGCAAAAGAAGAACCTCTCCGTCACCTGCGGTGACACCTCCCCTGATAGGGGAGGCAAGTCAACTGTCGCGTAAACTTGGCTCCCCTACTAGGGGAGCTGGCGCGAAGCGCCTGAGAGGTTCATCCGTTTTTATTTTTCAAATTTTTTGCAGGAAAACCGCGCTCTGTTTCGTATTCAATTACAGAGCGGCAGGAAAGGAGGGATGCGGACCGTTGACAACACTGGAATTCAATGCGCTGGTGCGGCAGTATCAGGGGCTGGTCTACACGGTCTGCCACCAGCTGGTGCCGGACGAGGGCGATGCCCAGGATCTGGCACAGGAGACCTTTCTGGCCGCGTGGCGGGCCATTGACCGCTGCCCGCCCGGGTACGAAAAGCAGTGGCTGGCGCGTATCGCTTCCAACAAAGCCAAGGACTACCTGCGCAGTGCGTGGGTGCGCCGGGTGAACACCCCGGGAGATGATATCCTTGCACTGGAAGGCGCGCCGCCCGGCTCCGACCCGGAGCAGCAGGTGCTGGATGCCATGAGCGAGGAGACCCTGACCGAAAAGATCCTGGGGATGCGGGAGCCGTACCGCACCCCCTGCCGCCTGATGCTGCTGGAGGGCCGCACCGCCGCCGAGGCGGCAGCCCTCTGCGGCAGGCCCCAAAAGACGGTGGAGGCGCAGATCTACCGGGCAAAGAAAATGCTGGCGGAGCAGATCCGTCAGGAAAGGAGGAGCGAAGATGGAATTGTTTCGTGAAGATGGCTGCATGACCGACGCGGGCTTCCGGGCCATGATGGACGGCCAGCTGGATGAGCTGGGCAGGCTGGAAGCCGCCGAACACCTCTCCTATTGTGACCAGTGCATGGACCGCTACACGGCCCTTTTGACCGCCGATGCGCTGGAAACACCGCCAAAGAGCATGCAGGGCGCGGTGATGGGCACGATCTGGGCCCGCCTGATGCAGAACACCTATGGCAGGGCTGCCGTGGCCGGTGTAGCCGCTGTGCTGGCCCTGACCCTGTGGCGGAGCGGGGCGCTGCAGCAGATCGTCCAGTATGGTGCCGGGCGGGAGACCGTGCTGGAGACCGACCAGAGCCAGCTCTGGGAACCCGGCCAGAACGACCCGGCCCCGGAGAACACCCCGCAATACCGCCCCATTGAGGACGACCGACCGCAGTCCGCGCCGGAACAGCTGGGGAGACCCATGGAGACAAAACAGGACCGCCGCTATGCCGGCGAAGGCTCCTCTTTGCTTCACAAGCTGTTCACGGATGTGACCGATAAGATTGCGGGCAACACCCCGAATACAGAGAAATGAGGGAACGATTATGAAGAAAAGTGGCATCCTGACCCTGCTGTTCGCCTTTATCCCGGGCGCGGGCCAGATGTATCAGGGATATATGAAGCGCGGCCTTTCGCTGGTGCTGATGGCGGCTGCCATCGGCATGGCAGCCATGCTGATCCCGCCCATCTCGTTTGCGCTGCTGGTGGTGTTCATGTACAGCTTTTTCGACACCTTCAACCTGCGTGCCCAGATCAGCATGGGCACCGCCCCGGAGGACGATTATCTGGTTCACTTCGACCCCCAGGACAAGCGTCTTGCCCGGATGATGATGGACAGCCACAAGCTGGTGGGCTGGTGCCTGATCGCCACCGGTGCGCTGATCGCTTACGAGCAGATCATTATGAACACGCTGGGCGATATCCTGTGGCGCTGGGGCCAGAAGGCTCCGGTATGGCGGGCCATCTATCTGGTGATGGATCAACTGCCCGAGGTGGTGCTCTGCGTGGCACTGATCCTGTGCGGCATCTGGCTGGTGCGGGGCCCCAGAGCAAAGAAAGCTGCCCCGGAAGCCGCCGCCCCGGAGGAGACCGATTTTCAGGAGTATCAGCCTGAAAAGAAGATGCCCAGCCTGCTGGATCACTTTGCCCGCAAGGCAGAGCCGGATACGACCGGTGAGGTGACCCTTGACCCGGAGGATGAAGACGATGGACGAGAAGAAGAATAACACAACAGAGCGCCCGGCCCCCAAAGCCCCGGAGAGCGCCCCGGTGCGCCGGGTGGGCACCCTGACGCTGGGAGTCTGCCTGATCGTTTGCGGCGTGCTGTTCCTCTGCTATTTCTTTGTGCCGCATTTCAACTGGGACCTTGCGCTGAAGATCGCCCCGGCGGCAGGGCTGATCCTGCTGGGGTGCGAGGTGCTGTATTTTGCCGCAAGGCCTCAGCGCTGGAAGTACGATTTCCTCTCGGTGCTCCTCTGCATCGTGCTGATGGTCAGCGCCTTTGGCGGGGCCTGCCTGATGGCAGCCTTTGATTTTGCCCTGCACCGGGAGGAGTTCTGGATCGAATACGATGCCCGGCAGGAGCGGGGACTGAATGATGAGGAAAGCGACCGCCTGCGCCTTGATCTGGACGAGGGCACCGGCCCTGACCTCGATGAGGAAAATGAGGACAGCAGCGCGGCCTCCCACACGGAAGTTTGAACCATACAAAAAACATATCACAGCAATACAAAAGATACCTTTTACAGGGGGCACCTGTCCGGGTATACTGAATGTGCACCCGGACGATGGGTGCTCGAAGAAAAAAGTGTAAAAGCGAACCGCCATGGCATCTGTCACCATGGCGGTTCGCTTTTTGCTGTATCGTGTATTACTTGCGGGCGATCATCTCGGTGTAGGCCAGCACCAGGGGGCCTACGGGTGGACGATGCCCCTGATATGTAATTTAACTCAGGTCAGCAAAGAAGATCAGACAGTGTAGCCAACAGCAGACATGCCGTCCAGCAGAACGTCAACGACATCTGCGCCGCTCTTGTTGTCGTAGTCAACGGTATCGAACACTTCCTGATAGATGCCGGTGCCGGTAGCCTTCAGATCGGAAGACTCGAACAGGGGATCCAGCTGGCAGGAAACGAAGTCCATGACCTTGCCGTTTGCCTCGGCGACCAGCTCGTTGATCTTACCGGCAGCCTGAGCGGTAGCCAGACCAGCCTTGGAAGCGGGGACACCGCACTCGGAACCCATGATGGCAGCGCCGTCGCCGTTCCACAGGTACTCGATCAGGGTAGCAGCCTCAGCGGGGTTCTTGCAGGTCTTGGTGATGGCCATGCCCATGGAGACCTTGGAGAAGCCGCCGTTGTAATCGCCGAACTTGATCTCCTCACCAACGGTGAAGCCGGGCTTGTTCTCCTCGTCCAGAGCGTCCTGGTACTTGGAAGCAGCGGAATCCCACTCGAAGATGCCGGCGATCTTGCCGGTGATCCACTCGTTGGACTGGTGGGTAGCACCGTCACCGTTTGCACCGTAGTAGGTGGGCAGCGGCATGATGACGTGGCCATCGACCAGGCTCTTGATGAAGTCGATGCCCTCGGCGATCTCGTCAGCGGTGTAGTTCAGGGTGGAGGTGGTGGGATCTGCCCAGTCCTTGCCGTACTTGGACTCGAGGTAGAACACCATCAGGATCATACGGTCGTATGCGCCCAGGTGCAGGGGATAGTAATCATCGCCCAGCTTCTCCTGGAAAGCCTTACCGGCTGCAAACAGGTCGTCTTCAGTGGCGGGAACTTCGGTGATGCCAGCCTTGTTAAAGGTGGTCATGTTCCAGTAGAAGATACGGCCGGTCATGGAGATGGGCACGCACTGCTGTGCATTTGCAACGTTGCAGGCACCCAGCTTTGCGTCGTCCCACTGGGACATATCCAGGTAATCGGTGACGCTGTTCAGATCCAGGAAGGTCTGGCCGTTGCCGGAGTAGTTGTACAGCCAGTTCCAGTTGATCTGGCAGACATCCTCAGCCACGCCGCCTGCAAACTTGGTGGACATGGTGTCCTCCCAGCCGGACCATGCGGCAAAGGTGGGGTTGACGGTGATGGTGGTGTGCTCAGCAGAGAAAGCCTTCAGGGCCTCCTGGTAAGCGTTGTGGCGGGACTCGCCGCCCCACCAGCTCATGGTCAGGGGAACGGGATCGCTGCTCAGGCCGGCCACGGAAGCAGCCTTGGCTGCGGAAGAAGCGGTGCTGGAAGCAGCGCCGCCATTGCCGCCGCAGGCAGCCAGCAGACCAGCTGCACCGACAGCACCGGTGATCTTCAGGAAATCACGACGGGAAATTGCCTTGCTCATTGTTGTTCTCCTCCTAATAAATCAAAAAACATCAGGCGGGCCTTTCTGCACAAGGCTCGTTGTATACAAATATGATAACAAAAGGGATGAAGAAAGATGTAAATTGAAGTGATACGGACAAAAACGAACAAATATTGCTCTTATGATTTGCGACGATTTGACGGCATTACCGAAATGAATAAACTTGGAGCAAAAAAGAGCGCCGCCCGGCTGGGCAGCGCTCTGAAAATTGCAAAAAACTTCTGGGAGATCCGGACTCTCATGCGGGAAGGGGGCTCCTGTGCCTGCCGGACATCAACGCTTACTGTGCGTTCCGTTTGGCGTAAAACGCCCGCCGTGCCTTGAAATAGCACTGGGGGCACATGCTGACGTACTGCACATCGTTTTCCAGATCGATGGCGACCTGCTCGCCCTCAAAGACGAACTCCCCATTGACCCTGCGGCAGTTGCAGGTGGCCTTGCGCCCGCAGGTGCAGATGGTCTTCATCTCCTCAATGGTGTGGGCCAGCTCCAGCAGACGGGTGGAGCCGGGGAAGCCCTTGAGGGAGAAGTCTGACCGCAGACCGTAGCAGATGACCGGGATGTTCAGGTCTACCGTGACCATGAACAGCTGCTCGGCCTGTGCCGGGGTAAAGAACTGGCTCTCGTCGCAGAGAACACAGGCCAGCGGCTGCTCCCCGGCAGAAGCGGCGCGCACGGCCTCGAACACATCCACCTCGGGCGGGATGAGCAGGTCGGCCCTGCGGCGCACGCCCAGGCGGCTGACCAGCTCGCCGCCGCCCTTGGTATCCACCTGGGGCTTCAGGATCAGCACCCGCATCCCCTGCTCTTCGTAGTTGTGGGCCACCTGCATCAGCGCGGTGCTTTTGCCGCTGTTCATGGCACCGTATCGGAAGTATAGCTTCGCCATAGTTGCTCTCCTCATAAAAAGGCAACCCTCTCTGCTCGTTCGGGGGAGAGGGCTGCCTGTTTTCTGTGATGTGTTATGAATAGATAATAGATCAGTCCTGATTGCGCAGGCGGTAGCCCAGGCTCATCAGGCTGTCGCCCAGGTGGACATTCTCCACCACCACCTCGGGGTAGGGCACCGACAGGTCGTAGTGGGAGAAGTTCCAGAAGCCCTTGATGCCCAGCTCGACCAGCCGGCCGCTGAGCTCCTCCGCACCGCTGCGGGGCACACAGAGCACAGCCACCTCAGGCTTATGCTCTGCACAGAAGGCCTCCAGCTCGTCAACGTGTAAGATCTGGATGCCGTTGATCTCTTTGCCCACCTCGCTGGGGGAATTGTCAAAGGCGGCAATCAGCTTGTAGCCGTTGGTGTCGGTGGTGATGAAGCGGCTGACTGCCTTGCCCAACCGGCCGCAGCCGATGAGGATGGTGGGCAGCCGGTCACCGTTGCCGAACAGCAGATGCTCCAGGATAGAAAGCAGGTTCTCCACCGAGTAGCCGATGCCCTGGCGGCCGTTCACGTCGCCGATGCAGTTGAAGTCCTGCCGTACCTGAGAGGCTGTGGTGCCCATCTGGGCGGCCAGCTCACGGGAGGAGATGCTGGTGATGCCGTCGTTCTTCAGCGTCCGCAGGTAGCGGTAGTACTTGGGCAGGCGCTTGATCACCGGAAGGGAAGCTTTGCCGGGATTGTTCATGGAAATGGTTCTCCTTTCATCCAAAGGGAATGCCGGTCTCTGTGCGCCCTGCAAGGTGCACCGGCGATAAGACAGTTTCTGAACAATAATGATATATACTTGTCAATCTTATTCTTAGTATAAAGTATACTGCAATGAGACAGAATGTCAAATCCTCTGGGCCAATTTTTTTCAAAGTAAAGAAATCTTAACCGCCGCATATTGCTTCGATCCCCGGGAACACTGAAAAAAACACCCTGAGGAGGAGCCAACATGCCGGAATATGAAAAGGAAACCACCGAACAGCAGCGGCTGGAGAAAGAGCAGCTGGAAGATCTGGGCACGGTGTGGCGCACCCGCGGCCCCCATGCCATCCACTGCCTGACCGTGATCGGCCAGATCGAGGGCCATGTGGAGGCCCCGCAGGGCCAGAAGACCACCAAGTATGAGCATGTGATCCCGCAGCTGGTGGCAGTGCAGGAGGACCCCGCTGTGGAGGGCCTGCTGGTGCTCATCAATACCGTGGGCGGGGACGTGGAGGCCGGGCTGGCGCTGGCAGAGCTGATTGCCAGCATCTCAAAGCCCAGTGCCACGGTCGTGCTGGGCGGGGGCCACTCCATCGGCATCCCGCTGGCAGTCAGCGCCCGGCGCAGCTTTATCGTGCCCACGGCGACCATGACGGTGCACCCGGTCCGCCACTCCGGCATGATCTTGGGCGTGCCCCAGACCATGCGGTGGTTCGAGCAGATGCAGGAGCGCATCACCGGCTTTGTGGCGGGTCACAGCGGCATTACGGCAGCGCGCTACTCGGAGCTGATGCTCCGCACCGGTGAGCTGGTGATGGACGTGGGCACCATGCTGGACGGCAAAAAGGCCGTGAAGGAAAAGCTCATCGATCAGCTGGGCGGCATCTCTGATGCACTGGACTGGCTGTACCGGGAGATCGAGCGGGCAGAGTGAGAGCACGGGTCTGCCCGGGGCGGTGCCGGGCTTACAGCTCACCCTTCCGCAGATACTTTACCATCATGGGGGCTTCATAGACCAGCATGAGGATCCAGCCCACAACATAGCTGTACGGCAGGGCCTCGATATCCATCTTCATCAGCAGCACAAAGACGGCAGCGGCCGCCACACGGCCTGCCATGTTGAGCGTGCTGCTGTTCAGGGTGATCTTAAGGTCGCCCAGGCCGCGGAAGCCGCCCTGGATGCCATTGGTCAGTGAGGGCATCAGATAGAACAGGGAGACCAGCTTCAAAAAGCGCACCTCCAGATGCACCACGGCGGCAAGGGCATCCTCGCCCACGAATTTGCCGACAATGATGCTGTCCACGGCGTTATAGGTCAGCTGGAACAGGTTGCCCAGCACAAGGGGAATGGTGAAATTGACCAGCAGCGGTGTGATCGGGCCGGTCGTCATATCCTTGGTCATTTGGAACTCTCTTTTCTTAAAAGTATAGTGGGCAGTCCAACGGTGAGCTTTCCCACGCAAGTGAAACGGGCCATTCCATCGCCCGCCCTACTGCCTACGGCAGCAGGGTCCCACCCC
>ENA-ORSR01000585-ORSR01000585.1-human-gut-metagenome-genome-assembly--contig:-NODE-585-length-30998-cov-5.756229_pt1 | contig 30998 bp, 23 predicted proteins | sample MGYA00241901_ERZ509166 | MGnify/ENA primary metagenome ERZ509166 (study PRJEB26280, sample SAMEA2338860) | human gut metagenome | biome: human gut; feature: human-associated habitat; material: faeces... | reverse complement strand
TGCGAAAGTAGGTAGTCTCCGGGCTCTCCATAAAAGACAAACCTCTTGGACTTAAACGTTCAAGAGGTTTTGTTTTTTCTGTGACTTTTGCTAACTACGCCGCTTTTATGGTCGATCTCAACGACAAATAATAAGTAAAAACCCTTAATGAAGGAGGATGAACTAAAAATTTTCTTATCAATAAAAATATTTATAATCAAATAGATAAAATCAGTCTAAAAATTAGGCTATTTTGCTTATCAGTAAAAACCCTAATAAACTTTATAAAGTATCGACGCAGAATTGAATTTAGCGTATCTTCTTATCCGCAAATTTACAAACTTATACAAAGGAGATACGAATGGCTCAAGCCCCTGAGTTCAAATATGCACCGATGTTCCAAGTCGGGGAAGATACCACAGAGTATTATCACCTCACCTCCGAACATGTCTCTCTCGGTAATTTTGAAGGCAAAGAAATCCTGAAGGTTACGCCGGAAGCATTGACGATGCTTATCGAACGCGCCTTTACGGACGTCAACTTTATGCTTCGCCGTCCTCATAACGAATGCGTAGCAAAGATCCTGAAAGATCCGGAAGCTTCTGACAATGATAAATACGTTGCTTTGACAATGCTTCGCAACGCCGAAATCTCTGCCAAAGGCATTCTGCCGATTTGTCAGGATACCGGTACAGCCATTATTCATGGTGAAAAGGGCCAGAGAGTCTGGACCGACTTCTCTGATGAAGAAGCTATCAGCCGCGGTGTATACAACACTTACACCAAGAACGCTCTCCGTTATTCTCAGAACGCTCCCTTAACACTCTATAAAGAAGTCAATACTCGCTGCAACCTTCCTGCACAAATTGATATCGAAGCCACAGAAGGTGAAGAATATCGCTTCCTTTGCGTTGTTAAGGGCGGCGGCTCTGCCAATAAGTCTTATCTCTTCCAGAAGACTAAGGCAATCCTGAACCCGAAAGCTTTAATCCCCTTCCTTTATGAACAGATCAAGGGCTTGGGAACAGCCGCTTGCCCGCCTTATCACATTGCAGTAGTCATCGGCGGAACCTCTGCTGAAAAGACTATGCTGACGGTAAAACTGGCTTCTACGAAGTACTACGACAATTTACCGACAACCGGTGATGAAACCGGACGCGCTTTCCGCGATGTAGAACTCGAAAACAAACTTCTTGAACTGGCCAACAACATCGGCTTGGGCGCACAGTTCGGCGGCAAGTATCTTGCTCACGACGTTCGCGTGATTCGTCTGCCTCGTCACGGCGCCAGCTGCCCGATCGGTATCGGCGTCAGCTGCTCTGCAGACAGAAACGTTAAGTGCAAGATCAACCGCGAAGGTCTGTGGATCGAAAAACTCGACGACAAACCTGCTGAACTGATTCCAGAAGAATTCAGAAATATGGAAGAAGGCGAAACCGTTAAGATCGACCTGAACCAGCCGATGGAAAAGATCCGCGCTGAGCTGTCTAAACATCCGGTTTCTACACGTGTTTCTTTGACCGGCAAGATCATCGTTGCTCGTGACATCGCTCACGCTAAGCTTCAGGAACGTCTCGATAAGGGTGAACCGCTTCCGCAGTACATCAAAGACCATCCTGTCCTATACGCAGGTCCTGCTAAGACTCCGGAAGGCTACGCCTGCGGTTCTATGGGCCCGACAACTGCCAACCGTATGGACCCGTATGCCGATCCGTTCATGGCTGCCGGCGGCTCTCACGTCATGATCGCCAAAGGCAACCGTACAGACGTCGTTACCGAAGCCTGCAAGAAACACGGCGGCTTCTACCTCGGCACGATCGGCGGTGTTGCTGCCGACCTGTCCGCTGAGTCCATCCGCAGCATCAAGTGCATTGAGTATCCTGAGCTCGGTATGGAAGCTGTTTACGAAATTGACGTTGTTGACTTCCCTGCATTCATCCTGGTTGATGACAAGGGCAATGACTTCTTTAAACAGCTGAAGCCCCGTTTCCCTGTGAATCTTGAAGCTTAATACTTAACGCAGTAAGTTTGGAAAACCCGGTGTCAAGCATCGGGTTTTCTTTTTTCCGAGCGAAAATCCAATACACTACTACCCATAAGAAATCGTCTCTTTCCTCAAAACTACATGAGAGAGACGGAGCTAAGAGTAAATAATTTTATGGGCCGCAGCCTGCGGTCCGGAGTCCCAGGATGAATTCGGTTTTCCTAGTTGTCATTGCAGCGATGATTCTCATCGTTGTACTTCTTCGTTTTAAAGTTCTTATCGGCCCCGCGATTCTGAGCGGCGGTCTATTAATTTGGCTCTTTGAGTCAAGATCCTTCGAAAAGCTTTGGGTTGCTTTCACTGAGACATTAACAATGCAGCGAACTTGGGATTTGCTGCTTTGTTTGTACTTTGTGATGTGTCTTGAGGTTGAACTTCGCAAAAGCGGCTCCCTTCACGGTATGGTGGTGACGCTGAGAAATATCTTCTCCAGCAACAAAGTTACTTTGGCGTTTATGCCGGCGTTCTTGGGTCTTCTTCCTTCCTTGGGAGGAGCTCGATTTTCCGCTCCGATCGTACAGGAAGCTAGTGAAGGAATTGCCGTTGACGATGAACAAAAGAGTGCGATCAACCTTTGGTTCCGCCATATTTTCGAGTTTTCAAACCCCTTGATGCCGGGCGTCATTCTTGCCTGCGGTATCGCGAACGTTTCGATGGGAGATTTGATTGATCAGGTCGGCTGGGTCACCATTCTTTGCTTTGTTCTCGGCTGGATCTTTTTAATTGTTCCTTTAAAGATTACGGATCCGGAAAAGGCTACGAATACCCAGCATGATCGCACCATTGAATGGAAGAGTCTCATTCTGGCTTTCGGTCCGATCGTCACGAGCTTCCTTTTAATCGTTGCTTTTGATGTTCAGGCAGCTTTAGCCATGGGCCTTGTAGTCGTAGCATTTATTCCGCTTTATTTCTGGTTCAAGCGTCCGATCTCCGTCAAGAGTGTTTTTACAGAAAGTCTGGATAAAAAATTATTTTTCAATGTCGTCTGTATTCTGTACTTCATCCAGCTTCTGACGGTAATCGGTACGTTGGATGAAATCGTCAACGTCTTTAATAATTCCGCGCTGCCTCAGGCAGTGATCATTGCCTGCCTTTCCTTTATTTTCGGAGTGATGACAGGCATGGGACAAGGCTATATTGCGATCGTGATGCCGATTGTAGCTCTTATGGCTCCGGGCAACATTGTTCTAGTCGGTATTGCAATGGTTTACGGTATGGCCGGACAGATGGTGACCCCGACGCATCTTTGTATTTTGGTTACTGTGGAATACTTTAAGAGCCGTCTTTGGAAAACAATCGGTAAGTGCGGTGTGCTCTCACTGTTGATGATTTTAATTTTCTCAGCTTGGACATATTGGCGTTATTACCTTTAGCTTTCAGAGGTTAAACGAGGCCTTTTCTAATTTCATGGCTTTCGGTAAAAATCATAAAATGAGGTTATGGACCTCAAAGAAGAATTAGATTCAACCGTTGCCATGAAGTTAGATAAGGACAATCTCGCCAAAATTCTTTCGCTTTGGCTTCACGTCGAAGCGTTAACGCCGTTTGACCTCGACAAGAATGATCTTATCGAACAGATGCCGGGGAGCTTGAATCAGCCCCGGTCCTCTCTTTTTACATGGGATAACGAAGATAAAACGCAGCGGGACAGTTTGGAAATCGAACTCCAGAAGCTTCCTAAAGAAGAAGACAGGACAGACTTTTTTCGGATGTTTACAGTTTGCATAGGTATCGTTAACCGCAATGAATTCATTGACCGGGCAGAACACCTTCTGAGATCTAATCTGTTGGATATATCTCAAGACCTCTCAGACTTCAGCGCCGAAGAGCAAAGAACCGATGACCTCATCTGCTTAGGAGTCCTGCGCGCGAACCATTTCGGCAAAATCAGTATGGGTACGGTAGAGCCGTCCTATGCGTTGTGCGAACTGGTTAACCTGACAAATAAGCAGAAGGGTGCCGAGAGCTTTGAGTTCCTGACCGATGTAGCTCAGATTCTTCATACCTCGGCTGTTCGCCAGCTTTCGTTGGACTCGGAAACTACCGCCCAAAAAATCAGCGAAAAGGACCGACAGTTTTATGGAATGCTCATCCATAATCTGAACAAGAAGGAATTAAAGCCGGATGAAACAAGGGGATATAAACTCATTAAAGATTTGAATCCTCCTCAAAACTTTCTCAATCCCAGAAAAATAGATGAGCTTTGTAAGAACTGGCTGGAGAAAGCCGGTCTTGGTCCTTCTTACCGTATTTGGGTGGTCGTTAACTACTACGAGCGTCCGAAGCCCCTCTACTTCGATTTTATGAATTCTCCGTACATCGAATTTTTGGAGAAGATCAAAAAGCGTATTCAGACCGAGCCGCCTTCAAGAGTGCTGAGTCCGGTTTCCGAGAGATTCTTTTCCCTTGCCTACGACAACCCCGAGCGAACTGACCTTTTGGCAAATCCTAAGAAGTTTCTGGAGATGGCCAATCCGGAAAGGATGATTTTCGGGCGCTGGCCGAGTGATATAAAAAATTATCTTGTCCCTTGTCAGCAGGTCGCTCTTTCAACCATGATTTGGGCGCCTCCTGTAGATCCTATCATTTCTGTAAACGGGCCCCCTGGAACCGGAAAAACGATGCTCTTAAAGGAGCTGCTCACCGAGATTGTGATTAATCGGGCTGCAGTGCTCGCTAACATAGAAGATATCGGAACGGCACCTTTATTTGAAGTCAAGGCCGGCTGGAAAGGGGAGCAGGTTCCTGTCCTTCTCAAAGAATACGTGGAGGACTACCCAATTATCGTTGCTTCGAATAATAATAATGCGGTGGAAAATATCACGAAGGAACTTCCGTTCGACTATGGATTCGAAGAGCCGTTCGATTACTTCTCTGGCCTTGCCAATAAGTTAAATAGAAGTAAAGAGGCTTGGGGACTGATTTCCGCACCGCTGGGAAAAGCAGAAAATTGGACGCGCCTTTGGAAGACGCTATTCGGTAATCACAAAACGCCCAAAGGGACGATCCCTTACTTTCAGCATGTCTTAGAAGAAGAGATTCGAAAGGAAGGCGGCATTGCCGAAATTCGAGCCAATTGGAAAAAGGAGACGCTGCGTTTCAAGGAACTTTATTGTGAGGTTCATGAGCGCATCACGTCAAAAATGCCTGACTACAAGGCCGATATAAAGAAGTTTGCACAAACTTATGAAGAAAAGCCTGTCACAGCCCGTTCTTTCAGGGAGTCAGTGCTTCGTGCTTTCGGTTCCAAGAAAGGAGAATTTGAAGAAAATCCTTTTGATTTTTCCGGAAGCTCAAAGGAGAAAAATCACGGGAGGCGTCTTTATACAGACGAGGAACTGGACAGAGCAAGAACGCTCTTGTTCCTTTCTGCTTTGAAGCTGCATCGTTTGGCGGTTTTAGCCAAGAAAAAGGATTTTATCGACGGTATCCGTGGTTCGATTACCGCCAATATGTACGACTTGGTTTCTCCGCATCGATTGCCCTTCCTGGGAACGCTGTCTTTTCTGATACCGATTATTTCGACGACGTTTGCTTCGGCGGCATTTAGATTTAATAATTTTCTTTCATCTTCACTGCCTTGGGTCATTGTGGACGAGGCATCTCAAGCTACCCCTCAGTCCGCATTGCTGCTCATGCAGAAAGCCAAGCGATTTTTGGTGGTAGGAGATCCTTTACAGCTGACGCCGGTTGTGACTTTGCCGGAATCTCTTTCCGAACTTCTTTGCGGAAAAGACGAGCTTCTGAGGAAATGGTCACCGCACCTACATAGTCTTCAGCAGCTCGCGGACGGTGCCAATCCTTTCGGTGCATTTGTCGGACCTGAAGAACATAAAATTTGGTCCGGGCTGCCTTTGAGACTCCAAAGAAGAAGTTATCCTCCGATGTTCAATATCTGCAATCGAATTGCGTATTCCGGACAGATGGTGCTGCCCCCGGAGATGAAAGTAAATAAGACACCGGAAAGATTTATCGAGAGCTATTGGGTGGATGTTGTTCCGCCAAGACCGAGCCTCTCCAACTGTGTCTCCGAAGAGGTTGATGCGGCTGAGGACGTGCTTAATCATATCGACGCGCAAGTTGCCATGAAACATCTTCAGGGCGAAGTTATTGAAAAGAAATCCGTCCTGATTTGCACGCCGTTCCGCACTGCTGCGGCAACGCTTCGAAAGAGAATTAAGAAGACGGGCAATTGGCTTGAAGTTGAACGCATCGGGACAGTACATACGCTTCAGGGGCGCCAAAGCGATATTGTGATTGTAGTTTTAGGTTCAAAGACGAATAAGGATGGGTTCGGAGCAAGAAATTGGGCGACATCTACGCCTAACTTACTCAACGTCGCTGTCAGCCGAGCAAAAGAAACCGTGATTTTTATCGGAAATTACGAAGACTGGAAAGAACACAATTACGTTCCGACGATCATGGCAGAGTTAGAAGATTACGGCAAAGGGCGCCTTAAGCTAGCATAATTCGGAAAGTAAAAACTAAAAGGATTTTTATGAATAAAGGCGTGATTTCCGTTTTAGTTGCATATTTGATTTGGGGGCTTTATCCGTTTTACTTTCATGCGATGCAGCATGTTGCGCCTGCGGAGATTGTGATTCATCGTGTACTTTGGACGTTTGCGCTCCTGGCTGTTTATTTATTTTGCTCAAGGCGCTGGCGATGGATACAGAAGGCGGTGACGGACAAACGAACGGTCGCAGTATTTTTAGTGTCCTCGGCGCTCATCACTGCTAACTGGTCAACCTATACCTATGCGATTGTTACGAACCAGACGCTGGAGGCTTCGCTCGGATACTTTATGAATCCGCTGGTCTCGGTGCTTCTGGGAACGGTATTTTTAAAAGAGAAACTGAATAAGGCTCAGACGCTTGCAATTCTTTTTGCTTGTGCAGGCGTGATGTGGGTGACGTTTAAACAAGGAGAATTTCCGGCTCTTGGCCTTACGCTGGCATTAAGTTTCGGGTTTTACGGTCTGGTACGCAAAATGGCGCCTCTCGGCAGCCTTGAGGGACTGACGCTGGAAACAGCTTTTGCCTTCCCCGTCGCACTGTTGGCGACATTTTATTTTGCGGGACAAGGAGACTTGACCTTCGTTAACGGAACCTGCTGGGATAAGTTCTGGCTGATTATGGCCGGACCGATAACCACGATCCCGCTGATCTTGTTTGCCTATGGCTTAAAGCAGGTGCCTTATTCGACCGTAGGCTTTATTCAATATCTGAGCCCGACGATGGTGTTTTTCATCGGATTATTCTTTTTCGGCGAAGAATTGCAAGTTGACCGCCTAATTGGATTTATCCTTATATGGGCCGGCGTGCTAATTTTTGTCGGCGAGAATTTTTTCCGCAGCCGCCCGGGATATCGTTCTGAACTCAACTAATTGTCAAAATGACTCTTTCTGACTGCTTTGCGCTTTTTGTGAAGTTCTTCTTCCTGCTGACACCGCCTTTTGTGATGTCGGCTTTCCTGTCGGTGACTAAAGACAATACGATTCAAGAAAGAAACACGCTGGCGATCTGGATCACATTGTGGATTCTGATTATCAGCGGTGTGCTTCTCTTCTTCGGCGGATTCATTTTTAAGATTTTCGGAATCACGCTGGACGCATTTCGAATCGGTACGGGTGCGCTGCTGTTTCTAACAGCTGTTTCGCTGGTCAGAGGAGACTCCATTCGCGTTCCGTCCGGAGACTCCGTCCAGTCTTTAGCGGTTGTGCCGATGGCAATTCCCATTACGCTGGGACCGGCCTCTATCGGTGTACTGATGGTGTACGGCGGCGAAATTAAAACCGGTTTGGGATTCTTCCTGGCTTATCTTTCCATCAGTGCAGCCGTGATTTGCGTCGGTGCGCTGCTGCTGGTTTCAAATTACATTCAGAAAGCCATCGGAAAGAACGGATTGGTGGTCCTGAGCAAACTTACCGGCTTGATTCTGGCGGCGTTGTCAGCCCAAATGATTTTTGAAGGTGCGGATGCCTTCTTGCTGCAAACATTAGAGAAGCTGAAGTAGAGAGCGGAAAGAGGTAAGGCCTGATGTTCCGTATATCTCGGCGCTTTCCTATTCTCTTCAAATAGAAAAACGGTCGTGTTTCAATCAGGAACACGACCGTTTGGTCTAACTCAAAATTGAGATATTAGATGGATTCAGCTTCCATCTTGATTGCACCGCAGGGGCATTCGCTGGAGCAAACACCGCAGCCCTTGCAGTAGTCGTAATTGAAGATGTAGGGGACCTTGTCGTCTCCGGTCTTAATCACGGCGTTGTCAGGGCATACACCGTAGCAGTTGTCGCACTGCAGGCAGTTGCCGCAGGACATGCAGCGGCGAGCTTCAAACAAAGCGTTTTCTTCAGTTAAGCCGTGCTGAACTTCGTCGAAAGTGCTCTGGCGACGAACGAGGTCGAGCATGGGACGAACGGTTTTAGGCGCGTCGGAGTAGTACCAGGTATTGAGGCTTTCGAAGGTAGCAATTTCTTTCTTCGGATGATCAACCGGTTCTTGGCCTTTCAGGTAGCAGTCGATGCCGTAAGCCGCTTTATAACCGTGGCCGATGGCAACGGTAACGTTTCTGTCTCCCGGAACCATGTCGCCGCCGGCGTAGATGCCGGGGACACCGGTTCTCATGAAGCGGTCAACTTTAACGACGCCTTTTTCGATATCGAGTCCGGGAATCTTGTCGATCAGGCTCTGGTCGACGTTTTGTCCAAGGGCCAGAACAACGGTATCAGCCTCGACGGTTTCGAATTCGCCGGTGGGCTGAGGATTGCCGTTTTCATCGAGTTTCATTTTCTCGATGCGGATTTCCTTTGGATTTTCTGCTTCCGTAATGGTAGAAAGCCATTTTACGGAAACGCCTTCCTGCAGGGCTTCTTCAACTTCGAAGTCATGAGCGGGCATCTTTTCGCGGGTACGGCGGTAGATGATCAGAGGTTCAGCACCCATACGTTTCGCGGAGCGGGCAACGTCGATGGCTGTGTTGCCTCCGCCGTAAACCACAACTTTACGGCCGAGCAGAGGCTCTTCTTCACCTTCCATGGAGCGGAGAACGGAAACAGCGTCAAGCATGTGTTTGGCGTCTCCGCCCGGGATATAGGCGTTCTTGGCCATTCCGGCGCCGACTGCGAGGAAGACGGCATCATATCCGTTTGTATTCTTTTCTTCTTCGATGTCTTTGACGGTTGTATTCAGTTCGAGTTTGACGCCGAGATCAAGGATTCGTGCGATTTCCTGATCCAGTACACGGCGGGGGAGACGGTATTTTGGGATACCGTAGCGCATCATGCCGCCGGCTTCCGGGCTGCCTTCTTTGATCGTGACATCGTGGCCTTTGAGGGCGAGCTGATAAGCCGCGGACAGGCCGGCAGGACCTGAACCCACGATCAGGACTTGCTTGCCTGTCTTCTTTTCGGGCCTCTGGAATTTATAACCGTTTTCCAGAGCGTTATCCCCGAGGAAGCGTTCGACGGAGTTAATGCCGACAGAGGCATCGAGTTTGCCGCGGTTGCAGGCGCCTTCACAAGTGTGATAACAAACACGTCCCATGCAGGAGGGAAGCGGATTGCGCCTGGTTAAATGACGCCAGGCTTTTTCATAGTTGCCGCTTTCGGCATAGAACAACCAACCCTGAATATCTTCACCGGCAGGGCACTGATGGTTGCAGGGAGGAAGCTTGTGGACATAAGTCGGTCGAAGCGTTCTCCACGAGCCGGTACGGTTTTCCAAGGATGTACCGACATCTAATGTGATAGCAAAAGGTTTTTTCATGGGATTTAATCCTTAAACTTTGTCGGCTCGTTCGTCAGCCTGAACAGACGGCGGAATGATTTCAGGTTCTTCTTCGCCGAGAAGGCCGAATCTTCTGATATTTCTTTGAGCGATTGCTTGAATACGAGCGAAGGCATCGGCGTCTCCCTTCGGTCCGAAGAGGTGAGCGTAGCGCTTCTGAAGTTTCATATAGTTTTCAACCGGCTGCAGCTGACGAATCTTAGTGACTTTAGTGATTTCGCCGTATTCGGATTCGAATACCGGGAAAAGACCCGTTTCAACAGCGAGACGAGCCAATTTGACGGTGTCAGCCGATTTAGCTCCCCAACCAAGCGGGCAAGGAACGAGAATGTGAATATAACGAGCACCGTGGAAAGTCATTGCCTTAGCGACTTTTCTTTCCAGGTCTCTCAAGTCGGCAATGGTCGCGGTGGCAACGTAAGGAATGCCGTGGGCCATAGCGATCAGAGGAACGTCTTTACCTTGGCCGAAGGCGTTGCCGGGATGTTTGCCGACAATCTGGGTGGTTGCCGTACGGACAGCCGGAGGCGTGGCCGACGAGCGCTGAACACCGGTGTTCATATAGCCTTCGTTGTCATAGCAGATGTAAAGCACGTCGTCGTTTCTTTCGAACATGCCGGACAAGCAGCCGAAACCGATGTCGGTTGTACCGCCGTCGCCGCCCTGAGCGATCACTCGAACCAGCGGTTTACCGGACTTCTTAGCCTTGACGCGTGCAACCGCTGCCATACCGGATCCGACAGCAGCCGTGTTGCCGAAAAGAGAATGGAACCAGGGCAGCTGCCAGCTGGTTTCCGGATAAGGGGTGGAGAATACTTCCAAACAGCCGGTGGCGTTGGCGGCAATTAAGCGGCCTTCTGTGGCGCGCATTGCAGCGTCAACCGCATAGCGGGCGCCCAAAGCTTCACCGCAACCCTGACAGGCTCTGTGGCCGGAGTTCAAGGAGTTGTATCTTTCGATATTGGCCTGTCCGCTTCTTTGATCGGGCTGAAGAAGACGGTTGCCGACCGTGAAAGTACCGGTCTGATAAAACTTAATCTGATGTTCGCTCATGGCTTAGAGATCTCCTTTGTGAAGGTCGGCAACGGCCTTAACAATGGCTTCGGCCATCGGGCCGGAGTGACGTTCTTCTTGTTCGTGCTTCAGCTGGTCCTGAACGACTTTCTTATCGAGATCCAGAAATGTGAGTTCAGGCAGCTCGCCTTTAAGAGCAGCGTCAAAAGCTTTGTGCAGGCTGCGCTTGGTGATAGCGCGGCCGCCGAGGCCGGAGATGACGCAGCAGATGTCGAGGTCGGAGAGTTTACGAGTCGAACGAATCACGTCGTCAGTGACGACACCGCCGATACCGACCTGGAGAGAACGGTCAATCACAACCGCGGTCTTAGCGCCTTCAAGGGCGGCAAAAACTTCGGCAGCAGGGAAAGGACGATAGGACTTGATGCCGAGAAGACCGACTTTTTTGCCGTCTTCGCGCATTTCGTCAATAACATCTTTGATCGTACCGATGACAGAACCCAAAGCGACAACCATGACTTCGGCATCCTCTGCACGATAAAGGTCAACCAAACCGCCGCTTTTGCGGCCGATGATTTCTTCGTATTCCTTGGCGACTCTGTCGATCACGCCGAGCGCCTGAAGGTGATGGGCATGGGCGAGATAACGAACTTCGGTAAAGGCTTCGGGGCCGACCATCGCGCCGATAGAAACCGGCTGTTCAGGATCCAAGCTCTGGCGGGGATCGTACGGAGGAAGGAATTGGTCCACTTGCTCCTGAGACGGAATGTCCATTCTTTCGAAGGCGTGGGTCAGGACGAAACCGTCCATACAGACCATGACCGGAAGAGAAAGCTCTTCGGCGATCTTGAAAGCCTGGATATGGAGGTCAACGGCTTCCTGGTTGTCTTCGGCAAAGAGCTGAATCCAGCCGCAGTCACGCTGACTCATGGAGTCGGAGTGATCATTCCAAATGTTAATCGGCGCACCGATGGCGCGGGAGGCAACCGTCATGACGATCGGAAGACCGAGACCGGAGGCGTTGTAAACCGCTTCAGCCATATAAAGCAGACCCTGGGAAGCGGTAGCAGTGTAGGCACGGCCGCCGGCGACGGAACCGCCGATAGCCACGCTCATGGCTGCGAATTCACTTTCAACGTTTAAGAATTCGCAGTCTTCAAGCGATCCTTTTTTGACCATAGCGCCGAGGTTTTCGACGATATGGGTCTGAGGAGAGATCGGGTAGGCGCAGATGATTTCGGGGCGGCAAAGAGCCACAGCCTCAGCAACGCCTAAAGAGCCTTCAATTTGTTTGAGCATTGGAGCGATCCTTATAAACGATTCTTAGCTTCTAAAACAAAGGAATAAGCATCAGCTGCAACGTCGGCGTTGGCCTGGGCAACTTTTCCTTTGTAGCGAGTTTGGAAAGCCTGTTGGACGCTTTCGAGTTTGAGTTTGCCGGTCAGCGCGGCGAAGCCTGCGAGCATAGCGGCACCGGGAAGGGGGCGTCCGATTCGGGCAAGGGCGAATTTTGTCGCGGGCAGCGTAATGACGTGTCCCTTCGGCAGGCGGTTGACCAAGTCTTCCAGACCGAGTTCTTCGGGTGACTGGGAGCTGTTCAGAAGAACATAAGCATTTTCCGTCAGACCGGAAAAGACGTTTACGCTTTCGAGCAGTGTGCGGTCCTGAATAAGGACGGCACCCGGCTCCATGATCGGTTCACGAAGACGAATCGGTTTGTCGCTGACGCGGGCGAAAGCGACAACCGGTGCTCCGGTACGTTCACTGCCGAAACTTGGGAAAGCTTGAGCGTAATGGCCTTCGGTAAAGGCGGCGAGCGACAGCATTTCAGCTGAAGTCACAACACCCTGACCGCCGCGGCCGTGTAATCTGATTTGGAACACTTGTTATCTTCCTTTTATAAATTGTTAGGCGATTGACAAAGCAACGAGCGCTTCTGTCGCATTAAATTTGATTCTTCCATCGACTGCGATCGGCTCACCGTCCTTATCGCTAATCATTAACGGGTTGATATCGAGTTCGTCGATGAATGCAAAGTCTTCAACGAGCTGAGACAAACGAAGTAATGTCTCCTCAACTTTATTTATCTGTGCGGGAGTTGCCCCGCGGGCGCCGGCGAGAAGTTTATAGGCTTTTACGGAATGAATCATGTCGGAAGCGTCCTCGACGGTGAGAGGCGCAAGACGGAATGTCACGTCCTTCATGACTTCGACAAACACGCCGCCTAGTCCGAACATCATCATCTGACCGTACTGGGGATCCTTGGCGCATCCGCAGACCATTTCACGGTCGCTCTTGACCATTTCCTGGATGATGACGCCTTCAAACCCGTCCATGAGACCTTTCTCTGTGAGCTTAGTGACGAGGTCGGCAAATTCAGTGCGGAGCTGGGCGGCATCTTTGATGCCGACACGAACACCGCCGATGTCAGTCTTGTGAGAGATCTTCTTGGAGTTGAGCTTCATTACCACCGGATATCCGATCTTGTCGGCTAAAGCGACGGCTTCATCAGCATCTTTGGCCTCACCGTCTCGGCAGACTCGGATCCCGTAAGCAGTCAGGACCTGGAGCGATTCTCCGGTTGTGAGCTGTTCGCGATTGTCAGCAGCAGCCTGTTTGAAGACAGCTTCAACAGCTTCGGTATCTACGGAGTAGCGAGGCGCCGGTGTGTCGGTGCGTTTACGCCACAAGCGCTGCTGATTTAAGCGAGCGAGACCTTCAACAGCCTGTTCGGCAAACATGAAGAAAGGAACAGTGACTTGGGTTTCAGACAAGTGTGCAAAGAACTCGTTCTTTGTCATGAAGACGCCGACGATCGGTTTGTCCGGATGGGCGGCGCGGATTTCCATGACAGCTTTGGCAACATCAATATCTTTAAGGCCGAGGAAGGGCAGGTAAATGACGACGACCATATCGACGCCGTCGTCAGCGAGCACCGTTTCCAAAGTCTTTTTATAGTGTTCCAGCGGAGCGGAGGCGATCATGTCGACCGGATTCTTAACGGAGGCCGCCGCCGGCAGGAAAGAGCGCAGAGCTTCTTTGGTCTGATCGGAGAGCTGAGCCATTTCCATTCCGTGTTCGCAAACCGCATCGGTTGCCATAATGCCGGGACCGCCGGAGTTGGTCACGATCGCAACGCGATTGCCTTTGGGAATCGGGCAGTGGCTGAACACTTTTGCTGTGTTAAAGAGATCCTGAAGAGAAAACTCGCGGATCACTCCGGACTGCTTCAGTAATGCATCGGCGGCTTTGTCGGCGCCGGCCAGGGAACCTGTATGAGAAGAGGCGGCAGAGGCACCGGCTGCACTGCGGCCTGCTTTCAAAGCAAGGATCGGTTTTTTCTTAGTCGTGCGGGAAGCCAATGTGCGGAAACGTTTCGGATCGGCGATGGATTCCATATAAAGAAGAATCTGTTTAACGTCGTCAACGTTTTCCCAATACTCGATCGCGGAGTCGGCGTTGACGTCAGCCTGGTTGCCGATGGAAATGAATTGAGCAAAACCTAAATTTAAATCCTGCAGGATATTCAGGATACCGCCGCCCAAAGCGCCGGACTGGGAGACGAAGCCGATATCGCCGCGGACGGGCAGAGACTCGGCAAAGCAGGCATCGAGTCTGAATTTCGGATCTGTGTTGACAACGCCGAGGCAGTTCGGGCCGACGCAAGTCATACCGTATTCACGGACTTTATTGACAAGCTGAGCTTCGAGTTCGGCGCCGGCGGCTCCGGTCTCTTTGAAACCGGCGCTGATGACGACGATGCCTTTGATTCCTTTCCGGTGGCACTGATCTACGGCGGAAAGCACGTATTTGGCGTTAATAACGATCACCGCCATATCGATCTCTTCCGGGACTTCCAAGACGGAGGGGTAGGCTTTCATGCCTTGAATTTCAGAGTCTTTAGGATTAATCGGGAAAATCTTACCGGTGAAGCCGTACTCAACGAGGCGCTTCATAATGTCGGAACCGATAGTGTGTTCTTTATTAGATGCACCAATCACAGCGAGGCTGTGAGGACACATGATTTTATCCAGATATGACATAAATTCTTTTCCTTAGTAATCCTTGGGAGTCTCTAAAATTTGACTGTATCCGCCATTTTATTGAAAATAATCCGTGGGTTCAGTAAGTTTTCATATTGTGCAATAGTCATTCACTCAATGAGATATGTACTTTTAAAATTCTTGTTCGTCGTCTAACTATTTGAATAAAAACAACTAAATACAGAAAATTCATCATCCGATATTTGCATATAGCGAAATATCTTAAAAATTCAATTAGTTAGATATTCCTCGCCTTATTTCCGTCATTAACAATTTTTTTCCTAAAAACTTTTGTTAATACGGAGAAAGCAGACGCGAAGTCTCTGTCTCGAAAGTTAAGACTTGAGAAGTTTAGGAGCTTCGGAAGTCGGGTGTTGAAGGCCGCAGTTCAAGTTACAAATTAGTTTTTGTCGGCTTATTCGAGATCTCAGTAAAAAGCGGGAAAATATTCCGTTTTTCCGACCTTCTATGGGATTTCATAACTTTCGGATTTTTAAAGAAAAAATAGTATCTCAAACATAAGTTATTTTGTGTAAAAGCGGCTTGCGTTTCCCAGAAGTTATCGGTATATTGCTCGGACTTCTTTAGGAGGGTAAAAATGGAAAAAGGAAAAAGAGAGCAGAAAGATAAAGCAAAGATCATCGCTGTGTCCTCCGTTATGTCTATCATCGGAAGCGGCGCGATTCTTTTGGCTGCTCAGTTCTTCAGTTAATTGAGAGGAGGGGTCCGAAAAGCCCCTCTTTGAACAAAAAATCCTCGGTCGAGCCGAGGATTTTTTGTTAGCGCTCTATGTGCCCTTTATGACAGACAGAGCAGGGAACTTCAGCAGTTTTCAATGCGGAGTGCTGAGGATTTGAAGCAGCCAGCCGCTCCTTTCCTCCGTGGCAGGCGATGCATTTGCTGTAATCGGCCATCGGCATGGTTGTGTGACAGCCTTCGCAATTAAGACCTTTGACTTGATGGTTTTGAGCTATCGTGGCTGAGAAAGCGACCGAACTAAACAAAGTCAAAAGGCAGATGAAAGACAGATAGAGAGCTTTCATAGGGTTCAAGCCTTATAGTCGGGGATCACAACCATAGAGCGGTTGATGTCTTTGACGGTCTGAGCTCCGGTCAGGACCATAGCGACCGCCAGTTCGTTTTTCATCTTATTAGCAAACAAGGCCACGCCGTCAGCCAATCCGCCGTGAGCCGCGCGAACAAAATGGCGCCCGGCCAGCGTGCAGTTAGCGCCCATGGCGACATACTTTTCTACATCCGTGCCTCGTGCCAGAGTTCCGTCTACCATAACGAAGCAGCGTCCGTTGACTTTATCGACGATCCGAGGAAGTACAGCAGCCGTTCCCGGGGTGTCGGCAAGCGTTCTGCCGCCGTGGTTGGAGACCACGATACCGGCAGCGCCGGCGTTAATGCAGAGTTCTGCTTCATCCGGCGTCATGATGCCTTTGAAAAGAAGAGGAAGCTTGGAGGCTTTGACTAATTCTTTCAACTGTTCAAAAGTCTTCGGTTCAACTGTCTGACCTTTTGTTGCTCTCGCTGCGCGGCCGGCGCTGTCCAAGTCAATGGTGAGCGCGATGATTCCGGCTTCTTCGGCCAGACGCATTCTTTCAATGATGTCTTTCTGCAGTCTGGGCTTCAGTCCGACGATCGCCTTGTATCCGTGTTCTTTCAAGGTCTGAAGACGTTTTTCATAAACGAGCAGCGGGTCTCCGATACCGTCGGCAACGGCACCTAAGGTTCCGGCTTTGTTGCAGCCGCCGCAAATCGCATTGACAAACTCTTCTTCGGTCAATTTGCCGCCCATGTTATAGGTCGTGCCGCCTGTCGGGGCCGCAATCACAGGCATAGAAATTTTTGTTCCGAAGAAATCGATGGACGTATCCGGAACATGAACGCTGTGTACTACTCTGGAGTTCAGCTGCACGGCAGCTAAAGAATCGTAGTTAGCTTGGAAACCACGGGAAGCACCCATGCCGCCGAAACCCGGTACTTGACCGACGCAGGGACCGCGTCCGTTGCATTCCGGACAAACATAGCAGCGCGGAATCATCATTTCACGAGCGCGATTCCTGACTTCTTCATAAGTCATCTTTCCGGTTAAAGGACGGATTGTGGGAGCAGAAGACTGCTGTGCAAAAGCTGTGGAGGATGAACCGAGCGCGGTAGCGGCCAGGGAAGCCGCTGAACCTTTGAGAAGATTGCGCCGAGAGAAAAACATTTTTCTTGTTTCCATAATGATCTCCTTGGTATGAACTTAGAAATAACTAAGACAAGATAAATTATATACAAAAGTTCATAATTAAATTTGTTTTTAATGGATTTGTAGTAATAACACTGAGGATAATCATATGTTTTTAGTATTAATTTGGCTTGGTTTGCCCTAATGTTTGGGCCAATCCTCCATAGCTAAAGCCATGCAGAAGTAAAATAAATACATAACGAGGCGAGAGAAATATGAAATCTAGGTTATTTAATATTCGGTTGAGTTTTGAAATCACAGAAAATAAGTCAGAAGGTTTTTTTCTACTTAAAAATGACCTCATCAGTCTTCTTGATGCAATTCAGAGGACCGGTTCAATCAAGGCGGCAGCTGAGGAACTCGGTTATTCCTTCCGACATATCTGGAATGAATTAAATAAATGGGAAGAAGAACTCGGCCAGTCTCTAGTGAACCGGTCTCGAGGAAAGAATGCAGAGCTTTCGCCTTTGGCAGAGCAGCTTTTGTGGACCAATAAAGAAGTTGAGGCGAAGTACAAAGAGCAGATCATTGAACTTCAATCCGGTATTTCGTACTCGTTCAGAAAAGCGTTCAATTCTGCTTGGGATCCGATTGTGATTGAGGGCTGCGCGGATTCAGCACTTAATCTTTTAAGAAGGACAACCGACTGTGAAATTGAACTGAACTTCACTATCAGTCGAAAAGGCCTGGAAGCATTGCGCGAAGGAAAATGTGAACTGGCAGGCTTTAATTTTCCTAAGTCATCAACAAACAACAGCAAAGCTTTCGGGACCTTCGGACATCTTCTCACGAAGAACAACGGGCTTATTTTCTTTGCCACCAGACTTCAAGGACTTGCCGTTGCACCGGGTAATCCGAAGAAAATCTATTCAATATTAGACATTGCCTCGCGCAAAGCAAAGTTCATAAATCGAAGGGAAGGGACGGGAACTCGAATTCTTTTTGATCAAATGTTAGATGTGCTTGCTGTAAAGCCGGAAGAGATCGAGGGCTATAACGACATTTCGGATACCCAGTTTTTTACTGCAGTTCAAATCGCTTCCGGCAAAGTCGATGTGGGTCTATGTACAGCCAATGTTGCTAGGGAAAACGGTCTGGACTTTATTCCTCTGGCAAAAGAGGTTTATTACCTAGCCGCTGATGAAAAATTTTTAGAGACGGCAAAAGCAAAGAAATTCATCCAATTTCTCCGCAGCTATGATTGGGCAGAATTTAAGGACCAGCTCGAGGGGTACGACTTTACGGGGACCGGGGAAGTTTTCAAGGTCTCTGACGTTTTCACTGCAGACGCAAGCTGAGAATTCAAAGAGAAGCCTTTCTTCTCCGATGACATGAAAACCTAATTTCGATTAGAATTCCGTGCGTCGGCCCCATAGTTGAATGGATACAACGCGGTCCTCCTAAGACTGAGGTACAGGTTCGATTCCTGTTGGGGCCGCCACTCATCTTCTAATCGATGTCCTAAACCCCACTACAACTTAAATTCTTCTCATTGTTTATTTGGGATAATTTGTCGTTATTCTGAATTGAACTAAAAACAAAACTCGATTTGAGATCTTTTTTCTCCTTCTTTTTTGAATATAGTTCGGCGACGAACTATAATTTCGTCCATGGAAAATTATGAGATTGTTTATCTTTCATCGCTTTTGAACGAGAAGGCCGGCTACTTCATTCAGGAGGAACTGAAGAAGTATGGCTATGCAGAGCTGAAAATGGCGCACGGAGACATTTTTCATACGCTGTTTGAAGCAGGGGAGCTGAGTGCAAAGGAAATTGCCGAACGCACTCGTCGTTCTAAGTCCACTGTGTCGGAACTTGTGGATAGGCTGGTAAAGCTTGGTTATGTTTGCAAGAAACCGGACCCGGTGGATGCCAGGGGCGTGAAAGTCTCCCTTACCGAAAAAGGCGTTGCTTTTGAGGCGGTTTTTAGAAAAATTTCTGAAGACCTTTCAAAAAAGATCCTATCGGCATTGGGACACGAAGAATTAAAAACCGCGGAAAAGATAATGAGGAAACTCACTTCGAATTTCTAGGAGAGCTTTGATTTTTAATTAAATAGTTCGGTTGCGAACTAAATTTTAATTAAGGAGTTTGAGATGGAAAATTTTAAGATGGTTGAAGTAAAGGACGCACCGCGTGTCGAACTGCATAATCAGCTTGGCCTGACCGGCTGCGAAATTTCTATTAATGAACTTCCGCCGAAGGCTGCAGTTCCTTTCGTCCATGCCCATAAGCAGAATGAAGAAGTTTATGGCGTTTTGGGCGGCAAGGGCCAGCTCTACATTGACGGCCAGGTCGTTGATATCAAAGCAGGTGACTGGTTTGTGATTCGTCCCAACGGACATCGCGCCATTCATGCATCTGAAGATGAAGGCATTCAATTCATTTGCATCCAGACAAAGAGCGGAAGCCTGCGGGAATTTACCGCCGGAGACGCCATCATTCTTGAAGAAAAAGCTCCTTGGTTGAAATAATCTGAAGTCTTCTCCATAACCGGAGTTCCTGCTTTCGGAAATAAAGAACCGCAGCGGGAATTTTTGTTTCCAGTCTGGCATATCCTGTTACAAAAACACACATAAGGATTCATCGTGGATAAAAAAATCTTAGCTGCTGGGATGCAGAAAGGCTTCGTTAGTGTGGTTGTTGCCTATTTCTTGGCAATTGCTCTCGGCATTTTGGCCGGAATCTGGGAGAACCATTATTTAATGATCGTCGTGCAGTTCACAAGCACGGTCTTCATTAGATTATTTAAGTTCTTAAGTATTCCTATTATCTGTGTGTCAATTATTGCTTCCCTCTCGACTCTTTCGCAGAGCAACGAGTCAGGAAGGATCTTTAAACACACTATTTTTTATACGCTTTCGACAACGATTCTTGCCGCCTGCGTAGCCGCTTCCCTGTATGTACTCTTCACTCCGGCGAATGTGGCTGTTACCGGCTCGGCTCCTGATGTCTCTAATAAATCAGGAAGCCATTCTTATTTGGATTACGTGGAAAGCATTGTCCCTGACAATTTCATTACACCTTTCCAAACCGCGAACGTTCTTTCCGTTCTTTTGATCGCGGCAGCCGTCGGTATTGCCATTGCGAAGATGCCGAGAGGATCAAAGAATCAGGATCTCATGATCACTTTCTTTAAGGCCTCCCAAGACGTTCTCTTTACACTTGTGAATTGGCTCATCGTTGTTTTGCCGATCGGTATTTTTGCTTTCGTCGCTTCTTTGGCTCAGGAAGTCAGCCACGGTGTCAGCTTAGGCGGTTTAGGCACTTACTTCACATTAGTGATTGCAGCGAACTTAATTCAAATGTTCATTGTGCTTCCGGCCTTCTTAATGATTAAAGGGTTCAATCCAATCAAGGTTGCCAAAGGGATGCTTCCTGCTTTGGCTTTAGCTTTCTTCTCTAAATCCTCGGCTGCGACGCTCCCTGTTACGATGAGATGCGCACAGCAAAATCTAAAGGAAGAGCCGCAGGTTGCTCAGTTTGTTCTTCCGATGTGCACAACCATCAATATGAACGGCTGCGCTGCTTTCATTTTCTTAACCGTTATCTATCTGATGCAGAACGCCGGTCTTGATATTCATCCTGGTGTCATTGTGGCCTGGATTTTTATTGCGACGCTGGCAGCCATCGGTAATGCAGGTGTGCCTATGGGCTGCTTCTTCTTGTCCGCAAGCTTGCTTGCCAGCATGAATGTTCCGATTCTGCTGATGGGTGTCATTCTTCCTTTCTATGCCGTAGTAGATATGATCGAAACCAGCCTCAACGTTTGGTCTGACAGTACGGTTTCCGTGATGGTAGACAAAGACATGAAGAAATTAGAGGCGGTTGCAGAAAGTAAATAGTTAAGACTTGCTTGTAGTTGTCTAACTTAGCTTCTCTTTTTTCCTCTCGGCCTCCTATCCGGAGGCTGAGCTCGTTTCTGGAGGACTCACAACTCAGCAAATGTAGGGAAATAGGTGGTGATGAAATCTCGCTTAGTGATCACCCGCCGCAGAGGTGTCAAAAAATGTAAGCAGGCGTAAAGCAACCTTGGTTAGAATGGAAGTATTCCTTTTTTCTAGTCTTTTTGAGCTTTCAGGTTGCTTATGTTTATTAACGATATTTGGTCTTATGGTGTCACGACAAATACCAAGAAAATCGTAGCTGAGGCACAGAAGGACGGCTATTTGCTGAATTTTTTACAGCTGGATTTGGATGAAGACGGACTTCCTAACTGGAAGACGATCAACTCCTTCGTAGAGCTGGTCAGGACATCGACACAAAACAATCCTCCCGACGGAGAAATGAATACTCCCAGAGAAAAGCTCGATCGCCTGATGAACGCAATCTTTTTGAAGACGTTCAATCTTAGAAATTACGAAGAGGACCCACTTTCTGCCGGAGAGATCCTTCTCTTCACCAAACTCGAATCTATTGATCGCAGAGATCAGTTTGCTACAAGGGCGCTTTACTTGGCGGCCCCGACGATTCTTAAATTAAGAGGCTTGAAGGGCGGCTACGATGTGAGAAGGATTTTTTCCTTAGCTGCCTACAAAGCCATGGAAGGCGGTACCGCAAAGAGCAAGGAAATAAAAATTCTCATCGGCGACCTTTTCGAAGACGAAAACTTGAGAAATGCCGTTCATCGAATTTGGTACGTATTTAAGGATGCGAGAGGAAATCCTGAGAGATGCGCCAAAGGACTTCGAGAGCTGGCCGATGGAATTTATCTTCAGCCGAACAAGGCTGCACAGAGCCAGAAAGCCTCCTGAGACTCTGAAAAATTAGTCGTAAAAAACGCTTTTTTAGATAGTTTCCGACTTTTAAAAAGTAAGAAGTCGGTCTAGATCAATTTGTTAAAATAGCCTTTTGCATCTTTTCTTTGTCGCTGGATTGGCGCCCGTATGTCTCTTGAGCAAGATAATAAAGTCAACGATTACTCCGAAAAATCGATTCGTATTTTGAAAGGTCTTCAGCCGGTTAAACAACGACCCGGCATGTATACCTTGACGGATTGTCCTTTGCACATTATTCAGGAGGTCATTGACAACGCCACGGATGAAGTTTTAGCGAATTTCGCCAACCGAATCATCCTGACTGAGCACGCAGACGGATCAATTTCCGTAGAAGACAACGGACGCGGCATTCCTGTCGGTATTCATCCGGAAGAGAAGGTCCCTGTCGTTGAAATTGTTTTCACGCGTCTGCATGCCGGCGGTAAGTTCGACAAGGGAGCGGGCGGCGCCTATTCATTCTCAGGCGGTCTGCACGGCGTCGGTGTATCTGTCACCAATGCGCTGTCTACTCGTCTGGAAGTGACGGTTTGGCGTGACGGACTTGAAAGTTCTATTACTTTCGAGGACGGTTTTGTCACGGTGCCATTGAACAGTGTTAAATCTCCTCGCCCAAAGAAAGCGACCGGGACGAGAGTTCGCTGCTGGCCGGACGGAAAATATTTCGACACGCTCACGATTCCTAAGAATCAATTGATTCGCCTCTTGAGAAGTAAGGCAGTATTGCTTCCGGGCTGCGAAGTCATCTATCGCAATGAAAAAGACAACATCGAACAAGTCTGGAAGTATGAGGGCGGCCTCAAAGAATACCTGACTGAGCAGCTGGATCGTCCTCCCTTGGTTCAGCCCTTTGAAGCCCAGGGCTTTGCAGGAGCTGACGACGACACATTTTCTCAAGGCGAAGGCGCCGGGTGGGTCGTTTGCTGGACAGAGGAGGGTACGCTGGAACGCGAAAGCTACGTGAACCTGATTCCGACTCCGCTCGGCGGAACTCATGAAGCCGGTTTGCGTGACGGTGTCTTCCAAGCCATGAGAAGTTTCATGGAAACCCATGGTCTGGGCGCCAAAGGCATCAAGATGATCGTGGATGACGTATTTGCGCGTGCCAGTTTCGTTTTAAATGCAAAAGTACTGGACCCTCAGTTCCAGGGACAGACTAAAGAAAAGTTGATCAGCCGAGATGCGCTGAAGCTGGTTTCCAGCTTTGTGCGTCCGCAGATGGAGTTCTGGCTCAACAGCCACGTTGAAGAGGGCCGTAAGCTGGCAGAGATGTTTATTAAACAAGCTCAGGCGCGCCAGCATTCCGCTCAGAAAATCGAAAAGAGAAAAGGCTCTTCCGTTGCCGTTCTCCCGGGCAAGCTTACAGACTGCACGAGCGGAGATATTTCCCGCAACGAACTCTTCCTGGTGGAAGGTGACTCTGCCGGCGGCTCAGCAAAGAAGGGACGCGATAAAGAATATCAAGCCATTCTTCCTCTTCGCGGCAAGGTGCTGAACACATGGGAAGTGGACCAGAACCTTCTTTTCGGTAATAAAGAAATTCACGATATTTCGGTATCGATCGGCGTGGATCCACATAAGATCGGCGAGAAACCCGATATTTCGAATCTTCGTTACGGCAAGATCTGCATCATGGCCGATGCCGACGTGGACGGCTCTCACATTGAAGTTCTGCTGCTGACGCTTTTCTACAAGCACTTTTCCTACCTGATGGAGACGGGGCACATCTACATTTCAATGCCGCCGCTCTTTAAGGTTTCCGTTCCGAACAAAGGTAAGAAGAAAGAACGCCGAATTTACTGTCTGAATGAAGAAGAGCTGAAGAAGACAGTCGAGAAACTCAAAAAAGAAAAATTCACCGACGCTCAGATCGTGATCTCACGATTTAAAGGTCTAGGTGAAATGGATTGGGAAGAGCTGAAAGAAACTTCTTTGGATCCTGAAACCCGCAGACTTCTGCCGGTAAAAGTCGGACTTCCGGGTGATGACTTAACCGGAAAAGCCATGCAGATTCTCATGGGTAATAAAGAAGCCGACGCGCGTAAACAGTGGATTGAGCGCCACGGTGATCAGTTCGAACCCGATATTTAATTGAGCGCGATAAATGCCTAAGAAACCAAGACGCAAATTAACGGAAGCGGATCAGACCGAACTTTTCGAAGAAATCGACGGAAAGGCGGTCTTGCCCTCTGCCGAAGACGAAGAAGTCCAAGAGAAAAAGGGAAAAGCTAAAAAAGCGCAACCGGAACCTGAAGAAGATATCGGTAAAGGAACCGGCTTCCTCTTTGATATGTTGGAAGAAGAGCCCGAGCCAACTCCTGAGGCAGAAAAGTCCTCTTCGAAGGAAGAGGATCAGACGAGCGATCAAGAAGAAAAAGTCTCGGCAGAGACGGAAGAGCCTGATTCTGAGCCTAAGAATGAAGTTTCTTTAGAAGAAGCGGAGCAGGTTGCTCAAAACCTGATGCGTGAAGATGTTTCCGATATGAAGGAAGAACTTCAGGAAGTTAAGGACGAAGTCGAAGAAGCCGAATTGGTCCCTGCGGCAGCTCAGCCGCGAGGTTCTGACATTGTTGAAGAAGCTCTGAAGCATGCCGAGACAGACTGCGATGAATTGACGCTGGCTTATTTTGCCAGCCGTGCCTATCTCGAATATGCCATTTCCGTGGTGAAAGGCCGCGCATTGCCCGACGTCTGCGACGGTATGAAGCCCGTTCAGAGAAGAATTCTCTATGCAATGAAACGGCTCGGCCTTAATCCGGATGTCAAAACGGTTAAGAGTGCTCGAGTCGTCGGTGAGGTCTTAGGTAAATATCATCCGCACGGTGACTCTGCCGCTTACGATGCGATGGTTCGTTTAGCGCAGGACTTCACGATGCGCTATCCCTTGGTTCAAGGTCAAGGAAACTTCGGTTCGGCCGACGGCGACGGCGCTGCGGCGATGCGTTACACAGAAGTGCGTCTCTCGAAGTACGCCGATCTTCTGCTCGGAGAGCTCGACAAAGGAACCGTCAAATTTATTCCGAACTACGACGGAACCCATAAAGAACCGGTCTTGCTGCCTGCTCGTCTGCCGGTACTGTTATTAAACGGCTCCAGCGGTATTGCGGTTGGTATGGCCACTGAAATTCCGTCTCATAACCTGACGGAAGTCGGAGAAGCTGCTATCGAAGTGATCCGTAATCCCGAGATTACGACGGACGAACTGCTTGAAATTGTCAAAGGTCCGGATTTCCCGGGCGGCGCTCAGGTCATTTCTTCCGCATCGGATATTAAGAATGTTTATCAAAGCGGGTACGGCAATCTCCAAGTTCGTGCGACTTATCACTTTGAAGAGCTTTCAAGAGGTCAGTGGCAATTAGTATTTGACAGCGTTCCTTATAAAGTTTCCGTCATGAAAGTCATGTCGGAGCTTGAAGCGCTCACCAATCCTAAGGCACCGCAGGGCAAGAAGTCTTTGACCGCAAAACAGCAACAGGACAAGCAGCTGATCATGAATGTCATGAGCGGCATGAGAGACGAGTCGAGTGCCGAGGCACCTGTTCGCTTGGTCATCGATCCGAAATCGAAATCCATTGATCGAGAAGAACTTGTCAGCACGATTCTCAGCAAGACAAGTCTAGAAACTTCCTGCAAGTTCAATCTTGTGGTGATTGGAATTGACGGCAAGCCTCGCCAGAAAGGCTTGAAAGACATTCTGTCTGAATGGGTCAGTTTCAGACTGCGTACCGTGCGTGCCCGTTCCCAGACTTCCTTGGATGAAGCCGAAGCTCGTATCCACACACTGGAAGGCCGTCTCATTGTCCTCGTTGATATTGAGGAAGTGATTCGCATCATCCGCGGTGCGGATGATCCTAAGAAAGAGCTGATGACGCATTTCGGCCTTTCGGATAGCCAAGCTGAAGACATCCTTGAAATCAAACTGCGTCAATTAGCCTCTCTCGATGAAGTTAAGCTCCGTAAAGAGCTGGAGAAACTTCGCAATGAAGCTGAGCGTCTGCGCGGCTTGCTGACCGATGAAAAGAAACTGAGAAGAGAAGTCACCAAGGAGATCCGTCAGGATATCGATACCTACGGTGATGAAAGACGCACGCTGATTGAAGAAGCCAAGGGTGCTTCGATTGCGAAACAAGTCATTGATGAACCTGTGACCGTGATCGTAAGTGAAAAGGGCTTCCTGCGTTCAAGACAAGGTCACGGCTTTGATGCCCGCGCCATGAACTTCAAGCTGGGCGACAAATACCGCTGCTCGATGGAATGCCGCAGTGTCGACAATCTCTACATATTGTCGAATACCGGCCGTATTTACAGCATTCCGGTTTCTTCTCTTCCGAGCGCCAGAGGAGAGGGCACCCACGTGAGTGCGTTCGTTCAATTCCAGGACGGCGATGTTCCGTTTGACTATATTTGCGGCGCCCCGGATACCGTATTGCTGTTCACTTCTGACGCGGCCATGGGCTTCTTCTGCAAGATGTCTGATTTGGCGGTCCGTCAGAGAGGCGGCAAATCCTTCTTTATCTTGGACGGCGCCAAACCGCTTCCGGTTCAGGTCTCAACACCGCTGACCGGATGGATCGCCGCCTTGTCTTCGAGCGGTCGTTTGGTGGTCTTTACGACAGACGAACTCCGTGCGCTTTCAAGCGGCGGCAAGGGCACCACGATCATGGCGCTTCAGGATAATGAGAAACTCGTCGCAGCCGTGCCGATTTCTCCGAACGGTGTCGTTGTGGTCGGAAAAGGCCGCGGCGGCAAGATTCAGGAACTCTTAGTCGGCCCTCGCTCCATTGAGGATTACCGGACACGAAGAGGCCGCAAGGGTCGGTTCGTCGAAGCCAAATGGGAGTTCTTAGGCTTAAAGCCTTATAAGCTTGAGAATGCCAATAAGGGCGATGAAAGCGAAGAGGTCGAAGAAAGTACGATCATCTAAGAACTTCAAACTGGAAAGAAAGGCGCTTGTTCTGCATGGAACGGCGCCTTTTCCTAAAAGGGGGCACCGAAAAAAGTTTCTTGGAACACGGCCCCTAAAATGCTTACAGGTAACACGTGCATCGGAGGACGAGATGCTTTGGAAAGACAGAGAAGGCAGCAGCAACGTAGAAGACCGCCGAGGTGAAGGCGGAGGATTCGGCGGTGGCGGCCCGAGATTTCCTATGCCGAGAGGCAAGCTGGGGCTGGCTGTCTTAGCGGTTGTTTTGGTCGCCGGTTATTACGGCATCGACCTGACTCCGCTTCTGGGCTTGGATTCTCCGATGAATACTCCTACACAAAGCTCGACTTACCAGCCGAGCGCGCAGGAGCAGGAGCTGGCAAAGTTTTCTTCCGTAGCCCTGAGAACAACGGAAGAAACGTGGGGACGAATTTTTGCGCAATCCGGTAAAAAATACATTCCTCCGAAGATGGTTCTTTATTCAGGCAGTACTCGTACAGCCTGCGGCTACGGTCAGGCAGCGATGGGACCTTTCTATTGCCCGTCCGATCATAAGCTCTACGTCGATTTATCTTTCTATAAAGACATGCAGAGAAAACTCGGAGGGGGCGGGGATTTCGCCCTGGGTTATGTCTTAGCTCATGAAGTCGGACATCATGTTCAAACACTTCTCGGCATTTCTTCGCAGGTGCAGAAACTGCAGTCTCAGGTCGGTCCGAAAGAAGCCAACAGACTTTCCGTCAAACAGGAACTTCAAGCCGACTGTCTGGCAGGCGTCTGGGGCCACGATATGCAGAGGCAAGGTATTCTTGAGAAGGGAGATTTGCAGGAAGCACTAAGAACAGCAACTGCAATCGGTGACGACCGACTGCAGCGCGAAGCGCAGGGCAGAGTTGTTCCGGATAGTTTTACGCACGGGACCTCCGAGCAGAGGTACTACTGGTTTAAGACAGGCTTCGATACAGGAAATCCTGAGATGTGCAATACCTTCAAAGCCGGCGCCGGCCCTCAATAGCTACAAAAACAAAAAAATCCGACGGAATTCGCCGTCGGACTTTTGCATAGAGCTAACGAGAATTACTCGTCAGTGCCAACCATAACGTTGGAAGCCTTGATGACGGCATAAACTTTCTTGCCGACTTCAAGTTTCAGGGAGTCAGCAGAAGCAGTTGTGATGGAAGCAACAACGCGTTCGCCGCCTTTAGTCTCGATATCAACTTCGGTAGAAACCGGGCCTTTTTTGATAGAGAGAACTTTGCCTTCGAGAACGTTACGTGCGGATAATTTCATTTAATTTCCTTTAGTTAGATGATTGAAATCAACGAAAGTTTAAGAACTTATCGCGTTTTTGCAAAGGGGGAAACTTCGCTTGAAAATAATTGAATAACGGAAGAAGACTAAAGCAAAAAGTTATTGAACGGGTAAGGCGAAAATTATTCTCATTACAGAAATGGCCATGAGAGAATTGCTTAAAAGCTCTCAAAATGACAAATTATAGAAATAAATGGTTACAAATTTTGAACTGATCATTCATTCGATTTTTAGAGAAATGAACAAAAAGACAGGTTGAAATTACACTGCTGTCCAAAATAATTTGCTCTTGGACTCTGGCTTCAATATTTACAGTTAATCCAGGTCTCAGAAAGTTAAAACATATAAACAAGCCCCTGCTAATCAAATAAAGAAAGCTGTGCAAGCTTCGGGGGCTTCTCCAACTCCTTGATGTCCGGCTGATTAAGCCAGTGGAGTAGGCATTTGCAGGTCATGAGGTTTAGTTTGAAGTACCTAGCCAGCCTACAATAAGTCCATTTATAACTTGACCGCCGCCGCATCAGCTCTAACAACAAGATCGCTATGGCAGCTGTCCATCTCTGGAACACGCCTAATTGTCAAGAACAAATTGCCCTGCAGCACTGACTGCATAAGTTTTAGGTTTAAATTATTTGTTTGCACCAAGTAACAAACTGTTTGCAAATCAGAATATTCCACTGGGAAGAGGCCATCAGACAATCTCTCCGGGCTGTTAGAAAAGACATCACTTCATCTTTATTTGCCCACCATGAACTTCCTGAACGGACTGCCCATGCCAAATAAAATTACATGTCTGTAAGACAATGGACAGCTAATGGCTGTTGGGCAGGCCTTTCGGCTTTCTCATGAATAGTTGTATTGATTGCTCTCAGATTGTTAACAATTGACTTTAATTAGATGTGGTCCGTATGGTTGCTAAAACTTTCAATGGATATAGACGCTCCCATTTGGTGAGGGAATTTCGGATAGTTTGTTATTACCCATGACATTGTTGCGAGATTCTTTTGGCAACGAACACCGCGCTACTCCCGCAATTTTTGCGTTAAAGGAAGTTCCTTGGATTAGGATAGCACGAACTATTCTCAGCATTTTTGCCGCCAATGCACAACAAAGCTTTCCCCAGGGCATTTTGAGTTTTCTCTTTTTTTCGATCCATTTATTGAGAGGCTTTGATCTTAGGAATCCTTTTGCTGCCAAATTCAAAACTACTCCCGCACCCTCTATCAGAAGAGAACGGGCAACTCGATCGCCTCGACGAGTTATGCCGCCTTTTTTTTCGTTGTGCCCTGTAGCCTTACTTTTTGGTACTAGGCCGTAGTAAGCAACAATTGATTTGGGCTTCTCAAACCTTTGGATATCTCCTATAGTTGCTTTTAACCGAGTGGCGGTTATCGGCCCTATCCCCGGGACTGACATAATTTTTTGGCAAATCTCGTCATTATCGGCATACTCTTTTAGATACTTACTGATCTTATTCAGACGTTTTTGAAGTTCTCTACAGCTTTGGAGCAACTCAAGTAACCAATCCTTAACTTCTTGCGGTATTTTTTTCGATTCACTAACCAGTTCTTCGACTTTGTTTTTATTCATTACGCCTTTAGAAATAGGGAGTCCCCATCGTTGACAGATGCCTTTCAGTGAAACGAATGATTGAATGTATTCTTTACGGAACTGTTCGCGAACAGCTTGTATGGAAGAAAGGACGGAGTTAGAGGTATTTTTGGGTGTTATCTCCGGAAGATTTGTATCTAATGAAAGAAACGCTATTGCCTGCGCATCGTTCAGATCAGTCTTTTGGCCGCCGAAATGAGTTTTGATGTATTCCTTAACAGCAGCTCCGTCGATCACTTTTGTATGATGACCGTAACCTTGTAGTTTCTCTGCCAGATAATGCACTTCCGGGCACGGCTCCATGCAAAAAAGCGTCGGAGACATTCTTTCTGCAGACTTCAACAAGTCATCATAGGTGAGTCGGTCAATACCAAAGATCTCGCCTGCACCCGTGATTAGACAGGCGCTAACAAGATGCTTTGCAAGATCGATACCGATTACTTGATACGAGATCGATGTATCAATGCTTTTTACGAGTATTCTTTTTCTTGGCATGGAACTTTTCCTCTTTGGTTGATTTAGACAAATCCATTCTGCCACTTAGGGCAGGCGGCGGGTTCCATGTCATTAAATCTGCGTCATGACAGCATTTTCGGTTGTTCCGACAAAGGTCTTGATAACAAGGTTTTGCTTGATCCGCTTAAAGAAAAGCTCTATCTGCCACCTCTCCTTATAGAGATCGGCCACTTCTGTAGCGCTTAATTCTTGGCTATTGGTAAGAAATTCAAACCAACGATTTGTTTCTTTGTCCAACCATTGAACGACTCTGAAGTTAGTCTCTGAGCAATGCAGTTTGGCTTTAGCGCCCGTAAATTTCATCTCGTAGAGGCCCCAGCAGCCATCAGGGTCGGCCTCGATAAGTCCTTGACGCAGCGGCGTATGCTGCGCATTGTTTTTTAAACGAGTAACAAACACTACTCCCTTATCCGTTAATCTTTTGAATAACGAGTAATCGTTATAGCCCCGATCCATAACGACAATAGAGCCGGGAGGGATGTTCTCTAATATTCCTTTGGCTCCTTTGATATCACTCGTCTTTGCCGTCGTTTCCACGATGACTTCCGGCAGTGACGTATCGTTGTTCAGAAGCGTATGAAGTTTTATTCCGCCTTTGCGCCTGCGGTGCTGAGCCCATTCAAACAGGCGAAGGCATAAGCTTATTGTCGTGGAATCTAAACTGAAGACCGGCTTGGTGAATTTGTTTCCGAGGCGCCCTTGTATCTCGTGTCTGAATTTCTCCAGAAGAACGTAATAAAAGTCCTCATAAAG
>ENA-ORSR01000554-ORSR01000554.1-human-gut-metagenome-genome-assembly--contig:-NODE-554-length-32086-cov-6.592957_pt1 | contig 32086 bp, 27 predicted proteins | sample MGYA00241901_ERZ509166 | MGnify/ENA primary metagenome ERZ509166 (study PRJEB26280, sample SAMEA2338860) | human gut metagenome | biome: human gut; feature: human-associated habitat; material: faeces... | reverse complement strand
CGACGCCAATGAGGTCGTGGCCGCAGCCGTGGCCCACCTCGGGCAGCGCATCGTACTCGCACAGGAAGCCCAGCACCGGCCTGCCGGAGCCGTAGACTGCCCGGAAGGCGGTGGGCAGGCCGTGGAAGTTCTCCTCCACCTTGAAGCCCTGCTCCGCCAGCCACTCCCGCAGCATGCGGGAGGAGTTGACCTCCTCCAGCCCCAGCTCAGGGTGGTCGTACATCGCACGGGATATGGCCCAGAGCGCGGGGAGGAAGCTCTCCGCCGCTGTTTGTATTGTCTCTTTCATCGAAATACCTTCTTTCTGCTCACATTGGCCCGAGGCGGATGGCGTTGGCGATCAGCACCAACACCGCGCCCGCCGCGAACTGGAGGCCCAGCAGGGGAATAAACCACTTGGCCCACTTGCCGTAGGGAACCTTTGCCATGGTCAGGGCCACCATGAAGGTGCCCGAGGTGGGCACCAGGATGTTGGACAGGCCATTGCCGATCTGGAAGATGATGCAGGTGGTCTGTCGGGTAATGTCGGCCATGTCGCCCATGGGGAGCAGGATGGGCAGAGAAGTGGCCGCCTGCCCACTGGCCGAGGGAATCAGGAGGTTAAGGAAGTTTTGGAATACGTACATACCCAGCACTGTCAGAGAGGAGGGCAGCGAGGTCAGCAGGCCGGAGGCGCCGTACAGGATGGTGTGGAGAATGTTGCCGCCCTCCAGCACGATGAGGATGCCGCGGGCAAAGCCAACCGCCAGCGCGCCGGCCGCGAAGTCGGCCACGCCGCGGCTGAACAGGCGGCCAAAGCCGTCGAAGCCCACCCGGGCCTCAAAGCCCACGACGATGCCCATGCCCAGGAACAGGGCAGAAAGCTCGTTGATATACCAGCCCCACTTGAGCACGCCCACGATCAGCAGGGCGAAGGTGGCGCCCATGACCAGCAGGACCAGCTTCCGGGTGCCCGTCAGCTCCGGAAGATCGTTCAGATCCACCTTCTCCTCCCGCTGGCGGTCGAACTCGTACATCAGGCTGCGGGTCGGGTCCCGCTTGATGCGCTGGGCATACAAATAGATATACACCGCCGCGATGGTCAGCATGACCACCAGGATGATGAGGCGGTACCACATGGCCGAGTACATGGGCAGGCCCGCGATGCTCTGGGAAACCCCCACGTTGGCGGCCTGGACAAAGGAGCCTGCGTAGCCGCTGGAGCTGCCCACGATGGCCACCGCCACATAGCCCAGGTTGCCCACAAAGTTCATAATGGGCTGCATCAGGCCGGAAAGGAACTGGCTCTTCCAGGCGGATTCAAACAGCTTGTCGTTGGCGGCGTTGAAGTCCTCCAGCACGGCGGCCTCCCGGTTGAAGGCCTTGATGACATTGTGGCCGGAGTAGACCTCCTCCACCTGACCGTTCACAACGCCCAGGGTGGCCTGCTGGGCCTTGAAGTATTTCTGGCTGAACCTGACCACCAGCATCACCAGCACCAGAGAGACGGGCAGGATGAGCAGTGCGATCAGGGTCATTTTGGGGCTGATGGACAGCATCATGATCAGCACGCCGATCATGGTGGTAATGCTGGTGATAAGCTGGGTCACGCTCTGGTTCAGGCTCTGGCCCAGGGTGTCCACATCGTTGGTGATGCGGGAGAGCACCTCGCCGACCGTCCGCTTTTCAAAGTAGGCCAGCGGCAGGCGGTTGATCTTTTCGCTGATCTGGCGGCGGAAATCATAACAGACCTTCTGGGAAAGGCCGGTCATCAGCCAGCCCTGAATGAAGCTGAATGCCGCGGAGCAGAGGTACATGGCCAGCAGGGTGAGCAGGATCTTGCCGATGTAGGCAAAGTCGATGCTGCCGATCCCCCGCAGCTTGGCGATCCAGCCGGTGGCAAGGGCCGTGGTGGCCTTGGCCAGAATTTTGGGGCCTGCGATATTGAAGATGGTGGAAAGGATGGCAAAGACCATCACAACGATGAGGGAAAGCTTATACTGGCGCAATGCGCTGAGGAGCTGCCGCAGAGTGCCCTTGAAATCCTTGGCGCGCTCGGTGGTCTGTTTTCCGGGTCTCGGCATATCACTCATCCTCCTTTCCGGTGTTCAGATCTTGCAGGTTGAGCTCCTTCTGGCTCAGCTGGCTCCTGGCGATCTCCTGATATTCAGGGCAGGTGGCCATGAGCTGCGCGTGAGTGCCCTTGCCCACCAGCCTGCCGTCATCCAGCACCAGGATCTGATTGGCGTGGAGGACGGTGGAAATGCGCTGGGCCACGATGATCACAGTGGCGTTGTCAGTTTCTTCCTTCAGCGCACGGCGCAGGGTGACATCTGTTTTGTAGTCAAGGGCAGAGAAGCTGTCGTCGAACAGATAGATCTTCGGGTCCTTGGCAATGGCACGGGCGATGGAGAGCCGCTGCTTCTGGCCGCCGGACACGTTGGAGCCGCCCTGTGCGATGGAGCTTGCATAGCCCTCAGGCTTTGCGTCGATGAACTCGGTGGCCTGTGCGATGGAAGCCGCCTTCTTCATGCCCGCATCGGTGATCTGCGCACCGCCGAATTTCAGGTTGCTCTCGATGGTGCCGCTGAACAGAACGCCCTTCTGGGGCACATAACCCAGCAGGCTGTGGAGCTGCTCCTGCGGCATCTCCCGCACATCGATGCCGTCGATGGTCACGCGGCCGCCGGTGACATCATAAAAGCGGGGGATGAGGTTGAGCAGGCTGGATTTGCCGCAGCCGGTGGAGCCGATGATGGCTGTGGTCTCGCTGGGATTTGCGGTAAAGCTGATGTGCTCCAGCGCGTCGCTGTCGGCACCGGGGAAGCGGAAGCTGACATCCTCGAACCGGACCACGCCATCCCAGTCCTTCTTTTCAAGGGCGGGCTTTGCGGTGGCAGCGTCGGGATCATGGATGGAAGCCTTGGTGCGGCAGACCTCGTCAATGCGGTCAGCAGCCACACCGGCACGGGGAAGCATCACGGCCACCATGGCCAGCATCAGGAAAGACATGACGATCTGCATGGTGTAGGTGATGAATGCGATCATCTCGCCCACCTGCATGTTTCCGGCATCCATGGCCTTGCCGCCGAACCAGACGATGAGCAGGCTGGTGCCGTTCATGATCAGGGTCATAAAGGGCATCATGGCCACCATGGCGCGGTTGGTGAACAGCTGGGTACCCATCAGCTCCCGGCTGGCGGCATCAAAGCGCTTTTCCTCAAAGGATTCGCGGCTGAATGCACGCACCGGCATCACGCCGGTCAGGATCTCGCGGCTGACGAGGTTCAGCTTGTCCACCAGCGTCTGCATGATCTTGAACCTGGGCATGGCGATGCTCATCAAAGCCGTAATGAGCAGAAGCAGAGCGGCCACGTCCAGCACGATGATCCAGGCAAGGCCGGTGTTGCCCTGGGTGACGTGCATCACGCCGCCGATGCCCAGAATGGGGGCGTAGGCCACCATGCGCAGCAGGATGACACAGGTGAACTGCACCTGCTGGATATCGTTGGTGGTGCGGGTGATCAGGGAAGCGGTGGAGAAATTCTCGATCTCCGCGTTGGAAAAGTGGATGACCGAGGAGAAGGTCTCTCTGCGCAGTTCCCGGCCGATGGAAGCCGAAACGCGGGAGGCGATCAGGCCCACCAGAATGGCAACGACCACCATCAGCAGGGTCAGGGCCAGCATCTGGCCGCCTACACGGAAGAGGTAGGCCATCTGTACATCATGGGAAACGCCCTGTGCCTCATATTCCAGGCTGACCAGCAGGGTGGACTGACTTGCCATGCTGGAAAGGGTGGTCTCGTCTACCTGTTCCATGGCGCTGGCCAGCTGCTGCTGGATCATTTCCCGGGAAAAGCCGGGCATCTGGGCCATGGCTGCGAACTGGGCACAGACGGCATCCAGATCTTCCGCCGTGGGAGCGGCGGTCATGGTCTCTGCTTCAGCCCCGGCAGTCTCATCCTCACTCTGGTAGCCGGACAGCGGAGCCATGGCGGCAGCGTTCTGCCCGGCAGGGGCGTTGGCATTCTGCGCCGCCGCCATATACAGCACGATATCCGGTGTGGTAACGGCCTCTTCCAGAGCCGTGCGCTCGGCATCGGTCAGGTCACTGCGGAGCTTCAGAACACCGTCGTCCTGAAGATAATATCCGTAGGCATTCTGCAGTGCATCCGCATCCTCTTCGCTCATCAAAAGCGAGAGGGCATCCAGTGTGCTTTGGCGCACAGTCTCCGGCAGGGGGCTTTCAATGCCGCCCTGCTGGATGCCGGTATCCACGATCTTGCTCGTGTAATCCGGCAGGGAAAGGTCGCAGTAGGCTTGCACGAACAGCAGAGCCACCACGGCAAGGCAGGCGGCCCAGTGGCGGGCCAGCTGCTTGAAAATTTTACCCATTTTCGTTTTCTCCCTTCAATTTTGCTTGTTGCTCCGCATTTTCCGCTTCCACAGCCTCCAGCAGCACACCGGTCAGGGAGAACAGCTGCTCCCGCTGTTCTTCCGGGATGCGGCAGATGACCCGCTCAAAGTAACGGCTGATGGCAGTTTCGACCTGGCGGCTGGCATCCAGCCCCTTTTCCGTGGGGCGCACCAGCGTTTTGCGGCGATCATTGGGGTCTGTGATCCGCTCAATGAGTCCATCCTGCTCCAGCTGGCGCAGCGCGCGGGAAACAGCGGGCAGGGGCTGTTTGACGGCGGCAGCCAGATCGGAAACATAGATGGTGCCATTCTGGCCATGCTCTTCAATGGTCATCAGCACGCCTTCCAGCATGATGAAATGGAACTTGGGGCAGCTTTCCAGTGCCATTTTGGCACCGCGTTTGCCTTCCGTGCTCAGCCGATGCAGATAATGGACCACGGCGAATAGTTCCGGTGCGCTCTTCTGCGGCATACGATCCCTCCTTATCACTTGACCGATACAAATACTTAACACATGATAACTATTTGCCGATGACAATAATATACCCGCCTGCATCGGAATGCAAGCGGGTAAAAATGAACTTTTTGAAAACTCTGAAGATCCTGCGCATCAAGGAGAAAAAATCACTCGTGGAGCTGACGTTCTTCCACCAGACTCTCTCGTTTGCTGCTGATACGTCCCAGCCCGTAGGCCAGAAACGTGGCGCAAAGCAGGTTCAACCATGCCAGCGACGCACCGCTGAAGGTGTTGGTAACGCCGATGACAAGGTTTGCCAGACAGAGCAGCCTCACCATCTGTCCAATTTTGTTCAGGTGGGAGATACGGGAATCTACATCCGAAAACATATCAAAGGAACCTAGCTGGGCGCTGCGGCGGAAATATCCCCAACTGAAGCAATGCCCAACGCTCTGTGCTTCCAACTCTTCCATGAAACTTTCAAAATCCGGGGAACTGTTCAGCATGGCAAGCCGGATGATGTACTGGCCGGGTTCCGTCTTTTCAAAGGTGTAGGTGCAGAACCCGGCATTCTGCAGGGCCCAGCCCTCCTGCGCCATTTCGTTGAGCCAGCGCTCTTCTTTTTCAAATTCCCAGACCCAGAAATTCCGATGCAGCGTTTTTGTTTCACTCATACCTGTTCCTCCTGTAAAATGGAGCGGCCATTGGCAGCAAGCTCCTCCAGCCGGACCAGCTCCTGTTTGAGCACCTTCAGCCCGGCGGAGGTCAATTGGTATTCTTTTTTGCGGCTTCCGCTTTCCATGGGCAAGGGAGAGATCCACCCCTTTTCGCACAGGGCATTCAGGGCACCGTACAGGGTTCCGGCAGCCAGCCGTACCCTTCCGCCGGAGAGCCGCTGGGTCTCCTGCATGATGCCGTAGCCATGCTGCGGATGATAGAGGGAAAGCAGGATATAGTAGGTGGATTCCGTCAGTGCCGGATTTTCCATTATATCACCTCGCTTTGTATCGCTATGCGATATATCATGGGTGTATTATATCGTTTCTCGATATAACTGTCAAGAGGGGAAAAAGAAAAAGCCCTCTCCGTCATTGCTTTGCAATGCCACCTCTCCCGAGGGGAGAGGCAATTGCGGCTCTGAGAGGAACTTTCATAAACCAAGAACCTTTCCTAGAACCTGCATTGGCTCCCCCTTTGGGGGAGCTGGCACGCGAAGCGTGACTGAGAGGGTTTACTACAAAATATTTACTTAAACAGCTTATTATCCACCCAAATGCAGACGCAGGCACCCAGCACAGAGATGACGAAGGAGCTGATGCTGCCGGTGGCATGGATGCCGATGAGGCCGAACAGGAACTCACCCACAAAGCTGCCCAGAATACCCAGCACGATGTTGCGGCCGGTGGAAGTCTGGGTGCCCATGAAGCGGTTGGCGATGTGACCGGCCAGAGCGCCTACCAGCACGCCCACGAGCAGGGAAGCCAGCAGGCCAATCAGAGAGAACAGGCCCATCAGTACGCCCACCAGAGCGCAGATCAGAGCGAGAACGATCAGAATAGACAATGTGATCATACAGAAGCCTCCTTGGTTTCTTTTGCAGGAACGGCGTTTTCTGCCGCGTACCGGCAGATGTCGTTCAGACAGCAGGTTTCACATTCGGGTTTGCGGGCATTGCAGACAGCACGGCCATGCATCACAAAGCGGTGGCACAGGTCGCTGCCCTCTTCGGGCGGGATGATCTTCCACAGGGCCATCTCCACCTTCTGCGGCTCCTTGATGCCATCCACCAGCCCGATTTTATTGCACAGCCGGATGCAGTGGGTATCCGTGACGATGGCGGGCTTGCAGAACACATCGCCCATGATCAGGTTGGCGCTCTTGCGGCCCACGCCGGGCAGTGCCAGCAGCTCTTCAAAGGTGGTGGGCACTTTGCAGTTGTATTTGTCCCGCAGCACCCGCATACAGGCCGAGATATCCCGGGCCTTGCTGCGGCCCAGCCCACAGGGCTTGACAATGGCTTCGATCTCCTCGGGCTCTGCCGCAGCCAACGCTGCTACATTGGGGTATTTTGCAAACAAGTCCTGTACCACAATGTTCACCCGGGCATCGGTGCACTGAGCCGCCAGCCGGACGCTGACCAGCAGCTGCCAGGCGTGGTCGTAATCCAACGTGCAGGCTGCATCCGGATATTCTGTTTTCAGCCGGTCGATGACCTGGAGCGCCAGCTCCTTTTTGGCAGAGAGATCTTCTGCCGCAGCAGCTTTCTTCATCTGAACCCCTCGTTTCCCGTAAATTACTATGATAATAGCATGTTTCGACTTTTTTGTAAATGGGGTTTGCGGCATTCATCTGAGAATGATTTTCATTATTGCTCTTGCTGTTCGTGTAAAAATGAGGTATACTATTTCTATATAAGGCCCATGCAGAACAGCAGGGCAGTACAGGAGGGAACGCCCGATGAATGAACCGCTGGCGCAGCGTATGCGCCCCAAAACGCTGGCCGAAGTCTGCGGCCAGCAGCATCTGCTGGCCCCGGGGCGGGTGTTCCGCCGCACCATCGAGAGCGGCCGCATCCCAAACATGATCTTTTACGGCCCGTCCGGCACTGGCAAGACCACCGTGGCCCGCATCATTGCCGAAAACAGCGGCATGACGCTGCACAAGCTCAACGGAACTTCCTGCGGCACGGGGGATATCAAGGCAGTGCTCAAGGATATCGGCACACTGGCCGGGGCGGGGGGCATCCTGCTGTACCTCGACGAGATCCAGTATCTGAACAAGAAGCAGCAGCAAAGCCTGCTGGAGTGCATTGAGGACGGCACGGTGACCCTGATCGCCTCCACCACCGAGAACCCTTATTTTTACATCTATAATGCACTGCTTTCCCGCTGCACTGTGTTCGAGTTCAAATCGCTGACGGCTGCAGATGTGGAGCAGGGGCTGCGGAACGCTCTGAAAAAGCTTTCAGAGAGCGAGGGTACGCCCATCCGGATGGAGGATGATGCCTGTGCCTATCTTGCCGAGAGCGCAGGCGGCGATCTGCGCAAGGCACTGGGCTGCCTTGATTTTGCAGTGACGGCGGCGGCTCCCGAACCGGAGGAAAAACACATCACGCTGGACATGATCCAGCAGGTCACCCGCCGCACTGCCATGCGGTATGACCGGGACGGCGATGACCACTATGATATCGTGTCGGCTTACCAGAAATCCATGCGCGGCTCCGACCCGGATGCAGCGCTCCACTATCTGGCCCGGCTGCTGGAAGCCGGGGATCTGCCCTCTGCCTGCCGTCGGCTCATGGTGTGCGCCTGCGAGGATGTGGGCCTTGCCTACCCGCAGATCATCCCCATCGTAAAGGCAGCGGTGGATATCGCCAACGCGGTGGGCCTGCCCGAAGCGCGGCTTGCCCTGGCGGATGCAGTTGTGCTGGTGGCAACCAGCCCCAAATCCAACAGCGCCCACGATGCCATCAACGCCGCCATTGCGGATGTGCAGGCGGGACGCACCGGGCCCATTCCCCGCCAGCTGCAGAACAAGCACTATGACGGGGAGGATGCGCTGGTAAAGGGCCAGAATTACAAGTATGCCCACGATTACCCCAACCACTGGGTCGAGCAGCAGTATCTGCCGGATGTGCTCAAGAATACAAAATACTACACCTTTGGGGAAAACAAGAATGAGCAGGCCTCCCGCGCATATTGGGCGCGGATCAAGGGCGAAGAGAACGTATAAAGGGAAGAGAAGGAGAGAGGAAGATGCGTTATTCCAAACAGCGGGAGCTGGTGCTGCGCACCGTGGAGCAGCTTTGCGACCACCCCACCGCCGAAGAGATCTTTGATAAGGCGGCCCCGGAGTGCCCGGGCCTGAGCCTGGGCACTGTCTACCGCAACCTGAACAGTCTGGTGGAGGCAGGCATGGTGCGCCGGGTGTCCATTCCGGGCAGGGCGGATCGTTTTGACCACACCCTGTGCTGGCATAGCCACCTCTACTGTACAGCCTGCGGTGGCGTAGTGGATGCCGATGTGGACGAGAAACAGGTGATGAGGCTGGTGCGCCGCCAGAAGGATGTTGTGGTGCAGGACTGCGCTGTGGTGCTGTTCGGCCTGTGTGAAGCATGCGCCAAAAAGCAGGCAGAAGGCTGAATTGCCCCGAAGGATTCTGAAATTTGCGGTTTCCCACTTGCCCTTATGGCAGAAAGAGGGTATACTAAAAAGAGCTTTTGAAAAATAAGGATGGTTTTTATTGGAATACATTAACTTTGAACACAACGAGACGGCCGCGGAACTGGTGCGTGCGGCTTACGACACCCCGCCGCTGGCCTTTGTACACAGCTATGGCTGCCAGCAGAACGTCAACGATGGCGAGCGGATCAAGGGTGTGCTGGTGGATATCGGCTACGGCCTGTGCGATAAGCCCGAGGATGCAGACCTCATCCTCTTCAATACCTGCGCCGTGCGGGAACACGCCGAGCAGCGCGTGTTCGGCAATGTGGGTGCGCTGAAGGGCCTGAAGGAGAAAAAGCGCGGCCTGATGATCGGCCTGTGCGGCTGCATGGCCAACCAGAAACATGTGGTGGAAAAGCTGCGCAAGAGCTATCCCTATGTCGATCTGGTCTTTGGCGTGGATGGCATCGATACGCTGCCCCAGCTCATTGCTCAGAAGCTGCAGAAGCATAAGCGCGTGCTGATGGAGCCTGCCCAGCGCCCGGTCATCGTGGAGAACATTCCCATCCGGCGCGAGAGTGAGTTCCGCGCATGGCTGCCCATCATGTACGGCTGCGACAATTTCTGCACCTACTGCATCGTACCTTATGTGCGGGGCCGTGAGAAGAGCCGCAAGCCCGGCGATATCCTGGCGGAGTTCCGGGGGCTGGTGGAAGCAGGATACAAGGAGATCACTCTGCTGGGCCAGAACGTGAACAGCTACGGAAAGGGCCTGGAGGAACAGGTGGACTTTGCTGATCTGCTCAATCTGCTCTGCGCTGTGCCCGGCGATTACCAGATCCGCTTTATGACCAGCCACCCGAAGGATGCCAGCCATAAGCTGATCGACACCATTGCGGCCCAGCCCCACCTGTGCAAACACCTGCACCTGCCGGTGCAGTGCGGTTCGGATGAGTTGCTGAAAAAGATGAACCGCCATTACACCATCGGGCAGTACATGGAGCTGATCGAGTACGCCCGCAAAAAGGTGCCCGGCATCACCTTCTCCAGCGATATCATCGTGGGCTTCCCCGGGGAAACGGAGGAAGATTTCCAGGGCACGCTGGAGCTGGTGAAGAAGGTCGGCTACATGCAGCTGTTCACCTTTATCTACTCCAAGCGCACCGGCACCAAGGCAGCGGAAATGCCCGACCCCACCCCTCGCGCGGAGAAAACCGACCGGATGACCCGTCTGCTCAAGGTGCAGGACGAGATCGCAATGGATCTGGTCCGGCAGCAGGTGGGCCAGACTGTCCGGGTGCTGGTGGAAGGCTATGGCCGCAGCGACGGCACCCTCTCCGGCCGGTTGGACAACAACCTGACCGTGGAGTTTGCCGCAGACCCCGCCCTGATGGGCAGCTACGCACAAGTGCACCTGACCGGTGCCCGCGCCACTGTCCTGCTGGGCGAACTGGAAACGTGATCCCGGGGCACACCGGCCCCAATGATAATGTAACTATAAAAACAAACACATCAAAGGAGATTTTTGATTATGGATTGCATCGATCTGTTCAAGCGCGCCGCCATGGCACTGCAGACTGACCCCCGTTACCTGGCTCTGGATCAGGCCCGCAAGGCAAACGACAAGGATGAGGAGCTGCAGAATCTCATCGGGGAGTTCAATCTGGCCCGCATGGATCTGAACAACGAGATCAGCAAGAGCGAGCGCAGTGATGAGCGCATCGCCGAGCTGAACACCAAGGTCAACGACCTGTACGGCAAGATCATGGCCGATGAGGGCATGACTGCTTACAACGAGGCAAAGCGCGACTGCGAGAACCTGGTCAACTACATTGATGCCATCATCAACACCGCAATGAACGGCGGCGACCCCATGACCGTGCAGGAGCCCAGTGAATCCTGCACCGGCAGCTGCTCCACCTGCGGAGGCTGCCACTAACAGGTAAAATGAGAACGCGGCTGCAAATCGCAGGCCGCGTTTTCCTTCCATTCGCAGTTACTTACTGCAAACCGACGGAAAGAAGCAAAGCGGCATAGCCCGCAGGAAAGGTGAACGATTATGGCAGAACTGTCGCCCATGATGCAGCAGTATATGGACATCAAGAAGCAGTATAAGGATGAGATCCTGTTTTACCGCATTGGCGACTTTTACGAGATGTTCTTTGACGATGCGCTGACCGCCTCCCGGGAGCTGGACCTGACCCTGACGGGCAAGCAGTGCGGCATGGAAGAGCGTGCCCCCATGTGCGGCGTGCCCTTCCACAGCTACGAGGGCTATGTGGCCCGCCTGATCGCCAAGGGATACAAGGTGGCGATCTGTGAGCAGATGGAGGACCCGTCCAAGGCAAAGGGACTGGTCAAGCGCGATATCATCCGGGTGGTCACGCCGGGCACTGTCATCGAGAGCAGTATGCTGCAGGATGACAAAAACAACTACATTGCAAGCATTTTTCTGAAAGGGAACGCGGCGGGCATCTGCTTTGCCGATGTTTCCACCGGCACGGCCCATATCACCGAGCTGAAACGGGAGAAGATCGTGCCTGCCGTGATCGCGGAGCTCTGTCGCTACCATCCCAGCGAGGTGCTGATGAACCCCGGAATGCTGGACTGCCGTGAGCTGACCGGCTATATCAAAAAGAATATGACCTGCTCTGTGGAGCTGGTGGAAGAGGAGCGCTACGCCCCGGGTCTGGTGGCCATCTCGCTGGAAAACCAGTTTGGCCGCAATTGGGATGAGACCACCTCTATTGATAAAAAGGGCCTGGTGCGGTTTGCCATGGCTGCGCTTCTGGAATACCTGCACACCACCCAGATCAAAGGTGTGGAGCGCCTGAAGACCGTCATCAGCTACAACGAAGCCCAGTATATGCAGCTTTCGCCGGTGACACGGGCCAACCTTGAACTCACCGAGACCCTGCGGGGCCGCGAGAAGCGGGGGACCCTGCTCTGGGTGCTGGACAAGACCAGCACTGCCATGGGCAAGCGGCTGCTCCGCACCTGGATCGAGCAGCCGCTGCTTTCCAGCGATGCCATCAACCACCGTCTGGATGCTGTGGAAAGCCTGGTCAACCAGACCGTACAGCGCGGCGATCTGATCGAAGAACTGCATTACATCGCCGATCTGGAGCGTATGATGACCCGCACGGTCTACGGCTCGGCCACGCCCAAAGAGATCTATGTCATGGCGCAGACCTGTGAGCGCCTGCCCAGCCTGCGCCAGCAGGCCGAAAGCTGCGGCTGCGCCGAACTCAGCGAGATCGTCTCCAGGATCGACCCGCTGAGCGATATCAAGGACAAGATCTATGCCGCTGTTGACCCTGACGCACCCTCTACCCTGAAGGATGGTGGTGTCATCGCCAAGGGCTACCACCCCGAGGTGGACGAGCTGCGTTCCATCCGCGATAACACCAAGGGCGTGCTGGCTCAGCTCGAGACCCGCCTGCGGCAGGAGACCGGCATCCCCAAGCTGAAGATCGGCTATAACCATGTGTTTGGCTATTTCATCGAGGTCAGCAACTCTTATAAGGCACAGGTGCCGGAGAGCTACATCCGCAAGCAGACCCTGACCACCGGCGAACGCTACATCACCCAAGAGCTCAAGGAACTGGAAAATAAGATCCTGGGTGCCCACGAGCGGCTGATCGCTCTGGAACACCGGCTGTTCAATGAGCTGCTGGAAAGCATTGGTGCCCAGCTGGACCGCATCCAGCGTACAGCCAACGCCGTGGCAGAGCTGGACGTACTGGCTGCTCTGGCTCAGGTGGCAGCAGAAAACAACTACTGCCGCCCCACTGTGGATGAGAGCGACCAGCTGACCATCGTGGAGGGCCGCCACCCTGTGGTGGAGCAGATGCTCAAGGGCAGTCTGTTTGTACCCAACGATACCACCCTGAACTGCGGCGAAGATCGCTGCCTCATCATCACCGGCCCTAACATGGCGGGCAAATCGACCTACATGCGCCAGAATGCGCTGATTGCCCTGATGGCACAGATCGGTTCCTTTGTTCCGGCCAGAGAGTGCCATGTGGGCGTGGTGGATGCCATCTTTACCCGCATCGGCGCGTCGGATGACCTTTCGGCAGGTCAGTCCACCTTTATGGTGGAGATGACCGAGGTGGCAGAGATTCTGAAGAACGCTACCTCCCGCAGTCTGGTGGTGTTGGATGAGATCGGGCGCGGCACGTCCACCTTTGACGGCATGAGCATTGCCCGCGCCGTGGTGGAGCACATCAGTGACCCGGCCAAGGGGCTGGGCTGCAAAACCCTCTTTGCCACTCATTACCACGAGCTGACGGACCTTGAGGGCACCATCAGCGGTGTGAAAAATTACAACATTGCGGTGAAAAAGCGGGGTGAGGATATCACCTTCCTGCGCCGCATCGTCCGCGGCCCTGCCGATGACAGCTATGGCATCGAGGTGGCAAAGCTGGCCGGTCTGCCCGGCACCGTGACCCGCCGCGCCCACGAAGTGCTGCGCGCACTGGAAGCCACTGCCCCCAAGAACAAAGTGGAGCAGATGGACTTTGACGCACTGCAGGAGTATAACTCTCCCGCAGTGCCCAGCGAGGTGCTGGAAAAACTGGATGCGCTGGATGTGGAAACATTGACCCCCATTGAAGCGCTGAATTTCCTGTACGAGCTGAAAAAGACCTTGAAGGGCAGCCTGAACGGCTGATTTTCTGAAAAAATCCTAAAAAACAGGGGAGGGAACGAATATGGCAGTCATCCATGTTCTGGACAAGCACACGGCAGAGCTCATTGCAGCCGGTGAGGTGGTGGAGCGGCCTGCTTCCGTGGTGAAGGAGCTGCTGGAAAACGCCATTGATGCCGGGGCAAGCCAGATCACCGTGACCATTGAATCAGGCGGCGTGAAGCTGATCGAGATCAGCGACAACGGTTCGGGCATTGAGGCAGAGTATATCCCCACGGCATTCATCCGCCACGCCACCAGTAAGATCCGGACGGAGGATGATCTGAACCATATCCACACCCTGGGCTTCCGTGGAGAGGCGCTGGCTTCCATTGCCAGCGTGGCGCGGGTAGAAGTGCTGACCCGTACTGAGAATGACGAGTGCGCCTCTGTCTACCGCATCGAGGGCGGCGAGGATTATCCGCTGGAGCCCGGTGCACGCGGCGTGGGCACTACCATCCGGGTGCAGGATCTGTTCTACAACACCCCGGCCCGGATGAAGTTCCTCAAAAAGGACTCCAGCGAGGGTACCTTTGTGGCGGATATTGTGGCCCATGTGGCCCTGAGCCACCCCGAGGTCAGCTTCAAGTTTGTCCGGGAGGGCAAGCTGCAGTATGTCACCCCCGGTGACGGCAAGCTGCGCAGTGCCGCCTACGCGGTGCTGGGTCGCGAATTCAGCCGTGACCTCATGGAGCTGGACAATCAGGAGGGGGTGTACCGGGTGTGGGGCCTCATCACCCAGCCCAGGAGCTGCCGCGCCAGCCGCAGTATGCAGTATTTCTACATCAATGGGCGCTATGTCCGCAACCGCACCATGATGGCGGCCATGGAAACAGCGTTCAAAGGCACCACGATGCAGGGCAAGTTCCCTGGAGGAATCTTGCTTCTGGAAATGCCCGCTGACCTTGTGGATGTCAATGTCCACCCGGCCAAGACTGAGGTGCGCTTTGCCCGGGAAAACGATATCTTTGACCTCGTTTATCACGCTGTCAAGCTGGCACTGGCCCAGCCGGGCACCGGAGAGCGGCGTTTCGCCTTTGAAGAGGATAAGAAAGATGAAGAATCCAACAAATCGGAAATAAATGATAGCACGGCAGAAAATGGTGTAAAGAAAAACAACTTTACAGGGCTTTCCGCCGTCATTCCGGGCCAAGCTGAGCCGGGAACGCTCCATGAGCATACCCCTCAGCCCCAGCGGAGCTTCCGGAGCTTCACTCCGGCACCGGCAGCAGCATCGCTGTCCCGTCCGGCATCTGCAAGTCACCCGGATATCCTGCCTGCACCGGGCACTGCCGAGGAAAAGCCGACAGAGCACAGCTGGACAACGGTTGCATCGGGCCTGCCCATCCGGCAGGATGCCACCCTGCACAGCCCGGCACCGGCTCCCACGGAGAGTGAGCCCGAAGCACCTGCCTTTGCCGCAGCGCTGGGAGAAGGTGCATTGGACATTGAGCCGGACGGCGCAGATCTGCCCGAGCATCAGGATCACATGGCGGCATGGAACCCTGCCCCCAAGGAGGAAATGCCTGCCGCCCCGGCTCCGCAGCTGACCTCTGCTGCCGAGGATACGCCGGAACAGCTGGGCTTTGACGTGCAGGAAGGCCCTGCCCCTCTGCGCTATGTGGGCGAGATCTTCAAGACCTACATCCTTGCCGAGCGCGGGGAAGAGATCTGCATCATTGATAAGCATGCCGCCCACGAGCGCCAGCTTTTCGAGAAGCTGGCGGCAAACTATGGAGATGTTCCGGCCCAGCTGCTGCTGGAGCCGCTGGTGGTGGAGCTGTCGGCGGAGGAAAAGACCGCCCTCCTCTCCAACCTTGAGCTGCTGGAGAGTGCCGGATTGGAGATCGATGACTTTGGCGGCAACAGCGTGTTCCTGCGCTCTGTGCCTGCGGATGTGGAACAGGGCAGTGCCGAGGATCTGCTGGTGGAGCTGGCCGATAAGCTCTCCAAAGGCAGCCGCGATGCCCTGAGCGAAAAGACCGAGTGGGTGCTCCATTCCATCTCCTGCCGCGCGGCCATCAAGGCGGGGGATAAGACCTCCCCGCAGGAGCTGATGGCACTGGCTGAAAAGATCCTCTCGGGCGAGGTGCCGCCCTTCTGCCCCCATGGTCGGCCTTGTGTTCTTAAATTGACCCGGAAGGAGCTGGAAAAGCAGTTTGGACGGATCGTGTAACAAAAAGCACCCGGTGCTGGCCGTGGTCGGCCCCACGGCTTCCGGCAAGACTGCGCTGGGTGTTGCACTGGCCGAGCGGTTCGGCGGTGAGATCATCAGCGCCGATTCGATGCAGATTTATAAAGGGCTTGATGTGGGCACCGCTAAGGTGACCCCCGAGGAGACCTGCGGCATTCCGCACCATGGAGTGGATATCCTGCAGCCTGATGAACCGTTCAGCGTGGCAGATTTCACCGCGCTGGCCGGGGCGCTGGAACGTGAGATCTCCGGCAGAGGACATCTGCCCATCCTCGTGGGCGGCACCGGGCTCTATGTTCAGAGTTTTTTGTATGGTGTCCGCTTTGCTGCTGAGAAAACGCCGGACGGTTTGCGGGAACAGCTGGCCGCAGAATTGACCCAAAAGGGTCCGGAGGCTATGTATGCGGAGCTGCAGGCAGTGGACCCCGAAGCGGCGGCGGCCATCCATCCGAACAACCATGTCCGGGTGCTGCGGGCGCTGGAACATTACCGCGCCACGGGCAAAAAGCTCAGTGAGCAGAAAGCAGACTCACTCCCGCCCGAAAAGCCCTACCGTTCTCTGATCCTTGGGCTGGATTTCCCGGAGCGCGCCCAGCTCTACCGCCGCATCGACCTGCGGGTGGATCAGATGATGGAGCAGGATCTGCTGAACGAAGCAAAACGTGTGTGGGAACACCGGGATACCTATAAGACGGCGGCCCAGGCCATCGGATACAAAGAATTCTTCCCCTACTTTGCGGGGGAGAGCGCGCTTGCCCCTTGTGTGGAGAAGCTGAAACAGGCCTCCCGCAACTATGCCAAGCGCCAGCTGACCTGGTTCCGCCACATGGAGGGCATCTGCTGGCTGGATGCCTCTGCCCCGGATGTCCGGGAACAGGCCGCACATCTCACAAATGAATTTTTAGCGAAAGGATGAGCGATATGCAGGAAGAAAACCGCGATGGCATCTCCGGCGCACTGAAAACGCTGGCCGCTGTCGTCATCGTGTTTTTGCTGCTGGCGGCATTGTATGTGGGCTATCAGGCAATGCAGGTGCTGTTTCCGCCCAATACCTACGAGACCGCCCTGCTGGCTACGGTGGAGGACACCGTGGATGCCGAGGGCGTGCTCCTGTTTGAGGAAAGCTACGTTGCGGGCGGCGGCACGCTGGGATATCTGGTGGCCGATGGCGAGCGTGTTTCGGCAGGCACAGCGGTGGCTGAGATCTACAGCGATGCAGCGCAGGCTTCTCTGCGCCAGCAGCTGACCCAGATCAATGACCAGATCGACCTGCTGCAGCGCTCCCAGAACACCACTTCGGTGCAGCTGGAATCCCTGCGCAAGAACCGTTCCGCCGCTCTGTACGATCTGATGGATTCGCTGGATGCGGGGGACTACGAGGATACCGATGCGGAGAAGGAAAACTACATTCTGGCCCAGAACAAGCTCTGGGTCATCACCGGCGAGGTGGCCAGCTTCTCCGACCAGATCACCGCACTGACCCAGCAGGCCTCCACGGTGCAGGCCCAGCTGGGCAATCCATCCCAGATCACGGCCCCGCAGACTGGCTATTTCATCCGCAGCTCCAGCTCCGGGCGGCTGAACGCAGGCTCTGCCGATATCCTTGCCCTGGATGCATCCAACCTGAAAGCCTACGTTGAGTCCTCTCCGGAGATCGCACTGGACGGCTGCGCGGGAAAGATCGTTTCGGGCTTTACCTGGTACTATGCCGGGGTGTGCTCGGCCAAACAGGCGGAAAAGCTGCTGGGCAGGGACGGCAAGCCCTTGACCAAGAGCGTTGAGATCCGCTTTCCCGGTCAGGCGGAAACACCCCTCAAGGCAAAGGTCAGCGAGGTGAACATTGATGCGGAAAACGACATTGCCCGTTTCGTCCTCTCCTGCGAGATCATCAACGGCGATGTGCTCCGGCTGAACTGTGCCGATGCCCAGATCATCGTGGAACGCAACACCGGCCTGCGGGTGCCTGCTGCTGCGGTGCACTACCTCAAGGAGGACGGCTCCGAGGCAGAGGGCCAGGGCGAGAACTACATCCCCGGCGTGTATGTGAAGTACGGCAACCTGGCTCGCTTCTGCCGCATCGACCCTGTGGATGATGCCCACCCGCAGATCACAGACGGTGACGACCTCATCGTTTTGCCCAGCGGAACGGCTGGTTCTGTCAGTCAGGTTCGGCTTTATGACGAGATTATTGTCTCCGGACAAAATTTGTATGATGGAAAACTTTTGTAGTTATTGACATCTGCGGCAAAAAATCCGATAATAGTAAAAGCTATTTGCATCTCTTTTGCAAAAGGCGCCAGGCAGCTGCGGCTGCCCGAATGAAAGGAGCAGATACTATGTCTTTCGTGGATAGTCTCAAAAAGGGCCTTTTCGGCGGTGAGGACGATTACGACGATCAGTACATCGACGACGGCCCCCAGATGGTGAACAACAACAGCGGTCTCGGCGTTGGCATGGACGATGCAGAGGAAGAGCCGGTGGAGGGTGCCCAGAAGAAGAACAAGGTGGTCAACATCCACGCCACCACCCAGCTCAAGGTCGTTCTGGTAAAGCCCGAGCGCTTTGAGGATGCCAGCACCATTGCAGACCACCTGAACAACAAGCGCACGGTCGTGCTGAATCTGGAGTCTACCAACAAGGAAGTCTCCCGCCGTCTGGTGGATTTCCTGTCCGGTGTGGCTTACGCCAACAACGGCCAGATCAAGCGCGTTGCCAACAGCACCTTCATCATTACCCCGTACAACGTGGACATTATGGGTGATCTGCTGGACGAGCTGGAGAACAATGGCGCGTTCTATTGATCCTGCTCCCAGGGCAGTGCGGGGCTTTGTGCCCGCCCGCACCGATGAAGAGCGCTTTTTGATGCGGCATGTGGAGGATCTGGCCCGTGCGGCGCTGAACCGTGCCGATGTGCCGGAGAGTGACCATCATTTTGAAGGCGGCTGGCCCGGGGCAGAGCGGAAGCTGCTCTGCCTGGAGCCGGAGGGCTGCTACCCTGCAAGCCCGCTGTGCTGCGTGAAGCTGACCTGCCGCACCCTTTCCGGGGCGGCACTGCCGGGCCACAAGGATTATCTGGGCAGCCTGATGGGGCTGGAGCTGCGTCGGGAAGCGCTGGGAGACATCGTGCTCCCGGCCGATACGCCGGGCACCGCCTATGTCTTTGCGCTGGAAACGGCGGGGGAGCTCATCTGCCGGGAACTGCTGCAGGTGGGCCGGACAGAGGTCACCACTACACTGCTTTCGCTGGATGAGGTACCCGAATTCCCGCAGGCAGAGCGCAAAACGCAGACAGCCACCGTGTCCTCTTTGCGGCTGGACGCTGTGCTTGCGGCCATGCTCCATTGCAGCCGTGGGCAGGCATGTGAGTGGATCGCGGCGGGCCGGGTGGAGATCAACCACCTGCCTGCAGAGAGTGCCCACGCCCCGGTGTATGAGGGTGATGTGTTCACGGTGCGCGGCAAGGGGCGCTTTGGCCTGACGGCCCTGCCCGGAAAAAGCAAAAAAGACCGATCGATCATCGAGTTTTTTCAATATTGAATAAAAAGGGAGGAAACCACTATGCTGACCCCGCAGGATGTGCGTGCTGCACAGTTTGAAAAGAACATCCGCGGCTACCGGACCGAAGAGGTGGACCGTTTCCTGGATAAAGTAGAGGAGCAGCTGAAGCAGGATGAAGATCAGGCTGAGGAGCTGCGCCGCCAGATCGCTGAGCTGACCGCCGAGAATCAGCGTCTGCACAAGGAAATGGAGAGCTACGAGGCTGATGGCGATATGCTCAAGAGCGCGCTGATCAATGCCCAGCGGATGGGTGAGAATGTCATCCGGGAAGCAAACCAGAAGTCGGAAGAGATCCTGCATCGCGCAAATCTGCGCGGTGATGATATTATCCGTGATGCCAACGAGCTGCTGCAAAAGGCAAGTGACCGCGCGGATGAGATCATCAACGAGGCAAACGAGAAAAAGCTTGCCCAGGAGCGCGAGTATGACCGCGTCCGGCTGGAAGTGACCCGCTTCAAGTCCGATGTGCTGAACCTGTACCGCAGCCATGTTGAGTCTCTGAGCCGCCTGCCTGAGTTCCAGAAGGAGGAGCCCGCTGAGGATGTTCCTGCCGAGGACGAGGCGGCAGCTGCCGAGACCACTGCCGCCGCTGTGACCGAGGAGATCGCCGAGGCACAGCCCGCTGCAGCGGATGTGGATGCTGAGGATGAGGCTCCTGCGGATGAAAAGACCAGCGAGGAGTTCTGGGCACAGGACGAGAGCCAGCTCAAGCTCGACCCGCCCCCGGCCCCTGCCGCCGAGGATGAGGCTGCAGCGCCGGACTACGCCGCTTTTAAGGGCGTGAAGTTCAGCGAGTGATCCCAAAGCGTTTTAGTAAATTAGAGGAGTGTGTAACCATTGGCTAAGAATAAGTCCCAGTACGACAGTACCCTGAATCTGCCCAAGACTCTGTTTGAGATGCGTGCCGGTCTGCCCAAGAAGGAGCCCGCCATGCTGGAGGATTGGGAGAAGAACGACCTGTACAACAACCTGATCAAGCACAACGACGGCAAGCCCAAGTTTGTCCTGCACGACGGCCCTCCGTATGCAAACGGCAATATCCACATGGGCACCGCCCTGAACAAGATCATCAAGGATATCATCATCCGCGACAAGAACATGGAGGGCTTCCAGGCTCCCTATGTGCCCGGCTTTGATACCCACGGCCTGCCCATTGAGCTGAAGGCTCTGTCCTCTCTGGGCGAGAAGAAGAAGGACATCTCCAAGCTGGAGCTGCGCCAGATCTGCGAAAAGTTTGCCACCGAGCATATCGACATTATGAGCGACCAGTTCAAGCGTCTGGGCGTTATCGGTGATTTTGAGCACCCCTACCTGACCCTGAAGCCTGAGTTCGAGGCCCGCCAGATCGAGATCTTTGGCGAGATGGCCAAGAAGGGCTACATCTACAAGGGCCTGAAGCCTGTGTACTGGTGCCCCGACTGCCGCACCGCTCTGGCTGAGGCGGAAATCGAGTACGGCGAGGACGACTGCGATTCCATCTTCGTCCGCTTCCACGTTTCTCAGGACCCCAACGGTGTGCTGGCAAAGCACGGCATCCCGATGGACAAGACCTACTTCGTGATCTGGACCACCACCACCTGGACCCTGCCCGCCAACGAGGCCATCTGCCTGAACGGTGCCTTTGAGTATTCCTTTGTCAAGATCGGCGAGGAGTACCATATCATGGCCACCGAGCTGGTCAAGAGCGTGATGGATGCCTGCCATATTGAGAACTACGAGATCGTGGGCGAACCTGTTTCCGGCGCTGAGTTCGAGCTGATGCGCTATCATCACGTCTACCTGCCCAAGGAGGGTACCGTCATCCTGGGTGACCATGTCACGCTGGAAAGCGGTTCCGGCTGCGTCCACACCGCAGGCGGCCACGGCGTGGACGACTTCAATGTTTCTCAGAAATACAACGTGCCCATCACTGTTCCTGTGGACGACGGCGGCTGCCTGACGGAGCTGGCCGGTAAGTACGCAGGTCAGCGTGTCTGGGCTGCCAACAAGACCATTCTGGCCGACCTGACCGAAGCCGGTGCCATCATGGGCCAGGTGCACATCAAGCATCAGTACCCCCACTGCTGGCGCTGCCACAACCCCATCATCTTCCGTGCCACCGAGCAGTGGTTCTGCTCTGTTGCCAAGTTCCGTGACGATGTCTACAAGGCCATCGACACCGTGAAGTGGATGCCTGACTGGGGCCACGACCGCATGAAGGGCATGGTCCGTGACCGCAACGACTGGTGCATCAGCCGTCAGCGTACCTGGGGCGTGCCCATCCCGGCTTTCTACTGCAAGAAGTGCGGCGCTTACCACATCACCGATGCCACCATCAAGGCTGTCAGCGAGCTGTTCCGCAAGGAGGGCTCCGATGCCTGGTACAAGTATGAGGCAGAGCAGATCATCCCCGCAGGTGAAGTCTGCGAGAAGTGCGGCGCTTCCGAGTGGACCAAGGATACCGACATCATGGATGTCTGGTTCGATTCCGGTTCCACCCACGCTGCCGTTCTGGAGGAGCGCCCGGAGCTGAGTTTCCCGGCCGACATGTATATGGAGGGCGGCGACCAGTTCCGCGGCTGGTTCCAGTCCAGCCTGCTGACCAGCGTGGCTGCCAAGGGCTGCGCACCTTACAAGTCCGTTCTGTGCCACGGCTGGGTCGTGGACGAGCAGGGCAAGCAGATGCACAAGAGCGCCGGCAACGGCGTGGAGCCCAGCGAGATCATCAAGGACTACGGTGCGGATATCATCCGCCTGTGGGTCGCTTCTTCCGACTACACTGTGGATGTGCGCGCCGGTAAGAATATCTTCAAGCAGCTGAGCGAGGCTTACCGCAAGATCCGCAACACCGCCCGCTTCATTCTGGGCAATCTGGATGGCTTTGACCCCAACACCGATTGTGTGGCAGACGACCAGCTGCAGGAGATCGACCGCTGGGCACTGGCCGCTCTGGATGACCTGATCGTGAATGCCAAGGCAGGCTATGATGTGTATGACTTCAACAAGGTCTATCACGCCGTCTACAACTTCTGCGTTGTTGCCATGTCCAACTTCTATCTGGATGTGACGAAAGACCGCCTGTACTGCACCAACGGTGTGGGCCGCAAGGCTGCCCAGACCACCATGTACAAGATTCTGGTCGCTCTGGACAAGATCATTGCCCCCATCCTCTGCTTCACCAGCCAGGAGATCTGGGACTTCCTGCCCAAGACCGAAGGCATGAACAAGTACGTTGTGTTCGAGGCAATGCCCAAGGCAGGCCAGTACGCTGCAGACGATGCCTTCAAGGCCAAGTGGGCACAGCTCATTGCTGTCCGTGACGAAGTCAAGAAGGTGCTGGAGCAGGCCCGTGCAGAAAAGACCATCGGTGCTTCTCTGGAAGCTTCCGTTACCCTGTACTGCAATGATGCTGTCTATGATCTGCTGAACAGCATTCCCATGGACGAGCTGGCTGACCTGATGATCGTCTCCCATGTGGAGCTGGTCAAGGGCGAGGGCGGTTCTGCCTCCGCTGTTGAGGGTCTGGGCGTTGCTGCTGCACATGCCACCGGCGAAAAGTGCGAACGCTGCTGGAAGTACTCCGCAGACATCGGCACCCACGCCGCACATCCCACCCTCTGCGCACGCTGCGCAAGCGTGGTGGAAGCATAAGCCTTCCTGAAATAAACGCTGCGGCGCTCCTTTCGAGCAGGGAGCGCCGCTTTTTGGTATCAGAACACAGGCGGCAGCGTGCCGCCGTTGGGAGTATTTTTATGGCATTTGTGATCTTCAATCTGCTGTGCGTTGCGGCGCTGGTCGGCCTCGATCAGGCCATCAAGTTCTGGGCTGTCAGCGTTTTGCAGCCGGTGGGTGCAATGCCGCTGATCCCCCATGTGGTGGAGCTGCGGTTCGTGCTCAATCAGGGCATGGCATTCAGCCTGCTCAGCGGCAAGCAGCTGTTTTTGATCGTTGCAACCAGTGCAGCGCTGCTGCTGGTTGCTTATTGGCTGTTCTTCCGCAGCCGGAACAACCGGCTGCAGCAGGCCGCACTCATCCTGGTGCTGGGCGGCGGCATCGGCAACCTGATCGATCGTGTGCTGAACGGCGAGGTGGTGGATTACATCAACCTGCTGTTCATGCGGTTCGCAGTGTTCAATTTTGCAGATATCTGTGTCTGTGTTGGTGTGGCACTCTGGGTGCTGGTCATTTTCCTGGAGGAGCTGCACGAGGATACAAAAAAGGGCCCGAAGGAGCAGTAAGCCATGGAGCAGCGTGAATACATCGTAGAAGCCGAGGGTGCAGGCCAGCGCATCGATCGCTTTCTGAGCGGCGAGGACACCGGCCTTTCCCGCAGTGCCCTGCAGGGCCTAGTGGCTGAGGGCCATGTGCTCTGCAACGGCAGGGCCCCGGCCAAGAGCCTGAAGCTCAAAGCAGGGGATATCATCCTGCTGGAAATCCCCGACGCAAAGCCCATCGAGGCTGTGCCGCAGGAGATCCCGCTGGACATCATCTATGAGGATGCACACCTTCTGGTGGTCAACAAGCCCAAAGGGATGGTCGTCCACCCGGCTCCCGGCAACCCGGACGGCACCCTGGTCAACGCTCTGCTCTGGCACTGCAAGGGCAGCCTTTCCGGCATTGGCGGCGAGATCCGGCCCGGCATCGTCCACCGCATCGATAAGGACACCAGCGGTCTGCTGGTGGTGGCAAAGGATGATGCAACCCACATCGGCCTTTCCCAGCAGATGGCAGTGCACAGCGTGGAGCGGGCCTACAATACCATCGTCTATGGCGGCTTTGCCCAGGATGAGGGCTTTGTGGAGAGCAACCTGGGCCGCAGCAAGACCGACCGCAAGAAGATGGCGGTCTACCCGGCCAGTGAGCCCCACACAAAGTACGCCTATACCGGCTACAAGGTGTTGGAACGGCTGAGCGAGTTCACGATGCTGGAGTGCCGCCTGAAAACGGGCCGTACCCACCAGATCCGCGTTCACATGGCTTCCATCCACCACCCGGTGGCAGGTGACCCGGTGTACGGCCCCCACAACTGCATCACCAGCCTGCATGGGCAGTGCCTGCATGCAAAAACGCTGGGGTTTATTCACCCCATCACGGGGGAACACCTGCGGTTCGATTCTGAGCTGCCGGATTACTTCACCCGCTTCTTGACCACGCTCCGTCAGCGCACAGGAGGAAATACCCTATGAAAGAGACGACCATTGACCAGACCTTAGTCCTCTGTGATCTGGACAGCCTGCTGCTGGATGCCGCAGGCAATCTGCCCCAGCTCCAGCGGGACGTGCTGCAGCTTTTTGCCAGCAGGGGCGGCAGGCTGACCGTTTTCTCTCAGCGCTCGCCCCGGGCGGTCCGCTCTCTGTTGGGCGGGGTGCGGCTCAGTGCGCCCGCACTGGTCTGCGGCGGCACACTGGCCTACAATTTTTCGGAGGGTTCCGGCACCGCGCTGTGCAGCTTTGAGGGGATGGAGGAGTCTGTCCTGAAGATGCTGCCCTCCCTGTCCGGCGTGGGCATTGCCCTGCAGATGCGCGATGGCTCCACCCGCGCTGTGCGGATGAGCGAAGGGCTGGTGTTCCACCTCAAGCAGGAGTGGACTCCCTTTGTGCTGAGCAACGCCGCTGATGTCAAGGGCGAGGATGTTCTGCGCATCCTTTTCTATCAGGACAAAAAGCAGATGCCCATTCTGCCCACGCTGCAAAAGGCGCTGGGGGACGCGGCAGCTTTCCTGCATGCGGAGCGCCTTGCACCAGATACGCTGGTGCTTACCCCAGGCCTTGTCTCAGGCAGTGCCATGCTCAACGCCGTCTGCCCTCCCTCCGGCTATGCCGCCGAGCAGCTGACGGTGCTGGCCGGCTGCACCCAGATGCTCGACCTTGTCCATCTGGCGGGGGAGAGCGTTGTGCCTGCAGATGCCGCGCCTGAACTGCGCCTTGCCGCCAACCGGATGACCCTGACTGACCACGATACCGGCGCAGCGGCAGAGCTTTTGTATGGCATGGTGCGCCGTGCGGAAACTTCTGCGTAAAATCATTGTAAAGCTCTCTGCAAATTCTCCGCAGAGGGCTTTCTTTTTCAGAGAAAGTCGGGTACAATGGGATGAAGAAAGCCAGTCTCACAAAAACAGAACAGAGATTTCTGTGGACAGCGGCCCTTGTCTGCGCGGTATGCGTCGCGCTGGCGTTTGGGTTTGCCGTTCCGCGGCAGACAGGGCCGGGCCGTGCAGCCGGGAGTGAAACACCGCTCATCCAGCTGGCGCGGGTCGATCTGAACACCGCCGGGCAGGACGCTCTCTGCACCCTGCCGGGAGTAGGGGAGCAGCGCGCCCGGGCCATCATCGAATACAGGGAGCAGTACGGGCGCTTTGCTGCGGTGGAAGAGGCCACCGCCGTGCCCGGCCTGACAGAAGCGGTGGTGGAAGAGTGGGATGGGCTTGCTTATGTGAGCTGAAGCGCTGCGGCGAAAGCCGCAGGTCAGGGAAAAAGGGAGTAAACTACTATGAAAGAGGATACGATCTTCATTAACCGTGAACTCAGCTGGCTGGACTTTAACCGCCGTGTGCTGGTGCTGGGCAAGGATAAGAATGTCCCGCTGGCGGAGCAGGTGAAATTCCTTGCCATTTATGGCTCCAATCTGGATGAATTTTTCATGGTGCGTGTGGGCTCTCTGCAGGAGCGCGCCAACCTTGCACGCAGTCAGAAAGATAAGGACAAGCGTGAGAACAAGACCAATATGACGGCCGAGGAACAGCTGAACGCCATCATGCCCAAAGTTGCCCATCTGCAGGAGGACTGCGATAAATACTACGAGAAAGCACTGGAAAATCTGGATGCCTGCGGCTATAAAAAGGTAAACTTCGATGCGATGGATAAGGAGCAGGAGCGCTTCTGGAAAAAGTACTTCCAGAACGAGCTGTTCCCCATCCTCAGCCCGCAGATCGTGGATAACCGCCACCCGTTCCCATTCCTGCGCAATAAGGAAATCTACCTCGGCGCTCTGCTCAAGGAGAAAGAGGGCCAGAGCCTTGGCATGATCCCTATCTCCAGCCAGATGGAGCGGCTGATTCTGATGCGCCGGGAGGGCAAGACCGAGTTTGCCCTGACAGAGGAACTGTTGCTGCATTATGCGTCTCTCATCTTCGGCAAGGATGCCGTCCAGGAAAAGTGCCTGTTCCGCGTCACCCGCAACGCCGACATTGATGTAAAAGAGGGCATGATGGACCATGATATCGATTACCGCGAGATCATGGCCGACCTGCTCAAGCGCCGCCGCAAGCTGGCCGCTGTCCGCCTGCAGGTGACCCCCACGGCCCCGCAGGAGATCCTGCGTCTCCTCTGCGATAAATTGGAACTGAGCCATAAGCGGGTGTTTGCCCAGAAGAGCCCGCTGGATCTGAGCTTCTTCTACAAGCTCACCGGTAAAATGGAGGCCGAGGGCAACCCGGAGCTGTTCTATCCCACGGCCCGGCCCATGCTGCCGCCCCAGGATTATGACCTTGCCGCCGAGGTGGAAAAGCACGATGTCCTGCTCAGTTATCCGTATCAGTCCATCCGTCCCTTCATCGCGATGCTGAAAAAGGCCGCGCGGGATCCGGAGGTCATCTCCATTAAGATGACCCTTTACCGGATGGCGCGGGAATCCCAGATCGTGCAGGCCCTGATCGAAGCCGCCGAAAATGGCAAGGAAGTGGTGGCTCTGGTGGAGCTGCGTGCCCGCTTTGACGAGCAGAACAACATCGACTGGTCCAAGCAGCTGGAAGAGGCTGGCTGTACCATTCTCTATGGCTTTGATGATTACAAGGTGCACTCCAAGCTGACCCTCATCACAAAAAAGGGCCCGCAGGGCTACAGCTACATCACCCAGATCGGCACCGGCAACTACAACGAAAAGACCAGCGAGCTCTATACCGATTATTCGTTCATCACGGCAGATCTGGGCATCGGTGAGGAAGCCTCCAACGTGTTCCAGAACCTTGCCGTGCAGAAGCTGACGGAGACCACCGAGAAGATGCTGGTGGCTCCTCTGCGCTTTAAGAGCGTGCTGCTGGACGAGATGGACCGGGTCATCAATGCAGCCAAGCTGGGCCGCCCGGCATCCATGATCCTGAAAAACAACTCCATCTCGGATCGGGATATCATCCTGAAGCTCGAAGAAGCCAGCTGTGCGGGGGTTCGCATCGATATGATCGTGCGCGGCATCTGCTGTGTCCGCGCCGAGGTGCCGGGCAAGACCGAGAACCTGCATATCCGCAGTCTGGTGGGCCGCTACCTTGAGCATGGCCGCATCTACAGCTTCTACGATGGCGTGACCACTCGCATCTATATCGCCTCCGGCGATTTCCTCACCCGCAACACCGAGTGCCGCGTGGAGGTGGGTGTCCGGGTAGAGGACCCCGTCCTCATCCAGAAGCTGAGCGATATCCTGCAGCTGCAGCTACGGGATAACGTCAATGCCCGGGAGATGCGGGCAGACGGCAGCTATCAGAAGGTGAAAGCGGCCCCCGGTGAGCCCCTTGTCAACGGCCAGATGGACATGTACGATCTGCTCCGGGATGACTGGCTCGCCCGGGATACCGCTTCTGCGGCAGAACCGGAGCAGCCTGAAATAAAGGCACCGGAACGGCCGTCTGAGCCCGAAACGAGACCGGAGCCGGTTCAGGTGGCGGAGCAGCCCGCAGAACCAGCAAAACAGCCTGCCACGGTGAAAGCAGCACCTGCTCCGGTTGTGCAGAGCGCACCCGCTCCGCACGCTGTTGATCGCGCGGAACGGCACGGCCACCCCAGCCTCTTCCAGCGGCTCCATGACTGGCTCCGCCGGTAAATACGGAAAGAGCACCCTCTGGGAAATCTCCCAGGGGGTGTTTTGGTTCTCGGTGATCTTCCTTCTGCATACACTTTCCAGAACGGAGGGCGAAAAGATGCAGGCAAAACATGGACGAGCAGGGAAACACAATCGATATCAACGGGCGGCGGTGCTGGCTCTGACGGTGCTGCTGATCATTCTGCTGGCGGGCAGGGTGCTCCCGGTCTGTGCGGGCAAAAATGTCCCGGTGGGAGCCAGCCTGAAACAGGCAAAGCCGGGGCAGACGCTCTGCTTCCCGCTGGAAACGGCGACGTGGCGTGTCTCTGACCCTTATGGCTGGCGGAAGGATCCCTTTACCGGGGAAAAAGCCTTCCACCGGGGCGTGGACCTTGCCTGCGAGGAGGGCACACCAGTCCTTGCGGCACTGGACGGCGTGGTGACCGCCGCCCGGCGTGGAGCCGCTTACGGCAACTATGTCCGGCTGACCCATGGAGACGGGCAGGAAACGCTCTATGCCCACATGCAGTATCTCTATGTCCGGGCCGGGGAGGTGGTTGCAGCGGGCCAGCGGCTGGGCACTGCCGGACAGACGGGCCGTGCCACCGGGGCACACCTGCATTTTGAATTTCTGACAGGCGGCATCCGGTATGATCCTTCTGCCGCACTGAGCCTGCCATGATGCGGCATCGGTTCCGGTACGGGCCGCTTGTGTTCCGGGACCCGTTACTGCTCTGCGGTGCGCTGTACGTTCTGCTCTATTTCGATGCAAGCGGGTTTCTGCGGCTGGGGCTGCTGGCGGCATTCCTGCATGAGTGGGGACACATTGGGGCTTATCTTGCCCTGTTTGGGCAGTTTCCGGTCATTGAAGTCACCCTTACCGGCTTTTGTATGCGCACCCGGGGCAGGAAAATGACCCTGTGGCAGACCGCTCTCCTTGCCGCGGCAGGCCCTGCGGTGAATTTTGTGCTGGCCGGGCTCTGGATACTTCGGCTGGAACAGCGGGCCACCATCCGGGCCAGTGCCTTTCTGGCGGCCAACCTCCTGACCGGGGCCTTCAACCTTCTGCCCATCCCACCGCTGGATGGGGCACAGCTGGCGGCGTGCGGCTGGTCGCTGCTCCAAAACAATGATTGCATTTCCCGGCAGAATCGGGTACAATAAAATGAATGAAGTAAAACTGTTCTGTCAATGGAGGAACTTGATGTTTGATCCCAAGCTGAAAGAAGCGCTGGGCCGGGTGCAGAAGCCGGGCCGTTACACCGGCGGCGAACCGGGCAGCGTGTATAAAGACAAAGAAAAGGTGGATGTCCGGTTTGCATTCTGCTTCCCGGATACCTACGAGGTGGGCATGTCCTTCCTCGGCGAGAAGATCCTGTACGAGCTGCTCAACAGCCACGAGAACTGGTGGTGTGAGCGGGCCTTTATGCCCTGGCTGGATATGAAGGCTGAGATGGAGCGGCTGGACCTGCCCCTGTACACCATGGAAAGCAAGGACCCCCTGACCGATTTTGATGTGGTGGGCTTTACCCTGCAGTACGAGCTTTCCTATACCAACATTCTGGCCATGCTCGATCTGGCGCACATTCCGTTCTACGCAAAGGACCGCGACGAGCACTGGCCCCTGATCGTGGCGGGCGGTCCCTGCGCCTGCAACTCGGAGCCCATTGCGGATTTCTTTGATGTCATCCAGCTGGGTGAGGGTGAGAACCAGCTGCCTTCCATCTGCGCCGAGATCGAGCGCGCCAAGAAAGAGAGCGGTGTCTCCAAAAAGGAGTTGCTGCGCCGCATTGCAAAGATCCCCGGGGTCTACATCCCGGCCTTCTACGATGTGACCTACTTTGAGGACGGCCGGGTCAAGGCCATTACCCCCAACGAGCCGGGCATCCCGGCGGTCATCACCAAGGCCATCATCAAGGATCTGAACGAGTTTGCCCCGCCAACGAACTTTGTTGTGCCCATGGTGGGGGCCATCCAGGACCGCGCCAGCATTGAGGTGCTGCGCGGCTGTGTGCGCGGCTGCCGGTTCTGCCAGGCAGGCTTCCTGTACCGCCCCATGCGCCAGCGGGATGCCAGCCTGCTGAATAAGGCGGCACAGGATCTGTGCGCCAACACCGGCTATGAGGAGCTGAGCCTGTCCAGCCTGTCCACCTCCGACCATGGCCAGCTGGAAGAACTGCTGGATGATCTGAATGAGTGGGCCCCCAAGGAGCACGTCAGCCTCTCGCTGCCCTCCCTGCGGATGGACAACTTCTCCCAGAGCCTGATCGAAAAGACCACCAAGGTGCGCAAGAGCGGCCTGACCTTTGCTGCCGAGGCCGGTACCCAGCGTCTGCGGGATGTCATCAACAAGAATGTTACCTGGGACGAGATCGAAAAGACCTGCTCGCTGGCCTTTGCCAACGGCTATTCCTCGGTCAAGCTCTACTTTATGATGGGCCTGCCTACCGAGACGATGGAGGATATCGAGGGCATTGCCGAGACCGCCCAGAAGGTGGTAGACCTCTATTACTCCAACCCCAGGCACGCCAAGGGCAGGGGCGTTCAGGTGACCATCAGCTGTGCCTGCTTTGTGCCCAAGCCCCACACGCCCTTCCAGTTCGTTCCCATGGACACAGAGGAGAGCCTGCAGGCCAAGCAGAAGCACCTGCTGGAAAGCGTCCACAGCCGCAAGATCAAGGTGAACTATCACGACAGCACCACCAGTTTTCTGGAGGGCGTGTTCGCCAAGGGCGACCGCCGTCTGGCTCCTGTCATTCTGGAAGCCTACAAGCGGGGCTGTTACTTTGACGGCTGGGAAGAGTGCTTCAAGTATGATACCTGGATGCAGGTGTTTGAGGATCTGGGCATTGATCCCAAGTTCTACTGTCAACGTCCCATTGGGCTGGACGAGGTGACCCCGTGGAGCCATATGGACTACGGTGTGACCCACGAATATCTGGTGCGGGAGTACAACAAGGCCCTTGCCGCCCAGACCACCCAGCCCTGCAACCGCGCCTGCCATGGCTGCGGTGCCAATCATCTGTTAGGAGGTCCCTGCTTTGATTACAGTCAGAATCTCGTTTGAGAAAAAGAATGAGGCCTCCTACATCTCCCTGCTGGATCTGCAGCGGGTGATGCAGCGGGTGCTCAAGCGCAGCGGCCTGCCTGTGTGGCACACGCTGGGCTTCAACCCCCACATCTACATGACCTTTGCCTGCCCGCTTTCGCTGGGGCAGGAGAGTGAGTGCGAGTGTGTGGACGTCAAGACCGAAGCGGAAGCCCCGGATTTTGAACAGTGGAAAGCAGCCCTCAATGCCATCATGCCCGCAGGCATCGTGATCACGCATGTTGGCCCGGTGCAGATGAAGGCGGACCTCATTGCCTACGCATGCTATCGCATCACCTACCCGGCGGCAGCGGCTGCGGCGCTGGATGCGTACAATGCGCTGGAAAGCGCTCCGGTGGAAAAGCACGGCAAAAAAGGCAACAAAATCATTGAGCTGAAGGATCACATCCCGCAGGTGGAGTATACCACGGAGGGGGACAGCCTGCACATTGATCTGTGCATGCCGGCCGCACAGGAACTGAACCTGAACCCCTCGCTGCTCACCGGCTTTCTGGAGGAAAAATTCGGTCTGCCTGCCGTCAGCGCCAACATCCTGCGCAAAAAGTTTTTGACGGCAGACAAACAGCTGTTTGTCTGATCGGAGCGTGAAAGACCGTCTGTTGGGCAAAACAGAAAATTTTTGCATTTATTTTGGTCGGAACGCTTGCATTCACGCGGGTTTTGTGATATCCTATTTAGGCGTTAGTGTCCGCTGAGACCACAGCGGGGTTAATGACAATATCATTAAACGGGCGGTCCTCTGACGGCAAGG
>ENA-ORSR01000553-ORSR01000553.1-human-gut-metagenome-genome-assembly--contig:-NODE-553-length-32132-cov-4.895876_pt1 | contig 32132 bp, 26 predicted proteins | sample MGYA00241901_ERZ509166 | MGnify/ENA primary metagenome ERZ509166 (study PRJEB26280, sample SAMEA2338860) | human gut metagenome | biome: human gut; feature: human-associated habitat; material: faeces... | reverse complement strand
TCTTCCGATAAGTGGCAGCTTATGCGGTCCAAGATGAGTAGTTGTATAATTGAAGGACCTTCTTAAATGTTCCATAAGCGGCTGTGCCTTACTTGTATCGCAGTCAAATGCTACATTTTCATCAAGAATACTGAAATCGCCTGTTTCTTTAAGATATGCAGCTGTTCCTGCAATAAGCCAGAGAGGATCATCGTTAAAGCCTGAACCAATATCAGAATTACCTTTCTTGGTTAATGGCTGATACTGGTGATAAGCACTTCCATCTTCAAATTGAGTGGCAGCAATATCAAGAATTCTCTGTCTTGCTGAATCAGGAATAAGATGTACGAAGCCAAGTAAATCCTGACAGGAATCTCTAAATCCCATACCACGTCCGGTTCCAGACTCATAATAGGAAGCAGATCTTGACATGTTAAATGTTACCATGCACTGATACTGATTCCATATATTAACCATACGGCAGAGCTTCTTGTCTTCTGTGTCAACAATATAAGACGAGAGAAGATGAGCCCAGTAATCTTTTAACGCAGCAAGAGCTGTATCAAATTTTGCCGGAGTGTTGTATTTTTCAAGAAGGGCATATGCAGGTTCTTTGTTAATGATTCCGAATGATTCCCACTTCTTATCATCAGGGTTCTCTGCATATCCTATAATGAATACATATTCTTTCTCTTCGCCCGGTTCAAGGTCAATATCGATTCTGAAAGATCCAACAGGTGACCATCCGCTTGCAATAGAATTATAAGATGTACCTTCTTTAACAGCTTTAGGCATTGCAGGACTTCCGTATGTACCGATGAAACTTTCTCTGCTTGTATCGAAACCGTTGGCAGCAGTGCTGACGGCATGAACAGCATAATGGTTACGCCGTTCACGGTATTCTGTCTTGTGATATATTGCTGACATGGCAGCGGTGTCAATATTAATCTCTGGCTGAACTTCAACTTCGCCTGTGCTGAAGTTACGCTGGAAGTTGTTGCAGTCATCAACTGCATTCCATAAACAGAATTCTATATAAGAATATACAGATAAATGTTTAACAGAATTTCCTGTGTTCTTAATAGTAAGTTTATCAAGTTCACAATTATCTCCAATAGGAACGAGAGCAGTCTGTGTAGCTTTAATGTCATTCTTAGATGAAGAAATCACTGTATATCCAAGTCCGTGACGACATGTATAATCCTCAACTGGTGTCTGGGATGGCTGCCATCCAGGATTCCATATGGTATCCTCATCTTTAATATAAATGTAGTGGCCGTTGTTATCTAAAGGAGAATTATTATAGCGATATCTTGTGAGTCGGAGCAGCTTGGCATCCTTATAGAAACAGTATCCTCCGCCAGTATTGCTCTTAAGACTGAAAAAATTCTCGCAGCCTAAGTAATTAATCCATGGCAATGGAGTTTCTGGTGTAGTTATGACATATTCTTTATTGATGTCATCAAAAAAACCGAATTGCATATTATACCTCCTGTACACATATAATTTATAGAAAACGATTAAGTGCATTAAGGTACAAGTTCTAATATTGATTTTATAGTAATAAGTATATTTTAAGGCTTGGATTAAATCAATGATTATTTTGGATTTGAATAAGAATTGGTAGAAATGCACAAAAAATACGATGATATATAAGAAAATAAGTAAAATTTACAAAAGTGCTTGCATTTATATCTGATATGAGTTATAGTAAAGCTACGAAAACGATTAAGTAATGCATGAAAGGAATGAATCTATGGTATCTATGAAAGATGTTGCTGTAGAATGTGGGGTTTCAATTGCTACAGTAAGTAAAGCTCTCAATGACCATAGTGACATCAGTGAAGAGACACGCAGGAAAGTTAAAGAGGCAGCTAACAGACTTGGATATTATCCGAATTCAGCAGCCAGAGCACTTAAGACGAAACGTTCATATAACATAGGAGTTCTTCTTAATAATGGTCTTGCACATGAGTATTTCGCCGAGGTTCTTGAGAGTTTTAAGAATGAAGCAGAGAAGAATGGGTATGATATTACATTTGTAAGCAATCACTCTAAGAAGATGACTTTCTACGAACACTGTTTATACAGAAATTTTGATGGCGTGCTTGTAGCTTGTGAGGATTTCAGCAATCCTGAAATCTATGAAATGCTTAACGGGAGATTACCAGTTGTGACCATCGACTACATTTTCAATGGCAGTACATCGGTCAATTCTAACAACGTGAAAGGGATGAGTGAATTAGTACGTTACGCGTACAGCAGGGGACACAGAAAGATAGCTTATATTTATGGAAACGTTGAATCAGAGGTTACGAAAGAACGTCTGGCAGCCTTTTATAAGACAATGGGTGAATTAGGGGTAGAAGTTCCAGATGAATACATTAAAGAATCAACCTATCTTGATTCGATAAAAGCTGAGAAGCTTACATATGAGCTGTTAAAATTAAAGGAACCGCCAACATGTATTTTTTATCCGGATGATTTATCTGTGGTTGGAGGAAAGAATGCTATTAGGAATATGAAATTGCATAGTCCGAAGAATGTGTCTGTTGCGGGTTACGATGGAACAAGATTCTCGCAGATGTTAAATCCTAAGATTACAACAATTCGTCAGAATACCAGGGAAATCGGCAGGATTGCCGCAGATGAGCTTATAAGTGCTATAGAGAATCCCAGGTCAACGATAGTAAAGAGGGTTGTTGTAGATGCGGAACTAATCGAAGGGGAAACAATTAAGAAGATAGGAAACTAAAGGTGTCGTCTAAGATTTATGGAGGGTTTTTTATGAAAAAGAGATTATTAAGTATGGCACTTGGTACAATGATGGTGCTTTCCACATTAGCAGGTTGTGGATCAAAGGATGGTGGTTCGGCAGCAGTTAATACTAAGCCTGAGGAACAGGGTAAGGTACTTAACATTTACTGCTGGAATGAAGAGTTTAAGAGCAGATTTGAAGGATATTATAAGAATGTTCCTTCAGATGTTAAGGTAAACTGGGTAATTACTCCTAATGAAAACAACGCTTATCAGAATGCTCTTGATGCTGCATTATTAAAGCAGAAGGATGCAGCAGCAGATGATAAGATTGATATGTTCCTTATCGAAGCTGATTATGCTTTAAAGTATGTTAACAGTGATTACACACTTGATGTAAAAGATGTAGGTCTTACAGATGATGACCTTAAGGATATGTATCAGTACACAAAGGATATCGCAACTGACAGCAAAGGAAAACTTAAGGCTACAACATGGCAGGCAACTCCAGGACTCTTTGCTTACAGACGTTCTATTGCTAAGGATGTTCTTGGAACAGATGATCCGGATAAGGTTCAGGAAGCACTTTCAACTTGGGATAAGTTTGATAAGGTAGCTGAACAGGCTGCTGCTAAGGGTTACAAGATGCTTTCAGGTTATGATGATTCATACAGAGTATTCTCTAACAATGTATCAGCTCCTTGGGTTGATTCTAATAACAAGATTGTTATTGATGATAACATTATGAAGTGGGTTGATCAGACTAAGAAATATACAGATAAGGGCTATAATAATAAGTCATCTCTTTGGGATTCAACATGGGCAGCAGATCAGGGACCTTCTGGTAAGGTGTTTGGCTTCTTCTACTCAACATGGGGAATTAACTTTACACTTTTAGGTAACTCACTTGCTACACCTGTTAAGGAAGGTGGTAAGGAAGAGGTTGGTAACGGTATCTACGGCGACTATGCAGTATGTGAAGGTCCACAGAGCTACTACTGGGGTGGTACATGGATTTGTGCAGCAGCAGGAACAGATAACGCTAACCTTGTAAAAGATGTTATGAAGACACTTTGCTGTGATAAGGCTACAATGAAGAAAATTACAGAAGATACTCAGGATTATACTAATACAACATCAGGTATGAATGAAATCGCTAGCAGTAACTTCAAGTCAGATTTCCTTGGCGGTCAGAATCATATCAAGTTATTTGCTAAGTCAGCTCCTAAGATCAGCATGAAGAATATTTCTTCTTATGACCAGGGTCTTAATGAAGAATTCCAGAAGGCTATGAAGGATTACTTCGATGGCAATGTAACTAAGGATAAGGCTCTTGATAACTTCTATAAAGCAGCTATTGAGAAATATCCAAACCTTTCAAAGTAATTAGTAATTGCTAGTCATTAAGGCACAGTCATTATAATAAGTATGTTATATGGCTGTGCCTTTTTATATGGCAGGAATGGAGATATGTATGAATAAAAAGAAGAAAAAGTTAGTAAGCTATGCAAAATGGGGATACATATTTCTTATACCGTTCTTTGCAGTATATATTGTGTTTTCATTAATACCACTGATATCTACATTTTATAATAGTTTTTTTGAGAACTATATGGTTGGGCTTATGCAGGTCGGACCTAAGTTCGTTGGATTTGACAATTACAAGGCCATACTGTTTAACGGTGATACATTGCTCTATCTGAAGAATACAATGATAATGTGGCTGATGGGATTTATTCCACAGATTCTTATATCATTGCTTCTGGCGTCATGGTTTACAGATCTTAGATTAAGATTAAAATGTACAGGATTTTTCAAAACTATAATCTATATGCCTAATTTGATTATGGCATCTGCATTTGCCATGTTATTCTACGCAATATTTGCAGATCAGGGACCAATCAATAACATGCTTAACAGTATGGGATTGCCTACATATAGATTCCTAGCAGAGGTAGCAGGAGCAAGAGGACTGATTGCTCTTATGAACTTCCTTATGTGGTTTGGTAATACAACAATAATTCTTATGGCTGCAATTATGGGTGTTGATCCTTGCCTTTTTGAAGCAGCAAGAATTGATGGTGCTAATTCAAGACAGATATTTGGAAAGATTACACTTCCACTTATTAAGCCTATTCTGGCATACACACTTATCACATCATTAATCGGTGGTATCCAGATGTTCGATGTTCCTCAGATACTTACTAATGGTAATGGTAATCCGGATAGAACAAGTATGACGGTTATTATGTATCTTAATAAGCATCTTTATAGTAAGAATTATGGTATGGCAGGTGCGCTTTCAGTTATTCTGTTTATTGTAACAGCAGTACTTAGTATAGTTGTATTTAATTATATAACAAAGGATATGGAAGCGGCGGGAATAAGAAAAGCTAAGAAGAAAAAAGCAAAGGAGGCGAAGTAATATGAATAATTCAGGTAAAGCCTCTGCAAGTGCCGATATTAAAGGCACTAATGCTGGAGTGAAAGACAGGATAATACTTACAACGGAGAGAGTGTTATGTTATATTGTACTTATTCTTATAACATTCTTGTGCCTTTTCTCGTTCTATGTACTTATTATTAATACAACAAGATCACACCCTGATATCCAGAAGGGATTCTCATTTCTTCCGGGAAAGTCATTTATGGTAAATATGAAGAATGTTCTGGCTAATGAGAATATTCCGGTTATTAAGGGCATGTTTAACAGTTTGTTTGTTGCTGCATGCTCAGCAGTTCTGTCGGTGTATTTCTCAGCACTCACAGCATTTGCTATTCATGCATATGACTTTAAATTAAAGAAGTTTGCATTTACATTCATTCTTCTTGTAATGATGGTGCCAACACAGGTGTCAGCACTTGGATTTGTTAAGTTGATCGGAGACTGGAAACTTCTGAATTCATATATACCTCTTATTGTTCCTTCAATCGCAGCGCCTGTAGTATTCTTCTTCATTAAGCAGTATATGGACAGTGTGCTTCCAATGGAACTTATAGAGGCGGCAAGAATTGATGGCGCAAGAGAGTTTAGAATATTTAACCAGATTGTTCTGCCTCTTATGAAGCCAGCTCTGGCTGTTCAGTTGATATTTACTTTCGTATCATCATGGAATAATTATTTTATACCTTCACTCCTTATTAACAAGGCAAGTAAGAAAACACTTCCTTTGTTAATAGCACAGCTTCGTAGTGCAGATTTCCTGAAGTTTGATATGGGTCAGGTATATATGATGATAGCATTTGCTATTGTTCCGGTAATTATAGTATATATCTGTCTTTCAAAGTTCATTGTAAGAGGTGTTACACTTGGTGGTGTTAAAGGTTAGATATGCTTTTAGATTAAAAAGAACCGTCCTGATTTCAGGGGCGGTTCTTTTTTGCGTTGTGCGCTTTGGTAATGCAGTTTCTGTTTAGAAAATGTATTCTATATATCTGTCAAGATGCTCTCCGGCTTTAAGAACAGGGGACGGAAAGTTATTATGATGCATTGAGTCAGGGAAAAACTGAGGCTCAAAACATATGCCATGCTGATCGTTGTATGGCATATTGTATTTACCGGTACAGTTACCTATATAATTACCGTTATACAGCTGCAATCCTGGGAAACTGGTCTTTACAGACATGCTTATGCCTGCTTCTGGGTCGGTTACTTTAGCGGCATATTCATATGCATCAGAGAGAACGTAATTGATATCAATATAATCTGTTCCAACTCTTCTTGGATTACGGAAATCATACATTGTTCCTTCAACAGGCAGAATGTCACCTGTGGGGATATTGCTGCTGTCTACAGGGGTGTAGCAATCTGCTCCTACAGATACTATATAATTACAGATATTCTTAACCCCAGAAAAATTAAAGTAACTATGATTGGTGAAGCTGCATACCGTATCCATATCTGACACTGCGTCATAATGCACAAGTATTGAATTCCTGTCAGTAATAGTAATTGTCTGGGTAACTTTAAGATTACCAGGAAATCCATTCTCCAGATGCGGGCTGTTAAGTGTGAGGATGAGAGCCTCGGGATTAACATCATACTGCCACATACATTTGTTGAAGCCGTGTCCGCTGTGAAGAGTGTTATTACCTTCGTTGGCAGGAAGGTGCCAGTCTTTACCGTTAAGAGTTATGCATGCCCCGGCAATTCTGTTGGCGAATCGGCCCATTGTTCCACCGAAGTTCTGCTGGTCATAATAATATTCTTCCGGGGTATCATAACCAAGGATTATGTCGTGCTGTGTGCCGGATGAATCAGTTACGAACATTGACTGAAATGTTGCACCGTAGTCTGAAACATAAAGCGATATGCCATTATATGAAAGCTGAATAATATGACACATTGTACCATCGGGGAGAATCCCCCATTTTTTGACATTATATTGCATAAATACTCCCTTCTGTGTATATGATTAATACGAACAATAAATATAAATTAAGTATACCATTTTATACAAAGAAGTTCTATGTTTTTATATAAAAATGTGATATATTTATTAATATGTCGGATTAATATATTTAACTTAGGAGCGCAGCAGATTATGCTATGGACAGATTTGTTTTACATGATTGTAATAACTACATTTACGGGTAGTGTGCTAACTGTTGCGTGACTTATAACTTCATATTTACTTGATAAGACAGGATATCTTAATATGTCATACAGACTTGGAAAAGTTGTTGTATTGTTCTGGATAATTCCGGTAATGTATTACATGATAAGAATGATTGACCGTTTAAGGTTCGTGTGGAACGGCTATGCATTTGATATATCACCGCTAATAATCAATGTGACAAGGGCTGTTGCCATTGTATGGATAACAGGTCTGGCTGTTGCAATAATGATTTATGTATTTAAGAGACTAAGAATTTTATCAATAAGGAAAGAATCATTTGCCTGTAATAAGGAGATGAACAGGATTTTCTGTGATATAAAAGAACAGATGGGGCTTGGAAAATGCAAAATCTCATTAAGGCAGTCATACAGAACAACTACTGCATATGTGACAGGAATACGCAGACCATGTGTTGTTGTTAATGCGGAACATTTTTCTGAGAAAGAGATGAGAGTTGTATTTGCACATGAACTTATGCATGTGGTTCATAATGATATATGTTTCAGATATCTTCTTGCTGTGGCAAGTATACTTAATTTCTTTAATCCGATTGTATGGATTTTTTGCAGAATATTTATTAAATATGCTGAGTATGCATGTGACTATTCTGTATGTATGTCAGAGAATGGACTGCATGAATATTATGAAATAATATTTAATATTGCTGTGAGAAACAATAATCTTTATGATATGCTGTCTGCAAGTCTGTATGAGAATAAAAGCAGTTTAAGAGAAAGAATGCAGCATGTTATGAAGAGTTATAATGTCATGAAAAGACCAATGCCGGTTGCAGCAGCTATACTGACTTTATTTGTTATTATGAGTTCTGTTATGGTGACGTGGGCAGCTACATCGGTAACTGAAACATCAGTTAAGGTTGCGGAGGTAACTGCTGATGAAGAAAGAGAGTTACAGGCATCTAAACCAGAATATTATGAAGCTGCTGATTATGAAGATTCAGCGGTTACAGAGGTGTATGAAGAAGATGTTAATCCTGATGAAATAATGCCATGTGCTTCAAATGGAACGATTTCATGGGATGTGTATGCAGGGGGCAGAAGGTCAACATCAAACTTTCATGCATCTTCTGGACAGAGGATAGTTTTAAGTGTATTTTCGGTGGAACCATTTCATAGCGTAAGAGCGGGAATTATACAGCCTGATGGTTCTAAAAGATATATTATTGCCAATGGCAATGACTCACACATATTTGAGCTGACTATGAGTGGCTCGTACAGAATATATATCCAGAATGAAACAACGGAGATGGTTCATGTTGAAGGGGTGTATTCTACACATTAATTAGTATATATCAGTTGAGGTTGAGAAGATATGAAGATTTTGCATTGTGCAGATATTCATCTGGATTCAGCGATGACGGCTAATCTTGATAAAGATAAGGCAAGAGAACGTAGAAATGAGCTGCTGGCATCTTTTAAGGATATGGTTGGATATGCTGTGAAGGAGCGTATCGGGGTTATTATAATTGCGGGGGATTTGTTTGATACAAGGAACATATCAGTTGGAGCAAAGAAGGAAGTATATAATATAATAATTAATAATCCAGGTGTTACATTTTATTATCTGCAGGGTAATCATGACAATGGAAGCTTTGTATCATATCTGGATGAGATTCCTGCTAATCTTCGTATGTTTGGAAAAGAGTGGACAAGTTACAATGCTGGTATAATTAATAATTGTGGTATTACAAAGAATATTGTTATTACCGGCGTGGAGCTTGACAGTGATAATGCGGGTAAGATATATGGAAGCCTTTCTCTTAATGCAGGCAATTATAATATTGTTGTACTGCATGGGCAGGAGGCTTCTCATCTTTCTAAGAACAATGCACAGATAATAAGCCTTAAGGATTTAAGAAACCGTGGAATTGATTATCTTGCACTTGGACATGTACATGAATATTCAAGTGACAGGCTGGACGCCAGAGGAGTGTATTGTTATCCAGGATGTCTTGAGGGAAGGGGCTTTGATGAGTCAGGAGAACATGGCTTTGTAGTGCTTGATATTGATGAAACATCTGGCAGTTCTGATACATATTTTGTTCCATTTGCAAGAAGAAATATTTATGTTGCACAGGTCGATGTTACAGGGTGTGAAAATACGTTTGAAATAGAAAAACGTGTAAGAAGTTTTCTTGAAATGTCAGGATATACGAAAGAGAGTCTTGTTAAAGTTGAACTTACAGGTGCTCTTGATGTCGAATGTGAAAAAAACACGGATTACCTGGGTAAGCAGTTTGAGCAGAAATTCTATGCATTTAAGATAAAGGACAATACAATATACAATATTGATTATATGTCATATGAGCATGATATGTCGCTTAAGGGTGAATATATAAGAAATGTTATGGCAAGAAATGATATTAGTGAACAGGATAAAGCTGAGATCATAAGATATGGACTACAGGCATTACAGGGAGAGGAGATAGACTGATGAGACTTATCAGTTGTACAATTGAGAATTTTGGAAAACTGAATAATGTTACATATGATTTCTCTGGTGAATGTAATACTATATGTGAGGATAATGGCTGGGGCAAAAGTACACTGGCTGCATTTATCCGGGTAATGTTTTATGGCTTTAAGAATGAAAGTAAGAAGAAACTTGCAGATAAGGAAAGAAACCGTTATATGCCATGGCAGAAAGGAGTATATGGCGGTGAAATTATATTTAAGGTAAATGATGTTGTTTATTCACTTAGAAGAGTGTTTGGAAAGAAACAGGCAGATGATGAATTTCTGCTTGTAAGAAAAGATACAAATATGGAATGCAATGATTTTTCTTCTGATATAGGAGATGAATTGTTTAAGATAGATGCTCAATCTTTTGAAAGAACAGTATTCATTGGACAGAATGACTGTGTTACAACGACAACTGACAGTATTAATGCCAAGATAGGTAATCTGGCAGACAATACTGATGATATTAACAATTTTGAGACTGCGGTGGCAAGACTTACGGCAGAGCTTAACAATATAACGAGTACAAGGGTTACAGGTTCTATTGCAAAAAGGAAATCAAAAATCACACAGCTGACAGCTCAGATTAATAATTATGCAGAAATAGATAAGACTATTGATGAGCAGACTAAGATAAGAGATGAATTGTGTGAAAAAAGAGAAAATCTCAAAGCCAGTAAAGAAAAGCTGCAGGAACAACAGAAGGTTTTAAGTGCAAAAAAAGATGTTCAGGCAATGAAGGAAAAGTATCAGTTATTGTTAAAAGAATGTAACAATAAAAAGAATATTTTTGAACATCTGAAAGAATATTTCAATGGTATTATTCCTGAAAAAAATGAGATAATAGAGCAGATTGAAATTTTTGATGATGCCGGAAAGTTAAGTGGCAGACTGGCTCGTGTTGATGAGCAAGATAAAAGGCGATTCGAAGAACTTCAGAAAATATATGGGCATGGGGTTCCTGATAATGCTGTTCTTGATGAATATCAGGGGCTTGCTGTCAGACTTGATGAGCTTAGAAATCAGTGTTCAAAAGACAGGCTGTCAGAGGATGAGCAGAAAAAACTGAATCAGTTAAAAAGGCGTTTTGCAGGGGGTGTTCCTGACGAAGATATAGGAATAATTCATGACAGATGGATAGCAGCCAGGAATAAACAGAATTCTCTTGCAGGCAAGGAAATTAAATTAGAAATTGTGAGAGAAAATGAAAACGCAAAGCTTGAAAAGGCGAAAGAATATAAGAATAACAGTGTTACGGGAATTGTCGCAGGAGTTATCTTGGCGGTTATTGGTGGGATTCTTTCGTTTAAAGTAATGGCGGTAGGAATAACACTGATAATTGCGGGTATATTTATAAGTGGTTTATCAGGAAGAATTGGTTCTATAAAGAAAAAACAACATGATGAGACATTTAGAAATATGAGTGAGGAATCAGCAGAGAGACAAAAAGCCTTGGAGTCTGAATTAGAAGCTGACAGGAAGAGTATTGCAGATGCGCAGGATATTGTAAGGAGTTTCTGCGAAAAATATGGAATTGCATATAACATGGACAATATGGAATGGGAGCTTTCCAAGTTACGTCATGATATAGAGAATTATCGTGAGCTGAAAGTGAGGGAAGCACAGCAGGATGATTCTGGAATACATGAAGAAATAAGCTTGCTTGAGGGCAGAATACGGAATTTCTTAAAGAGTTATATTTGTATGGATAATATTAGTAATTATTTACTTGCAATAGAAAAAATAAAGAGAGATACTGCTGATTTTATAAGAATTAACAATGAGCTTTCAAAGCAGGAGGCTTATAGCAGACAGTATGAAGAGCAGATTGATGGGATTACACAGTTCATTAAGTCTTATGTGAAAGATTATAGTGACGAGGATAGTGTTGGAGAAATGCTCAGAAGACTTGACAAAAAGCTGGATGAATATTATCGTGCTAAAAGTGAGTATGAAAATGCAGTCTCAGCAAAGAATGATTTTGAGACAGGTACAGATATAAGTTTATTTGCAGCAGACGAGGATGAAGATGACAATATTTCACTTGAAGATATTGCTGCTGATATGTCGCAGACTGATATTATAATTGAGAATTATTCAGAGCAGATAGCACAGTGTAACAGACAGCTTGAAAACCTTCAGATTCAGGCAGAAGAGTGTGAGAATTTCAGGCAAGAACTTAATGAGCTGGAAAGCGTGCAAGAAAATGAGATAAAAAAGGAAAGACTGTTAAAATTAACTAAACAGATAATGGAAGATTCAAAACAGTCGTTTACTGCTAAATATATGGAACCTGTTATGGCAGGGTTTAGAAAATATTTCAAAATTCTTGCAGGATATGAACCAGATACATTCAGTATGGATGCAGATACAAAGCTTACTGTCATGGAACAGAATATGCCAAGGGATATTGGATATCTTAGCGCAGGAAAGCAGGATCTGGTTGGAATATGCATGCGAATGGCACTTGTTGAGGCTATGTATAAGGATGAAAAGCCGTTTCTTTTATTTGATGATCCGTTTGTTAATATGGATGATAATAATATTAAGGGGGCTATGAAGCTTCTTGACGAGATTGCAAAGGATTATCAGGTTATATATTTTACATGTAGTGAGAGCAGAATACACAATTAACATAATAAAAGTAGAAAGTATATTAAAGGAGAGATACGATGGAAGAAGTTATTCAGTATGTACCTAATCTGTATGCAACTATCTGGGCACTTATACCGCCACTGGTTGCTATCGTATTAGCGTTGATTACTAAGGAGGTTTACAGTTCACTTTTTATTGGAATTGTAATTGGAGGATTGTTTTATGGTAATATATTCCAAAGCGGATTCAGCTTGGAAAAATCAATTCTGCATATATTTGAAGATGGTCTGGTAGGTGTCCTTTCAGACCCATATAATGTAGGAATTCTTATATTCCTTGTTGTACTTGGAATTATGGTATGTATGATGAACAAGGCAGGCGGTTCGGCAGCATTCGGTGAATGGGCTGGAAGACATATTAAGACAAGAGTTGGAGCACAGCTTGTTACAGTTCTTCTTGGAATTCTTATATTTATTGATGATTATTTTAACTGTCTTACTGTCGGAAGTGTTATGCGTCCGGTAACAGACAAGCATAATGTTTCAAGGGCAAAGCTTGCATATCTTATTGATGCAACAGCGGCACCTATCTGTATTATTGCACCTATATCTTCATGGGCAGCAGCGGTAACGGGCTTTGTTGAAGGCGAAGACGGTTTTGGAATATTTATTAAGGCTATTCCTTACAATTATTATGCGTTATTTACTATAGCAGCAATGATTCTTATTGTTGCATTAAATGTTGATTTTGGCTCTATGGCAGTTCATGAAGCAAATGCAGCTAAGGGAGATTTGTATACAACTCCTGACAGACCATATGCTAATGCAACAGAAGATGTAATTAAGGGGCGCGGAAAAGTGTTAGATCTGTTATTTCCAATTATTACACTTATAGTATGCTGCGTAATTGGAATGCTATATTCAGGAGATTTTTTCAAGGGAGTAGGTTTTGTTGATGCATTTTCAGGAAGTGATGCTTCTGTAGGACTTATGCTTGGAAGTTTCTTTGCACTTATAATAACAATTGTGTTCTATGCAGTAAGAAGGGTACTTTCATTCAATGAATCATGCTCATGCATACCGGAAGGATTCAAGGCAATGGTACCGGCAATCCTTATTCTTACATTTGCATGGACACTCAAAGCAATGACAGACAGTCTGGGCGCTAAGGAGTTTGTTGCCGGACTTGTAAAAGGAGTATCGGGTGGCTGGTTAAGTATTCTGCCTGCAGTTATATTCCTGGTTGCGGTATTCCTTGCTTTTGCAACAGGAACTTCGTGGGGAACATTTGGAATTCTTATTCCTATTGTTGTAAATACATTTTCAGGAACGAACCATACAATGATGATTATATCAATCTCAGCATGTATGGCTGGAGCTGTCTGTGGAGACCATTGTTCACCAATATCTGACACGACAATTATGGCTTCGGCAGGAGCACAGTGTAATCATATGAATCATGTGTCTACACAGCTTCCATATGTAATTGTGGTTGCAGTTATTTCTTGTGTGACATATGTTATTGCAGGATTTGTACAGAATCCTGTTGTTCCTCTTATTATAGGTTTTGTTATTCTTATAGGTGCATTTACAGGTATCAAATATATTAATAAGGGTAAGAGCAATGAATAATATAAAGGGAAGTCTGATACTGCTTCTTACTGCATTTATCTGGGGAACGGCATTTGTTGCACAGACAAGTGGTGCAGGAGCAGTGGGAACATTTACATTTAATGCTGCAAGGTCTATAGTCGGAGCACTATTTCTGGCAGTCGTAATTATAATTAAAAATGTATTGGATAAAAGAAATAATTCAGGGAAAGTGATTAGTACAGAGAATGAAAGCCGTTTGCAGACATGGCCACTGGGTGCAGGCATAATATGCGGAATTGTTCTCTTTGCAGCGATGACTTTCCAGCAGTATGGAATAAGTGTATATCAACAAGGGGTCGCGGCATCAGGAAGGTCGGGCTTTATTACAGCAACTTATGTTGTTATGGTTTCGGTAGCTTCGGTTTTTATGGGTAAGAAAATGCACTGGATAACCGGCGTTTCTGTTGCAGGATGCGTTGCCGGAATGTATCTTTTATGTATGTCTGGTGGTGTATCAGGAATATATCTTGGAGATGTCCTTGTGTTCCTGGGAGCAATATGCTTTACAATACACATTCTGGTTATTGATAAATTTTCAAGTGCTGACAGCATGAAAATGTCCTGTATACAATTTATGGTTATTGCAATTATTTCAACATTTGCTATGATATTTACGGAAAATGTTACATTTGCAGGAATTAAAGCTGCGCTTATTCCGATACTTTATGCAGGTGTATTGTCAGGCGGTATAGCATATACACTTCAGATGGTTGGACAGAAATATGCACAGCCTTCGGTTGCGTCTATTGTTATGAGCCTTGAATCAGTGTTTGCAGTGCTTGCAGGATGGATTATACTTGGAGAGGTATTAAAAAAGAGAGAGATAATGGGTTGCATTCTGGTATTTACAGCGGTTATTCTGGCACAGATACCAGGAATGAAGAAGGGCGATACGAAATGAGAAAGAAAATAATAGGAATAATATTACTAGTGCTGATTATATTTGGCGGATATAAGCTTTTTGCTAATGTTTCTGCCAATAATGTTAATTCAAAAAGTATTCATTTTTCCTATGATGATATTACGGAATATAAGGGTGATAATCCTTATGTATATGTTAATGATAATAAGCCGTATTTTACAGGTTCAGAGATTAAAGATGAATGCTATCTGAAATATGGACCGCTTGACAGCCTTAAAAGAGGAACATCGGCTATTGCATGTATTAATTATGATTCTATGCCTGCAGAAGATGATAAGAAAGGTGATTCTGACAGTATTCATCCGACAGGATGGAATAATGCCACATATGAGGAAATTGGTGGTGCCTGTCAGGTAAGAACCCAGATTATTCCATGGTGTTTCGGCGGTTCTGATACAGATAAGAAAAATTATATAACCGCAAGTCCATATATGGCAGACAATATGAATGTATATGTGGTAAAGATTGCAAGATATCTGGAAGAAACGTCTAATCATGTAATGTACAGAGTGACACCTGTATTTAACAGGGAAGAGCTTATGTGCAGAGGGGTTCTTATGGAAGCATATTCTGTAGAAGATAATGGAGAGGGAATATGCTTTAACGTTTTTCTGTATAATGTCCAGCCTGGGCTTGACTACATATATTCTACAGGGGAATCAAAATACACAGGCCGTTTTATTGATATTGCGGTTAAGGCAGACGATGTTTCTGATGATTATGATTACATACTTAATAACAGGTCGATGCTGATTCATAAGCATGATTGTGAAAATGCATTGAGAATAGGTACTAAGAATAAGATTTATTCTTATGCGGATAAATCTGAACTTATACAAGTGGGTTACAGATGGGCGGAATGCTGTAAACAATAGAAAATGAGTTTATAACTTTTTAATAATTGTTCATGATTGTTATACAGACATATAAGGATTTTTCTGATAATATAAATCTATCGAATCATTATTTTAAAACAGAGAGGAGATAGGGGCATGAACAATAGTTTTGAAAGCTTCGAATTATCTACAGAACTTATATTTCAGAGGTTCTTGATGGATAAGGAGAGAAGAAAGAATTTTTACAATGGTCTTGAGTTGGCAGATTATATTGCGCTCAAGGTAATGGAGAAAGATTGTATTGATGGCAAGGATAAGACATATCTTAAGGATTTGTCTTCATTTATGAGAATATCAATTCCACAGACATCGGCAATCGCAAGCAGTCTTAAGGACATGGGCTATGCTTTATGGAAACATGATGGCAAAGGAACAGATGGTACATATCTCGTATTCACTGATGCCGGAAGGAATTTCCTGAAAAAAAGAGAGGACAATAAAAGAGAATATTATGGTAATGTTATTGCTGAACTTGGTGAAGAAAGAACTACACAGATACTTAGTGATATGAGAACTCTTGTTGAAGCTATGGAGCATGCATCAAAAAAGATGCACCTTAAGGAGGCAGAATAATATTACAGAATATAAGGGAGAATAAAAGCAATGAGTAATGTTAATACTAAGAGTAATGTGAGAACGATAGCGGTGACGGGTATGCTTTCAGCAGTAGCAGTAGTTCTTATGTATCTGGAGATACCGATTCCTATTATGCCAGGATTTATCAAGTTTGATTTTTCGGATCTTCCGGCGTTACTTGGTGCTTATGCACTCGGACCAGTGGCAGGCATTATAATATGTCTCATTAAGAATGTTGTACATCTGGCAGCTTCACAGAGTATGCTTGTTGGCGAACTTTCTAACTTTATACTCGGTTCCGTATTCGTGTTTACAGCAGGAATTGTTTATAAGAAGAAAAAGTCTAAGACAGGAGCATTGCTTGGCGGTTTATGCGGTGCCATGGCAATGGGTGTATTCAGTGTGTTCTCGAATTATTTAATAGTGTATCCTGTGTATTATAAACTGGCAATGCCAGAGGTGGTAATATTAAGTCTGTATCAGGCTATAATTCCATCTATGAAATCAATCATGCAGTGTCTGATATGCTTTAATCTTCCTTTTACAATAGTTAAGGGACTTATTGACGTGGGAATATCAATGCTTATATATAAGCCATTATCACCACTTCTTAAGGGAAAACATTAATATAATAATATATAATACTAATATGCTGGAACTTTGGCTGAGTCTGAAGTCCTGGCATATTTTTTTGTTTTTGACCGATACTGAAAGTTATGAAGTTGATACACAATGCATATTTAGAGAAAGTATTTTGACGATAATTTGTGAAAAATGCACAAAAATAATCTAAAAGTTTGTGAATGAATATGATTGATTTTGAACGAATATGATTGTATTATAAATATAACAAAAAGGTCGTGAAGCCGGAAAGGAGAGACAATGGTATATACAGTAACATTTAATCCATCACTGGATTATATAGTGGAAGTTAAGAGTTTTGAACTGGGAATGACGAACAGAACATCATATGAGCATATGCTTCCGGGTGGTAAAGGAATTAATGTTTCAATAGTTCTTAATAATCTTGAATTTGATACAACAGCATTTGGATTTGTAGCCGGGTTTACTGGGAAACAGATATGTGACATGGTATCAGAATATGGCATTAATACGGATTTTATTCAGGTTGATAATGGCTTTTCAAGAATAAACATGAAGATTAAGAACATAGATGGAACAGAGATTAACGGAATGGGACCTCAGATATCAGAAGATAATCTCCATTCTCTTGTAAGTAAGATTGATAGACTTTCAAGTGGAGATGTTCTTGTACTTGCAGGAAGTATTCCTTCGTGTATATCAGACGATATATACAGAAGAATTATGGAAAGACTACAGGGAAGAGACGTTAAGATTATAGTTGATGCGACAAGCAGGCTTTTACTTAATGTTCTTGAATATCACCCATTTCTTATCAAGCCTAATCAGCATGAACTTGGAGATATATTTGGTGTTAAGCTTGAATCTAAGGAAGAGGTTATTCCATATGCAAGGAAGCTGCAGGATATGGGAGCTGTCAATGTGCTTATATCGATGGGTGGAAAAGGCGCAGTTCTTATTGATGAATATGGAAAGGTATATGAAGCAGATGCACCAAAGGGCGAGCTTAAGAATTCAGTAGGTGCAGGTGATTCAATGGTTGCAGGATTTATGGCGGGATATCTTCAGACATGTAATTATGAAGATGCATTCAGAATGGGCGTTGCAACAGGAAGTGCCAGTGCATTTTCAGAAAATCTTGCAACAAAAAGAGAGATTTTAGAGGTATTAAAGCGGGTAGAGGTTACCTGCAAGGGACAATGTAAAGGAGGTATTTTATGAGAATTACAGATTTACTTGATAAGAGAAGTATCAATCTTAATGCTGCTCCTAAGACAAAGAGTGAGGCTCTTGATATGGCTGTAGAACTTATGGCAAAGAGCGGAAAGATTGATGACATCGAAAGCTACAGGGCTAAAGTATATGCAAGAGAAGAAGAAAGTACAACAGGTGTGGGAGAAGGAATAGCAATTCCTCATGGCAAATGCAGTGCCGTTAATGCACCAGGACTTGCAGCAATGGTTATTAAGGATGGAGTTGATTTTGAATCGCTTGATGATGAGCCGGTAAAGATTCTTTTCCTTATTGCAGCACCGGATACTAAGGATAATGTACATCTTGATGTGTTAAGTAAGTTATCAGTGCTTCTTATGGATGAGAATTTTGTAGCAAAGCTTATGAAAGCCGGAAGCCCGGAGGAATTCCTTGAAATTATTGATGGGGCTGACGAAGAAGCCAAGAGTATAGATGAAAGACTTGAAAAGGAAGATAATAAGCCGGCTAAGATTCTTGCAGTTACTTCCTGCCCTACAGGTATTGCACATACTTACATGGCAGCAGAAGGACTTGAGAAGGCAGCAGCTAAGGCTGGATGTGCAATTAAGATTGAGACAAGAGGTTCTGGCGGAGCTAAGAATGTGTTGACAGATGCAGATATTGAATCAGCAGAATGTATTATTGTAGCAGCAGATGCACAGGTTCCAATGGAGAGATTTGATGGAAAGAAAGTAATTGAGTGTCAGGTTTCAGATGGAATTAATAAAGCAGATGAACTTATAAAGAAAGCTATTGCAGGAGATGCACCTGTATATAAGGCAGGAACTTCTGAGAAGAAGGAAAGCACATCAGCAAAGAAAGGCGGCGGAATTGGACATAAGATATATACACAGCTTATGAATGGTGTATCACATATGTTACCTTTCGTTGTAGGCGGAGGTATTCTGATTGCCATAGCATTTCTTATTGATGGACTTAATGTTGATATGAATGCGCTGTCAGAGGCAGAACGAAGCAACTTTGGTACGATAACACCTGTTGCTGCACTGTTTAAGTCTATCGGTGGAGCAGCATTTGGCTTCATGCTCCCTGTTCTGGCAGGATTTATTGCAATGGCCATTGGTGACAGACCAGCACTTGCACTTGGTTTTGTTGGTGGTTATATCGCAGCTAATGGAAAGTCTGGATTCTTAGGCGCTCTGGTTGCAGGTTTTGCAGCAGGATACATTATAGTTCTTTTAAGAAAAATATGTGATAAGTTACCAGAGGCATTGGAAAAGATAGCACCTGTACTTATATATCCGGTAGTGGGTATTCTGGTAATAGGACTTGGAATGACATTTATTGTAGAGCCTGTAATGGGTGGAATTAACACAGGACTTAACAGCTTCCTTGCAGGAATGGGAAGTACAAGCAGGGTTCTTCTTGGATTCATACTTGCAGCCATGATGGCAATTGATATGGGTGGTCCATTCAATAAAGCAGCATATGTTTTCGGAACTGCTTCCATTGCAGCAGGTAATTATGATATAATGGCAGCAGTAATGATAGGTGGTATGGTTCCACCATGTGCGATTGCTCTTGCAACAATACTTTTTAAGAACAAGTTTACTAAGGAAGAAAGAGATGCCGGTCCAACTAACTTTATTATGGGACTTGCATTTATAACAGAAGGTGCAATACCTTATGCGGCAGCAGATCCTTTACATGTAATACCAGCATGTATCATAGGTTCAGGTGCAGCAGGTGCTGTCAGTATGTTTTTCAAATGTACTTTAATGGCACCACATGGTGGCATTTTCGTATTCCCTGTAGTAGGCAATGCAATATATTATGTGATTGCACTTGTGGCAGGAACTATCATCTCAACAATATGTTTAGGGCTCTTTAAGAAGAAAGCAGCCTAAGAAAGGCGGGGTTTAATTATGAAGGAATTTAAGTACGTTATTACAGATGCAGAAGGCATACATGCTCGTCCGGCAGGAGAGCTTGTAAAGGCAGCTAAGGAATTTAGCAGTAAGATTACAATTACTAAGGATGGCAAGTCAGGAGACTGCAAGAAAATCTTCGGTGTTATGGCACTTGCAGTAAAATGTGGAAATGAAGTTACAATTACTGTAGAAGGTGAAGATGAAGAGGCTGCAGCAGCTAAGATTGAAGAATTCATGAAGAGCAATATGTAGCAGTCAGGAGGTGCACATGAATAAATATACTGGAAAGAGTGTATTTGGAGGCATTGCTATAGGTAAGATAATGGTGTATGAAAAGGGTGAACATCAGGTTAAGCGTGTAAAGGTTACTGATGCAGAAGCTGAGAAAAACCGTTATTATGAAGCTGTAGAAAGAGCCTTTAAACAACTGGGGGAACTTCATGATAAAGCACTTCGCGAAGTTGGCGAGGCTAATGCGGCAATATTTGAGATTCATCAGATGATGCTTGAAGATGACGATTATAAGGAATCTGTTGAGCATATTATCGAGAGTCAGATGGTGAATGCAGAATATGCTATAGCCCAGACAGGGGATAATTTTTCACAGATGTTTGCAGCCATGGACGATGAATATATGCGTGGAAGAGCAGCAGATGTCAAAGATATTACAGAAAGACTGTTAGGAATACTTTCTGGCAATACAGGAAGCGGTGTAGATGCAGATGAGCCTGTTATTATGGTGGCAGAGGATCTGGCACCATCAGAGACAGTCCAGATGGATAAGAGCAAGATATTATCATTTGTTACACAGAAGGGTTCAGTTAATTCACATACTGCAATTCTTGCAAGAACAATGGGCATTCCGGCTTTAATTGGTTCAGATATTGTTATTGATGAATCTCTTAATGGAAAGCTTGCTGTTGTCGATGGAACTAACGGTGTTGTATATGTTGAACCTGATGAGGCAACCCTGTCAGCAATGCAGGAGGAACAGCGCAAAGACAATGAGAAGAAAGCTCTTTTGCAGGAACTTAAAGGCAAGGAAGATGTGACTTTAGATGGCAAGAAGATTAAGCTTTACTCTAATATTGGTAACATTAAGGATCTCGCAAATGTTATTGCCAATGATGCAGCAGGAATCGGACTGTTTCGAAGTGAATTCATATATCTTGAATCTGATACATTTCCAACAGAAGAAGAACAGTTCAACATATACCGTACTGTAGCTGAAAGCATGGCTGGAAAACCGGTAATTATAAGAACTCTTGATATCGGTGCTGATAAGCAGTGTGATTATTTCGGGCTCGATAAAGAGGATAATCCTGCTCTTGGTCTTCGTGCAATAAGAATATGTCTTACAAGACCTGAGATATTCAAGGCACAGTTACGCGCCCTTTACAGAGCAAGTGCGTATGGAAACATATCTATCATGTATCCTATGATAATCAGCGAACAGGAAGTTGATAAGATTAAGGTTATTGAGAATGAAGTTAAGGCTGAGCTTACAGAGCAGGGAATTGAATTTGGTAATCCTAAGAGTGGAATTATGATTGAGACTCCGGCAGCAGTAATTATGAGCCGTCAGCTTGCTAAGAAGGTGGATTTCTTCAGTATTGGAACTAACGACCTGACACAGTACACACTTGCGATTGACCGTCAGAATACAAAGCTTGATGATTTCTACGATGCTCATCATCCAGCCGTTCTTGCCATGATAAGAATGGTAGTTGAGAATGCACATGCAGAGGGCATCTGGGCAGGTATCTGTGGTGAACTTGGTGCAGACACAACACTCACAGAAGAATTTCTTAAGATGGGTGTCGATGAGCTTTCAGTTTCAGCAGGCAAGGTGCTGGCTGTAAGAAAAGTGATTCGTGAGACGAGGATTTCTTAGGAAATATGATGCAGGGGCAAACTATATGGTACTATGTAGGATGTATGTTGACGAATCTGCGTTGCAAGTTTCCTATAAGGAAGATATTTTATAAGGTTTGATAGGTTAATTCACCAATAAAATTTTAAAATATACAGAATATGGGATAAAAAAGCCTATAAGAGTGGTCGACTTGTGACATCTTATAGGCTTTTTTGATTAAAAAATAAGACTAAGATAGCAGACATATACAAAAACAGCCTATAAGTGTTGTGAAAATGCGACTATTGATAGGTATCATAATATGTATTCCTCCCATGATTTACTATGAGTATTTCATAAGAAAAGATATATTGGTATAAGACATTGCTTGTATCACAGGTATTAAAAATATGCTATAATATTTTCAATAAATAATCAGGAGAATCAGCTAATGGTAAGGAAAATAGTGAAAGACCCATTCTTTCTGGCACAGAAATCAGTGGATGCAACAGAGTCAGATAAACAGGTGGTTACAGATTTACTTGATACATTAAGAGACAATCTTGACCACTGTGTCGGGATGGCTGCTAATATGATAGGGGTTAAAAAGAATATTATTGTGGTGGCGGCAGGTTCATTTCAGTTTCCAATGATTAACCCGGTAATAACTAATAAGTCAGGAGAATACCAGACAGAGGAAGGTTGCCTGTCATTAGAAGGTGTGCGTCCATGTACGAGATATCAGGATATTGAAGTGGATTATCTTGACAAGAATTTTAAGAAACAGCATAGAAAATATTCAGGCTGGACAGCGCAGATAATCCAGCATGAGATTGACCATTGTAATGGGGTTGTAATATAAGACAAATGCTATATAGGAAGGAAGCGGGATTGTGGAAATTAAGAGCTTATTAATAAAAGATACCACAAAGGAAGAAAGAATACGTATTGTGCAGGAAGGGCTTAATCAATGCGGTGGTGCATGTGATTTCTGTAACGGATGTGATAATCTTGGCGGTGGTCTGGTGGATGCATTTTATGAACCATATATTAATGGTGAAAAAGAACTACGGCAGTTGAATGAAGAATACAGAAGCAATTCAGGGATGGTGAAGTAGGAGATTATGAGAGCACCAGCAATAAAAGATTCTACTGAGGAAGACAGAAGACAATATATTAAGAATACATTTAAATGTATTGCTGATTGTGATATGTGTGGATTATGCACTGTATTTAAGGGAAAAGATCCAGAACTCGCATATGATGATTATATATGCGGAAGACGCGAGTATATGGATGTGTCTGATGATTATAAGTAGAATTCTATAAATGTAATTCATAAATATAATTATATCTAGTTAAAAATCTGCACCTTTGGACTTCCTCGTGCCTGCTCACCATTCCAACGTCCAATTTTATGCTGTGTCATTCCGATTTTGGAATTCAGCAGGTCTTCCAACCGCTGAAACGTCCAAAAGTTCAATTTAATTTTAATCTAAAAAATATCTAGTTCTACAGGGCAATGGTCTGAACCATAGATTTCTGTATGAATATCCGCGCTGACAAGCTTATCCTTAAGTGATTCTGAAACAAGAAAATAGTCAATACGCCAGCCTGCATTCTTTTGTCTTGCAGAAAATCTGTATGACCACCATGAATATATGCCAGTTCTGTCTGGATAAAAATACCTGAAGGTATCTATAAAACCAGAGTTAAGCAATGCTGTCATTTTGTTTCTTTCTTTATCAGTAAAGCCGGCATTCATCCTGTTAGTTTTTGGATTCTTAAGGTCAATTTCTTCATGAGCCACATTTAAATCTCCACATATGATAACAGGTTTATTTTCTTCAAGTTTCTTAATATAAGTCTTAAAGTCATCTTCCCACTGCATTCTGTAATCAAGTCTTTTTAATTCGGTCTGCGAATTAGGTGTATACACAGTTACAAGATAAAATTCTTCATACTCAAGAGTAATTACCCTGCCTTCGTTATCATGTTCTTCTATTCCAAGCCCATAAGTTACATTGACGGGTTCTTTCTTTGCAAAAACAGCAGTTCCTGAATATCCCTTCTTCTTAGCATAATTCCAATACTGATAATATCCAGGAATATCAAGTTCGAGCTGTCCTTCTGACAATTTGCTTTCTTGTATACAGAAAATATCCGCATCAAGTTCGTTAAAAATATCTATAAAACCTTTCTGAATACATGCCCTTATTCCGTTTACATTCCATGATATTAACTTCATATATTCTCCTCCTGAAACATAATACTATTGTCATATTGTAACACAATCAGAGGTTGCTGTCTCGTGAATAATATTAGCAGGGAATTGATGAATATACGGTGATTATGAATATGAAGGGTCAAGCAAGAAGTGTATGACATATTACACTTCAAAGAAGTGTAGAGTTAGATTTTTTATTGAAACTTTTTATATATCTCTTTGATTTGATGTGAATTAGCTTCTTGTATAATCCACTTGGTTTTTAAAAACTAAGTGGATTATATTGACAATTATAAAATAGTGATGTATATTGTTTTTATAAACAAAATTGGTATTTAAAAACCAAACGGAAAGGGCGATATTATGAGTGCTAATAAATATGAGATGCTAATAGATGAAATAGTAGAGTATGTTGTACCAAAGGACAGTAAAGATAAGTTTATTTCACAAAAACCATACAACAATTATATTTGCTATTTCTTATGGGTACTGAAGACTAATAATGAAATAAAGACCTATGATGATATGGAAGAAAAAGGCTACCGTAGGGAAGGAGATAAATTTCCGCCACTTGGTCTTGATGATATTGTAATCTTTTTCATAGAAAACAATGGCTCATGGGACAGATTACTTGAACTAAAAGATAAATATACGGTTAAGGAATTAGCAGATGCACTGCTTAATGTAAGTTATTTTGATAATTATAATATGGGAGATGTGCCTTTAGGCATTACCAATCTTGTTAATGAAATTCTTGGGATTTCTGATAATGATTCTGTTCTTGAAGTCGATTGTGCAAGAGGGGCATATCTGTTTGATACAGGCATAAAAAATGGAAATTGTACTATTGCAGGATTTAATGATAACTACATGGAGCTTACAGAGGCATTTATAAAAGAGGAAGTATCAGGAATAAAAAATATAAGGTTATATGAATATGATGAATTTCTATTTTCAGACAAAGTATTTATAAACGCAAATATTTCTGGAGATGAACGTCGGCATTGCAGTACGATAGATTATGCTTTGAGGGATGAAAAGGAAGATTTTCCACGAGATTCTGTAAACTGGAGCAAATGCATGTATGGTATTTTGTCACAGAATGAAGGTGGCAGAACGGTAGCTGTAATGAATAGTCGTGAACTTACACTTAAATCGTTTAAAGATGTAAGAAAATATTTTTGTGAGAATGGCTATATAGAAGGGGTAATTGCCTTAGCTGACAAGATATATGAGAATACATGGATTAATTCATATATTGTAATATTTGGAAAAGAAAAAAATAGTGTTAAATTTCTGGATGCCACAGATATGTATGAGGCTGCAAGAATAAAAGGTAAAAGGATTAATGTAATAACCGAAGAAATGGCAAAACAGATATTTAACATGTACAAAAATGAAGGAATTTATATTTCGTTAGAAGAACTTGAACAAAATGACTACTCATTAAATCCGATAAGATATATTACAAGTTTGGTTCCAGGTGTGAAAAAAGTAAAACTTGGAGATTTATTAGAGGAACTAGGCAGGGGAATGACGATTAACGCAGCAAAGGCAGACGAATGTATAACGGATACATATTCAAAAATGAGATGTGTAAGTCAAAGCAGTATATCTGAAGGTGTCGTAATAACAGATAAGTTTTACCATGGTAATAAAGTTAATAGTAATAATGTGGCTATTTATGGAGATATCTTATTATCAAAGTCGTGTTCGCCTGTTAAGGTTGCAGTTTCCAAGGAAATATGTATGGTTGTTGGAAATGTATATATCTTAAGAATAAATAAGGATCTGGTTTTTCCAGAGTATGTAAAGTGTTTCCTTGAGAGTGAGCAGGGACAGGAAATAATAAATAGTCTCACATCAGGTTCAGATACGAAATATATAACAGTTGAAAATATAAAGAATATCGAGATTCCAGTATATGAAAAAGAAAAGCAGCGTGAACTTAACATAAAAGCCGAGGAAATGGTTTCGCAACTAGAAGAATATTATTCAATGATAATAGAAAAAAAGCAGGAAATAAACGCACTGTTCACAAGGATGTAAGGGGGATTAAGTGTATGGATGCAAATGTTGTTATGCTGATAAGGCAGGAAATGATAAGAAGAGGTGTTATTGATCCTAATGATGTAAGTGTTGTGTCGCAAAGGGAGAAAGGCAGAAAATTTTCATTTGAAGATCATTTAGGAGCACTCATATATGCACTTCTTACTAACCAGAGAAAATGGTCTGACGTTGAACCTAAGCTTGATAAGATTGATGAGCTGTTTTTTCATTATGATGCAGATAGGATACTTACATATAATGGGGAATATTTTGAAAATGGCATCAGGCAGCTTCGGTGTGGCAACATAAGTATTAAGTTGCAGATGGCTAATCTTAATGCAAACATACTCACTCTTAAAAAGATTGAAAAAGATTATGGTTCACTGGATGCATATGTAACTTCAAACAAGCTGGATGTGATTGTAAGAGAATTATCATCAGGAAGATATAAGTTAAAGGGTATAGGACCAGCACTTGCGTGGGAGTATTTAAGAAATGTAGGAATTGATGGTGCAAAACCAGATACGCATCTTAAAAGATTTATAGGTTCCAAGCGAATGGGTGTATCAGATAATATAGAGGCAAGTGATGAAGAAGTATTAAGCGAAGTAAAGAGATTATCAGCAATTACCGGTCTTAGCCGCTTTGATATTGATTATGCAATATGGGTATATTGTGCAGATGGAAAAGGACAGATATGTACATCAAGTCCGAGTTGTGATAAATGTGTGGTGAAGGATTATTGTAGATACAAAAGTAATGAAGTAGCAACTAAAACAGATGAAATTATTGTTAATTATAAGGAGAAAGAGAACATGAAAAAGGGCGGAGAATACAGAGATCAATTTTTTAATGAGTACATGGAGTATCTAAGAAAAAGATTTGATGAAGAAAGAAGAAGTCTGAATAAACCAGTATATTCTGATAGCACAATAAGGACATATGCAACAGATACATTTTATCTTGAGAAAAAGGAAGATGTAAGTTTTATAAGCTGGTTAAAAGATGAGGATAGTATTAAAGAGGCAAAATCAAAATTAATGTACTATTTATCAGGCAGAGAAAATCCTGAAAAAGATGTAGAATATTATTTGAATTGTATGTTGATGTTCAAGGATTTTTATTATGAAATAACACATAAACATAATTAGGGAGAGTACAATGAATTAAGTGTAGCAAGGGACATGATACAATCATGGAGGATATATATGGAGAAAAAAAGATACACATTAGAAAACCTAAGTGAATTAAAAATTGAGCAGGAAGAAATCACTGTTGAGGATAGTGAAACAGGCGAAGAAAAAACTATCAAAACAGTAAGCCGTGCAGAGGTTGCCACTATTGTAGCATTTATGCTTGGTGTACCTGATGATGTTTTAGAGGAGTATTATAGTTAAGGTAAGCAGAGATTCGCAGCATAAATTCTGCCGAAGGCGGCGTATCACATCGTTCAATCAGGCTAATAGTTTTTTAACTATATCCAGTTTTAACTGGGATATCCGCTTTACTTTCTTATTTGTAATAAGCTAAATCATTAACAAATATTGTGGCGTCTTTCTATTGAATCTATATTTACACATGTTCGTTCTACATACATTTGTAAAGTTAAAAGTCTGAAGAACAGACAATGTTTAAAGGATGCTTTAAATTTTAATAATTTATTAACAGTTAATGGAATAAAACAAATGCGCTTCGGCTAAAATATAATTAAAATACAAATCAGCCGAAAACACACTTGCTTTTCACCTGTACTTCGGCTAAAATATAATGAAAATAGAAATTAGCCGAAAGGAGACTGGCGTATGAGTTATATTAAAAGAAATTTGGAGAATGTGATAAATCAAGTTACAAGGGAATATCCAGTAGTTCTTGTTACAGGACCAAGACAAGTGGGCAAGACTACAATGTTGCAGAAGTTAATGGAAGGAACGGAAAGAGGATATGTTACACTGGATGATTTGAATGAAAGAGCACTTGCTAAGTCTGATCCAGAATTATTCTTACAATTACACAAGCCTCCTGTATTAATTGATGAAGTTCAGTATGCACCGGAATTGTTTGCCTATATTAAGATGAGCGTAGATAAAAACCATGAACCAGGAAGCTTCTGGTTGACTGGTTCACAGATATTTAAATTAATGCGGGGAGTACAGGAATCCTTAGCAGGAAGAGTGGCAGTACTTTCTCTGACATCCCTGTCTCAGGCAGAAATAGCAGGTGGTGAGATGGAGCCATTTACTATAGATATGGAAGCGTTGACTGCAAGAAAGGCAGGCAGAATGGAAATTGATACAAGAGGTATTTTTGAGCGTATTTATAAAGGTTCCATGCCTGCAATTGTAAGTGGTTTAAACAGTAATAGTCAGATTTTTTACAGTAGTTATTTATCTACTTATATTGAGCGTGATGTTAAAGAGTTGTCGGATACCATTGATTCGCTTAAATTCTTAAGATTTATTACTGCGGTAGCTGCAAGATGTGGTCAGATGGTCAATGTGGCAGAAATTGCAAGAGACGCAGATATTAATCAGACACAGGCAAAGGATTGGCTTGGAATTTTGGAGACTCTTGGAATTATTTTTTATCTTCATCCGTATTCTAATAATCTGCTAAAGCGTCTTGTAAAAACTCCAAAGTTGTATTTTTATGATACAGGGCTGGTATGTTATCTTACAAAGTGGAGCAGTGCTGAAACATTAGAAAGCGGGGCTATGAATGGCGCAATTTTAGAAAATTATGTGGTTGCGGAAATCAGGAAAACTTATCTTAACTGTGGAAGAGAACCATATATGTATTATTACCGCGATAAGGATGCCAAAGAAATTGATATTGTATTAGAACATGATGGAATATTGAATCCAATAGAAATTAAGAAAACTTCAAATCCAGGAACAGAATTAATTAAGGTATTTGGATTGCTTGACAAGGCATCAACACCGCGCTCTAAAGGAGCAGTTGTCTGTATGAAGCCTTCACTTGGTGCAATTGATAAGGATAACTATATCGTACCAATTTGGATGATATAGGGAAGTAAAAATTGCTGCATTACTTATGTAGCTGCAAATGAGAAAAATAGTTGAATAACAGAATGACTATATTCAATTGATACAAAAGGGTGTAATGATAAATAGGTAGTAAATATTGAAAGAGTATGGAAGCTTTCATTATAAATTACAGAAGAATATTGGTATGAGGAAAAATATTATGGATAATAAAAAAGATAAAGATGACAATATTGTTGGCATACAAAAGCTAGAAAAGAAAAGAAAATTATATATAGGTATTGCAAGAATTGTTATAATATTTGTAATACTATTAGCAATAAGTTGTATTTTGTCAAAATTTAAATTGGGGAAATTTCTGCCTGATTTTTCTAAAAGCGCAAATGATTTTGTAAAGGAAAATGTTATTGGAAAAGAAGGGGATGTAACGACGATAACAGAGTCATCAATTAAGGATGTATTTGAAATTAATGAACTTCAAACTGTAGATTATATTTATAATGCTATTGCTCGGGCATATGACTCTGATGGTAAAACTTTAAAATATTATGTAACGTATAATGGGAAGATAACTGCAGGAATAGATTTCAGCAGTGTAGATATTAATATTATAGAAGAACAGAAAATAATTAAGATTTCTGTGCCTGATGTAACTATTCAAGATACAGTTGTGGATGCAGGTACACTTGAATTTATTTTTGAAAAAAAGAAATACAATAAAGAAAGCATTTATCAAGAAGCCTATGGAATTTGCCAGTCTGATTTAGATAAGAAAGCTTCAACAGAACCAAAACTTTTAAATATGGCGAGAGATAATGCAAAACAGGTTATAGAAGCTTTGATTACCCCTTGGGTAGAACAAATAGACTCTGATTATACGGTTACTATTGAATAAATGGAGGGCTTATGAATAGACGAAGATTTTTAATAATTGTAATAATGATATTAATTATATCAGTTATTGGATGCGGAAATAAATCAGATACAAGTGCTAATTCTACGGAAGTTGTACAGGAAGACAATGTCAGAAAAGAACCAGATTTATTACAAATAAGATCTATTTGTAAGTTGGCTACATTAGAGTGTTATTATCATAATGTTGCAAAAGCTAATAAGGGAGCAGGAACAGGAATTTCACATTTGGGAGAATCTGATAGAAAGTTTTGGGTAGAATATGATGGAACTGTTAAAATTGGTGTAGACATGTCTAGAGGAAGTATGGATGTTGATGGAACAAATATTACTATATATATGCCAGAGGCAGAGATATTAAGCATTAAACTTGATTCGGAATCTCTTAGCAATACTATTTCAGATGCTGATTCATGGAATAGTAATCCGATAAAAGGAAAAGATGTAACCCAAGCAGTATATGATGCACAAGAGAGTATAAAAGACGAAATAGGAAAAGATTCAACACTCTTTGCAAGTGCTCAGGATAGAGCTAAAAAGCTAATTGAGAATTATATTAATAAATTGGGAGAACTTACAGATACAAAGTTTACAATCACATGGAAAACGGTACATAATACTATTAATAATCAATGATTTTTAGAAGTATGTTGCAATAACAATATCAGAAAGTTAATTGTGTTTAAAAGTATGAATTATAATTGATGACAAAGAAAGGTAGCAATCTATTTATGGGATTGTTACCTTTCTTTTTTATAGAACATACTAACAATCATTTCTCGCGAAATTTACAAGGACTCTTATAGGAAAAAATTTCAAAAAACTGTTTGACAGCTCCATTGGAGCAGTCATAGGTTAAAGGAGGGCCTATGAGGGATGATTTAATGACACTTAAAGAAGTATGCAGGAAAGCTGACGTAACAAGGAAAATGGTGCAGACGTATGAACATTATGGATTTGTTAAACCAACATCAAAGAATAAGTATGGTTATCTGCTATATGATAATGATGCTTTGAAACAGATTAAACAGACAAGACTGTATCAGAAGTTTGGATTTACGCTACCGGAAATCAGCATCTTTAAAACTATGGATGTAGAAGAACAGAAACTAATGCTTAAGGGTAAAATTAATAAGATGTATGAAAGGCAGTCAGAACTTGTAGAACTTATTGAAAAGGCAGAAGAATTGTTACAGGAAATGTAGACTACATAAAGGAGGAGTAAAAATGAGAAAGTTTAGAATTTACATGATAACAATGATGATGTGTATGGCGTTTTTATCTGGGTGTGGAAAAGCGAGCGAGAATAATTTAAGTCAGGTGAGCGATGAAAATAAAGCTGAATCAGAAGAATCTAAGTCAGTAGGAGGAGCATCGGTATTTACGGTTTCAAATTCATCAGGAGTGGAGCAAAAAGAACTAGAAATAGCAGAGTCAGGATATGTTGAGTCGTCTTCCATAGGGGATACTACATATTTGTACGCATATGCAAAAGTATATAATCCAAATGATTCTTTAATGGCTGAGTATCCGAAATTAACAGCTACGGTGAAAAACCAGGAGGGAGTGATATTGGCAACGGATTATCACACAGGCGGTTATATTATGCCAAAAGATACAATTGTAATGGTTGAATCAATTGGTGTTACAAATTATACAGACGATTGTAAAATTGACATTAATGTCAGTACTGATTTTACTAATGTCAAGAATTCGTTGATAAAAGAAAATGCCACAAGTAAGGATTTTGCTTTTACAAATGTTTCAGAAATAACCGAGAAGTATAATAATAAGATTACAGGTGAAATTATAAAAAATCAACGTATAATCGCCGGGAACGCCCAGTTTACGGGCATTGCGGC
>ENA-ORSR01000529-ORSR01000529.1-human-gut-metagenome-genome-assembly--contig:-NODE-529-length-32931-cov-8.482723_pt1 | contig 32931 bp, 34 predicted proteins | sample MGYA00241901_ERZ509166 | MGnify/ENA primary metagenome ERZ509166 (study PRJEB26280, sample SAMEA2338860) | human gut metagenome | biome: human gut; feature: human-associated habitat; material: faeces... | reverse complement strand
TGTGCGCCACGGCACCGCAGGTGATGCCGATGATGAACTTCAGCACAAAGGTGGTCACGGCATAGCCCGGGTCACCAGCCAGGATATCGGCCAGAGCCAGACCGATCGCACCGGCCAAGCCGCCGGAAACGCCGTCCAGCAGCAGGGCGGTCAGGGCGGTGAAGGTGTTGCCCAGATGGAACGAGGAGCCGCCGTAGAACGGCACACGGAAGAACAGGTATGCCACCAGGCTCAGCGCGGCCATAACGCCGGTCAGGGCCAGCTCCTTGGTGGTAAAGGTACGCTTGTACAGCACACTGCCGAACAGGATGACAACGATCACCACGGCCAGCAGCAGCCACATTGCAGTTGTAGACATGATTTTTCCCCTCCGATTTTTTTCGGGGCGAACCCCCTCTATCCTGTTTTGCAGGATCGTTCGCCCGTTTCAAATCCACTTACCCATAAAACTACTTGACATTTGGGTGTGTGGTTGGTATGCTCCTATTATACGCGGAACTGGCACCATGAAAATACCCAGAATAAAGTTTTTTTATGGGGTCAGTTTGGCAAAGCATCCAAAAAGGGGAGAGGTCTTATGTTTCATCTGACAACTGCACTGGATGCCGCCAGCGGGGTGCCGCTGTACGAGCAGCTCTATGAGAGCCTTGCTGCCGAGATGCGCAGCGGGGCCATTCCGGCGGGCACCCGGATGCCCGGCAAGCGGCGGCTGGCGGCAGAGCTGTCGGTTTCTGTCAACACGGTGGACGCGGCATATCAGATCCTGGCGACCGAGGGCTACATGGAGCCGCGGGAGCGCAGCGGCTTTTATGTACAGGAATATCTTGCCCTGCCCACCCGGCCCGAGGAAGTGCTGCCCCCGGTATCTACCGCTCCGCCGGAAGCAGCCGAGCCACCCGTCCGGTTCGATCTGTCCACCCGGGGCGTGGACCCGGGGCTGTTCCCGTTCCGCACCTGGGCCCGGCTGCAGAAGGAGCTGCTCTATTCCTCGCCCCAGCTGCTGACCCATGGCGATGCACAGGGGGACGTGGAGCTGCGGCAGGCGCTGGCGGACTATCTGGAGGAATACCGGGGCGTGCGGTGCACCGCGGAGCAGGTGGTGGTGGGTGCCGGTATGGAGTATCTGCTGAGCCTGCTGGTCCCGCTCCTGCCCGGCAAAACGGCGGTGGAAAACCCCGGCTACCAGCGCGCGAAGCAGGTGCTGGAAAACAACGGCGTGGCGTGCTGCTGCCTGCCTGTGGATGCGGACGGCCTTTCTGTTGAGGCATTGTCCGGCTCGGGCGCGGCGGTGTGCTATGTCACGCCTAGCCACCAGTTCCCCACGGGCGTGACCATGCCGGCGGGCCGCCGCACGGAGCTGCTCCACTGGGCCTCCCGCTGCCCGGGCCAGCGGTATATCATAGAAGACGATTACGATTCGGAGTTCCGCTTTGATACCCGCCCCCTGCCCAGCCTGCAGGGCATAGCCGGGGCCGACGGCCCGGTGGTCTACCTCTCTACCTGCTCCCGCAGCCTGGCCCCCGGCATCCGCATCGCCTACATGGTGCTGCCCCGGCAGCTGCTGCCCGCCTGGCGGGCAAAGTATCGGATCTATTCCGGCACCGTCAGCCGGTTTGAACAGCAGACTCTGGCCCGCTTCATCCGCGAGGGCTACTTTACCCGGCATCTTGCCCGGGAGCGCGTGGCCTACAAGGCCCGGCGGGATGCTCTGGCTGCCTCTCTGCGCGCTGCCTTTGCGCCGGACGAGCTGACCCTGACCGGCCTGCACACCGGTCTGCATCTGTTGGCAAGGCTGAAAAATGCCCCGCCGGATGCAGCCCTTCGCGCCGCCGCAAAGGCGCAGGGCGTGGCCCTGAGCCTGCTGAGCGATTATGACCTGACCGGCGGGGAACAGGACTTTTCCGGTACGTTTGTGCTGGGCTATGGCTCCCTGAGCGAGGCATCGTTCCCTGAGGCGGGCGAAACGCTGAGGAAGGTCTGCACCGCCGCCCGGGAAGCGTCTGTGACCGTGTAAGTGCCCGCTTTTGCATCCCACGCCCCGGGCAGGGCCTCGGCGTGGGGGAGGGCGCTGTTGTTGGCCAGAAACTCCAGGACCGTGCCCAGCAGGGCGTAATCCTGCGCCGCAAAGTCGGTGAGCAGGGATGTGCTGCTGGCCCGCAGGGCATCCGGCAGGGTGGCGGGCAGCAGGGCGAGGTCCTGCCGGAAAAAGGCTTCCCACACTGCCGCCCGGGCAGCGGCCCGGCGGGCAGGTGGCAGGGTGCCGTCCGCATCCCAGCCGGAGAGCAGAGCGTGGGCCTCCCTGGCCGAAATGCTCTGCACGGCGGCGGAAAGCCCGGTTTCGGCCAGCTCATCGGCAGTCAGTGCCCCCGAGAACCCCACCCGCACCGGCCCGTAACGGGAAGCGGTCTTTTCCAGCACGGCGGGGGACAGCGCCAGATAAAGCATATCCTCCGGCAGGCCCAACACCTCCAGAAGCGCCTGACGGCACCGGGCGGGCCCCGCCGCTCCGTAGCAGTGGGCAAGGCTGGCAGTCTCTCCGTTGAAGGGCACGGTCAGCTCCCCCGGCACGGCCAGCAGGTTCAGACTGTTCTGGGCGGCGTTCAGGTAGACCAGCAAAAAGCCCGGCTGCTCCCCGGCGGTGCAGAGAAGCAGGGTCATCCGGTGCTCGGCCCGGGGCAGCTGGATGGGCACCCCGCTCTGGGGCTGGGCGGTCTGGATGCGGGTGCGCACCATCTGCCGGGTGAGCAGGACTGTGCCGCCCACCAGCGGCAGCAGCACCAGAAGTGCCGCCCCCAAAGCCGCCCAGAAGGGCCTCCAACCGTTCTTGTGCATCCCGTGTTCCTCCGTTCCGTTTTGGAACAGGGTGGGCCGGGATGTGCTTTTTTATACAGAAACCGCTGCCCGGGCATGAAAACGCCCCCTGTGCCATACAGTAGAGCACAGGGGGCGTTTGTGTATGTGGGAGAGCTTGGCGCGGGTGAATGCGGTGGTCGGTGGTGTGGTATGGGGGCCGGTGGGGCTGACGCTGCTGTTTGGCACCGGCTGCCTGCTGACGGTGCGCACCGGATTTTTCCAGCTGCGGTATTTCGGGTACTGGATGCGCCACACCATCGGGGCCATCTTCCTGGACCGGAACGTGACCGCCCACACGGACGATGAAGCCATCAGCCAGTTCCAGAGCCTTTGCACGGCGCTGGCGGCGACCATCGGCACCGGCAACATCGTGGGTGTGGCGGCGGCCATTCTGGCGGGCGGGCCGGGGGCTGTGTTCTGGATGTGGGTCATGGCCCTGCTGGGGATGATGACCAGTTATGCCGAGAACGTGCTGGGCATCTGCTACCGCCGCCGGGATGCCGCCGGAAGATGGTGCGGCGGGCCCATGTACTATCTGGCCGAGGGGCTGGGCGGCGGCTTTGGCCGGGCACTGGCGGTGCTGTTTGCCTGCTTTTGTGTGCTGGCCAGCTTCGGCATGGGGAACATGAGCCAGATCAACTCCATTGCGGGCAATCTGCAGGCGGTGTTCCGGGTGCCGCCGGTGGCAACGGGCATTGTACTGGCCCTGCTCACCGGGCGGGTCATACTGGGCGGGCTGAAGCGGGTGGCCGCAGTTACGGAGGCCATCGTCCCGCTCATGGCCCTGTTCTACCTGTTCGGGGCGCTGACCGTGGTCTGTGTCCATTGGGCGGCTGTCCCGGCGGCATTCGCGGCCATCTTCCGGGGGGCGTTTGGCTTGCAGGCCGCCGGGGGCGGGGTGCTGGGTTACGGCATGGCCCGGGCCATCAGCTGGGGATTCAAGCGGGGAGCCTTTTCCAACGAAGCAGGACTGGGCGCGTCGGTGCTGGTGCACTGCGCAACCAACGTGGAGGAGCCTGTCCAGCAGGGAATGTGGGGCATGTTCGAGGTGTTTGCAGATACCATGGTGGTCTGCACCCTCACGGCCCTTGTGGTACTCACCAGCGGCCTTGTGGATCTGGACACCGGTGCGGCCCTGACCGGCGTGGAGGGCTCCGCACTGGTGGGGCAGGCCTTTTCCACGGTGTTTGGGGCGTTCGGGCCGCAGTTCATCGCGGTGTCGGTCCTGTTGTTTGCCTATTCCACTACGCTGGGGTGGAGCCATTACGGCACCCGGGCAGTGGTGTATCTGCTGGGGGAGCGTGCCGCTGCAGGATATAAACTGGTGTTTGCGGCCATGGTGCTGGTGGGTGCTGTGATGAAGCTGGATCTGGCCTGGGCACTCTCCGATACCTTCAACGGCCTGATGATGCTGCCCAATCTTGTGGGCGTAGTGGGGCTTTCGGGGGTGGTGGTCCGGGAGACACAAGCGTATCTGAAACGAAAATGACCCTCTCCGTTCCTGCAGTCTGTCTGTCAGATACGGGATGGAGAGGATCATTCTTTATCGCTTCTTTTTATTCGGCTTCGGGGCAGGCCGCTTCAGGCTCCGTACCGCGTCACGCCCGGCGGCGATGCCGCTGCCAAAGGCCCAGTGCAGGTTGAAGCCGCCGCAGCTGCCGGCACAGTCCAGCGTTTCGCCCACAAAGTAAAGGCCGGGGCAGCCCTTGAACTGGAAGCTGGGGGTCACTTCGGTCAGGCTCAGGCCGCCGCCGGTGGTCTGGGCCTGCTTCCAGCCGCAGGGGGTCAGGCCCTCGAACAGCCAGTGCTTGGCCGCGTTGGCCAGCACCTGCCAGGCGGCATCCGGCAGGGTGTCCACCGGTTTTTCAGGCAGCTTTGCCGCTGCCCACAGGGCGCGGCCCAGCTTGGGGTTGAGCAGGCCTGTCCAGAAATCCGCAGGTGCCTTGCCCGGCAGCAGGGGCACCCGGGCCGCAAACAGGGCGGTCAGGGCAGTCTCGTCCAGCGTGGGGAAGAGGTCCAGCTCCACGGCCGGACGCTTTGGCCCCCGCCCCGGGGCCAGATGACCGGACAGCTGCATGATGCAGATGCCCGAAAGCCCATAGTCCGTGAACTGCACCTCGCCGTTTTCCACGGCCACGGTGCAGTGGCGGTCGAGGTCCAGCAGGGTGGCAGCGGCCTTGGCCCGGATGCCGGCCAGAGACCGGTTGGGCTTGGCTGTCTGCAGGGCGGTCAGGCAGGGGTACAGCGGCTCCAGCTTTCCGCCGCACTGGGCGGCGAATCGGGTGCCGAAGCCGTCGGTGCCGAACTGCGGCCCGGCATTGCCGCCCATGGCGCAGATGACGGCATCGGCCCGCAGGGTCTGGTCCTGACCCTCAGCATCCTCGCACAGGATGGTATAGCCGCTGCGGTTCTGGCTCAGGGTCTGCACAGTGCAGCCGGTACGCACCTCTACGCCCAGCCGGGCAAGGTGGCCTTCCAGCAGGGCCAGCACGTCAGCGGCCTGGTTGGAGTAGGGGTAGACCCGCCCGGCTTCATCGGTGCGGGTGTACAGGCCCAGCGCCGCGAACCATTCCAGCGGCGCGGCGGCATCCACCGCGGCCAGCAGGGGCCGCAGGGCGGCGGGGTCAGCGGTGAAATACTGCTCCGGTGCAATGCCGGTGTTGTCCAGATTGCAGCGGCCGTTGCCGGTGGCCAACAGCTTTTTGCCGCACCTGGGGTTGCGGTCCAGCACCGTCACCCGCACTGCCCCTGCCGGGGCAGACTGGGCGGCGGCCAATGCGGCGGCAAGGCCCGCTGCACCGCCGCCCAATATCACGATCTGCTGCATAAGAGCACCCCCTCAGAAATCCATACATTTTATTATAACATACACAGCAGCAAAAGGATAGAAGAATGCCCCAAATTTGCAGCGAATAATCTTTGGCGAAAGCCTTGACAGAAAAAGCAGAATTTGGTAGTGTTGATTCGACGGAATTGCGTGGTTTCACAGGCTGCGGAAACGCGGTGGGAAAAGGGCAGAGAGTTGGGACTCTGCTGAGGAGAAGCTGAATATGTGGAAGAGAAAAAAAAGATGGACGGCAGCTGCGCTGCTGCTGGCGACGGTCGTGGTGACGGGTCTGTGCTGGTACATCCTGTACATCCGGCAGCAGTTCTATGACGAAGGCACCCGCAACCTGCTGGAGACCTATGAGCAGGTGGACAAGGCGTTTACCATCTTCAGCCGGAGCAACTGGAATATGCTGAACGAGTGGGGCAAGAGCCTGCAGGCCGCCAATGAGGACGGCCTGACGGAGAAACGCCTGCGCAGCTATGAGGCCGAACGGGAGATCTGGCGGTACAGTAGCGTGTATCTGTTCAATGAAAACTGCGAATACTGGAGCGTCCGGGGCAAGCATGAAAAAGTGGATCACCTCTGGACGGCCTTTGAGGAGATGTACCGCACCGGCAAGCCTACGGTGTCCAGCTACATCATGCGGAGCGGGGAGCGCCGGGTGATATACTCTGTGCCCATTGCGCCGGTGGAGATCGACGGCACCACCTACACCAGCCTTGCAGTGAGCTATCGGAATAAGACCATTGAGGAGTTGATCGGCGGCAGTGCCTACGGCGGCCAGAGCGACTGCTACATCATCCATCCTGACGGGGATGTGATGCTCTCGGAGGAGCCCAAGAGCCAGATCGAGGACTGGATGGACAACCTGTTCGATTACCTGCAGAAACACACGCAGGTGGATGCGGGCGCACTGACCCGGGCCCGGCAGGACGTGGCAGAGGGCCGCAGCGGCAGTCTTTCCTACTGGCTCGAGGGCAAGCGCTATTATCTGGTCTACCAGCCTGTGGGCTTTCAGGATCTGTCCATTGTGGGCATCGTCGGCCGTGACGTGGTGGACAGCGGAATGCGGAAGATCCAGAACGCCACCATCCTGCTGCTGGCGGGCCTGTTCCTCTGCGCAGGCATTGTGCTGGTGCACGGTGTCCGCACCGATACCCGCCTGCGCGTGGAGGAAAAGGAGCGCGCCCTCCGGCAAGAAGAGGAGGCCCGCCAGCAGATGGAGGACCTGGCCAACACCGACGGCCTGACCGGACTGTATAACGAACGCTATTTTGACGCATTGTTGAAAGAAAACGAGCTGTACAAGACACCGTTTGTCCTGTTCTACCTCGACCTTGACCGTTTCAAGCCCGTAAACGACCGTTATGGCCACGATGTGGGCGACCAGCTGCTCAAGGAGGTGGCCAGCCGCCTGCAGAGCTGCGTGCGGGAGAGCGATGCAGTGTTCCGCATCGGCGGGGATGAGTTCGCCCTCATCGTCAACGGAGCCGTAACGGAGGGGTTCTGCAAGAGCCGGGTGGAAAAGATCAAGGCAGCCATCCGGGAGCCTTACCGCCTGAAGGATGCAGAGGTGCAGGTTGGCACCAGCTGCGGCTGTGCGGTCTACCCCTGCGACAGCAACGATGTGCGCGCCATCCGCATCCTTGCCGATCACCGGATGTATGAGGATAAGCAGCGCACCGGCCGGAGCCGCGAGTGACGAGAACGATAAAAGCTTTCTCCCAGGTTCTTGTGCTTTCTCCTAAAATGAGCGTATAATTGGGAGAAAGAAGAACGGACTGGGAGAAGGAATGGGTGAATCATGCGTACATTTGATTATAAAAAGCTTGCAGAATACTCCTGGGATAATGAGGTCTTGTCTTATGTTGCGAAGATCCATGAATGCAAGGGGCGGCAGGAACTATACTTGAAACAAAGGCCCGCTGAATTGGAGCGGCTGGTGGAGATCGCAAAGATCCAAAGTACAGAGTCCTCCAATCGGATCGAAGGGATCATCACGACCAATGCACGCCTGAAACAGCTGGTTGAAGATAAAACGACTCCGCGTAACCGGGACGAAATGGAGATATTGGGATATCGGAATGTTTTAAATCTCATCCACGAGAACTATGCCTATATTCCGGTAGAGCCGGGGTACATCCTGCAACTGCACCGTGATCTGCTGAAATATACGAATTTGACCTATCGAGGACATTTTAAGACTACACCCAATGAGATCGATATGACCCTGCCCAGCGGGGAACGCCACGTGCTGTTCCGCCCGCTGGAACCATACGAGACACCGGGTGCTGTGGAGGCGCTTTGCTGCACTTATCAGGATGTGCTGCACAGAGAACTCGTTGATCCCCTGCTTTTGATCCCCTGTTTTATCTTGGATTTTCTCTGTATCCATCCTTTCAATGATGGTAACGGCAGAATGAGCCGGCTGCTGACCCTTTTGATGCTGTATCAGAATGGATATGTTGTGGGGCAGTACATCAGCATTGAAAAAGCAATTGCAGAGACTAAGGATGAGTACTATGCAGCACTGGCGCAGGCTGATCAGCACTGGCATGAGGAGGAAAATGACCCGACACCATTCATCAAATATATGCTGGCAGTGATCTGCTCCTGCTATCAGGATTTTGAGCAGCGGGTCGATCTGGTCGGCGGTGGAAAGAAGCGCACGACCGCATACGAACGAGTGCGCAGTTACGCGATGGAAAGGCTGGGAGCCTTTACAAAACAGGAGGCCGCAGAGGCCTGCCCGGGCTTTGGTACAAGCTCGATTGAAAGCGCGCTGAAAAAACTGACAGAGGAGGGCGTTCTGGAGAGGATCGGCGCGGGCAGAAAGACGCAGTATGTGCGCAGGTAAGGCTCCAGCCGGAGCCGAATGAATAATTCCCTTCCTGTTTCCACAGAATAACCATACTTCACAGAAATCTGGAAGCAAAACCGGAACATGGAAAGGAAGGGAACCTTATGAAAGCAACCGGCATCGTGCGCCGCATCGATGAGCTGGGGCGGGTGGTCATCCCCAAGGAGATCCGCCGCACCCAGCGCATCCGCAGGGGAGACCCGCTGGAGATCTTCACAACAGGGGACGGCGAGGTCATCTTCAAAAAGTATTCGCCCATGGGGGAACTGAGCGGGGTGACGGCCCAGTATGTGGATGTGCTGAGCAAGTGCTTTGCCCTGACGGCCTTTGTCTCAGACCGGGACCGCATTCTGGCGGCATCCGGTGCGGGCAGGCGGGATCTGACAGACCGCAGCGTGAGCCAGCCGCTGGAAAAGCTGATGGACAGCCGCAAGCCCTACCAGAGCGATGGCAACCCCGAAAAGGCATTGCTGCCCTGTGAGGGTTCACCCCGGGCGCTGCTGTGCGCTGTGCCCATCATTGCGGCGGGGGATGTCACCGGCAGTGTGGGCCTGCTTACGGAGGACCGCACTGCCCAGCCCGATGCCGCCCAGCTCAAGGCGGTGAACATGGCGGCGGCATTTCTGGCAAAGCAGATGGAGGAATGATCTATTATATAGGAGAGCCGCCGCAGGGCGGCTCTTTTTTGTGCGGCCTTTATGACAGAATTATGAATCTTTCAAAACTTTTCTGAGAAGCTATTGACAGCGCCGCAAAATTGGATATAATGGTCTTAGCACTCAGGAAGAAGGAGTGCTAAAGAATGAAAAGCGAACGAAGGAGGCAGGCGCTATGACGATGGATGCACGCAAACAGCGTGTCTTGCAGGCGATCGTTGCGCTGTATGGCCTCGAGGGCGAGCCCGTGGGCAGCAGTGTGCTGGCAAACTACTTTGATATGGCAGTTTCCAGTGCCACGCTGCGCAACGAGATGGCCGCGCTGACCAAGCTGGGTCTGCTGGAGCAGCCCCACACCAGCGCAGGCCGTGTCCCCAGTGCCAAGGGCTACCGTTATTATCTGGATCATCTTCTCACCGATGACCAGCCGCTGGATCGTGTGACCCGCGCCCGTGTGGACGCGATGTTCGCAAGCCTTGACCACGAGCCGGAAAAGCTGGCACAGGGTGCCGCCAAGGCGCTGGCCGCCATCAGCGGCTGCACCGCCGCCGTCAGCACCCCCTGTGCTGAGGATCTCTGCATCGCCCACTACGAGGTGGTGCAGGTGGGCCGCAGCGCCGCAGCGGTGCTGGCTGTGACCACTGCCGGTTATGTCCGCACCCGTGTTGCGCGGGTCCGCACCGGTCTTTCCCGGGAAAATGCAGCGGCGCTTGCCGCCCTGCTCAACCGGAACCTGACCTTTGTGGCTCCTGTTGATCTGTCGCCCCGGCTCCTTGCAGAGCTGTGCAGCCAGATCAGCCCGGAGCTGGTGCCGGTGATCAGCGCCGCCGCCGCCATCCTGCAGGATTCCACCCAGCCCCATGTGTATCTGGGCGGTGAGCAGTACCTGCTGGACTGGCCCCAGCTGGACGGCAAGGTGGGCAGCATCCTGAGCCTGCTGAACGACGAAGAGAAGGCCGCCGCCCTCATTGCACCCCCGGCAGAGCAGAGCGAGAGCATCCTGCTGGGCGAGGATCTGGAACCTCAGATCCCCGGCCTGTGCATCGTGAGTGACCGGTATCTGGTGGGCGGAGGCCTCTGGGGCTCCGTGGCCCTCATCGGTCCCACCCGGATGCCCTTCCAGAAGCTGATGCCGCTGCTCCACACCTTTGCCGATCAGCTTGGCGAAGGAATGAGCGGCAAACGAAAAGATACCCCGCAGGCAGCCGCACCCCGGCGGACTGTGATCTATAAGGAGGACCTGGAATGAGCGAAGAAACAAAAAAGACCCCGCAGGCAGAAGAACCTGCCGTGGAGCCCAACACCGCCGAGCAGGCCGCCCCGGAAACTGCACCTGAGCAGGCAGCGGCTCCCGAGACGAACGCTGAAGCGGCAGACCCCAAGAAAAAGGATGGCTTCTTCAACAAGAAGGCCCGGGAGCTGGAGGCTGTGAAGGCAAAGCTGGACGCGGCTGAGAAGAATGCCAATCAGGCCAAGGATCAGCTGCTGCGGATGGCCGCCGAGTATGAGAACTACCGCAAGCGCTCCACCCGTGAGGCTGACCAGAAGTTCAACGACGGCGTGTCCTTTGCCGTGAACCAGATCATCCCCATTCTGGATACGCTGGAGATGGCGGCCAACGCCCCCACCACCGACGAGAACTACAAGAAGGGCGTGACCATGACGCTGGACAAAGCCGCCAAGGCGCTGAGTGCCCTCCATGTGGAGGAGATCGAGGCGCTGGGCAAGCCCTTTGACCCCAACTTTATGAATGCTGTGCAGCAGATCCCCGCCCCCGATGGGCAGGAGAGCGGCACCGTGATCACGGTTTATCAGAAGGGCTACAAGCTGGGCGATAAGATCGTCCGCCATGCCACCGTTGTTGTGGCAGAGTGATTTTGCAAGACCCCGCAAGGGTTTTCAAATATAACATCCGCTTGGTAACATTTGAGCATCATATAAACAAAAAACGTTCTGAATTTGAGAGGAGCTTTCATTATGAGTAAGATCATTGGTATCGACCTTGGTACTACCAACAGCTGCGTGGCTGTTATGGAGGGCGGCGAGCCCGTTGTTATCGCAAACTCTGAGGGTGCACGCACCACCCCGTCTGTTGTCGGCTTCACCAAGACCGGCGACCGTCTGGTGGGTCAGGTGGCAAAGCGCCAGGCCATCACCAACCCTGAGAACACGGTGGCTTCCATCAAGCGTTATATGGGCACCGACCACAAGGTGACCCTGAACGGCAAGGAGTACACTCCCCAGCAGGTCAGCGCTATGATCCTGCAGAAGCTGAAGGCTGATGCCGAGGCTTATCTGGGCGAGACTGTCACCGATGCAGTCATCACCGTTCCTGCATACTTCAACGACAGCCAGCGTCAGGCAACCAAGGACGCAGGCACCATTGCCGGCCTGAACGTCAAGCGTATCATCAACGAGCCCACTGCCGCATCTCTGGCATACGGCATCGATAAGGAAGAGGACCAGAAGATCATGGTCTACGACCTGGGCGGCGGCACCTTCGATGTCTCCATCATCGAGATGGGCGACGGCGTGACCGAGGTTCTGGCCACCAACGGTGATACCCACCTGGGCGGCGATGACTTCGACCAGCGCATCATCGACTGGATGGCAGATGCGTTCCAGAACGAGAACGGCATCGACCTGCGCAAGGATAAGATGGCCGCACAGCGTTTGAAGGAAGCTGCTGAGAAGGCAAAGATCGAGCTGTCCAGCGCAATGAGCAGCCAGATCAACCTGCCCTTCATCACTGCTGACGCTACCGGCCCCAAGCACCTGGATATGACGCTGACCCGCGCAAAGTTCAATGAGCTGACCGCTGATCTGGTCGACCGCACCATGACCCCTGTCCGCAAGGCTCTGCAGGATGCAGGCCTGCGTCCCTCTGACCTGAAGAAGGTCCTGATGGTCGGTGGTTCCACCCGTATCCCCGCTGTCTACGATGCAGTCAAGAAGGAACTGAACTGCGAGCCCTTCAAGGGCATCAACCCCGATGAGTGCGTGGCTGTGGGCGCTGCCATCCAGGGCGGCGTTCTGCAGGGCGATGTCAAGGGCCTGCTGCTGCTGGATGTCACCCCGCTGAGCCTGGGCATTGAGACCCTGGGCGGCGTGTGCACCAAGATCATCGACCGCAACACCACCATCCCCACCCACAAGAGCCAGGTGTTCTCCACTGCCGCTGATAACCAGCCCTCTGTTGAGATCAACGTTCTGCAGGGCGAGCGTGAGTTTGCCCGCGACAACAAGAGCCTGGGTGTGTTCCACCTGGATGGCATTGCTCCGGCTCCCCGTGGTGTGCCTCAGATCGAAGTTACCTTCGATATCGATGCAAACGGCATCGTGAAGGTCAGCGCGAAGGATCTGGGCACCGGCAAGGAGCAGAACATCACCATCACCGCTTCCACCAACATGTCCAAGGACGATATCGACAAGGCTGTGAAGGAAGCTGAGCAGTTTGCTGCCGATGATAAGAAGAAGCGTGAAGAGGTCGATATCCGCAACGGCGCTGATCAGATGGTGTTCCAGACTGAGAAGATGCTGAAGGAGAACGGCGACAAGATGCCCGCTGACGTGAAGAGCGAAGCTGAGGCAAAGCTGGCCGAGCTCAAGACCGCTGTTCAGTCCGGCTCCATCGATGAGATCAAGGCAAAGCAGGATGAGCTGAGCCATGTCTTTGAGAAGATGTATCAGGCTGCCGCTGCTGCCCAGCAGGCTGCAGGCGCACAGCCCGGCCCCGATGCTGGCGCAAACAACCAGCAGAAGCCCAACGATGACGGCGTTGTGGACGCTGACTTCAAGGAAGTCTAAGTTCTGACACAAACGGCAGATGCCCGGCCAAACCGGCGGGCAGGCGTGCCGGATAAAAGCAAAAGCCGCTCCGGTTTTGCCGGGGCGGCCTTTGCTGGTTTTATAGAGGTATGGTTATGGCACAGGAAAAGCGCGATTACTACGAAGTGCTGGGAGTATCCAAAACGGCCACCGATGCGGAGATCAAAAAGGCTTACCGCAAGCTGGCCATGAAGTACCACCCGGACTACAACCCCGGCGATAAGGATGCCGAGGAAAAGTTCAAGGAAGTCAATGAGGCCAACGAGGTGCTTTCGGACCCGAAGAAGCGCCAGCTGTACGATCAGTACGGCTTTGCCGGTGTGGACCCCAGCTATGCGGCTCAGAACGGCGGCGGCGCGGGCGGCTTCGGCGGCTTTGGCGGCGATGGGGTCGATCTGGGCGACATCTTCGGTGATATCTTTGGCGGCGGTTTCGGCGGCTTTGGCGGCTCTGCCCGTCAGGCAAACCCTAACGCCCCCCGCAAGGGTCAGGATATCCGTGTGCGGATCACCCTGAGCTTTGATGAGGCCGTGCATGGCTGCAAGAAGAACATCACCATCACCCGCCAGCAGGAGTGCACGGAGTGCCATGGCAGCGGCTGCGCCGCCGGCAGCAGCCCCGAGACCTGCCCGGACTGCGGCGGCCGCGGCTATGTCATCCGGCAGCAGCGCACCCCCTTTGGCGTGATGCAGACCCAGCAGCCCTGCTCCCGCTGCGGCGGCAAGGGCAAGCTGGTCAAGAACCCCTGCAAGGTCTGCCATGGCAGCGGCAAAACTGCCGCCAGGAAAACGCTGGAGGTGTCCATCCCCATGGGCATCGACGACGATCAGAGCTTTGCACTGCGGGGTATGGGCGATGCCGGTGCCAACGGCGGCCCTGCCGGTGATGTGATCGTGATGGTCACGGTCCGGCCCAGCGAGGTGTTCCAGCGCGACGGCTATGATGTCTGGGTCACGGTGCCCATCACCTACAGCCAGGCGGTTCTGGGCGACAGCATTACCGTGCCTTCCATTGACGGCAAGGTGGAGTACACCGTGCCCGAAGGCACCCAGAGCGGCACCACCTTCCGCCTGCGCGGCAAGGGCATCCAGTATCTGAACGGCCGCGGCCGGGGCGATATGTACGTCAAGTGCGAGGTGGAGATCCCCAAGAAGCTGAACAAGGCCCAGCGCGATGCCCTGAAGAAGTTTGAGGGCACCCTGAAAGAGGAAAACTATGAAAAGCGCAAGGGCTTCTTCAAGAAGCTGAAGGATATGTTCGCTTAAAAACATAAGATGCATCAAAAAAGAGCGAAGATTCAACTGAATCTTCGCTCTTTTTGTTTGCAGTCAAATCAGCCCATATAGCTGATGTTCACATCGATCTGGCCGCCGTAACCGGGGATGCGGGCGGTGCAGGTGCCCTGCCACATGTTGCAGGCAATGGGGCTGGAGGCCACGTTGTAGTGGGCGTTCCAGATGTAGTAGTTGGACAGCTGGTTCATATCCAGCCGCTTGCGGAACCAGGTGGTGGAGGCGTACACGCCGGGCTTGTAGCCCAGTGCCTTGACCTCTTCGCAGAAAGCCACAGCACACTTGGTGCGGTCTTCCACGCCCAGACCATCGGCACGGCCATTGCCCGCGCCGGAAGCCTCGGTATCAAAGTAGATGGGGTAATCGAGCTGACGGCCATTCAGCACATAGACGCAGGCCTGTGCTTCCTCGCGGGCCTCGTTCTCGTTGACGGCCTGGCTGAAGCAGTAGATGCCCACCCGCAGCCCGGCGTTGCGGGCGTTGGTGAAGTGCTCCTCAAATTTGGGATCCTGCACCAGGGCACCGGAGCCGTAGCCGCGGTAGCCTACGCGGATGATCGCAAACTCCACACCTGCCGTTTTCACCTTGTCCCAATCGATGCTGCTCTGATACTTGGAAACATCGATGCCGAAAGTGGCGGGCTGCTGCACGCCGGAGGCATCAAAATAATAGAGCTTGTTGTCGATGCTCTGGATGCCGGTGACGGGCTGGTGGGTGTTCTGGTCGTAATAATAGGTCTTGCCGTTTTCGGTGCGCCAACCGGAATACTGGGGCGTTTCTTCCTCATCCTTGCCGAAGAAGAATTCCCACAGCCACTGCAGCAGGCCGTTTTCACCGGTCAGACAGGTGGGGTCGATGCTCTCTTCGTCCAGCGTGCCGTTGTCCAGTGCATCCCGGATCTCCTCAGGGGTCAGCAGAACGGTGCCGTTGATATCCTTGATCTGGGCTTCGGCCAGCACATCCTCGCCGTTCTCGGAAGCGGCAGGCGCTTCCTCGGCTACGGGGGCGGTCTCCTCCGTTTCGGGCAGGATGGCGGCCTCTTCAGGAGCGGCCATCGGGTCTTCGGCAGCCAGCGCCTCGGTCTCTGTCAGGAAGTGGGGGAAGGAGTTTTCGTTCTCGATCTCCGAAGCATCCCCGGCCATGGGGTCGGCGGGGACAGCCTCCGGCTGCACAGCGGGCTCCGCAGCCGGGGCAGTGCTCTCTGCCGGGGCGGCAGTGTTCTCTGCCTTGGTCACGGGTGCGGCAGGGGTGCTGGCTGCGGCCTGCTCCTGAGAAGAAGCGCTCTCCTCCGGCTGGGTGCTCTCGGCCTTTGCCTCGCTCCTATCACTCTTATGATCGAATTTGGGCAGGGTGACCCTGCCCTCAGTCTGCAGGGCGGCGGGCTCGACCGTCAGGCCCGCAGGCTGGGATGCCAGCAGGAAAGTGGTGCCCGCACCGCCAATGGTGATGGCTGCCGCCATCACAAGGCACGCAACAGCCTGGCCGATGCTGCGGCCGGTGCCGTTCTTGCTTGATTTTTTGAAAGATGTTGGTTTCATGCCGCTTGCTCTGCCTCCAAGCTGGACCGGGCAGGATACACGAACTGCACCGGCCCGCCAATATAGTCTCGCATAATTGCGGATAAAGCTATTTTTACTTTCCCAGTATACACCCAAACCCGTGTCGCCGTCAATCAGTTCGCTGTGCTCCGGCATCGCGTCAGGCAGAAAAAGCGGAAAGAAAAACACGCTCCACAGTAAAAACGAGCAGGAAAGCAGAATCATTGCATCCAAAGCTGTGAAATTTGTCGCTTTGGACGAAAAACGCGGCCTCCTCTTGCTGTCTTGACAGGTGTATGGTATGATACTTGACACGGAAAGCTCCCGCGCAATGGGCCGGGAGAGAAAGGTTAGGAAGAGTCTATGTCAAGTGTAAAGGACTTTTTGAAGCGGAAGGATATTGTGATCACTCCGCAGCGTTATCTCATCGAGGCTCTGGGTGCCATGGCACAGGGCCTGTTCGCCAGCCTGCTGATCGGCACCATCATCAAAACGCTGGGCCAGCAGACCGGGCTGGAGGTGCTGGTCGATCTGGGCGGCTATGCCTCGGCCATGAGCGGCCCGGCTATGGCCTGTGCCATCGGCTGGGCACTGCACTGCCCCCCGCTGGTGCTGTTCAGCCTGATCACCGTGGGCTACTCGGCCAATGCACTGGGCGGTGCAGGCGGCCCGCTGGCTGTTCTGATCATTGCCATTGTGGCTGCTGAGATGGGCAAGGCCGTGAGCAAGGAGACCAAGGTCGATATCCTTGTCACCCCGCTGGTGACCATTTTTGTGGGCGTGGGCCTTTCCATGCTCATCGCGGCTCCCATCGGTGCTGCCGCCAGCCAGGTGGGCACCCTGATCATGTGGGCCACTGAGCAGGCTCCGCTGGTCATGGGCATTCTGGTGTCTGTCATCGTGGGTGTGGCACTGACCCTGCCCATCTCCTCTGCCGCCATCTGCGCGGCTCTGGGCCTGACCGGTCTGGCGGGCGGCGCTGCTGTGGCAGGCTGCTGCGCCCAGATGGTCGGCTTTGCCGTGATGAGCTATAAGGAGAACGGTGTGGGCGGCCTGGTCAGCCAGGGTCTGGGCACCAGTATGCTCCAGATGGGCAATATCATCAAGAACCCCCGCATCTGGATCGCCCCCACGCTGGCCTCGGCCATCACCGGCCCGCTGGCAACCTGCCTGTTCCGCTTTGAGATGAACGGCGCGGCGGTCTCCTCCGGCATGGGCACCTGCGGTCTGGTGGGCCAGATCGGCGTGTACACCGGCTGGGTGAACGATATCGCCGCCGGCACCAAGGCCGCCATCACCCCCATGGACTGGGCTGCCATGGCCCTCATCTGCTTTGTTCTGCCCGCAGTCCTGAGCGTTCTCTTCTGCGAGATCGAGCGCAAGCTGGGCTGGATCAAAGACGGCGATCTGAAGCTGAATTGAATTTCAAATCGGCTCCGGGCAAAAATGCGGTTAAGAGATCTTCGCGCGGATGCGCGAATCTCCAGCATTTTTGTTCGGGGCCTACTTCTTTGGGGGTGTCGGGGGCGAGCAGCCCCAGACCCGTGCCTCCCGCGCTTCGGAAGTAGCGGGTGCTTTTCTGGTACTCTTTTGGCACGCAAAAGAGTACATCACAGCAGTCTTTTCCCGTCCAACACGGCTTCAGCCAGCGTATCATCTTCATATCGGAGTTTGAGCGAGAAAAAGGGTCTGTCCTCCTTGAGCAGGCGGAAGAAGATCTTGTCACCCTCCCAGATGGGCAGCTGCTCCACCTGTTCCTTGGGCACCCATTCCAGAATGCCCTCGTTCCGGGCGGCATCCTTTACCAGTGTGCCCGTCCAGGCATCGGCGGTGTAAAGGAACATGTATTCGGTCAGCTCGCCCAGAAGAAAGGTCACTACGCCCCGGCAGCGGTAGGAGGTCAGGGTGAGGCCGGTCTCCTCCTGCACTTCCCGCAGCAGGCAGTCCTCCGGGCTTTCAAATGGCTCAAATTTGCCGCCCACGCCGATCCATTTGTCGTGGTTCAGGTCGTTCTTCTTGGTCACGCGGTGGAGCATCAGGTAGGCATTATCCTGTTCCAGATAGCACAGGGTGGTGTTGCGCATGGGAAATTTGGGATCCATCAGCAATTCTCCGTTTCTGTCAGCATTACAAAAAGCGTCCCACAGGGAGAGCCCCCTGTGGGACGCTTTTATCGTTTCTTATTTCCGTGCGGCCCGGCCTTTTCCGGCGTTGTTCAGCTTCCGCACCAGATCATTCTGATGCTTGCGCTGGGAGGGCGTGGGCTCCGGGTCCCGCTTTTCCTCGGCACGGGCGTTGGTCTGCGCGGTGTCGGGGTCAACGCGCACCAGGTTCCATTCCTGATTGCCGCCCGAGACGTAATTCCAGATCTGGGCCTGTGCACCGTTGGAGGTGTTCATGCCCACAAGGTCGATGTATTTGTCGGCCAGCACGTTGCGGATGCGGGTGCGGCCGTTCCGGGTGGACTCCAGCTCCCAGCACTGGCTCAGCCCGCTGGTGCGGCCCCACTGGTGCAGCCAGGTGCCCTCGACCACGCCGCCCAGGGCCAGATCGATGAACTTGCCTGTAAAGCGGTTCTTGATCCGCCAGCGTCCCTCGCCAGCGTCCACGAACTGCCACTGCTGCCACGGATGCCCGGCGTAGTCCCACAGACGGATGGCCGCGCCGTTCTCCGTGTTGAAGTTCTTGATCTCCAACACCTTCCCATTGGGTGCCTTGATGAGGTAAAACTCATTTTCCAGTAAAACGACCTGAGATGCCTTTGCCATACGTCCGTGTCTCCTTTCCGGTAAAATCTGGTTTGACGCTTCTATTATAGCGGATTTCCCGGTGCGCAACAAGATTGATTCTTGACGAATTTTTTTCTTTTTATTGTGCATTTTGCACTTTCTGCAGCCTTCGACAGAGCCACGGCCCGGCGTACCACAGCACCAGACAGACAAGCGCGATCAGCCGGATCTGCGTGTTGGTGCAGTGGGTGTTCAATTCCAGCCCGATGCCGAAAGAAAGGAGATTGGCGGTCAGCGCATAGAGGATGGGGTGAGGCTTTTTGCCCTCCGGCCAGGGCAGATACCGGTTGTAGACAAAGGCTTCCACGGCGAACACCAGCACCTCCAGTGCAAAATAAAGGAAATTGCCCCACATCGGCCCGAGGTAGAGCGTGCCGTAGCACAGCCCGAGGTTCAGGATGATCTGCGTGGCAAGGTTGACCTTGCCGATGAGATTGCGCTGGGCGTGGCCGCGCAGCCCGAAAAGCAGGATGCCCCACGTCAGCTCTAAAATCAGGGTGATGAGCACCCGGGCGGCAAAGGAGGAAAGGATGTCGGAATCGTTGCGGTTGTGGTAGACCCGCAGGTCGTCTTGGGAATCAAGAAGCACCTGCCACTCGCTGGAAAAAGCATAGCGCTCCACCGGCTCCTGGCTGCGGTAGAATGTACCAGTCTCTATATTATAGAGCAAAACATAGAACTTGTTGGGCGGGTAGTAGCCCCAGACGAACTCCGCATCGGCATCGCCGGGGTATTCCTGGAAGTAGTCGAGGAAGTAGTAGCCCTCCGGAGCGGGGTAGTTCCGGAACGCCTCCCAGGTCTCCCGGGAACCCATCCGCTCCCGGTACTGGTCTGCAGAGCCCCACGGCCCGCTGACCCTGGTATTGCCCAGCAGGGTGACCGCATAGCGTTGGCCCGGGGTGTAATAGAGCTTGAGCGTGACCGAGGGCTTGGGGCCCATATCTGCAAAAACGGGCAGGGAAAGGGCCAGCATCAGCAGGGCCGAGAGGAAAAAAGCAAAAAAATTTTTGCGAAAAATTTTCTTCATGGCGGTGTCCTCACTTCAAAAAACAAAAATTCCGACACGTCTTTCCTTAACCTGTAAACGTGTGAAAAACAGCTGTTATTGCAGGATGTTCTGCACAAAATTGCGGATGGAGCTTTGTGCACCATTTCCTGTTTTTTCTGCAAGTACAAAACGCCCGTTTTCGCCCTCTTTCGGGGCAGAATATGAACAATTTGTTTCTGGCACACGGCCAATTCAGAACACTGACTTTACGTTTATAAAGCAAAGTGAACTTCACCACTTTATTTACATGAGCAAAACGCCTTTCAAAAGAAACTTTAATTTGTTTCACGTTTTTGGATATTGACTTTACATCAAAACTGCGGTATAGTAAGGATGCGGAGAGCGGAAAGCGCCCCGCCGACACTTGAGCTTCAGGCGTAAGCCTGTGAGAAAAATATAGGAGGTTTGACTTATGTACTATTACATTCTGGGTTGCGGCATTGCTTGTCTGGTTCTGTTCGGCATCAACAGCATGGATACGGTGGATGTCAAGCCGGCCGAGATCCTGGGTAAGGTCATTCTGTGGCCCGTTGCCCTGATGGAAGCAGTTGTTCGTTACAGCTCCACTCATCACAACATCAAGACCGCGCTGTAAAACATCTCGTTCCAAACTAACGAAGAGCAATCAGGCGGCTGCGCTTTCAAAAAGGAAGGCGCAGCCGCCTTTTTGTTTTGCACTTTACGGCGTTGTATGGTACAATAACACCAGAACTTTTAGGGAGGGAAATTGCTATGACCAATGAGACCTTACATACCCTTGAGACCCGCCGCAGCTGCCGCGCCTACAAGCCGGAGCAGATCACGAAAGAGGAGCTGGAAGCCGTTCTGCGCGCAGGCACCTTTGCCCCCAGCGCCATGAACCGCCAGAGCGCAAAGATCGTGGTGGTGCAGGATGCCGAGACCCGCGCCCAGCTCACCCGGATGAATGCCGCCGTGATGGGCAACACGGGCGACCCCATGTACGGTGCCCCCACCATTCTGGTGGTGCTGGCCGATGCCAATGCCCGCTGTGGCGTGCAGGACGGCAGCCTTGTGATGGGAAACCTGATGAACGCTGCTGCCGCCATCGGGCTGGGCAGCTGCTGGATCAACCGCGCAAAGGAAGAGTTCGAGACCGAAGAGGGCAAGGCACTGCTGAAAAAGTGGGGCATTGAGGGGGACTATATCGGTGTGGGCCACTGCATTCTGGGCTACCCGGCAGAGGAACCCCGGCCCGCCGCCCCCCGCAAGCCGGATTATATCGTATACGCATAAGGAGCACTATGAAACCCGATTACAAGCTGGTCGCAAAGGCCAAATACATTCACGCCAACGCTGACCTTGCCAGTGAGATCTGGCACGAGGTCTACAAGCGCTATTACCCTGCAAAGCAGCTGGATACACTGGTGGAAACGCTGCAGAGCGCCGATGCCATTGAGGCAGACATCGACAACGATGTGAACTATTTCCTCGTGGTACTGGGCGGCAAGACCATCGGCTACTTTGCCTGGAAGATGGAGAACACGGCCCTGCACCTGCTCCACCTCTACCTCAGGCCCGAGTACCGGGGCAAGGCACTGGGCCGGGATATCCTGGCCACCTGCGAGCGCCTGGCCCGGGGTGAGGGCCGGGGCCGCCTGTACTGCGAGGTGCACACCAAGTGCCTGCCGGTGCTGCAGTTCTTCAAGACCAAGGGCTACCGCGTGCTGGGCCCCGCCGAGGCAGAAGCTGCGGGCATTTCCATGCAGCTGACCACGCTGGAAAAAATGCTGTAAATTTCCCGTTGATTTTTTGCCGCGTTTGCACTACAATAAAGTAGTGTATTGAAGTGCCCCGCGCGGGCCAGACCCAACCTGAACGATAGGGGAGGAACAAGCCATGGCAAAAGATCATCCCACCGGAGAGTCCGGTCTGTATTCTGCATTGCTGGAGCTGAAAACGCCTGAGGAGTGCTACCGCTTTTTGCAGGATGTTTGCAGCTACGCCGAGCTCAGTGCAATGGAGCAGCGGTATAACATCGCGGAAAAGCTGGTCAACAAGCAGAGCTATACCAGCATCATGGGCAACATTGGTGCGTCCAGCGCCATCATCAGCCGGGTGAGCCGGGTCATCAGCAAGGATGACAGTGTGCTGCGCCGCCTGCTGGAAGAAAAGGCGGAACAGCCCGCCGAAGAATAACACGGACCGCGCGCCGCGGGGCAGGGGAGCACCCGCCCTGCGGTTTTTTTAAACCTCTCAGTCACGCTTCGCGTGCCAGCTCCCCTAGTAGGGGAGCCCTTGGCATATCGGTAGGGCTTGAACTGACTGAACAGAGTTCCGTCTGGCGCAAAATGGAGTGCGCTGTCGGAGTTGAAAGGAGATATGTAAAGATGAGTAAGGCAGTTGTATTTTTTGCTGACGGCACCGAGGAGTGCGAAGCCCTGCTGGTGGTTGACCTGCTGCGCCGCGCCAAGGTGGAGGTCATCGTGGCCTCTGCCATGGGCCGCAGGGAGCTGGTGAGCAGCCATAAGATCCCCCTGACCGCCGATGCGCTGGCCGAGGAAGTGGATTATTCCGATGTGGACATGGTCGTTTTGCCCGGCGGGATCCCGGGCACACCCAACCTTGCCGCCAACAAGACGGTCACCGAGACCTGCGCCGCCTTTGCAAAGGCGGGCCGGAAGGTGGCCGCCATCTGTGCCGCCCCCAGCATCCTGGCCTCTCTGGGCCTGCTGGAGGGCAGGAACGCCACCGCCCACGCTGGCTTCCAGGATCAGCTGGCCGGTGCCATCGTCCACGATGAAGAGGTCGTGGTGGATGGCAACATCACCACCAGCTATGGTCTGGGCGGTGCCATCCCCTTTGCACTGGAATTGGTGTGCCAGCTGGCTGGTCAGGCCGAGGCGGAGCGTATCCGGAACGCCATTGCGTATCGGCACTAAAAATGACTTTCTATTGACAAAATTGACTGGTCTGCATATAATAAAAGTAGAAACAAACAACTTGAGTGTTTGTCTGAAGCGCTGAACTGTTGTGCCCGTCAAGGGGTGACGGCAGGGAGCTTCTCTCAGGGGGTTGCACAGATTCCACGACTTGACTGAGGCGGTCTCCGCTGAAAGAAAATGTGCTGCGGGAGTTCTTTGGAGCTTCCGCATTTTTTATTTGAACAAACAGGATGTGAAGGAATGGACGCTTTGCAGCAGTGTGCGCATAAATACGCGGAACTCTGCGGTTATACATACGAGTGCGCGATTGCGCGGAAGAACACCCTGCAAGTGCTGAAATTCACGTTTTCACCTTATGAGTTCCGACATCTGGCTGGATTGCACCGGCTGGAGAGCAAGCGTCTGCGCAAGAACTCGGAACGCTTGTTAAAGAATGCGCTGGCGGGGAAGCTGACACTGGACGATCTGCAGAAAGCACCCAACTGGCCGCAGGAAGCCGAAACGATTCTGGGACGACTGACGGCACTGTCACAGCTGGATGTGCTGATGGATGAGTTTCTGCTCATCTATGGTTTTTCGGCGCAAAAACTTGTCCCGGCGGTACATACCAAAATCGAAGCAGACTACCTGATCAAATTTGAATTAGAAGATGGCAGAACGTTCTTCTTTTCAGTCAGACAAAAAGATAGCTGCTGCGGACGCTCTCTGTTCATCAACAATGAACAGGACTACAGCGCAAGGCAGACAAAGTACACCTTGCTGGAAAAATCTAGAGTAAATGTACAGACGGGCGAAACTGTTTTGCTGTATCAAAGAGAAAGCTACCAGAAATAAAAGGAGGTTATCCTGATGCGCTTTATTACCTGCCGCCTGCCGGACGGCGTGGAAGACCCGGCGATTTTATCGGAGGATGGGCGGCAGGTCTGGCCGCTGAGCTGGCTGGGCCTGAGCTACGAGACCCTGAGCGAGGCCATCCCGTTTCTGACCCCGCAGGTGCGGTATGGGCTGTCGCTGGCCATTGCGGGCATTCCCGCTCTGCCTGTGGAGGCCGTCACGCTGGAAAGCCCCATCCCGGCCCCGGCACAGGATGTCATCTGCCTGGGCATCAATTATATGGCCCACTCCGATGAGGCGGAGAAATACTCTGCCGCTGCCTTTGCCACCAAACACGAGGATGCCATCTACTTTTCCAAGCGCGTGACCCGCGCCGTGCCGGACGGCGGCCCCATCGAGGCCCACACCGATCTGGTGAAAAAGCTGGATTATGAGTGTGAGCTGGCTGTGGTGCTGGGCAGGGATGCCAGGGATGTGCCCGCCGGTCAGACCCGGGACTATATCTTCGGCTATACCATCCTGAACGATGTCTCGGCCCGGGATGTGCAGACGGCGCACAAACAGTGGTACTTCGGCAAGAGTCTGGACGGCTTTACCCCCATCGGGCCCTGCATCGTCACGGCAGATGCCTTTGCCGACTACCCGCCCAGGCTGGGCATCCGCAGCTTTGTCAACGGCGAGAAGCGGCAGGATTCCAATACCGCCCTGCAGATCTTTGACATCGACCATGTCATTGCCGAGCTTTCGCAGGGCATGACCCTGAAAGCGGGTACTATCATTGCCACCGGTACCCCGGCGGGCGTGGGCATGGGCATGGACCCGCCGCAGTTCCTCAAGCCCGGAGATGTGGTGCGGTGCGAGATCGAGGGCATTGGTACGCTGACCAATCCGGTCAAATAATTCCAAAATGTAATATCTTTGATTGAGTATATGAACTGTTATATAATTGACGGAAAAATTGCTCTTATTCATATACTGTTCAAAATAAGTTCATTTGAAGTTCACACTCTTCCGGTATACATAGGGCAACAAAGGCGCACACCGCGCCGCATCCCCTGTGCAGTAACAGCACGGCAGGCCGCAAAGGATGCCTGTTGTGTGAGAGGAAAGGAATTGGAACGCTATGAAAATTGGTATTACAGAGCTGATCCTGGTGGCCATCGTGGCCTTCGTGGTCATCGGCCCCGATAAGCTGCCCGAGTACGCCCGCAAGCTCGGCAAGATGCTGCGGGAGCTGAAGAAGTACACCGGTGCCGCTTCCGAGGAGATCCAGAAGAATGTGGTGGAGCCCCTGAACGAGATCCAGGCCCCCATCAAGGAAGCCGTTGCTCCCCTGACCGACATCAAGAAGGACATCGACGACAGCATGAAGGATGTCACCAAGAGCTTTACCAACATCGGTAAGACCAGCAAGGAAGAAGCCAAGAAGGCCGAAGAGGTCGAGGAAGTGGCCGAGCTGGAGGATACCGTGGAGGAGCTGCCCGAAGAGCCCGCCAAGGCGGAAGAGCCTGCCGCTGAGCCTGTGAAGGCAGAGGAAAAGGCAGAAGAGCCCGCCGCCCCCGCTGCAAACGAAGCCCCTGCCGAGGCTGCTCCCGCTGAGGAGGCTGCCCCTGCCGAAGAGGCAAAGGTCTAAGTACATGGATACACCCGCGCCCGCGGTTGTAGGATAAAAACTGGAATCCAGCCCGCCAGAGCGGCGCGGCAAGAGTAAAAAGGAGATTATTATTATGAGAATCGGACCTCAGGAGCTTATCATTGTTTTGATCATCGTTCTGGTCATCTTTGGACCCAAGAACCTGCCGAAGCTGGGCAAGATGTTCGGCAAGACCATGAAGAACTTTAAGGAAGGCATGGACGACGTGGATGAGAACGGCGATGCCAAGCCTGCCGAGACCAAGACCGAGGAAAAGGCTGAGAAGAAGGACGAGGAGTAATTTGTGGCTACCAACGTGAAGCGCAAAAAGAAAGCCGAAGTCATGTCGGACGACGGCAGCATGACGCTGACCGGACATCTGAAAGAGCTGCGGAACCGGCTGATCATCTGCGCGGCGGTGTTTGTAGTGGGCGTGATCGGCTTTCTGGCAATTTCGGATAAGCTGATCGACCTGCTGACGGCCATGGCAATGAATGCGAACTACACCTTCGTGTTCCTGGCCCCGCAGGAAAAGCTGATGCAGTATTTCCGGGTGTCCCTGATCGCTGCGGTGATCGTGACCATTCCGGTGGCGCTGTATCAGGTCTACGCCTTTGCAAAACCCGGCCTGAAACGGAGCGAGAGCTTCTTCTTCCGGCTGGTGCTGCTGTTCGGTCTGGCGCTGTTCTGCGTGGGTGTGCTGTTCGCCTACAAGGTCACCCTGCCGTTCATGCTGAACTTCCTCGTCACGCTGGAGGGTACCGATTACATCACGGCATCCATCAGCATCGAGAGCTACATCAACCTCTGCCTGACCATGTTCATCATCTTCGGCTGTGTGTTTGAAATGCCTCTGGTCACCATCATTCTGGCCAAGATGGGCATTGCAAACCCCGAGATCATGAAGAAGGGCCGCGGCGTTGCCATTGTCCTGATCTTCCTGGTCGCAGCCATCATCACCCCGCCCGATATCGTGTCGCAGTGCTTCGTGGCTGTGCCCATGTGCCTGCTGTACTTTATCAGCATCTTCCTCAGCGGCATTTTCTATAAGCCCAAGACGGATGATGACGACGAGGATGAGGATGACGAAGAGGAATCCTCTGACGAAGAGTAAGTTCTTTCAAGGCTTTCCGGCCCTCCCACTGTGGGAGGGCCTTTTGCTTTGCCAAAAATTGAAACAGATTTTCGGCTTTTTGCATAAATCCTGTTTCTGCCTCTGTCATTTGCAAATGGATATGTTATAATGATAACGATAAGAAAATCGGCGGCCTGACCGCCGCAAAGAAGGGGTAAATGAATATGAAAGAGTACGCATTCGGCATCGACCTGGGCGGCACCACGGCCAAGGTGGGCCTGTTCACCACGGCGGGCGCTCTGCTGGAAAAGTGGGAGGTGCCCACCGACACCTCCAATGCAGGCGAGCACATCCTTGGAAACCTGGCCAAGGCCGTGAAGGACAAGATGCAGGAAAACGGCATCACTGCCGAGCAGGTGGAGGGCGTGGGTGTCGGCGTGCCCGGCCCTGTGCTGGACAGCCGCATCGTGCCCATTGTCTGCGCCAACCTCGGCGGCTGGGGTGAGCGGAACGTCTCCATCCAGCTGTCCGGCCTGCTGGACGGCATCAAGGTGCTGGTGGGCAACGATGCCAACGTGGCCGCGCTGGGCGAGATCTGGATGGGCTGTGCCAAGGGCTGCCGCAGCGCGGTGATGGTCACGCTGGGCACCGGTGTCGGCGGCGGTGTCATCGTCAACGGCAGGATCATCGAAGGTGCCCACGGTGCAGGCGGCGAGATCGGCCACATCACCGTCAACCCCCACGAGACGGCGGTCTGCGGCTGCGGCAAGCACGGCTGCCTGGAGCAGTATTCCAGCGCCACCGGTGTGGTCCGCTGTATGAAGAAGCTGCTGGACGAGAACCCGGACACCCCCTGCACCCTGCGCGGCACCGATTTTGCCGCCAAGGATGTCTTTGATGCCGCCCGTGCAGGCGATGCACTGGCCGCCCGTGAGGTGGACGAGATGACCGATACCCTGGGCATGGCGCTGGCCTCCATTGCCTCCACCACCGACCCCGAGATGTTCATGGTGGGCGGCGGTGTCGCCCGTGCCGGTGATGTCCTGTTCAATCCCCTGCGGGAGCATTTCAAGACCTATGCCTTCCGCTCCTGCCGCGAGACCCCCATCGTTGCCGCTACCCTCGGCAATGATGCCGGCATCTATGGTGCTGTGCGGCTCATCGTGGGAGAATAACACCTGATATTTCATGGCCCCATACCTGCACCCTGAATGTGTGGGTATGGGGCTTTTTCTATTTTTGAAATATAAAATACAGGACAAAAAGTAAATTATACTTGACATAATGTCTGATGAGTGCTATTCTGTATCCAGAGGGAACGAGTTCACCCTCACAGGAAATAGACGAGGTGACAGGATGCCGAAGAATCTGAAACTGAAAGCGGCCCGCGCGGAAAAAGATATGACGCAGGGGGCATTGGCAGAAGCGGCTGGGGTCTCGCGCCAGACCATCAACGCGATCGAAAAGGGCGAGTACAACCCCACCATCAATCTCTGCCGCAGCATTTGCAAAATTCTGGGAAAAACACTGGATGAACTGTTCTGGGAGGAATGAGAAATGAAATTTTCACTGTATAGCAAGAAAAATGTTCTGGATGAGATGCAGGAGCAGACCATGTCCCAAATTGAGAGGCGTGGCTTCTGGCTGATGTGGGGCGGTCTGCTGGCCGCAATGGTGATTCAGCTGCTGACGGGCAATGCAGAGAAAGCGACCGGAGAATGGGTCGTTTTTATGGCCGGATGTGTTTACACCGTTGCAGAGTGCGTCCGGAATGGCCTGTGGGATCGCCATCTTTCTTCCAGTATGGGAGCCAATGCGGTTTGTTCTCTGCTGGCGGCTGTGGCGGTTACGGTGCTTCATGGCCTGACCTATGGCTATTGGATGGGCGCTGCGTTTACTGGGGTTATGACAGGTCTGCTCTGCTTTGCACTGCTCCAATTCTGTGCACATCTGGTGCAGAAGAATCGGAAAAAGCTGGATGATGAACCGGAAGAAAAATAACACCTGATTTTCCACAACAAAACGCGGAACCGTTGAAAACTCAGCGGTTCCGCGTTTTTTATGCAAATGATTTTGCTTTACAAGGTGTCCTCACCGGGCAGCTGGTTCCACAGGCGGTAGTACACGCCCTGCTTTGCCAGCAGTTCATCGTGGGTGCCGGCTTCCTCAATGCCCTCGGAGCCCAGCACCAGGATACGGTCGTAGTTCTTGATGGTGGTCAGGCGGTGGGCGATGGTCAGGGTGGTGCGGCCATGGGCCAGCTTTTCCAGGCTCTGCCCCACAAGGATCTCGCTCTCGTTGTCCAGTGCACTGGTGGCCTCGTCCAGGATCAGGATGGGCGGGTTCTTCAGGAACACCCGGGCAATAGCGATGCGCTGCTTCTGGCCGCCCGAGAGCTTGACACCGCGCTCGCCGACATAGGTGTCGAAGCCGTCCTTCAGGGCCATGATAAAGCGATCTGCACCGGCCAGACGGGCAGCTTCGATGATCTCCTCCCGGGTGGCATCGGGCTTGCCGTAGGCGATGTTATCCGCCACAGAGCCGCTGAACAGGTACACGTCCTGCTGGACGATGCCGATATCCTCGCGCAGGCTCTTGAGGGTGACCTGCTGGATGTCCTGCCCGTCGATGTAGATGTGGCCGCTGGTCACATCGTAGAAGCGGGGGATGAGGTTGCACAGGGTGGTCTTACCGCCGCCGGATGGGCCAACCAGAGCCAGCCGCTCGCCTGCCTTGATGTCCAGACTGACATGGTGGAGCACCTTGTTGTGGTCGTCCGGGTACTCAAAGCTGACATCGTCAAACCGGATGGCACCGGGGCCGGGCTGCAGGGGTTTTGCATCTGGAGCATCGTGGATGGGCACGGGGGTGTCCATGATCTCGGCAAAGCGCTCGATGCCGGTCATGCCGCGCTGGAACTGCTCGGCAAACTCGACGATGCGGCGGATGGTGGCGATCAGGGTGGTGACATAGAGCATGTAGGCCACCAGGTCACCGGCGGTGATCTTGCCGTTGACCAGCGACAGGCCGCCCGCCAGAATGACCACCAGATACATCAGGCCGTCGAACAGGCGGGTGGAGGTGTTGAAAGCCGCCATGGCGTAGTAGCCCAGCGTCTTGATGTGCTCAAAGTCCTTGTTGCCCTGCTCGAACTTGGCGCGCTCCTGCTCCTCGGCGGCAAAGGCTTTTACCACGCCCTGCCCCAGCAGGCTGTCCTCGATGGTGGCGTTCAGCTCACCGATCTGGATGCGCTGCTGCCGGAACCGGGCACGCAGACGGCCGTTCAGGTAAACAGACACCACGCCCATCAGGGGCACGCAGGCGAACACCGCCAGCGTCAGCGGGATGCTGGCCTGGCACAGGATGATGAAGGAGGCCAGGATCTTGATGAACGCGATGAAAAATTCCTCGGGGCAGTGGTGGGCAAACTCGGTCACATCGAACAGATCGTTGGTGATGCGGCCCATGATGGTGCCGACCTTGGTGTTATTGTAATAGGTGTGGTCGAGCAGCAGCAGGTGGTCGAAGGCATCCCGGCGCATGTCGGTCTCGATGTGCACGCCCATGATGTGGCCGATGCCGGACATGAAATACTGGGCCGCGCCGTCGATGATGCGGAGCACAAAGTAGATGCCCGCCAGCTTGAGCACGATGCCGGTGGTCAGGGTGATGCCCACGCCCATGGCCGAGTTGGTGATGGTGCTCATGATCTTGGGCAGGAAGATGTCACACAGGGTGGTCAGCGCGGCGCAGAACAGGTCGAGAAAGAGCACTGCCTTGTGCTTTGCCAGATAGGGTAAAAAGCGGCGGATGAGCGCGCCGCTGCTGTTGTGATGCGCACCGGGGTCTTTGATGTTTTGCTTTGCCATGGTTCCTCCTTGATTTGAACCTCTCAGTCTGCGCGGCAGCGATGACGGAGAGGTTTATTTTTTGCTGTAATCCCGTTCGCCGTAGATCGCGGTGCCAATGCGCACCAGCGTTGCGCCTTCGCGGATGGCGTTCTCATAATCGCCGCTCATGCCCATGGAGAGGGTCTGCATCTCCACGTTGGAATAGCCGCGCTCCCCGGCCTTTACGAACAGGTCATGGACGGCGGCGAGATACCGGCGGTTCTGTGCATCGTCATCATTGACCGGGGGAATGGCCATCAGGCCCTTGACCCGGATGTGCTCCTGCGCGGCAGCGGCATCCAGCAGGGGCCAGAGCGCCTCCGGCGAAACGCCGCTCTTGCTCTCCTCCCCGCCGATGTTCACCTCCAGCAGGACGTTCTGCACGATGCCCGCCTTGGCGGCTTCCTTCTCGATGGCGGTCAGAAGGTGTTCACTGCCCACGCTCTGGATCAGGCTGGCCCGGCCCAGGACTTTTTTGATCTTGTTGGTCTGCAGGTGCCCGATGAAATGGCTGGGCTTGCCGCAGTAAGCGCCTGCGTCAAAGTTTGCGCAGAGCTCCTGCACATGGTTTTCGCCAAACACGTCAATGGGCAGGGCGGCACTTGCGGCCACGGTTTCAGCGGTGCGGGTCTTGCAGGCGGCGCACAGCTGAACCTCGGCAGGGTCACGGCCCGCCTCCCGGGCAGCAGCGGCCATCTTTTCACGGATGGCCAGCACGGCCTCCCGCATCTCTTCCGGTGTTTTTTCTGCCATAAGGCATCAGTCCTCCTCTGTATATTTTGCGCGCTCTCCGCCAATGAGCTTCGGGCGGGTGCGGGCGCAGAGAATGTTTGCTTCGCCGATCCGGTTCAGGCTCAGCCGCACCGGCACGGCCACCCGGCGCAGGTGCATCCCGATCAGGGTGCCGCCGATGTCGATACCGGCGTGGGCGCGGATCTCCTCCACAGCAATGGGGTCTTTGAACCGCTTCCAGCAGGTGGTGGCCCAGCTGCCGCCCGCATGGGGCCGGGGCACGACACACACTTCCTCCCAACCGTATTGTTCGGCGGCTTCCCGCTCCATGATAATGGCCCGGTTCAGGTGCTCGCAGCACTGTGCCGCCAGCCAGATGCCGCGCTGAGCCAGCACCGGCGCAATGCCTGCGTAGACGGCCTGTGCGGCCTCCAGACTGCTGTCCTTGCCGATGTGCCCGCCCACGATCTCGCTGGACGAGCAGCCCACCACGAACACGTCGCCTTTTTTCAGCTTTGCCTGTTCCAGCAGCTCTTCCACTGCCTGCTGGGCTTCCGCCTGGATCTGCTGTTTGAATGCGTCTGTCATATCAATTACCTCGTATCGATCGGTTGCCGCGATGACCCGATGTTCTGTGTTCGATTGGGCCTAAGCGTTTACAACAATTTTTCCGGGATGTCAAGGGCTCCCCTGGCAGGGGAGCTGGCACGCGAAGCGTGACGGAGCGGTTCAGACCCGTACAGAATAAAGCGCTTTTTCTCCCGCGATGCCAAAATACACCCGGTTCTCCACCGGGCAGAGGGCGGAGCTGCTGCCCTGAGGCTTGCCGGAAAAGCTCCACAGCCAGCTTCCGCTGGCGGTGGAAACGGCCTCGGCACGGATGCCGTCGGCGGGCAGGGAAAACAGGTTCTCCTGCATCGATTCGCTCAGCCGCAGGGCCACGCCGCGCAGGAAGGTGCTGCCTGCATGGCGCTCCAGCCAGCTGGAGGTGGCCCAGCGGTAGCTGATGTAGAGGGTACTGTCCTCATCCAGCGCCAGCGCGCCGGGATAGCCCGGCAGCCCGCTGAAGCTGCTCTGACAGCCCTTGCCCCCTGCGGTCAGGCTGCGGGCAGAGGCCGCCGCGCTCCAGATGCAGCGGCTGCCGAGATCGGAGATGTAGAGGGTCTGGGTGCGCTCGTCCAGCGCAAGGCCGGACGCTCCGGCAATGCCGCCCAGCACCTGCTCCACGGTGCGGGCAGCGGGATCATAAACGTATACCGCGCCTGTTCCGGTGTGGGCCAGCAGCTCGGTGCGCAGGGCGCTTTCCAGCCCCTGTTCCGCACTCTCCTGCCCGACCACGGCAAAGTAGACCTTGCCGTCCGCACCGACCTCCACGGCAGAAAGGGCCCCCAGCGGTGCCCCGTCGATCTGCGTGACCACCTGCTCCACCGAAGCGCCCCAGCTGTCGTGCCGGGCGCGGCAGAGGGTGCCTCCGGCGGGGGTGAGAACTGTGAGCCACAGGTCTCCCGCAGCATCGAACGCAAAGCCGGTCAGCTCGCCCTCCACGCTCAGGATGGCGGCAGCGTGCCCGCCGTCGGTACGCACAAGGTCGCTGGTGCGCTTTTTCAAAGCAGCGCCGTTCCATGCGGCGGCATACAATAGGCCGTCCTTGGCGCGGATGCAGTCCACGCCCTGATACTCCCCCAGCTCCAGCCGGGTCTTGCGGTCGGTGGAAACTGCCGTCTGTATCGCGCCCGTCTCCTGCCGGAGGTCGGGGGCTTTATAGGCCTGCGGCGGGGTGTCGATGGGACGGAAGCCCAGCGCATACACCAGCACCAGCAGAATGCCCACCCCGAACACGGTGCTGGCGGTGCGGAACCGCTTGAGCATGGCGTCCCGCTCGGCAGCCATCTGGGCGGCAAACGGGGTGCTCTTACGAGAACCCTTGAAGCCCACCTGGCCCGCCGACTTCCAGGCAATGACGTTGCCCTGCGGATCGGTGATCGAGATGATCGTGTTGTTGAAGGTGGAACGGATGTGAGCCTGTCCCACGGAGATGTTCTTGCGGTCGGCGCGCTTGACGCGAGTAGCGGCGCCGCGCTTGTTCTTAGCAGTAGCCATCAGTTAAGCGCTCCTTATTTCTTCTTCTTGGCACCGATCTGGCGCTTCGGACCCTTGCGGGTACGAGCGT
>ENA-ORSR01000522-ORSR01000522.1-human-gut-metagenome-genome-assembly--contig:-NODE-522-length-33122-cov-5.168506_pt1 | contig 33122 bp, 25 predicted proteins | sample MGYA00241901_ERZ509166 | MGnify/ENA primary metagenome ERZ509166 (study PRJEB26280, sample SAMEA2338860) | human gut metagenome | biome: human gut; feature: human-associated habitat; material: faeces... | reverse complement strand
CGCTGCTCGCGCGCGGGGTCCACAACAACAAGGCGAACGTGGCCACGGCGCGCGAGCTCGCCTGCTGGGTGTGGGCGGTCGGCCTCATGGCCGAGGAGGCGTAGGGGGCCGGTCCCCCGCACATAAGCCGATCACCCCGGAAGCGGTTTGATCCGAAGCCGTTGAGGCGAACCTCAGGTCCCTTTTCTGCGAGCGCCCAGGGCGCCACACGCGTGCACAGACTGTCGGTTCGACGAAGAAGCCTCAGCCGTAGCAACGGATTGCCCAGCGAGAGATCGCCACGGGCGGATATTAAACTGCAAAGACGAGCGTCGGGAAGACACGCCGAGGTCGCCGCGGACGGGTTGATATAGGGAGAGGGCCTGACCCCATATCGTTGGGGCCAGGCCCGATTTTGCCTCTTGACAATGTCCTGCTCATATTAAAAGTCCAGCGATATCACAGGGTGGCAGGCAAACTCATCCTGATAGCGCCCGCCACCCGCATCCCAAATCTGGGAACCAGCAAATAAGCCCCGATCGATCTGCCCGACCGTGGGTCGCTCCAGAAAAGCCCTAAGCATCGACAGGTTCATGCTCTTGCCAAAGCCTTCGGGCCGGCAACACGCCACAACGGAAGCACCAGCATCCAAGATATCGGCAATAAACATTGTCTTATCGACTAGCACGCATCGATCCATGACCTCGGCAAAGTCATGTTCGCCGACCGGTAGCGCCCCGTTACCCGAGCGGTTGATCAACTCTACGCCATAGTAGGCAGTATCGCCGTAAATCGCCTGTTCAGACACCGTAACTTCTCCCTTAAAACGCAGCACGATGCCCATTGTATCGAGCAACTCAACCGCAATGATGCCGTCATGCAGACGTTTCGGGCAACGGTAGCAACAAGAGCCCCGATGGGGCATAACAAATCGTTGCACAACAAAACGGGGCCCAATGCATTCGCACCGGACCCCGTCCCTACTCTTTAGTTATTCGGCAACCGAGAAGCTACTCCTCGGAACCGTCCTCACCAGCAGCCTTGTTCTGCTGATCGAGTTTATGCTTACCGCTCACAATAGACGTGGCACCCAGCGTGGCCAGGCTTGCGCTCGCAAGGCTCGCCATCACGATGAGGTCGCCCGTCTTGGGCATATTGCCACCCGAGGCCTTGGTCGTCGTGGTGGTCGTAGTCGTCGTGGTGGTGGTAGTAGCACCACCCTTATCCCCAGCCTTCTGAGCATCGGCGTCGGACTGTCTCGCGCCCTCATCGGCGGCATCGGAACCGGAACCCTGGCCAGACGCCCCCTCATCAGAAGAAGAGCCACCGTTAATGCCAGCCGTCAAAGAAGATCCAAGCATGGAGCCGAGCTGCTCGCTGGCAGAAGGCTTATTACCCGTCGAGGAATCGGCGGCATTGGAGCCCTCACTCGAACCACCCTCGGAAGCATCGGAGCCAGAACCGTTGGAGGAGCCAGCATCGGCAGAGGAGTCACCAGCGCCGTTGGAAGTTCCCGCATCGGTGGAGCCAGAAGTCGTGCCGTCCGTAGCACCGTCCGAACCAGAAGTCGACGAATCGCCAGAAGTATCGCCGGCCGCAGCGCCACCAGACGTTGCTCCACCGTTACCGGCATCATCGCTGCCCGCATCAGTCGAGGGCGCATCAGTATCGTCATCCTCGCTAACGTCGCCATCGGTGCCAGGCGTCGGTGCGGAGGGAGCGGCGGGCGCCATGCTCGGACCGGGCGCCGGCGTGGGCGCGGGCTCAGGCTCCGCGGGCGCTGCCGCGGCAGCCTCGTCCTCGGCGATATAGACCAGGCAATCCTTGAGCTCATTGCGGTAGCGGTTCTTCCAGCCCTCGTGGTACTGGGGCTGGCTTGCATACTTGCGCGCCACGTTATCAACCACGCTGTTGGAAAGCGCCGTCACAAACTCGCGGTCCGTCATGCTGTTGGAAAGGTTTGCCCAGCGGAAAAAGTCCTGGCAGCCACCCGTGCCGCACATATTGGTAATGCTCCAAACCATGCCCTTGACGCAATCGGCACGACCGGAAATATCAATGCCCAGAGCGTTCTTGAGCCACGACTCGGTCACCGCATAGTAGGAGTTGTACGCATAGGCATCCTGCAGCGCCGAGAACTCGGCCGGATCGGTGTTGTAAGCACCCAGGAAAGCATCCTGCGCGATGCGGCCCAGCTCGGTAAGCTGGCCGTTCGCATACATAGGGTTGTTCGCGTTGGAAATCTCGCTGCCGCGGTCAATCGCGTCCTTAAGCATGCCGTACTTAGCAGAGTCGTAGTTATAGACCTGCTTCATAAACGGAACAAGCGACCAACGGCGATCGAGCTGGTAATAGCCCAGCGCGTTATAGCCGTCGCCATACGAAAAGCCCTGGTTATAGTTGCCGCGGCTCTCGTACTTGGTAAAGTACTTCATCTCGTCGGTCACATTGACAAACGAAACACCCTGAACCGACCTCAGCACGCCCGAGAGAGACTGCTGGGTGTAGAGGCCCTTATCAATATCGGTGGCATCCGAGGCAACGCCCGGCGTGGGCTCCTCGGCTATAGCGGTTGTGGGTGCGGCAACGGCGCCAAACGATAGCGCCAGCGTCAGGCCCGCAACAATCGCGGAATGCTTGTGTTGCATACATCCTCCCTGCATTGGTGTGGTTAAAGTGTAGTTTGCAAAGATGGATTCAGTATTACAGCTCCCCGTTTGTTGCACAACAACCCATCGGTAAACGGCAACAACCCTCTGCGAAATCTTAAGGGATTAAACAAACTGGTCGTCGGGCGCCAGCAGAAGCTCGCCGTAACGCTCCGTCAGGCCGTCCCTCAACTGACAGAAAGCGGGGATATAGACGTTCAAGATGCGCTGAATCAAATCTTGAGCGAGCTTGTTGTCATAAATATGAACGTTCGTGTTACGGTCTCTGAGCATATCTAGCCAGGCCGCCTCATCAATAAAGTCGTAGAATCGGTAGGACTCCTTCAAGATGGCACGAGGAGACCCCGACGCGGCAAGCGTGGCGCCCTCATACTCGAGCAGACGCTTAAGGAGCGTAATTGAGATACCGAAAACCTGCTCATAGATATACGCACATCCGGAGACAACATAGTCGTTGTCGAAATCTTGGAATCGAGCTGTCTCTAGCAGTGCCAGACGCGAATCAAAGGCTTCGTACGACTTCACGAAAGCCAGCCCCTACAGCTTAATGTCAAAGTTGATCTCGGGGACGGCGGCTAGGTCGGCCAGCGTCACGCCGTCGACGTACTTTTCGATCACGTCGTCCAGCCCGCGCCAGAACTTGACCGTTGAGCACAGGTCACTGCGGGTACAGCTGTTATCGATGCCATCGCACGCCACCGGGGCCGTGCTGCCCTCGACGGCGCGCAGGATGTCGCCGGCACGCACCTCGGCCGGGTCCTTGGCCATCATGTAGCCGCCGCCCTTGCCGCGCACGCTCTTAAGCAGGCCCGCCTTCATAAGCGGACGAACCAGCTGTTCCAAGTACTTTTGTGAGATATGCTCGCGGTCGGCGACCTCGCGCAGGGCAATATTGCCTTCGGCGTCGCCCAACGCTGCGATATAGATCATCAGTCGGAGGGCATAGCGGCCCTTGGAAGAAATGAGCATACCTACCCTCCCGTCGCACCTGGGACTAAATATCCTGGAGTGTTTGTCCCAAATCATAAGTAAGCGGGACAACAAACCTGGTTATTTTGTCCCACAATCTGAAAAGTCGAGTGGATTAGTCGGGTTTTCCCTTGACTAACGCCGAACCCATAGTAACTTTATTCCGAGAAGATTCCTAGGGTTTCGTAAACCTATGAGTACACCATATACAGAGAGGGACAGCATGAGCGCAAATCCGCTGCTTTCCATCGAAGGTCTGACCGCCTCCGTGGACGAGAAGACCATCCTCCACAACGTCAACCTCAACGTCGCCGCCGGCGAGACCCACGTGCTGATGGGACCCAACGGCGCCGGCAAGTCCACCCTCGGCCATCTGGTCATGGGCGACCCCGTCTACACCGTGCAGGACGGCCGCATCGTCTTTGACGGCCAGGACATCACCGAGCTCACCACCGACAAGCGCTCCCGCGCCGGCCTGTTCCTGAGCTTCCAGGCACCGGTCGAGATCCCCGGCGTGCCGCTGTCGAGCTTTTTGCGCGCCAGCATCGCCGGCCGCCCCGGCCTGGAGATGAAGGGCAAGGAGTTCCGCCGTCGCGTCAAGGAGCTCGCGGCCGAGCTCAACATGGATACCGCCTACCTCAACCGCGAGCTGGGCGTGGGCTTCTCGGGCGGCGAGAAGAAGAAGGTCGAGATGCTCCAGCTCCTGCTGCTGCAGCCCAAGCTCGCCATCCTGGACGAAACCGACTCCGGACTGGACGTCGACGCCCTGTCCACCGTCAGCCACGGCATGGACGCCTACCGCAAGAGCTGCGACGGCTCCATGCTCATCATCACGCACAACACGCGCATCCTGGAGCACCTGGATGTCGACCGCGTCCACGTTATGGTCAAGGGCCACATCGTGCGCGAGGACGACGCCTCGCTGATCCCCTGGATCGACAAGAACGGCTTTGAGACCTTCGAGCGCGAGGCCGCCGAGCAGCGCGCCCAGGTCGAGGCCGCCGCTGCCGAGCAGCAGGCGTAAAGGGGCGACGCAATGACCAAGAACCGCACCGAGGTCGCGGACATCGACCGCAGCCTCTACGACTTCACCTATGGCGAGGAGGGATTCGAGCGCCTCGACGCCGGCATCACGCCCGACATCGTGCGCGAAATCAGCGCCAAGAAGGACGAGCCGCAGTGGATGCTCGACCTGCGCCTCAAGTCCCTCGAGATCTTTAACCGCTTCCCGGATCCGACGTGGGGTCCCTCCATCGAGGGTCTGGACATAGACAACATCGTCACCTACGTCAAGCCCAACACCGACCAAAAGCACGACTGGGAGTCGGTGCCCGACGACATCAAGAACACCTTTGAGCGCCTGGGCATCCCCGAGGCCGAGCGTAGCTACCTGGCGGGCGTCGGCGCGCAGTACGACTCCGAGCTCGTCTACCACAACATGCAGGACACCGCGTCCAAGATGGGAATAGTCTACTCCGGCATCGAGGAGGCCCTGCACGACCCGCAGTGGGAGCCGCTCATCCACGAGAAGTTTATGACGCTTATCCCGCCCACCGACCACAAGTTTGCGGCCCTGCACGGTGCCGTGTGGTCGGGCGGCTCGTTTGTCTACGTGCCCAAGGGCACCAAGCTCGATTTTCCGCTGCAGAGCTACTTCCGTCTCAACGCCAAGGGCGCCGGTCAGTTTGAGCACACGCTCATCATCGTCGAAGACGATGCCGACCTGCACTTTATCGAGGGCTGCTCCGCGCCCAAGTACAACGTGGCAAACCTCCACGCCGGCGCTGTCGAGCTGTTTGTGGGCAAGCGTGCGCACCTGCGCTACTCGACCATCGAGAACTGGTCCAAGAACATGTACAACCTCAACACCAAGCGTGCGCGCGTGGACGAGGACGGCGACATCGAGTGGATCAGCGGCTCCTTCGGCAGCCACGTGGGCTATCTCTACCCTATGAGCGTGCTCAACGGCCGCCGCGCCCGCTCGAGCTTTACCGGCATCACCTTTGCCGGCGCCGGCCAGAACCTCGACACCGGCTGTAAGGTCGTACTCAACGCGCCCGAGACCTCGGCGACCGTCGAGACCAAGGGCATCTCCAAGAGCGGTGGCATCCAGACCTTCCGTAGCTCTATCGTGGCCACGCCCAAGGCCGAGGACTCCAAGGCAACCGTGAGCTGCCAGTCGCTGATGCTCGACGACCAGAGCCGCTCCGATACCATCCCCGCCATGGACATCCGCGCCAAGAACGTCGACATCGGCCACGAGGCCACCATCGGCCGCATCGGCGACGACAAGGTGTTCTACCTGATGAGCCGCGGCATCTCGGAGGAAGAGGCCCGCACCATGATCGTCAACGGCTTTGCCAACCCGGTCTCCAAGGAACTGCCGCTTGAGTACGCCGTCGAGATGAACAACCTGATCAAGCTCGAGATGGAAGGAGCGATCGGATAATGAAACAGACCACGAACACCGCTGCAACCACGCTCGAGCAGGTTAATGCGATGCCGGCCGCCACTTGGGGCTGGCTTAAGATGAACCAGACCAAGCTCGAGCTTTCCGACGAGCTTGTCACCGCTCCTGCTGAGGCCGTTGAGGTCGAGGGCCTGGACGAGCAGTTTGCCGGCTCGGACGACGCCTTCGATGCCGCCATGGAAGCCATGGCCGAGCGCTTCCCCGAACGCCGCGCCTCCGCCCCCGGCGATGCCGCCGACCGCGCCCGTATCACACCCGAGACCGAGCTCGACGTGCCCGCAACCTCCGTCTACCAGGCCGGCGCCATCAAGCTCGAAGAGGAGCTCTCCCCTGCCGAGGCCTTCGAGACCGGCATGGGCGAGGCTGCCTACGCCTACCTGGCCGATCACGCCAACAAGCGCATCGTCATCGACGTGCCCGCGTACCAGCACGCGACGGTTACCGTGCGCGTGAGTGGCGTCGACGCCGCCGCGGCCATCGCCGCCATCGACGTCGTCGCCCGCCCGCAGGCAACGCTCGACCTGCAGATCGCCCTGGACTCCCCCGTCAGCGGCCAAGGCGTCGTGGGCTCCGTGCTGCGCGTGTGCGCTCACGAGTACGCCACCGTCAACGTGACCTGCACGCAGACGCTCGACGACAGCTGGATCGCACTCGACGACACCGGTCTGTTCCTGGACGAGGGCGCGCGCGTCAACGTACAGCACACCGTCCTGGGCGCCGGTGCCAGCGCCACCGGCCTTGCCGGCGACCTGCTGGGCGATACCGCCAAGGTGACGATCGATACCGACTACCTGGGCGCCCGCGAGCAGGTGCGCGACTTTAACTACGAGCTGCGCCACCGCGGTCGCAAGACCGAGTGCGAGATCGACGCCAACGGCGTGCTGACCGGCGCGTCCAAGAAGGTCTACCGCGGCACCATCGACCTCGTGCACGGCTGCAAGGGCGCAACCGGCACCGAGCGCGAGACGGTGCTCTTGGCCAACAAGGGCGTCGACAACAAGACCGTCCCCGTCATCCTATGCGACGAGGACGACGTCGCCGGCAACCACGGCGCTACCATCGGCCACGTCCGCGACGAGCAGCTGTTCTACCTCGCCTGTCGTGGCCTTGACCAAAATGCCGCCGAGGACCTGTTCATCCGCGCCAAGTTGGAGGACGCCGCGCTTTCCGCCACCGATGAGCACACCCGCGCCGCCGTCGTCCGTCTGGGCAACAACCTGATCGATAACTTTGAAGAGGAGCTCGCATGATCGATACCGAGCACGTTAAATGCGATACCTGTACCGCACCGGAGCCTATGGAGCTCGACGCCAGCGACGAGGCCTCGCGCGGCTGGCCTACCGTCGACATCGAGACGAATCCCTACAAGGCGCAGTTCCCGCTGTTCCAGCAGCATCCCGAGATCGCCTTCCTCGATAGCGCCGCCACCGCGCAGCGCCCCGCCTGCGTGCTCGACGCCGAGCGCGACTTCTATCAGCGCATGAACGCCAACCCGCTGCGCGGCTTGTACTCGTTGTCCGTCGAGGCCACCGATGCCATCGCCAAGGTCCGCCAGCAGATCGCCGACCTCATCGGCGCCGCCCAGGCCAACGAAGTCGTCTTCACCCGCAACACCAGCGAGTCACTCAACCTGGTCGCCAAGAGCTTTGCGCCCACGGTGCTGGAGCCCGGCGACGAGGTCGTCATCACCATCATGGAGCACCACTCCAACCTGATTCCGTGGCAGCAGGTCTGCCGCGAAACCGGCGCCAAGCTTGTCTACCTCTACCCCACAAGGACCGGCCAACTCACCACCGAGGAGGTTCTGGCCAAGGTGGGTCCCAAGACCAAGATTCTGGCCGTGGGTCAGGTCTCCAACGTGCTAGGCGTCGAGAACCCGGTCAAGAACCTCGGCAAGCTCGTGCACAAGTATGGCGGCTATCTGGTCGTCGACGGCGCACAGTCGCTGCCGCACATGCCGGTCAACGTGGCCGACCTGGGCACCGACTTCTTTGCCTTTAGCGCACACAAAGCCATGGGCCCCATGGGCATCGGCGTGCTGTGGGGCAAGATGGACCTGCTCAACGCCATGCCGCCCATGCTTACCGGCGGTGAGATGATCGATTCGGTCACCGAGCAGGACGCCGTCTGGGCGCCCGTCCCCGAGAAGTTCGAGGCCGGCACGCAGGACGCCGCCGGCATCTTCGCCACAGGCGCGGCGCTTGATTACCTGGTCAACACAGTGGGCTACGAAAACATCCAGGCACGCGAGCAGGCACTCGTCCACTACCTGATGGGCGAGCTCATGCAGCTCGACTTTGTCCAGATCATCGGCTCCATCTATTGGGACAACCACCACGGCGTCGTGAGCTTTAATGTCAAGGGCATCCACCCGCACGATGTCGCGAGCATCATGGACATGGACGGCGTCTGCATCCGCGCCGGTCACCACTGCGCGCAGCCGCTGCTCACCTGGCTGGGCGTCGAGAACCTCGCCTGCTGCCGCGCCAGCGTGGCTTTCTACAATGACAAGGCCGACATCGATAAGTTCATCGCCGGACTGCATCACGTTTGGAGCACGTTTAATGGGTAATCTGTACACCTCCACCACGTTTATGGAGCACAACTCGCACCCCGACTACAAGTACGAGATGGACGCCCCCACGCACGAGCACGACGGCATCAACCCCAGCTGCGGCGACGAGCTCACCTTGCAGCTGCGTGTCGAGAACGGCGTGATCGAGGAGGCCTCCTTTACCGGTCACGGCTGCGCCATCAGCCAGGCCAGCGCCGATATCATGGCCGACCTCATCACCGGCGAGACGGTCGAGGAGGCACGCCGCCTGGCCGGGCTCTTCCTGGCCATGATTCGCGGCGAGCAGCTCTCCGATGAGGACCTGGAAGACCTGGACGAAGCCGCCCAGCTCCAGGACATCTCGCACATGCCCGCCCGCGTCAAGTGCGCCGAGCTCGCCTGGCGCACCCTCGACGGCATGCTCACGGGACAAAATAATCAGTAATAGTTGTCTCAAAACTGAAGAATTCTGTTGGCCGAATTGCTTAACTTTCGCGATTCGGCCATTTTCTTTTCTGCCTTTATTTCGAGCCCTCGGCCTGCGCGTCCACCTTCGTATAAGCGCGCACAATACGAGAGACGGTACTTTTGCCAATCCCCGTATACCGCTCAATCTGGCGCACCGTAAACCCGGCATCGTGCAATCCGAGAATAACGATATTGCGCTGCGCCGGCGGTGCAGCTTTAACCCCGTGGAGCGGAACCCCGAGTCCCTTCGCCAACTTTTCGGCAAAGGCGTGCCGCTCCCACTCCGTCTCTTCCATATCGGGCATCGCTGGCTCGCTGCCGTTGGGCGTCGAAAGCGAATGGGCAACAAAGCCCTCGGCAGAACCAAAAAGCTCAAGAACGCAAGAAGGGTCGGAAAATCCCCTCGTCATTTCGTTGTCATAGGCCCGTAGATACTCGGCAAAGCTGCTCCACGGATAGCGCTCAATCAGAGCAATACCCGCCTCCTGCGGATCAGCGTGTACAGAGCAAATAGCCTCCATCACCTGATAGTCGGTATCGAGCGAGCGGCGCTCAAAACGGTCCCGAAACAGATGGCCCGTGCGCCCGGTACTTTTATTGAACCGACGAGCATACGTCAGCAGCAACCGCTGCATGGCTACGCTCATTTCGTCCTCATAATCCAAAAGCACCAGATCCACGTGGTCGCCCATGAGACACCACGCCACAATCGTCACCCGGGCATCGCGGCAGCACTCGCGCATCAGCTCCAAAAACTCCCACCGGTCTTCGTCGTCCTCAAAGATGAGCTGCTTGCCCGTACCGCGGGCACAGACATGGTAAAAGCCGGTAACCGTTCTCCAAACGCGCTGCATGGCGCTCCCTTCGCCGGGATCTGCTTGCCATCCAATACAGCACGATTGAAGCGTGCCATCAAAACATTCACGCAAAACAATACACTCGCGCGGCCAAAGGCGGTATACAGGCGGCGAACGGCACCGTTGCAACAGGTCAACCCCCGCAACGCATACAAGAGCTGAGCAAAAGCTTGCCAAAGACTGTCCCCCTCAACGGAAGTTCCCGGCCACAAAACACAAAGTTAAATCGCTTCAATTGAAAGTTCCGCGCTTCTCGCTACGAAAACTGAGCCGTTCGCCGAATATTCCGTGCGTTTCGCGGTATTATAGGGGCTGCATGTCATGTCCCTTTCGAAGGGTCGCCCGGCAATCGCCAGCCACGACCCCCAGACGGGACGCCAACACGATAGAGAGGAGAGGCATGCAGTACTCACAGGAAGTGGAGAACATGTGCCCCGTTGCCAAGGGTGCATACCACGGCCCCGCACCCATCCCCGAGGAGGGCAAGTGGGTCCAGGCTAAGGAGATTTCCGACATCTCCGGTCTTACGCACGGTGTGGGTTGGTGCGCACCTCAGCAGGGCGCCTGCAAGCTCACGCTGAACGTCAAGGACGGCATCATCGAGGAGGCTCTCGTTGAGACCATCGGCTGCTCGGGCATGACCCACTCTGCCGCCATGGCTTCCGAGATCCTTCCCGGCAAGACCATCCTCGAGGCCCTTAACACCGACCTCGTCTGCGACGCCATCAACGTTGCCATGCGCGAGATCTTCCTGCAGATCGTTTACGGCCGCAGCCAGACCGCGTTCTCCGAGGGCGGCCTGCCCGTGGGCGCCTCCCTCGACGACCTCGGCAAGGGCCTTCGCTCTCAGGTCGGCACCATGTTCGGCACCAAGGCCAAGGGCGCTCGTTACCTCGAGCTCGCTCAGGGCTACGTCACCCGCATGGCTCTCAACGACAAGAACGAGATCATCGCGTTCGAGTTCCTGAACCTCGGTAAGTTCACCGACGCCGTCAAGGCCGGCAAGACCCCCGAGGAGGCCATCGCTGGCGCTATGGGCCACTATGGTCAGTGGGAGAACGCTGCCAAGTACATCGACCCGCGCACCGACGAGGAGACTCACTCCGTCGCCAGCGTGTTCCCGGTTCACGAGTAGAAAGGGAGGGAAATAACTATGACTGTTACGTTCGAAGGTTACGAGCGCCGCGCTGACAAGATCAACAAGTGCCTCGCCGACAACGGCATCGCCTCCCTCGAGGAAGCTCTGCAGATCTGCACCGACAAGGGCTTCAACCCGCGTGAGATCGTCAACAACACCCAGTCCATCGCCTTCCAGAACGCTGAGTGGGCCTACACCCTCGGCTGCGCTCTCGCCGTCAAGCGCGAGGCCAAGACCGCTTCTGAGGCTGCTGCCATCATCGGCGAGGGCATCCAGGCCTTCACCGTTCCCGGCTCCGTCGCCGAGGACCGCAAGGTCGGCCTGGGCCACGGCAACCTGGGCGCTATGCTGCTCTCCGACGACACCGAGTGCTTCGCCTTCCTGGCTGGCCACGAGTCCTTCGCTGCCGCTGAGGGCGCTATCGGCCTGGCTCTGAACGCCAACAAGGCTCGTAAGAAGCCGCTGCGCGTTATCCTCAACGGTCTGGGCAAGGACGCTGCTCAGATCATCGCCCGCATCAACGGCTTCACCTATGTGAAGACCCAGTTCGACTACTACACGGGCGAGCTCAAGGTCGTCGAGACCATCCCCTACTCCGATGGTCCCCGCGCTGCCGTTAACTGCTACGGCTCTGACGACGTCCGCGAGGGCGTTGCCATCATGTGGCACGAGAACGTCGACATCTCGATCACCGGTAACTCCACCAACCCCACGCGCTTCCAGCACCCCGTCGCTGGCACCTACAAGAAGGAGCGCCTCGAGGCTGGCAAGAAGTACTTCTCCGTCGCTTCTGGTGGCGGCACTGGCCGTACCCTGCACCCGGACAACATGGGCGCCGGCCCTGCCTCTTACGGCATGACCGACACCATGGGCCGTATGCACTCCGACGCCCAGTTCGCCGGTTCCTCCTCCGTGCCTGCGCACGTCGACATGATGGGTCTCATCGGCATGGGTAACAACCCCATGGTCGGTGCCACCGTCGCCTGCGCTGTCGCCGTCGAGGAGGCCCTCAAGGCCTAATCGCGCTTGCGCGATGCTCATATAGTTGAGCTTTGGAGCCGCTACCTTTCGAGGTAGCGGCTCTTTTTGTTACCTGCCCCGATATATCAGTTGCGGTGAAATACGGACTGATTAGCCCCCATACGAGCCAAAACAGTCCATATTCCACCGCAACTTATTGAGAGGATGCGGTGGAGCGTCTAAGTGTCTGCGACGCCCACCTGTCATATCGGCCCTTTACCGATTAACGGAAACTTTTCGGTGCCCTTGGCGAGCACCCGTGCGACAATGCGCCGGACGAGAAAGGAATCCGATGGAATCGACTGATGTACTGGTAATTGGATCTGGCATTGCGGGCCTTTGCGCCGCCATCGAAGCGGCACGCACGGGTGCAACCGTCACTGTGGCAAGCGCCGGCAAGACTATGAGCGGATCGAGCTTCTTCCCCGGAACCTGGGGCCTCGGCCTCATCGGTCCCGTCGACGAAGACGACGAGCAAGACCTCATCGACACCATCCAGACCGTCGGCGGCGGCGTTGCCGACCCCGAACTCGTCCAAACGTTCGTCCACGGCATTCCCCGGGCAATTACATGGCTCGAACGGGAGCTGGGTGTTGAACTCCAACGTCCGCAAAGTGCCGAGAGCGCCCAGCAAAAGCAATTTATCCCCTGCTTTGACCATAAGACACGCAAATGGCGCGGCCTCACTCGCAAGCCCCTTGAGGACGCGTGTGCGGCCCAGATCGAGTCTCTCGGCATTCGCCTGCTTCCCCGCCACGAGCTTATCGACCTTATTGAGGACACGCCCGGAAAGATTGTCGGCGCCACGCTCTACGACCGCACAAACAAGCATCTCGTACCTATGGCAGCCAAGGCCACCATCATCGCTGCGGGCGGCACGGGTGGCCTGTTCGAGCGAAGCCTCACTTCAGCCGACGTGCTCAGCTCCTCGCAGGCCATCGCGCTGGCGCACGGCGCATCGCTTACTAATATAGAATTCATGCAGATGATGCCCGGCTTCATCGAGCCCAAGCAAAACCTTGTCTTTAACGAAAAGACCTGGCGCTACGTACATGTAGACCAGCCGGTCGATATTGCCGACGGCAAGCTAAACGATCTGCTTGAGCAGCGCTCTGGATATGGTCCTTTCACCTCGCGCTTGGCCTCCCGCGCCATCGACCTCGTCATAGATCAGGCAGGTGCAGAGGGCCTGGCACTCCACTACGACTTCCCCCGCGAGGACATCCCCGAGTTTGTGCAGACCTTTGCCACCTGGCTACAAGACGAGCACGGCATCGCGCCGACCGACGAGATGCGCGTGGCGATGTATGCCCACGCCGCCAACGGCGGTATCAAAATCGACAAGACTGCGCACACGGGCGTTGAGGGCCTCTACGCTTGCGGCGAGGCGACAGGCGGCATGCACGGCGCCGACCGCATTGGTGGCTTGTCAAGCGCCAACGGCATCGTGTTCGGGCGCATCGCAGGCGCATCGGCAGCCCTTGCAGCGCAGAAAGAGCCTGATGCAGCACTGAAGGCGGATATCACCCTCCCCCAGTACGGCATTGCCACAACAGATGCCGAACGCCTGACACACAGCCTTAAGCACACGATGAGCACCTATTGCATGATCAACAGGACCGAAACAGGCCTATCCGAGGCCCTGCAACAGCTTGAAAGCCTGCAAGACGAAGCCACGGCTCTAAATAAGCTACATGCCAACGACAGCGAAATCGCTGCCCTCGCCCGCCTTCAGTCGCAGATTCAATTAGCACAGGAAATGGTCAAAGCCATGCGCAAGCGAACCGAAAGCCTGGGTTCGCACTATCGAGCGAATTAAACTGACACCTATCTAAAGCAGAACACAACTAATCGATATCTATGGGCCCCGCGAGCTCGAAGTGACGCAGGAACCATTCGTGTCCGCACGGCAGCGTATCCTAATTCTGAATACAGAGCGGGCAAAGCCCGCATAGACAATAGGCCAGCGAGGAGGAGATATGGACAGTAGAGATATCGAGAAGTGGCGTGTCAAACTTGATAGCTACGCCAATGTGGAAGACGGCGTTGAGTATTGGCTCGCACGCGATTTAATGGAACCCATGGGGTACACTCGATGGGAGAACTTTGCCGAAGTTGTTAAGAGGGCAAAAGTCTCGTGCGAAACAAACAAAACTCCAGTTGATTCCCATTTTCGTGACACCACGAAAATGGTAACTGCCGGTGTCGCCGCTCGTGCGGTTAAAGAATACAAACTTACGCGCTATGCATGCTATTTAATCGCCCAGAACGGAGATTCAAACAAGCAAGAAATCGCGCTCGCACAGGCGTACTTCGCCGTGCAGACGCGCCGCCAAGAGCTCATAGAGCAGCGCTTCGCAGAGATTCAGCGCTTGCAGGCGCGCCACTCGCTATCTGATTCAGAGAAACAGCTCTCGGGTATTGCGTTCAAACGCGGCGTGGACTCCAAAGGATTCGCGATCATCAAGTCGAAGGGCGATGAAGCGTTATTCGGCGGCAGAAGCACGGCGGAAATGAAGCAACAGCTCGGCGTATCCAAGAGCTCGGCATTGGCGGACAGGCTAGCCGATGTTCTCATCAAAGCAAAGGACCTTACGAACTCGATGACGGCCTTCAACGCCGAGGAACACGACCTGTACGGTCTGGACCAGATCAAGCAAGAGCACGTCGAGAACAACACAAGCGTGCGTGGCAGCCTCATCGACCGCGGAATTGTACCCGAGAACCTGCCGCCTGCCGAGGATACAAAAAAGCTCGAGCGTCGCGTGAAGGCAGACGAGAAGAAACTCAAGGAAGGTACTGACGGTTTTACCGATCCCCAGGGTAGACTCGATCTGTGAAAGCGGCCGCGCCCTTTCGGGTTCGACCACATGCGAGGTTAACAAAAAGCGACCAGCCTAAGCCAGCCGCTTTAACATGCTTTGGTGGGCCGTCAGGGGGTCAGCCTGCTGTGCAGGCGGCCGCTGCGGCGCTTCGCGCCTTGCGCGCTGCGCTGGCAAATGCTCGCGCATTTCCTCAGCTCCGCGCCCTTTCGGGTTCGACCTCATGAAAGGTCAACAAAAAAGACGGCCAACTTTCGCTGACCGTCTTAACAATCTTTGGTGGGCCGTCAGGGGGTCGAACCCTGGACCTTGGGATTAAGAGTCCCCTGCTCTACCAACTGAGCTAACGACCCGATATCAACACGAAGCAAGAACTGGGGTGGGTAAAGGGACTCGAACCCTCGACCTACGGGACCACAACCCGTCGCTCTAGCCAACTGAGCTACACCCACCGTGTCCTGTGCGCTTCGCGCTCGACTATTATTGCAAGGAACGCCACGCGATGCAAGCCCCAATTTTCAAGAATTTTGAAAAGAGTTTTTCGAGACCATTTCGAGCAATTCCCACCGGTTTCATAGGAGTAAACTTGCCCCACTGCAAATGCTCGAAAGGACAAGCATGAAAGAACTCTCCAACCGTACGGCAACGTTTACCGATTCGGTCATCCGCCGCATGACGCGCATCTCCAATAAGTATGGCGCCGTCAACCTGTCGCAGGGCTTCCCCGACTTCGATCCCCCGGCGCAGCTGCTCAACAGCCTGAGCGCCATCGTCAGCGACCCCAAGCCGCTCTATCACCAGTACTCCATCACCTGGGGCTCCCAGGCCATGCGTGAGGCGCTTGCCGCCAAGCAGGAGCACTTTATGGGCATGCCGATCAACCCCAACGAGAACATCGTGGTCACCTGCGGCTCCACCGAGGCCATGATGGCCGCCATGATGACGGTCACAAACCCCGGCGACAAGGTCGTCATCTTCTCGCCATTCTACGAGAACTACGGCGCCGACACGATCCTCTCGGGTGCCGAGCCCATCTACGTGCCGCTTAACCCACCTGCGTTCGACTTTGACCGCGAGACACTCGAGGCGGCCTTCCGCGACAACGATCCCAAGGCCATCGTCCTGTGCAACCCGTCCAACCCCTGCGGCAAGGTCTTTACGCGCGAGGAGCTCACCTTAATCGCCGACCTCTGCAAAAAGTACGACGCCTACTGCATTACCGACGAGGTATACGAGCACATCGTCTACGCGCCCCACGAGCACGTCTATATGGCCACGCTGCCCGGCATGTTCGATCGAACCATCAGCTGCAGTTCGCTGTCTAAGACGTACTCCATCACCGGCTGGCGTCTGGGCTACACCATCGCCCCGGCCCAGATCACCGAGCGCATTAAAAAGGTCCACGACTTCCTCACCGTGGGTGCTGCCGCTCCCCTGCAGGAAGCTGTCGTCACCGCCCTCAAATTCGACGACAGCTATTACCAGGAGGTCCTCGACCTCTACACCGCCAAGCGCGACCTATTCTGTCAGGGGCTCGATAGCATCGGTCTTGAGCACAACGTGCCGCAGGGCGCCTACTACGTGATGATGGATATCTCGGAGTTTGGCTATGACAGCGACCTCGACTTCTGTGAGGATTTGGCCTCCAAGGTGGGCGTGGGCGCCGTTCCGGGCTCGAGCTTCTTCCGCGAGCCCGTCAACCATCTGATTCGTTTCCACTTTGCCAAGCGAGACGAGACGCTCAACGCTGCGCTTGAGAACCTCAAGTCGCTACGTGATAAAATCAACCCGCGCGGGTAAGTACGGCCCGGCACTAAATGCATCCCGAGGCCGGTCACATCCTGGTCACGCGCGACCCGCGCGACACCATTGGCGAGCACAGCGGCTGCCCCTTCCACGACAACTGCCTCGAGGGCCTCATCGCCGGTCCCGGCGTCAAAAAGCGCTGGGGTGGCAAGAGCGCCGGAGAGATGGCCGATGACCCGGAGGCCATGGACCTGCTCGCCGGCTATCTGGCGCAGGCGCTCATGACCTACATCCTGTGCTACGCACCGCAGAAGATCGTCATCGGTGGCGGCGTGGCCGACCACACCCCCATCGTGCCGCTCGCGCGCAAGAAGTGCGCCGAGATGCTCAACGGCTACATCGTCACGCCCGAGATGGCCGACATTGATAGCTATATCGTCAACAACAGCCTCGAGGGCAAACAGGGCATTATGGGCTGCTTGGCCCTGGGCGCTCAGGCGCTTCAGTAGCAGACGCACCCACAGGGCGTGGCGCGCCCGGCAAATCCGACCTACGGAACGACGCCACCACGCCTCATATAAGCCCTCAAATAAAAAAGGCCGCCTAGGACCAAACAATACGTCCTAGGCGGCTTTTTTGGCGCGCATCAGCGGCCGTAAGAGATATCGGAGCACAACGCCCGTTGCCGCTCCACAGCAGTCGATCATCACATCGGTGATCATGCCGGCGCGTCCCGGCACAAAGAGCTGAATCGTCTCGTCGATCGAGGGAATCAGCAGCAGGAACACCGCCGTGGGCAGCAGCACGTCAAAGGTGCGCCGCCCCTCATAATCAAAGGCATGCGTTGCCAGGATGCCGAGCACCATATACTCGGTAAAATGCGCGCACTTGCGAACAACAAAGTTGGTCACCCATGCATATGGAAGTCCCACGCCGTGCAGGAAACCGCGGATAGCTTCCATGACCGTTAGGCTCAGCGAGCCCGACCCCGAGCCGGGAACCAGCGAATTGCCCCAGATCAAGAGCGCCATCAGGCAGGTCACGACCGCCCATTTTCGATTGATCTTAACCATGCAGAAGTTATGCCTCCGCGCGGAGCGGCGCGAAGCTGGCGGTACCGCCCTCGATAACGCTCAGATAGGCACGGCCCGTACGCTTGGCGGTAGAGGACTGCAGGCGCTCGATCTCTTCCTCGAGGATCTGATTGACGCGCTCGTGACGACGATTTTCCATAATGCCGGCGGCAATAGCCTCGGCCCGCTCGATACCCTCGCGCGAGATACGGGCGGTATCCTCGGGGAACACAGCGCTGTGACGGCCGACATAGGCGGGGGCAGCAGGCTGAGGGGCAGCGACGGGAGCGGGGGCTGCAACAGGAGCAGGCTCGTCAATCTCATCCAGAATCGCGGTGGCGGCGGCCCACATGTCCTCGTGGCCCGAGTAATCGGCCATGGGGACATCAACCTCGAGCGAGGCGTCCGGAAGGTCGCCGGTGTCGATGCGATCTTGGGCATCAATCGATGCGGTGATGGCTGCAGGCTCATCGAGGTCATCGAGATCGATGTCCGCGGCACCGGAAATGATAGGCATGCTGGCGAGGTTTGCGTTGTACGGCGCAGCCTCAGCCGCCTGCTGCTGGGCAGGAGCGCCCCAAAGCGAGCTTTCGGCGGCACGGCGGGCGGCAACGGCCTCCTCGTCCGCGGCCATGGCTTCATCAACGTACGAATTGTCGGCAGAAGCGTTCGCGTCCGCCGAGGTAGCGCTGTAGGCGTTATTGGCTGCCGCGTTGGCAACGAGTGCCACAAAAGCCGCCGTGCTGCCCGCAGGGGCGGCCTGGGAGCCCGACACGGCACGCGCCGCGGCGGCGATGTCGTCGCGATTGAAGGAGCCGGTCTGCCCGCCGTTGGTGAGCTCGTCGATGGCGACTTGATAGACGTCGCGCGAGCGCGCAGGGTCGCAGCTAACCGGCGAATCGTCGTCGAGCATGCTGTCGATCATGGACCAAGCCTCGGCCTCGTCCATAGCATCTGCGGCTCGAGCGATGGTAGGAACACCATCGTCGGCATGACGGCGCTGGAACGCACCAGTCAGGCCGGAAAGGAATGCCGAGTTAGACTGCTCCGACTGAGCCTGAGAAGCAGAAGTCGCAGCGTAAGGAGTCGCATCCTGCTGCTGAGCTGGAATCGAGGCGGTCTTGAACTCGCTTTGATGCTGATTGAGATTGGCGGCACCGCCCATGGCATCGGGCTGGAACAGACGCTCTTCACGCTGCGCACGATACTCGGAGATACCCAGCGAGGCGGCATAGATACCCACGCCCGCCACCGCGCCCACGGCGAAGGGAACCGCACCCGCCACGACCGTCTCGTTCACCGACGAAAACGGCAGCGTCGCGGCATACATAACCACGGGAGCGGCAAGACCGATCCCGCACGAAAGTCCGGCAAGGACTGCTCGTTGTGTTGCATCAGAAGAAGCCATGAGCTCTCCCCATCTTCCAGCACCCAAATCGCATCATTCAGTTGGCTGCGCGAGAGAAGATGAAGCGGGGCTATGCCCCAAAGCAACGGTATATGGTTCGTTTCATCTGCGTTTTCCGTCGCGAAGCTTAAAAGCTATTATGCGAAACCGCCCTGCCGATTGCAAGCGACGATGTCGGATTGAAACGGGAAACCTGCTGCTCGTCGGTCTTACGGTCAAAAATAAGCGCGGAGCGGCGCAATGGAAAGGGGCCGAGGCTCAAAGCCCCGACCCTTTATCGCATTGATGACTATCGCAGCGCGTGGATGACAACCTAGAACGTCTGCTCGTAGTCGCTGTGTTTTTTGGCCGAACGCACCAGGAACTCCTGGTTGGTGTTGGTGCCCTTCAGACCCTTGATAAACGACGCCGCCGCACGCTCGGTATTGTTCATGCCGGCAAGAATGCGACGCAGACCAAAGACAAACGGACGCATCTGCTCGTCGATCAACAGGTCCTCGTTACGCGTACCGGAGGCAACGGGGTCGATAGCCGGGAAGATGCGGCGGTCGGCCAGGTCGCGGTCGAGCTTAAGCTCCATGTTGCCGGTGCCTTTGAACTCCTCAAAGATGACCTCGTCCATCTTGGAACCGGTGTCGATGAGGGCAGAGGCCAGGATGGTGAGCGAGCCACCGTTCTCGATATTGCGGGCTGCACCCAGGAAGCGCTTGGGCGGATACAGGGCCGCCGAATCGACGCCGCCCGAAAGGATGCGGCCCGAGGCGGGCGCCGCCAAGTTGTAAGCGCGGGCGAGGCGCGTGATGGAGTCGAGCACCACCACGACGTCGCCACCCAGCTCAACAATGCGCTTGGCGCGCTCGATGACGAGCTCAGCCACGCGGGTGTGGTTGTCGGCAGGCATATCGAAGGTCGACGCCACAACCTCACCCTTGATGGAACGCTGCATATCGGTGACCTCTTCGGGGCGCTCGTCGACGAGCAGGCAGATGAGGTGCACCTCGGGGTTGTTAATCGAGATGGACTGACAGATCTTCTTGAGGATCGTGGTCTTGCCGGCCTTGGGCGGGGACACGATCAGGCCGCGCTGGCCCTTGCCAATCGGCGACACGATGTCGATGGCGCGACCGGTGATGGAATCCTTGCCGTGCTCCATGCGCAGCGGCTCATTGGGATAGACCGGAGTGAGGTCGCCGAACTTGGGACGGTTGCGAATCTGCTCGGGGTCCAGACCGTTGACGGTCGTGATTTTGGCGAGGCCGGCGCGCTTGTCGCCGCCGCGCGAAGGACGCAGCGAGCCCTCGATGACGTCGCCCGTGCGCAGGCGCGCGGAGCGGATGAGGTAGGCGGGCACGAAGGCGTCGTCGTTGGACTTCATGTAGCCATGGGCGTGGATGATGCCGGAGCTGTCCGGGCGAATCTGCAGAATGCCCTTGATGTCGCGGAAGCCCTCGGCCTTCGCGGCGGTGACGTAGATCTCCTCGACGAGCTCGGCTTTCTTCTTGCCGGTCGTCTCGATCTCGAACTCCTTGGCCTTCTCGCGAAGTTCGGCGACCTTCATGGCAGCGAGCTCCTCGCGCGAAAGCGTGGGCTCGGTGGGAGCGGCATTACGCTCCTTGTTGCGTTGCTTGCGATCGCGCTGGCGGTTGCGACGGTCGTTGTTGCGCTCGTCCTTGCGCTCGTTGCGCTCCTCGTTGCGCTTGTGCTGGCGACGGTTGGGGCGAGCGCCGTCTTCGCCCTCGGCGGGGGCGGCACCATCGGTTGCGGTGGTGTCAACATTGGCCGCAGCGGCGTCATTGGCCTCGGCGCCGGAATCAACCTGCGCTTCGACATCAGCATGCTGCTCGGCGGCCTTGGCCTTAACGGACTTCTTGCGACCGCGCTTGGGCTTCTCGGATGCAGGCTGTTCGACGTCCTGGGGCTCGACGGCATTAGTCGATGCATCGGCGGTCGTCTCGGCGGAATCCTCGGACGCACCCTTCTTGGCAGCCTTAGCCTTGGACGTGCGCTTAGCAGCAGTGCGACGGCTGCGACCGGGACGGACGTCGGCGGGCTCGGCATCGGCAGAAACGGCCTCGGAAGTCGTGGCATCCTGGACGGGTGCATCGGCAGCAGTTGAGGACTTGGCAGTCGCCGCAGCATCCCGAGCGGCGGCGGCTGCGGCTGCGGCCTTCTCGGCCTCGACAAAGGCCTTGGGCTTGCGACCGCGACGGTGCGGGCGCAAAGCCGGATCGACAACGGGAACTTCGCTGGCCTCGACAGGCGCAGCGGGCTCAACAGGCGATGTGCCCTCCCCTGCCGCGGAACGGACCGAAGCCTCAGTGAGCTCGGGGGTTACCTGTTCAGCAACCTGCTCGGCCTTAGCAGCCGTGCGACGGCGTGTGCGCGGTACCGGCTTCTCGGTCGGCTGGTCGGCGACAGGAGTCTCGGTGGCGGCAGGCGTCTCGGGCACAGACGGAGCTGCAAGCTCGGTCAGAGCCGCGGCCTCGCGCTCGGCAGCACGACGGCGGGCGCGCACCACCTGAGCCTCGCTAATCTGCGCCAACGCACGTGCCTGCGCGACCTCATCGGAAATCGGCGCCGAGGAGTCAGCTGCAACGGTGAGCTTGGCGCGCGTCGTGCGCGTGGTACGGCGCTTTGGCTTGGTGACCTCCTCGCCGTCAGCGGCAGGCTTGGCCGTGCGGCGCATGCGCTTGGGCTTTGCCGGAGCAGCCTCCTCACCAGTTGCAGGCACGGCCTTCTCAGCCGCTACAGGCATAGGCGTCGATGCAGCCTTAGGCGTCTCAGGAGCCGAGGCTTGCGCGGGCGCCGCGACCTGGTCCGACTCAACCGGTGCAGCGGGAGCGGCCTGCGTCGTCGTTATTTCGTTTTCTTGCTGTTGATCAGACACAGTGTTTGCTCAACTTTCTTTTCAAGCCCTGTGATCACATGCTCCCTGCATAAACCTTCAGGGCGGCTAAACAGTCTAGTTCCGTTCAAAACGACGGACATCATTGATCTGTATCGAGATGATTGCGTCAACTACGCAGCGTTAGTGTAACACAACCGCCGCCACCTGCAACTTAGTCATTGGGGGGACGTTCTTAAACGACTAGTCAAAAGGGACACTCTTTGTTTGCCACCCACAAATCTGACTGCCTCCGCCAAAACTATGGCGGTTTACTACGATGAATCGCTCAACCGCGACCACTCCGAAACTTGTTGAACTAAAACCGCAGGTAGATGCCTTGCACTTTTTAGCAAAAAGCCGGCGTGGTTAGAATTCCTCAATTCATCGTAGTAAACCGGCATAGTTTCGTATTTCCAGCAGTTCCAAATTCATCAATACGTCGGCGTTTGCGAAAAAAGCCCGACCTCCGTAGGAGATCGGGCTTATAGGGCTCAGTTAAACCAAACCTACACGGTCAAATGACCCGCAGATTACATCTGCTCGGGCGCGGAAACGCCAACGAGGGTGAGCACCAGGGCGAGCGTCACACGGACGGCATCACAAGCGGCCAGACGGGCACGCGAAAGCTCGGGGTCGACGGGACGGCCCTCGCTCGGCAGAACCTGGCAGGCAGCGTAGAAGCTGTGGAAGTCACCGGCGAGCTCCTCGGCAAAGTGCGTCAGACGGAACGGAGCGCGGTCGCGAGCACAGCTGGCGATCAGGTCGGTAAGCTCGTTAAGCTTGCGCGAAAGGGCGAGCTCGGTCGGGTCGGTCAGCAGCGAGTAATCGACGTTCTCACCGATGGCCTTGGCGGCAACGGCCTTCATGCCCATCTCGTCGGCCTGCTCAGGCGTTACGTCAGCGGCACGGCGCAGGATGGAGCAGACGCGAGCGTGAGCGTACTGCACGTAATAGACCGGGTTGGAGTTGTCGCGCTTCTTAACGGCCTCAATGTCGAAGTCGACCATCTGGTTGGAGCTCTTGGAGATGAGCGTGTAGCGAGCGGCATCGGAGCCGACCTCGTCGACGAGCTCCTGCAGGGTCACCATGGTGCCCTTGCGCTTGGACATACGGACGGGCTTGCCGTTACGCAGCAGGTTGACGAGCTGGCCCAGTAGAACCTCGAACTTGCCGGGGTAACCCAGAGCGTCGCAGACGCAGCGGACGCGCTCGATGTAACCGTGGTGGTCGGCGCCCCAGATGTCGATGACGTGATCGACGCGCTGGAACTTATCCCAGTGATAGGCGACGTCGGAGGCGAAGTAGGTGTACTCGCCGTCGGACTTGATCAGGACGCGGTCCTTGTCGTCGCCCAGATCGGTGGAGCGGAACCACAGGGCGCCGTCCTTGGTGTAGAGGTAGCCCATCTTGTCGAGCTTCTCAAAAGCGCGGTCGACGGCAGAGGTACCGGCGGTCTCGCCCTCGGTGTCCTTCACGTACAGCGAGCGCTCGGAGTACCAACGATCGAAGTCGCAATTGACGGCGTGGCAGAGGTCGCGCATGTTGTCGACCATCTTCACATAGCCGCGCTCGCGGAAGCTCTCCATGCGCTCCTGCGGATCGGCATTGACCCACTTGTCGCCGTCAGTACGCCAGAACTCGGCAGCCTCGTCGATGATGTAGTCGCCGCCGTAGGAGTCCTTGCCCAGAGTCTCGGCAAAGTTGTCCTGATACGGATGGGTCTCGGGGTGCTCGTCGTTCTCGTCGGCAACAAAGGCGTCACGGTCGGCGATCAGCAGCTTGTGAGCCTCCTCGATATCAACGCCCTGCTTGGCGATGATGTCGGCAAGCTGCATATAGCGCGTGCTGATGGAGTTGCCGAAGGTGTTCATCTGAGAGCCGTGGTCATTGATGTAGAACTCACGCTGGATCTCATAACCGGCGTGGTCCATAACACGGCAGAGCGAGTCGCCCAGCGCGGCCCAGCGGCCGTGGCCGATGTGCATGGGGCCGACGGGGTTGGCGGAAACGAACTCGACCTGGGTCTTCAGGCCACCACCGACGTTGGACTTAGCGAAGTCCATGCCCTTCTCGCGAGCCTCGCCAAAGATGGCATTCTTGACGGCAACGGAGAGGTAGAAGTTGATAAAGCCGGGGCCTGCGATTTCGACCTTCTCAATCGCGGGGTCCTCGGGCATATGGGCAACGATGGCCTCGGCGATCTTGCGCGGGGCGCAGTGAGCCAGCTTGGCGGACTTCAGGGCCATGGTGGAGGTCCACTCGCCATGAGAAGTGTCAGCCGGTCGCTCGATAGCGCAATCGTCAAGTTCAAATGCGGAAAGGTCGCCGGCCTCCTGGGCCGCAGCAAGCGCAGCGCGTACCAGCTCTTCAATCTTCTCGGGCATAGATCCTCCTTGTGTTAAAGCCCCCGAGCTCTTGGTCACTCGTAGGGCAAAAGCCAGAGTTTGTAGCACTCTATCACAAGCGACGGGCACTATCGCAGGGTAAAGCCAATCGAAATTGCATATGCACAAAATTGACTACAGCTTGTATGGAGTCTCTCAAAGATGCCGGTCTGCCTGCAGATTATGCACGCTTTGAAAATGCATAAAGGTGTGAATGAGCTGTGTCTTTTATCGAATACTCTTACCTATCGGAGTTGTGTGCTTTTCCTGCATAAAGTAAGGGTTTCCGCACGTCAGCGTGGTATTCTAGACATACGCAAATTCGTATAAGTTGGAGGTAGCATGTTCTCAATCGGTCAACACGTCATTCATCCGGGTCAGGGAGTCTGCACCGTCGTCGGTTTTAGGGACGACACGCCGCAGCCCATGCTGTTGCTCGAGACCAAGCAGGGACATGCGCAGACGATCCTCATGTACCCCGTGGCGCAGGCCGATCGTTTGCATGCCGCCATCTCCCAGCAAGATGCCGAGCACCTGCTGAGCCACTATGACGAGCTGGAGTGCGACACCTTTACCGAGCGTAACAGCTCGCTTGAGGAGACGCACTTTAAGCAGCAGCTCAAGCTGGGCGCGCCCGAGACGGTCCGCGTGGCAAAGACCATGATGCACCGCATTCGCCAGGCCGAGGAAGCCGATAAAAAGCCCAGCTCTTACTATATGCGTGTACTCAAGGAAGCCAAGCGCCGCTCCATCGAGGAGTTCGCCGTGGCATTGGGCGTCACCGAGGAGGCCGCCGAAGCCCGCCTAGCCCAAGCCGCCCTCAACTAACCCATCCGCGCCAAAAACCACCACAAAGGGGACAGGCACCTTTGTGGTGGTTTTTTCGTTCTAGTCGTTCTAGTAGTATTCATTCTTAGCGATACCTGCGAGCACAAGGAGTCTTTTATGGCAGAGCCACTTTCCGCCGGAATCACCCGCGACCGTGCGTTCGAATTGCTCAACGAGCACAATAAGGACCCGTTCCACATCACCCACGGCGAAACGGTCGAGGGCACCATGCGCTACTTTGCGCGCGAGTTCGACCCCGAGAACGAGGAGTTTTGGGGCATCGTCGGTCTGCTGCACGACCTAGATTGGGAGGAGCATGAGGACGACCCCATGAACCACACCATCTATGCTGCCGAGATTCTTAAGGGCGAAGGTGCGTCTCCCGAGCTCATTCGCGCCATCCAGACGCACACGTCGGACTTCAACACCTCGCTGCCCAAACCCGAGCTCCAGATGGAAAAAATCCTGTTTGCCTGCGATGAGCTCACCGGCCTGATCGGCGCTGCAGTCATCATGCGCCCGAGCAAGAGCGTTATGGACTTTACGACCAAGTCGCTCAAGAAGAAGTTCAAGGACAAGCGCTTTGCCGCCGGCTGCTCGCGCGACGTGATTTCGCAGGGCGCCGAGATGTTGGGCTGGGAGCTCCCCGAGCTCTTTGACCGCACCATCGCGGCTATGCAGTCCTTCGCCCCCGACCGCGATACCTTCCAGGCCTAACCTGCCGCTTCACCTAAATAACCACCACAAAGGGGACAGGCACCTTTGTGGTGGTTTTCGTTTGTAACGGAAGAGACGCTACCCGGCTTTGCGGATCGACCACTCTCCCACGCCCGTCAAGCGCTGTATTTGACGAATTGAAAGCCCCGCTTCTCGCATTGCCGCAAGCACCTCATTGCGCTTGGACTTATCGAGGGCCTTGACAGCGGAAAGTTCGCTAAGGCCAAACGAGCGGATCAGCGACGCGCCCACATCCAGCGCTTCGTCCTCGCCAATTCGTCCTCCGGTCGGTGGTCGAACAACCGCTCCATTCGACGCATCCATAAAGGCCAGATAATCGCATATGCGCGGAAAAGCAAAGCGAGCAAGCGCCAAATCAACCGTCGCGATATCCGGATCGCGTTCGGCATAATCCAGATGACTGCTCCATCGATATACATCGTACGGACAAATACCAGCCTTTTGCGGATTGAAATGAACATATCGAATAGCGTCGAGAAGGTATTCCTCGCTCGAAATCGAAGCGCTCGAGAACCTATCCTGAAAAACATGTCCGACATGCCCATGCCGGCGGTTATACCACGTCGCATAGCAAGACATAACAAGATGCATGGCCTCGCTCATGTTGTCGTCGGGGTCACTTAGGACAAGATGAACGTGGTTGCCCATCAGGCACCAAGCAATAAGCCTAATGTTGAACCGCGCTATCGAAGACCGAATAAGCGATAAAATGCGTCTTCTGTCTTCATCATCCTCAAACAGAAGCTGTTTGCCGTTGCCCCTCATCGTAATGTGATACAGGCCAGTCTGCGATTTCTGTCGCGGCTTTCTTGACATGGGCGTCTCCTTGCTCTCATGCCAAAAATAACCTCACGGCACACGTAAAACGGCGAGAATCTACTCACCGATTAAGTCGTCCACCTGCCGAAATGTCACCTCTTGCGCGACGCAAATATGCTTAGATACAGTTAGTCAAAACCACCACAAAGGTGCCTGTCCCCTTTGTGGTGGTTTTTGTTTGCGCGGGAGTTAGGGGCGGACTTGGCCGGTGCCGCGGAGCTTGTATTTGTAGGTGGTGAGGGCCTCGGCGGCAAAGGGGCCGCGGGCGTGGAGCTTCTGAGTCGAGATGCCGATCTCGGCGCCCAGGCCAAACTCGCCGCCATCGGTGAAGCGCGTGCTGGCGTTGGCGTACACGGCCGAGGCATCGACCTCATCCAGGAAGCGCTCGCAGGCGGCCTCGTCCTCGGCAACGATGGCCTCGGAGTGCATGGTGCCGTAGCGGTTGATGTGCGCGATGGCCTCGTCCTCATCGGCCACGACCTTCACGCTCATCTCGAGCGCCAGGTACTCGCGACCCCAGTCCTCCTCAGTCGCGGCGACGTAGTCATCACCCTCGGCAAGCCCGGCATCGGCGCATGCGGCGCAGGTTGCCTCGTCGCCGTGAATGAGCACGCCGTGGTCGTGCAGCACGGCCACGACCGCGGGCAAAAACGCATCGGCCACAGCACGGTCGACCAGCAGCGACTCGGCGGCATTGCACACGCCTACGCGCTGGGTCTTGGCATTAACGATAATGTTGAGCGCCTTATCAAAGTCGGCGGATTCATGCACGTAGATGTGGCAGTTGCCCGTGCCCGTCTCGATCACCGGCACAAGCGACTCGCGCACGCAGCGCTGGATCAGGCCCGCACCGCCGCGCGGAATGAGCACATCGACGATGCCGCGAAGCTTCATGAGCTCGCCGGTGGCCTCGCGATCGGTGGACTCAATCATCGAGACGGCCTCGCGCGGGAAGCCCTTGGTCTCGAGCGCATCGGCCAGCAGCTCAGAAATCATGGCACACGAGTGATAGGCCAGCGAGCCGCCGCGCAGAATGCAGGCGTTGCCGGTGCGGATGCAGATGCCCGCGGCGTCGGCCGTCACGTTGGGGCGCGCCTCGTAAACCATGGCGACCAGGCCCAACGGCACGCTCACGCGGGTCAGGTCCACGCCGCTTGCGAGTATGCGGTGGTCGAGCACGCGGCCAACGGGATCAGGCAGCTCAGCGAGCTTTTCCAGGCCGGCGGCCATGCCCTCAACGCGCTCGGGCGTCAGCAGCAGGCGATCGAGCAGTCCGGCCGAGGTACCCGCATCGCGCGCGGCGGACATGTCGAGCTCGTTGGCGGCGACGATGGAGTCGACACCGTTGCGCAGTGCTGCGGCCATGGCGCGCACGGCCTCCTGGCGCTGCTCATCGCTCGCCGTGGCAAGTGAGGCCGACGCTGCCTTGGCGGCAACGGCAAGATCGTGGACATACGTGGCTATATCGACCGACATGGGCGGCCCTTTCTCCTAGAAGTTTGCAACCATGGTAGCCGATTTGCGCATGGCCTCGCCCGCGGCGGTAGAATTGGTCAACCCGAAACACCGCAACGAACGGAAGACTCACATGGCCCTCATCACTTCGTACCACGTCCCCGGCCTTTATGTCGAGGACCACAGCATCGACGTCCCCCTTGACTGGCGCGGCTTGGAGCCGATGCTGCTGGCCGTCGGCAGCACCATGCGCCGCGGCGCTATGCCGGCGCCCATCGCCGGCGCGCCCGAGAGCATCAAGCTTTTCTACCGCGTGGTTTGCGCGCCCGACCGCATCAACGACGATCTGCCGCTGCTCCTGTTTTTACAGGGCGGCCCCGGCGGCGAGAGCCCGCGTCCGCCGTCGCCCACAAGCGACGGCTGGATCGAGGAGGCCGTCAAGCACTTCCGCGTGGTCCTTCCCGACCAGCGCGGCACCGGACGCAGTAGCTGTGTGGACGGACGCACGATCAAGGCACTGGGCGAGCGCGCGACGGCAGCCGGCGCCGATACAGCACGCTCGCAGGCGGACTTCCTCAAGCGCCACCTCGCCAGCTCCATCGTGCGCGATTTTGAGTACCTGCGCCTAGTGGGCTTTGGCGGCAAGCCGTGGGTCACGCTCGGCCAGAGCTACGGCGGCTTTTTGACGCTGAGCTACCTGTCGCTCTTCCCCGAGGGCGTGGCGGCAAGCTTTACCTGCGGCGGCATCCCGCACGTCCCGGCGAGTGCCAGCGAGGTCTACGCGCACACCTTCCCGCGCATGGCTGCCAAGACGCAGCAGTACTACGACCGCTACCCTGCCGACGTCGAGCGCGTGGCGGCTCTTGCCGATGCGCTCGATGAGCAGAAGCCCGTGCTGCCCGACGGCTCGCCGATGACGGTCGAGCGCCTGCAGCTCATGGGCAGCGACTTTGGCATGAAGCCGAGCTTTGAGCGCATGCACTGGATTATCGATCACGCTTTTGTTGACGGAGACGGCACGCTGAGCTGCGGCGCCTCGGTGTCCGACGGCTTTTTGATGCGCGCCTTTGAGCGCACCAACACGCGCACAAATCCGCTGTACTGGACGCTGCAGGAGTTCATCTACGCCGACGGCGACACCATGCCCATTCGCTGGGCCGCGGCCGAGGAGAAGGCCCAACGCGCCGAGTTCGACACGCTCGCGCGCCCGCTCATGTTTACCGGCGAGGCCATGTTCCCGTGGATGTTTGAGCAGATGCCCGAGCTTAAGCCCTTCAAGCCGGCGATGGATCTGCTGATGGAGGACACCAGCTGGGACAAGATCTACGACCCGCAGCGCCTGGCCTGCAACGAGGTGCCGCTCCAGGCAGCAGTGTACTTCGATGACATGTACGTGGACTCGGGCATGCAGCTCGACACGCTCAGCCGCGTGGGCAACTCCCACGCCTGGGTAACCAACGAGTTCGAGCACGACGGCCTGCACGGCAGCGTGGTGTTCAAGCACCTCTTCGACGAAGCCCTCAACCGCGGAGACCTGCGCCGCATCTTCTAGCGAAGGAGTGTCCCCAACTGCCGGCACATAAGGAACGTCCCCGAGTGCCAACCAAGTGCCGGCAACAGCGACATCGCAGGTAGAGGACGGAAAGCGAAAACGCCCCTAAGCGAGCAAGGTGACGTGAAAGAGGAGGGCATTGACCTTTTGGTCATGCCCGACGATTGAACGTCAGATTGCCGCTTAGGGGCGTTTGCAGCGTAAATTGGTTAAGCGAAGACGATTAGGTTATCTCGATGAATGGCCGGCTTCTCGGCCAGGTCCGCGAGCAGGCGGTTGCTGGCGATCTGGTCCTGGCGGCGGCCGGCCGCAAGCTCCAGCACGTCCGAATCGGCCTCGGCGATACCACGGGCGACGACCATGCCGCTGGGATCGCACACGTCGAGCACATCGCCCTCGGCAAACTCGCCGTCGACCTGGCGAATGCCCACCGCAAGCAGCGATGAGCCACGGCTGACCAGCGCCTTCGCGGCACCCTCGTCAACCGTCACCGAACCGTGGGCCTTGTCGCCTAGCGCGATCCACAGCTTGCGCGGCGCAATGTCCAGGCGCTCCGCCGGCGGATCGAACAGGGTTCCCACGCTCTCGCCACGGGCCAGGCGCACAAGCGCATCGGGCTCCTCGCCCGAGCAAATCACGCTCTGAATACCAGCCGTCATCAAAATGCGGCTCGCGCGGATCTTGGTGATCATGCCGCCCGTGCCCACCGACGTCGACGAATCGCCCGCCGAGGCAATGATCGCCGCATCGATCTTGTGCACGACCGGGACGAACTCCGCGGTCGGGTCCTCATGCGGGTTGGCAGTATAGAGGCCGTCAATGTCCGAAAGCGTCACGCACAAATCGGCCGAAACCAGGCAGCTCACGAGGGCTGCGAGCGTATCGTTGTCGCCAAACTTAATCTCGTCGACGGTGACGGTGTCGTTCTCGTTGACGACCGGCACCACACCCAGCTCCACCAGGCGCAGCAGGGCGTCGCGCGCGTGCAGATAGGACGTGCGGCGCGCCGTATCGTGGCGCGTGAGCAGCACGAGCGAGGTAAGCAGATCGCGTGCATGGAACTCCTCGTCGTAGGCCGACGAGATGATGCACTGGCCAGCCGAGGCGCAAGCCTGCAGGCTCGGCAGGTCGCCGACCGGCTTGCGATCGAAGCCCAGCACGGGATAGCCACAGGCGATAGCGCCCGAGCTCACCACGACCAGACGCCAGCCGAGCTTGCGCAGCGCTGCGGCCTGATCGGCAAGTCCGCCGATAAAGGCGCGGTTGACCTTGCCATCGGCACCCACCACCGTGGACGAACCGATCTTTACCACCATCGTTTTATAAGAAGTCGTCATACGTCAAACCAATCAACTGTTCACCGAACGGCCGAGCTGGCGGCCAAGGGAGCGTGACTCGCCCCTACCGCCCAAGGAATTAGTGAGCCCAGGGAAAGGCCGAAGCCGCGGCCATGTTCTTGCGTACGAGCTCGTCGCGCACCTGGGCCAGGCCCTGCTCCATGCCCACCACGTAGGTCTGCGGATACAGAAAGCGCTTGTAGGCAGCGTCCAGATGATCGAGCGCCCAGGCGCAGCGGCCGCGCGCGTCCTCGATGCCCTCACGCGGAGCAACCGCGCTGCCGTCGCGCACGATCGGCACCAGCAGCTCGCGATACTCGAGCTCGGACACATCGGTCACCAAGGCGGCATCGTTCACGGCCACAAGGGTATTGCCGCGCGCGGCGCCCTCCCCTGCCAGATGGTCCTCGTCATAGATCATGTCGCAGACCGGGCCGCCAAAGCCGTCGTAATAGCGGCGCACGCGCTGCACGCCGGGGATCGTGCGCTTGTAGGGCTGCTCGGAAAGCTTCACCACCGGCGTCCACGACTCCGCGTCGCTCGCACGACGGGCCGAAAGCTTGTACACGCCGCCCAGCGCAGGCTGATCGTAGCAGGTCGCGAGCTTGGTGCCCACGCCAAAGCTATCGATGGGCGCGCCCTGGTCGAGCAGCGACTGGATTGTGTACTCGTCAAGGTCGTTGGAGACCGAAATCCCCACATAGGGCAGGCCCTCGGCGTCAAAACGGCCGCGGACATACTTGGACAACTTAGCCAGGTCGCCCGAGTCGATGCGAATGGCCGACAGGCGCTCGCCCGCCGCCTCCATCTCCTTGGCAACCGTAATGGCATGCTCGCAGCCCTCGCGCACGTCGTAGGTGTCAATGAGCAGCGTACAGTTCTTGGGGCTCGACTTGGCAAACGCACGGAAGGCCTCGAGCTCGGAGTCAAAGCTCATCACCCAGCTGTGCGCATGCGTGCCAAAGACGGGAATGCCGTAGCGGCGCCCGGCAAGCACGTTGGACGTAGACGAGCAGCCCGCCACGTAGCTCGCGCGCGCAACAGCCAGGCCGCCATCGGGACCCTGAGCGCGACGCAGGCCAAACTCGGCGACAGGACGTCCATCGGCCGCCAGTACCACGCGCGCCGTCTTGGTGGCGACGAGCGTTTGGAAGCCGACGATGTTGAGCAACGCGGTCTCGAGCAGCTGGCACTCCAGCGACGGGCCGGTGACGCGCACCATGGGCTCGCGCGGAAAGACGAGCTCGCCCTCGGGCACGGCGTCGATATTCACGTGCGCACGGAAGTTGCGCAGGTAGTCGAGAAATGCAGGCTTAAACATCGCGCCGCCGGCCGGGGCCTGGAGCGAAGCTAGATAGTCGATGTCCTCGGGCGTAAAGCGCAGGTTCTCGACAAGCTCGGGCAGCTCGGCGGTGCCACACATGACGGCATACGCGCTGCCAAAGGGATGGTCGCGGTAAAACGCCGTAAAACAACCCTGCTCATTGGCCTTGCCGCTCTCCCACAGGCCCTGGGCCATAGTGAGTTCGTACAGATCGGTGAGCATTGCGATGTCGGTGGGATGCGAGATGTCGGTCAAAGCCATGGGGCGACCTTTCGGATGTGTTGTGCAGAGGTTGATGGTTGGACGAGGCGGACGTACGGGCATGGAGCCCGGCGCGAACAGGTTAGTGCAGGCCCATGCTGCCCGTGATCGTGTAAACCATAAAGACGATAAACGCGATGAGGGCGAGCACGATGATGATTTTTTGAGCCGGTGCCATGCCGGGGATCTCATTCTCGCCCGTAGGCTCCTTGGAGGTGACCATGCGCTGGGCAAAGGTCATCTCGTCACGGCTCGGTTTGGGCTCAGCGGGCTTGGGGTGAGCGGCTTTTTTAGGCTGAGGTTTGGGTGCGGTGGGCGCGGGCTTCGCGGCGGCGGGCTTGGGCGCAGGCGCGGGCTTGGGCGC
>ENA-ORSR01000518-ORSR01000518.1-human-gut-metagenome-genome-assembly--contig:-NODE-518-length-33211-cov-3.954397_pt1 | contig 33211 bp, 40 predicted proteins | sample MGYA00241901_ERZ509166 | MGnify/ENA primary metagenome ERZ509166 (study PRJEB26280, sample SAMEA2338860) | human gut metagenome | biome: human gut; feature: human-associated habitat; material: faeces... | reverse complement strand
TACACAATGCTTGATTTGGAAAAAGCAATCAGCCTAGAAAAAATAATTCCATATTCATCACAGATTGATGATGATGTGATCTTAACTAAAGATGGTATTTTTACAGCAACATTTGAAGTAGAAGGTATCTCTTACGAAACGCGGGGGGATGATGACCTTGACCGCTTTAAACTTAGTTTAAATATTCTTATTCGCTCGCTTGCACAAGATAACATTTCAATCTATATGAATAGCGTGCGAAGATTTTCAGATTTGAAATTAGATAACCAATTTGATGATGATTTTGCAAAGGAAATTAATGAAAAGTATGTTAATTCATTTAGTAAAAGCGATTTTATGGAGAATAACCTTTTCTTCACCGTTGCACTTAAACCATACAAAGGGATTGATAAAGTTAATGTAAAAAATCAATCTAAAGATGAAAAATTATCTGATATTCAAGCTAACCTAGCTCATTTTAAAGAGATTTTAGGGCGTGTTGAAAACGCATTAAATAAATTCGGCTGTTCTCGTTTAACCTGTTATGAAGAAAATGGGGTTGTTTATTCTCAACAATTAGAGCTTTTCAATTTTCTTTTAACTGGAAATTATCAAAAAGTGCGAGTGTTGAATAAGCCTATTTATTCTTATCTTGGCAATATTCAAATGATTGCGGGAGTAGATATAGCAGAGATTAGATTGAATGATAAAAAAACATTTGTACGCGGGATTGAAATAAAAGATTGGGTTCAAGATACTCACGCGGGCTTTTTAGATGTTTTGATGCAGCTTAATTGCCGTTATAACTTAACTCAATCATTTACTATTGTTCCGAAACAAGATGCTCTAACAACTTTAAACCGTCAAATTAAGCGTATGCAAGCCACGCAAGATGATGGGATTAGCCAATTAACAGATCTTGAATTTGCGAAAGATGAATTAGTGAGTGGAAAAATTTGTTTTGGTGATCATCATTTCACTTTAATGCTTTATGGCGACACTATCGAAGAAGTTCAAAAATACTCCAATGAAGCGATTACTAAATTGAGCGAATTAGGCTTTATTGTAACGCTTTCTAATATTGCCCTTGATGAAGCGTATTTTTCACAATTACCGTGTAATTTCCGCTTCCGTCCGCGTGTGAGTATGATTAGCAGTAAAAATTTTGTTGGGCTGAATTCATTACACAACAATCCAATAGGAAAAGCAGAAAATAACTGTTGGGGAAATGCGGTATCTTTACTCCGTACAAGCACAAATACACCTTTTTATTTTAACTTCCATCAGACAAAAATGGGGCGAGATGATAGGGGTGATATGCACTTGGGGCATACCCTTGTATTAGGTAAATCGGGTACTGGTAAAACCGTTTTAGCAACATTCTTGCTTTCTCAATTAACGGCTTTTTCTCGTCCTGAAACGTTTTTAGATGGGGCGGTAAATAAAAAATTAACTGCTATCTATTTAGATAAAGACTATGGGGCTGAAATCGCCATTCGGGCGATGGGCGGGCAGTATAACCGTTTAAAAAATGGTTTACCTACGCATTTCAATCCTTTTATGCTCGATAAAACAGAAGAGAATATCAGTTTTTTAAATACATTGATTGGAAGCCTGGCTACTTCAGACGGCTCAACACTTTCAACTAAAGAAAAAATTGATATTGATAAAGCTATTCGTGCGGTGCTTTCACTGGATAAGTTAGATCGTGAATATGGTATTACGCGTTTACTTGAAAATATTCAAGAAGATACTGAAAACCCTAATTCACTTTATAGCCGCTTAACTATTTGGAAGAAAGGCGGGATTTATGGATGGGTATTTGATAATGAAACCGATCAGCTTTCTTTTGATGACCGCGTGATTTATGGCTTCGATGGTACAGAAATTTTAGATAATGCTGCGGTGATTAATGCTATTGCTTATTATCTATTATATAGAGTTCAGCAAACGCTTGACGGTCGTCGTGTTGTCGTTTTCCTTGATGAGTTCTGGAAATGGTTACAAGGTGAGAGCTTCCGCGAATTTACCTTTGACGGCTTAAAGACAATGCGTAAGAAAAATGGCTTTGTTGTTCCTATTACACAATCGCCAAGTGAAATTTTAAAAAGCGATATAGCAAGAGCCATCATTGAACAGGTTGAAACGTTCATTTATCTTCCTAATAGTAAAGCTGATAGAAATGAGTATATGACCCATTTCAAAGTATCAGAGAAAGAATTTGACCTAATAACAGGGCTTGAAGATGACAGCCGAATGTTTTTAGTCAAAAAAGGAAATGAAAACGATAACAGGGGAAACACTGTGATCGCTAAATTAGATTTATCTGCTCTTGATAGGGGCGATTTAAAAGTGCTTTCAGGTAGTGCGGACAATATCCCGATTATTGACCGAATCATTGAAGAATACGGAGATAATCCTAAAGATTGGCTACCTGTATTCCGTTCAGAAATGGAAAAAAATTAGTGTAATAAAATTATTCTGTAATATTGTAATTTTATTATTGTGTTTAATTAAAATTGTGTTATTATTCTATGTAAGGAGTTCGTTATGAAACTTAAAATTACATCCCTAGCTGTTGCTTCTATCTTGTTTGGAGCGGTTTCATTAAATGCTAACGCGGGCGGTGTACCAGTTATCGATGGTGCTCATATGTCGGCAAACGTACAAAACAAAATTCAAGATTGGATGATTGAAGCTAAACGTTGGATGGAGAGCATTTCTCAATTTGAGAAAGATTACCAAAACCAACAAGAGCAGTTAGGAGCAATTACAGGTATCACGGATATTTCAGGCTTTATGGATGAAGCGGGAGATATTTTAGGAAATATTAAAAACCTTGATAAATGGATGGGCGACCAAGACCGCATTCTTTCTAAAGGTTATGAAATTCTTTCTCCGCAACTAAAAAATATTTTTGATAAATATGGTGCAAGAGAAAAATGTAATGGGTTTGTTGAAACTCAAAAGCGTAATTGTGAAGGTGAAATTATTATTGATGTTGTAAAACAAGAGCAAGTGAAACGTGATTTATCACAGGTTAAAAAACGTGTGAATAAAATCAATCAAATTGCTGCTCGAATGGAGTCAGCAACAACAGCTAAACAGGCTCAAGACCTCCAAAATGCAATGCAAACTCAAATAGCTTTGTTAAATGCTGACAAAATTAAAATGGATATTGCAAGAAACTCTGAAGATTTAGCTGACCGTAAGGCTGAAAAACAAAGAGAGCTTTATATACAACAAAAAGCAAGACAGCACGTTTTGACAGAAAGAACCACTAATTAGTAAAGGATTATTAAAATGAAAAAATTAACACTTTTTACAGTTATGTTTTGCGTCTTTTCTTTAACAGCTTGTAATGAAGAAAATAAAACAGCGTATGACTATCTAAATGATGAGCCTTTATTAAGAAGCACTTTAAATGATTGCACAAGTGGAAAATTAAATGATGAACACAAGTGTAATACGGTAAAAAAAGCGTATGCAGTTTTAGATTCATTTAAACACGGATCTCTAAGCGAAGCACATCTTAAACAATTAGGTAAAAAATAATGGCAAATGATGTATTTAGTAGAGTTGATGGCTTTCTTGATAAGTTTTTGACAACCATAACTACCGATATACAGAAACTATTAGCTAGTGATATAGGAACTGTAATTTTAGTTTCTATTACTCTTTATATTGTTATTTATGGTTATATGGTGTTAGCGGGGAAAGTTCAAACTCCGCTATCAGATCTTATTTGGAATTTATCAAGGTTAGCCATCATTATTGCATTTGTTAAAAATGAAGGCGGTATGCTTGATATGTTTAATGAAGCAGTTAAGGGGTTATCTACAATAGGTGGAAATGGAAAAAGCGTTTTAGGGTTATTTGATAGCTTGCTTGAAACCACTTCGAATTTTGCTGAATACACATCTAATAATGCTGATACTGGAACAGGGTGGTTTGTTAAGGGGTTAATTTGGACTGGATTTGCACTAATGGCTCTCCCTGTTTCTTTAACTTTTTTATTATCAAAAATTAGCCTTTATTTTTTATTAGCATTATCCCCAATATTCTTTTTTATGTTGATGTGGGGATGGCTGAAAGATAGTTTTGCTCAATTTGCCACAGCTCTTTTATCTAATGCGTTGGCATTAGTTTGTATAAATGTGATGGTACAAAGCTCCATAGACTTTATTAAAGTACAAATGAATATGGATGGAAACCCTTATTTAGTTGCATTCTCCTTTATTGTTTTTGGTGTTACAGCGGGGATGGCAATTAAATATATGGTTAGTATTGTTAATTCTGTGATGAGAGTTTCTGTTGAAAGAGCGGGGCCTGGAATTATAGATGCATATAAAGGAGCAAAAAATGCGGTACTTTCCCCATTATCTCCTACAACAAATGCAACACAAATGGCAGCTCAAAGAGCCGCAACTTCTCAAGTGGCAACACAAAAAGAATTGCAACAAGTAGCACAAAACTTGAATAAATTTTTAAATAAATAACCACGATTATCTAGGAGCATAATTAACTATGTTTAACAGAAAAACAAAAAACTCACCCGAAGTGAGCTCACTTGCAAATAAAGCTCGTTCTTTTGAAGAAGATAAAGAACTGATGTTTAAACGCTCCAATCGTACAGCCTGGACGATTGCTGCGGTGAGTGTTGCTCTTCTTGTCGGTCAGTCTATTTATAGCGATTACAAGTTAAATAAACTTGTTGAAGCAGTTAGCCAACCTACAATTTTAGGCTTTGACCGCTCGACAGGTATTGTCGATCCTATTAGTGTCATTTCAAAAGACTCTATTGCTGAACTTAATGCACAAGAAGCCTTAGATAAGCATTTTGTGAACCTATATATTCAAAATCGTGAAAGTTATTCTTATCAAACCATTCAACAAACCTACGACCTAACACAAATTTTTAGTAGTGAACAGGTCGCGGAAGATTACCGCAAAGAATTTAATAAAGAAACCGCACTTGATAAGGTTTTAGGTACTGGTACGGCAAGCGTGAAAGTTGTCTCTATTACGCTTGAAAATATTGGGGGCGAGAATATCGCGACCGCTCGAATTGTAGTGAATTATAAGGATGCAAAGAAAGTTGAATTTGTAAAAAATTTCACTATTCGAATGAGTTATGAATATAACCCGACTTTAGGTTTAGATCTTTCCGAAAGAGTTAATAACCCTATGGGCTTTTTCGTAACAAGTTATCAAAAAGTACAGGAATCACTATGATGAAAAAGTCTCTTTTATTATTAGCTTTAAGTGCGGCTATCTCTTTTAATGTTCAAGCTCTCGATATGCCTAAATCATCTCGTTACGACCAACGGATGCAATACATTAACTATAACCCTAATGATGTTGTAGAAATCCGCACTAAAAATGGTTTTGTAACTGCTGTTACTTTTGCCGAAGATGAAGAAGTGACGGATATTGCAAGCGGTTTCTCTGATGGTTGGGAAGTGAAGGATAATAAAAATAATATCTACATTAAACCAAAGGCAGTACAGCAAGAATCTGCATTTTTTGATCCTAAAGTGGGTGAATGGGATACAAACCTTCTGATTGCAACCAATAAACGCACCTATGCTTTTGACTTGAAATTAGTAGAAGATTTAAAAGATGTTAGTGCGTATTTTATGAAGTTTGCTTATCCGACTGAAGAGCAGTTAGCTCGACAACGTGAAGAAGCCGAAAAACGCAAAGAACGTGCAGAAGCTCAAGCGAAAATTAATAAAGAGCTTGAAGAGCAAGAAGTAAATGCTCAATTAGATAAATTTACCGTGCCGAAAAATTGGGATTACACAATGAAAGTCGGGAAAGATAGCCGAGAGATAGCACCTAAATTTGTCTATGATGACGGCATCCGTACTTATATAGGATTTGACACGGCAAACTCCATCCCCGCTGTATTCTACTATCAAGGGGAAACGGAGATGATGTCTAACCTTAATCCTAAAATGCAAGGTAAATATACGGTTTTAGTGGTTCATAAAACCGCCCATCGCTTTATTTTGAGAAGTGGCGATCAAGTAGTTGGTATCATTAATCGCGGATTTGGTAAAAATCAGAATTCCGCAGTGGTTACAACCAATCAAAACGTAATCCGTCAAGTGAAATAGGAGAATCAAAAATGACAGAAAGAAATTTACTTGATGATGACAACGATTTAGAAAGTCAAATTCAAAGAGAGCTTGAAGAGCAGAAGGCAAGAGCTAATCAAAGCAATGAGCCTAAAGAAAATATTTCTTTTAACAATGATGCGGGGCTTGTTCAAGATGACCGAATTTCAAGCTCGGTGAAAGATAAGAAAAAGCCTGTAAATCGTAGAGCGGGCTTGCTATTGATTTTGTTTGCCTTGCTTTTATTTGGTGTGTTTGTTTTACCTAAATTGCTTGGAGCGTTTAAAACTGAAGAAGTTGAAGAGCCTAAACAAGAAACAAAAGCCGTATCACAGACTTATAGAAAACCAGAGCCTAAACAAGAAACAAAAGTTTTTGCTCTTGATGAAAAAGAGCCACAAGAAGAATTGTTAGGAGCGGAGCCTGTTAATGCTCCAGTGCCGCGAAAATTAATTAAATCTGCAAGTACAATGATGGTTAAGCAAGGCGGTTCAAATTCTGATTTATCGCAAGAATCGAAAGAAGCCGTTAAAGAAGATGATGAAATGACGAAAAACGCAATTAGTCAGGCTCAAGGTCAGCTTAACCTATTAGATGGCAGTCGTGGTAATAAAGGAAATTTATTAGGTGAATCAGGCAGTGGTGATCCGTTTATGGAAACACCAACATTTACGGCAACCGCAGCAAGAAAAAGTGAATTTAATCCTAATTTATTGCTTGAGCAAGGAACGCTTATTCCTTGTGTGTTAAGGGTGAAAGTTATTTCGAATATTGGCGGTCAAGCAAGCTGTACGATTGCTAATGATGTTTATTCCGCTAATGGTAACGTATTGCTAATTGAGAAAGGTTCACGCGTAAACGGCTTCTATCAAGGAAATAGTGTTGAACACGGTCATAAACAGTTAGCGGTTATTTGGCAAGAAATCCGCACAATGCATAACCTGGTTATTCCACTTCATTCAGGCTCAACAGATGAGCTAGGTGCAAATGGTTTAAATGGTTGGGTTGATAATCACTTTTGGGAGCGTTTTTCAAATGCTGTGATGTTATCGTTAATTCTTGATAGCAATAATATTATTGTTGGGAAAATGGCCGATAATCAGCAACGCAATACTGAAAATACTCGTCAGGCTTCGCAAGATGTGGCTACAACCGTTCTTGAGCAAATGGGCGACATTAAGCCGACTCTCTATAAAAATCAAGGCGACAAAGTAGGCATTTTTGTGGCTCGCGACATTGATTTTAGTGGTGTGTATCAATTAAAGAGATCTCGATAATGGAAGAAAATAAATCTCTCAAAAGATTTACTGAAGTTTTATTTGGCGACTTATTTAGTCGCCAAGATATAACCGAGATCGTAATAAACAAAATTGGGCAAATCTTCTATGAAGATGATAGCGGGTTTCATAAGGGAACAGATGCAGAATGTGAGCGGGTTACATTCGAAAATGTAACAAATTTCTCTAATGCCGTAGCTTCAGCAAGTAAACAGCAATTAAGCACTGCTAGCCCTATTTTGGGAACAACATTACAAAATGATGAGCGTATTCAAATAGTCATCCCGCCCGCAGTAGATAAAGGGCAATTTTCTATCACAATCCGCAAACCAATGTCTAAAAATTTAACATTGGAAGAGTATCAAAAAAGCGGTTTTTTTGATGATATTGTGATAGGTGAACACTTTTCAGAAGAAGATGTAAAACTTGCTGAATATTTAGAAAATAGGGATTTTCTAAACTTCTTCAAATTAGCGGTAGCAAGTGGACTTAAAAATATTGCTATCGCGGGGGCGACTGGTTCCGGTAAAACAACGTTTATGAAAGCGATGTTTTGGGAAATTGATGAGAATGAGCGACTAATCACGATTGAAGATGTGCGAGAATTATTCTCGGATAAACACGAAAACTTTGTAAATCTTCTTTATCCAAGCGAAACAAAAATTACGGCTAACAGTGTTACTCCCGCAAAACTATTGAAGTCTTGCTTGCGTATGAAACCTGATCGCATTTTGCTTGCAGAATTACGAGCGGGCGAAGCATTTGATTATATTCAAGCAATTTCAAGCGGACACGGTGGGTCAATTACATCATTACACGCGGGATCAAAAGATGAAGTGATTAGACGTTTAACGTTAATGACTTTGCAGAATGAAACAGGCTCAAAGTTACCATACGAAACCGCCCGCTCAATTATTGAAGATACGATAGATATTATCGTACACGTTGGGCGAATTAAAGGTAAAAGACGAATTACGAGCCTTTACTGGAAGGATTTTGATAAGGTAAGAGATTACCTTCAACAGAAGCGAAAACTCGCAGAAAAAGGGGAATAAATGGGAAATTTAACAAGAGAGCAAAAAGTTGTTGCTTATATTGCTATTGTTCTAGCAATTATTCTTCTTTATTTGCTCGGTACGGCTATTCTTGTTGCGATGCTTTCCCCTTTAACTGGAAAGGGGATAAGTAAGCTCATAGGGAGTTTTTCAGTTATCGGTCAGTATTTTGATGTATTACTGCCATTTAAGGCAATATCGAAAGGCTATGCTGCTGAAACTGCAAAGGCTTTCTTCTATGCCATTTTACTTTCTTTCACTGCGTGCGGTTTAGCGTATATGGTCGGCAAACGTTCTCAAGAAAAGCGTAATGTTTACGGTAAAGCGAAATGGAGCGGAGAAGCAGATATTAAGAAAAATAATCTAAGAGCGGATAAAGGGATTATTGTTGGCCGCGATAAAAAAGGATTATTGAAATTCGGGGGGCAAGCATTTGCAAGCGTTGGAGCTCCAACACGAAGCGGGAAAGGTGTAGGGGTTGTAATTCCTAACCTTTTAGAATGGGATGATTCATTGATTGTTTTGGATGTAAAACAAGAGTGTTTTTCTATTACATCCAAATATCGAGCTCTTCCGAAAGAAAAAGGTGGGTTGGGGCAAAAAGTATTTTTATTTGACCCATTTAGTTTTAACACTCACCGTTATAATCCGCTTGGTTATCTTGATTTCAGCAAGCCTGATATTGAAATGCAAATTCAAGCTCTTGCTAATTCGCTTTATCCAGTCGGGAAAGGTGGTAAAGATTTCTTTGCATTACAAGCTCAATCTGTTTTTGTGGCGATTGTTTATTTGCTCGGTGTATTAAAAGAAAATCAAATTTTAGCAAGCAGTTTTACACTCACCACGCTTGCGGGAGCGTTGCAAGGTGTAAAAATTGAAGATTTTAACGAGCAAACGGGAGAGTATGAAGCAAAACTTTATCCATTACAGGAAACGGTCGAAACCGTGCAAGCAATGGGGCTGTTATCTCCAACTATTTATTCAAAATTCTTGTCGTTCTTTGAACAGGCTGAAGCCAAAGATCAGTTTGCGGGGGTGAAAAGCTCCTATGAAACCCCGCTTAAAGTCTTTCAAGACCCGCTTTTTGAAATGGCTACAAGCACAAATGATTTTGACTTTAGAGATTTACGAAAAGAAAAAATGACTGTTTATATCGGGATCACGCCTGAAAATATTTCAACAGCAAGACCTATCGTGAATTTACTTTTCACTCAACTGATTTATGAAAATATCAGACAAGGCTTGCCTGATACTAACCCCGATTTAAAACACAGCGTATTAATGTTGATGGATGAATTCACTTCTATTGGCTATATGGAGCAATATCAAGTCGCTATTGCTTATATGGCAGGTTACAACATTAGAAGTTTAATTATTTATCAAAACCAAACTCAATTAGCTGAAAATCCCCCTTTAGGCTATGGCGACAAAGGCAGTCAAACGCTTTTAGAAAATCACTCGTGCAATATCATTTATCGACCTAAAAACCCGAAAATGGCTGATGAGATTTCTAAACGTATAGGGAACATTACGGCAACCGTGCAAAATCATTCAACCAATAAAGGGGGAGTATCAACAAGCAACAACCTTACACAGCTTGCCCTTGAGCTTCCGCAAGACATTATGGGCTTGGAAGATGATGAAGAAATTATCTTTTGCAATGCCGCAAAAATTAAGTGTAAAAAAGCCTTTTTCTATGCTGATCCATACTTCATTAATAAATTGAAACTGGTATCACCTAGTTTAAATGCGATTAAAGGTTTACCGACCAAAGCACAATTAGAAAATGCGTATCAAAAAGGGGAAACCTCTATTCCTTTACCCAATCAACGTACGCAAAAATAGGAGTTATAAATGAAAAAAACGATTTTGATTTTGGCAATTTCCGCTTTTATTGGAGCGTGTAGTTCCCCGCCTGAACCTACTCCATTTCCAACCGATAGCAAAGAAACTAACGCAAATTCTTTCTTAAATCGCGATGTTGGAAATAATATTCCACTTAATCGCCTGGATGCCAAACAATGGAAATACAGCCTTTATAATCATCCAAGCACAATCGCACAGCAAGAATGGGCTAAATTTTGGTATTTAGCCCAACACGCAACGCATATAGAAGCTCAAGGAGAACGTAATAATTTGCAAACGTTACAATATAACCTAAAAGCAAATGGAGTTACGGCAGAGATTAACCTTGTAGAAATTTGTGTCAGCACAAAAAGAAATCCTTGTCCTAAGACAGTCAATTTAATTTTTGAGCGTAGAGCGGAAAAAACTGGAGAAAACAATGAAAAGTAAAATTTTAACAATCGCGACTTTAGCCTTGATGGTTAGCACGGCTGCAAATGCAAATTTTTTGAGTATGCTTCAAAAAAAATCTAAATCTACTGATTCAGATTCAGCTTGTGGAGCGGTATTGTGTTTATCTCATCCAAGCGGGTTAAGTGAACCTGAATGCAAGAAGTATCTTGACCCATTAAGAAACATTCGCCCAACGGGTAAACATTGGTATAGAAAAATGTTTAAAGGGCGTTTAAATTATCTTGAACAATGCCCGAAAGATGCACGTGAAAACGTAAATCTAAGAAGCCTACCATTTATGAAACTATAAAGCGTAGATAAAAATTAAGACCTTGCTATTTAGCAAGGTTTTTTATTATCTTTCTTGATTGTGTTTTATTATTATTGTGTTATAATATAACATCAATTTAAAAGTTTATGATTTTATAATCATCAGAAAAAAGTTAAACTCTATCTAGTATCTTACTTTACTCTCAAGGGGATAAATATGAAACGCTATTATGACTTAAACCCAAACAGCCCATTCTTTCATTTAATGCAAGATACAACGGAAGAAGATAAATTAAGTCCTGAAGAAAAAGAGCGTATTGTGTGGGTAACGAAAACAAATCTTCTTGCAGTCGATCTCGAAACAGAAAAAAGCTCTGCTGACGAGCAAGCCTATATTATTTATGGAGCATTAAACAATGTTCCATCAGAAGAAATTGCAAGAAATTTACTCATCAATGAATTAGGTCAAGATAAAGTAAATGAACTAGGAATTTAAAATGAATGATGGAAAGAAACCTGAAAGCAATATTGTGTATTTAGACGGACTTTCGGAAAAAGAAAGATGGTTTGCCTACTTTTACGAAAACACAAGCACAATGAAAAACCTTCTCGGAATAAAAGACCGAGAAACGCTATATATGGTTGAAAAACATTTTTCAAGAGCAAAAGCCGCAAATATTCATAAGGTTAAATTTGAAGGCGATTTTGATTTAGAGCGTGCTAAGGCTATTCACAAATATTATTTTGATAATATGTATTCTTGGGCGGGCGAGACAAGACAAGTTAATATGTTTAAGGTTGGCGGTGAGAAAAACAGTTTTGCTAATTACCAAGACATTGAACCGAAATTCAAAGAACTTGCAGATAAAATTAAAGGTGTCGATAATCTAGGTAAATTCAAAGAAGATCCTGAATTAATGGCAAGAGCTCTTTGTGAAGTCTATCTTTCTATCAATCACATTCACGCGTTTAGAGAAGGTAACGGTCGAACTCAAAATGAATTCGTGCGACAGCTTGCAGAGCATAACGGCTACAAGCTAGATTTAACCGCATCAATGGAGAAAATAGACAAATTAGAATATTATTCTTGGTTTCAGCATTATGATAAGACAGGTGATAAATCGCTTGTACTGGAAAAACTATTTAAAGCCAACCTTGAAAAGTTACAAGTTAATAAGATAGATGAAAAACAATTAATCGCACAACAATTCAAGACAGCTAACCAATCAGCTAAAAACAAAATAGCAGAGCAAACGGCATCATTAAGCCAATCGCAAAGCGAATATAAAGGCATCAAAAAATAAGGCGGCAACCCCGCCTTTTTTATTGATTGGAATAAAATAATTTTGTTTTTGTGTTATAATATTACAAAATTACACAATACAGGAGTTTTTATGAAATTAGTAATCGCGGAAAAACCGCAATTAGCTCAAGTTATTTCGGATGCCTTAGGGATTGTCGCAAGAAAAGACGGTTATTTTGAGTGTCAGAATGATTATGTTGTTACTTATGCAGTCGGTCATATACTAGGGCTTAAAATGCCTGAAGAAATTAACGAAAGCTATAAAGAATGGAAAATTGATGATTTACCATTAAAGGTTCGCCCTATTCCAATGAAGATTTTGCCGAGATCTGCAAAGCAATTCAAAATCATTGAAAGCCTATTAAGAAAGGCTGATTTAGTCATTAATGCGGGCGATCCTGATGACGAAGGACAGTTACTCATTGATGAAATACTTGATTTTTGTCGTTACAAAGGCGATGTTCAACGTGTTTTAATTGATGATTTAAATAAGGAAGTGGCAAGAAAAGCCTTTTCCAAGTTAAAGCCTAATAGCCAATTTTTAGGAATGAAAAATAAGGCGTTGGCACGTAGCCAGGCTGACTATATTTTCGGTATGAATCTTTCAAGAGCATATACGCTTTTTGCAAAAGCAAAAGGCACAAATGCAAAATTGACGATTGGCCGCGTTCAAACTCCAACGCTAGGGCTAATCGTTAGACGATATTTAGAAAACACCAACCACAAAGAACAGTTTTACTATAACTTAAGCGGTGAATTTAGCTTTAATCAAGCAATACAAGGCTTAAAAGCTAAATTGCAACTTACCGACGGCATCCCGAATGAAGAAGGTCGAATTATAGATAAAGACCAGGCTAATCAAATTCAATCAACTTGCACACAAAAGCCTTGTGAAGTCATTTCTTCTAACGTAGAAAGAAAGGATATACCCGCCCCTTTACCGTTTTCTCTTCTTGATCTGCAAGTGAGATTAAATAATAAATACGGCTATACTTCTGATGAAGTGTTAAGAATCACGCAAGATTTACGCGAGAAATATCACGCGATCACGTATAACCGTTCAGATTGTCGATACTTGAATTCAGAGCAATTTGAAAATGCTCCTGGAACACTTGAATTCTTACAGAAAATCTATTCTGACCGCTCTTTTAATGTTGATAGCAGTAAAAGAAGTCGAGCCTTTAATGATAATAATACAACGGCACATACGGCTATTATTCCAGTACCCGCGAAATTCAATTTAGATGATTTTTCAGTAAAAGAGAAAAATGTTTATACTGAAATCGCAAATCAATATCTCATTCAGTTTATGCCTGAAAAGCAAATTGAAATCGCAACGGTTGATCTACAATGCGAAAAATACCGATTTAAGGCAACAGCCACAAAAACCCTAAGTAATGGATGGGCAAGCCTGGTTACTGATGAACAAGAAAAAGAAAGCAGTGAAGATGCCGATAATTCCCCGCTTGTCTTTGAGATTATTTCTAAACTCAAAAATACGGATAAAGGGGAATGTACCGATATTCAAGTAAAACAAGAGAAAACCAAACCAAAACCGCTTTATACGGAAGCTACGTTGCTTACAGACTTACAAAATGTTGCAAAATATGTAAAAGATCCTGATATTCGCAGCTTACTTATTGAAAAAGACAAAGGAAAAAAAGGTGAAAATGGGGGAATTGGCACACCCGCAACCCGTTCGGCAATCATTAAACGTTTATATGAGCGTGGTTATTTTGAATATAATGGTAAAAAGCTAATCCCAACCCCACTTGCGATAGAGTTTGTTAATGGCTTGCCTGATATTCTGACTTATCCCGATATGACCGCACTATGGTTTGAGCAACAAAGAGAAATCGAGAAAGGGAGTTTATCAGTCAATGCGTTTTTAGATGGTATAGATCACTTTGTTGCAGAACAAATAAACCAGGCTGAAAAAATTAAGGTTGATCTGAAAGGCGAGCCTTGCGAATGTGGAAAAGGTGTTTTTATCCTAAAACAAGGCTCAAATGGTAGTTTTTTTGCTTGCTCTAACTACCCTACTTGTAAAATCACAAAACCCGCATTAAACGGTTCAATGATGCCTAATTGCCCTTGTTGTAATAGCACTTTAAAAGGTAATAGTGCGGTTATAGAGTGCGGTCATTGTGGGCTTAAAGTATGGCGTAAATTAATGAATAAAACACTCACAGAAAGCCAACTTCTAGCACTTTTAACTAAAGGTAAAACACCTTTAATTAAAGGGCTATTAAGCAAAAGCGGAAAAGAGTTTGAAGCCTACGGAAAACTTAATAAAGCAGAAAAGAAAATTGAGTTAGAATTTCCACAAAGAAAATAAAAGTAAAAACCCTAGTGATTATACTAGGGTTTTTGTTTGTCTGTTTTAGCCGATTTTCTTAATCGGTATGCGGTAGATTTTGATATATCATATTTTTTGGCAAGATCTGTTAATGACAAGCCTTTTTTCACATCTCGCAAAAAAGCTTTCTTTAAATTTTCATTATTCACCGCCTTTGGGCGACCGCCCTTGCCCGCTTCCCCTTTAGCCAATCGCCCTTCCATTGTTCGTTCTCGAATTAAATTCCGCTCCATTTCAGCTAAAGCAGCCATAAAAACAAACTTCACTTTATCGAAGGGGTCGTTACGCTTTTCAGTATCAATCATACCATCAAGGCTTTTTAGTCCAATACCACGACTTTCTAGCTCTTCATATAAGTTTAAAATTTGACTTGTACTTCTTCCTAAGCGGTCTAGCTTGGTAACGACTATTGTGTCGCCCTCTCGAACGAAATTCAATAATTCATCAAGTCTTGCCCGATTTTTGACTTTATCGCCTGAATTTTTACCTACAAAGATTTTAAAACAACCAACCTTTTCAAGCTGTTTAACTTGCTCTTCATAGCTTTGCCCTAAAGTGCTTACACGAGCAAATCCTATTAATGGCATATTTAATACCCCTTAAATATTAACATTAGAATTTACTCCTTATTCTTTTGTTAAAATAGGAAAACTAATCATTATTTGAGTACATTTTTCTCCCTTAATTTTCCCGATTAAATCGACATTTACCCCATCAAGAAAACTAATTTCATTCAGGAACACGTTTTTATTTACATAATTCTTTGCAAAATCTATAAAACAGCTTTCATATTTAATAGTTTTCTCTCCTTGATATTTTTGAAACAAGGATTGAACGCCAAATTTTTTTGTTGCATAGATTGTTGCTAATTCAATGATTTTTTCCTGTTCTAAGCTATCTGTAATTTCAATTCCAGTAAACTCATCGTCAGAATAAGGTAAACAGCCATAATCACCACTACGAAGCTCAAACTCTATCGGCTCGTCCGAGTTCAACAGAGTTCTTATTCGGTTGTTTTCAAGTAAGGGAAGCCCTATTGTGTTAGACATAGTACACTCCTATTTTAAAATGGTAGCTTTATGCAAGAGATAGTTTAATTTAGATAACACCGAGCTAATCCCAGTGATTGATACCACAGCAACAAGGATTTTAACGATTGAGTAAAAATAAATATTACCTGTGAAATCGGGTTGCGGTTCAATGATAAAATCAGCCATCATTAAACCAAGTTTTAAAGACAGTACATAAATCATTATTTGTGAAATCACAAACGAAAACTTATCAAATTTCATACTTTCCCCTAACTTAAAAAGTTCGTTTTCTTAGGAAATGACCTAGACTGTTAATATAGCCATCTCCTCTATCTTCTAATGGCTCAAATTCCTCAAAATATTTCCCATTTTGTAGCTTGTATAAATGGGAAAAGTATTTATCCCTTACATCAAAATGACCTAACACCCAAAATTCTTTTTCTTTTATTTGTGGATAATTTAATAGTAGCAAATTAGAATCTTCTCTAAATTCGTCCCAGTTTTTTATAAGTGATCTAATAAAATCAAAATCTTTACTTTTTATAAATTTAAATTTCATTTAATATCCTTGTATGTGCAAAACTTAATAATAAACCCAATAATCTATATATTTTTGACTTAATTTAATAAACAATGACTGGCAAAATATGACAGTTATTTTGTCTACGTTTACGCCTTCAAAATATTCAGCTATCATATAGTCAAGTTTTTGTTTTGTATTGAAAGCAGTAGAAGCCTTGACAGTTGTTTTATAATTCTCAAACCATAGATCAGCAATTTCTTTAAAAGACTTTCCAGACTGACTAGAAGAAAGCCCGTTTTCTTCCACGTCAAGCAACAAATTTCTTTCGGCTTGTTTGGCTTCTTTAATGGTTTTAAAGCCCCGGCGAGTGGTTCGTCGTTCTTTGCCAGTTATGGGATCTATCCCAAGATAAGTTTGAAATAAGTAACGAGTCTCCCCGTTTTTGGTTGTATATTTTTTTATCATGTTGTCCTCCGTTTTGGCTTGCCCGCACAATTGAAAGAACGAAATGATTATGATATACTTAACTTATAATTTTTTATCTTGTTTCTCCTTCGGGCTTGCCCGAGGGTTCTTTTTTATCCTATCAGCGAAAAATATTCATCAACGACCATGATCTCGTCCGTGGTCGTTTTTAAATTGTGTCGATCCATAAAACGAATATAGTTGAATTCGTGGCCTTCGTCCAGCTCCTCCCGAATAAGAGCCCGGATCATGGCCCGATTCGCTTCGTTCTCGCACTTGATTGGGTTGATGGTGTATTGGGCCTTGGAATGGTTCAAGTGAGCTATTTCGTGCAAAATGACGCGTTTTTGAGCCTCCTCAGACAGCGCCTTGTTTACGAAGACAATCTTCAATTCATCTATTATCATTCCCGGTCGTTGCCATAATTCGTTATCAAAATAAGCTAGTGTAACACCGTTAGAGTCAACTAACTCTTCAATGGTCATAGGCTATCTACCTCTCAAGTATATTTCTATGATATTTTGAATCGCGTCAATATCTTCTTCAGTAAGTGGCTTACCGTCAAATGTTTTGGCGTTTTCAGCCATCTTTCGCAGATCCTCAGAGGTATACCCACCGATGGTTTCGTCCGATGCGATCCGTGGATTGTCTGTTCTACCTAGCAGATAGTCAGTGGATACGTTGAAGTAGTCAGCGATTTGTTGAAGCCGTTCAGCAGAAGGTTGATTCCTTTTCAACCCGTACAAAGAATTTTTGCCTAGTTTTAGCTTATCTTCTAAAGTATTTAGCGAAATCCCTTGTTTTTCACATAAATCTTTTACTATTTCAAAAGTAGAAAACATTGATTTATCAGCCTTTCTTAGACATGACAAAAAATATTTTATAAAATACGCAAAAAATAGTTGACATTGTTTCGCGTTTACGCTAAAATAGTTTTTGTAAGTTAATGAGTTAGTCAAAAACGAAGTTAAAACTTATCTAAAAATAAATAGCTTTGGCGAGCAAATGAGTTGATAGATATAAGGTTTTATCAAGGTTTTTAATTATGCTTTCATTTTAGCAGATACGCTAAAAACTGTCAAGCGATAATGTAAAAATCACTAACTCAATTTCTTACAAAAATAAAAAACGTACCCCAGCTGCTATCTGAAGTACGTTACGGAAATTGTTCTGCTCAAGCTAATAGCAGTAGCTAACAACACTTCGCTGGTATCGCCCCCAGCACTGCAGTTGAAATAGTTAGGGACTTTGGTCTACGAGAAGTTGCGCTTTTTAACGTGGCTACCTCCCACGACTGAACTCGCACCTATTTTTACGACTCTTGCTTGTCGTTGCTGGCAACCAGACCAGAAATAGAGTTTAACTACTGAGACACAGTACCTTTCAAAAATTCTGCCAATATGCATCAGCTCCTTTCTGCTAACAAAGGTAGTTTCATTATATGAAAAGTAAGAATGTTTGTAAAGGCATTATTTGTCAAAAGCTAGGGCAGACCATAGTTTCCGTAAAAAACATTCATTATTTTCACTTACAAAGAAAGGAGAGAAATATGCCAAACATGGACAACGGTCGTCAAAAAATTTTGGATTACCTGAAAGAAAATGATCTAACAATGGCTACTCTAGCCGTTCAGTATAGCATGACACGCCAAGATGTTACAAACATTTTGAATGGAAAACTGAAAAATCCTCAAGCACATCGATTTGTCGCCCGGGTGATTGAAGATTTTAAAATTCGGTAACAAAAAACGCCGGATGAAGAATCCGACGCTTGCTTAAAATATCTATCTTAATTATATCAGAAAGTGCTTGCCCGCACAATTGGAGGAACGAAGAAATGGAGGAAACAAAATTGCCTCCCTTGATCTCGGACGAGATCGCGAAAGTCTATCTAAAACAGATGATTGAGATCATGAAGGAAGAGCTCAAGGAAGAAATAGAATCGGAAAGATTACCACTAGATCAGAAAGCCTTAATGAAGAAGTTCGGGTTCGATCATGGCTACATTAAAAAGCTAGAACGGAGAGGACTTGCATTTCGTAAGCAAGGAAAGAAAAAAATGTACGACGTCCGGGACGTGTACGAGATTTTGGAAATGGAAAAGGAGTATATCAAATGTTAGAACCAAGTCTTACAAGTCAATTATTAGGAGCGGGAACGATCGCGATCAGCTTCTTCGTGGCCGGCTTTATCACTTGTTTAATTGACGTTAAACGACAAGAGAAGAAGAAACGGCAGCAAGCGAAGATCCAAGAGATCCTCGACTTACAAGAGGAATACACCCGCGAAGTAAAAGCGAGTGTCTGGGAAGATCTAGCAAGTGCCCGCAAGCAATCAATTTCAGATAACGATTGGAGCGCGAGTCATGTTTGGTAGAAAACAGAAACGGATCAGAGAGCTCGAAAAAGAAGTCGATCGCTTACGGGCCATCGAACGGGAGCAGATCCAACTCTTGAACGCTTCTCTTGATCGGGAATATCAATTATTGGAAAGGAAACAAAAAGATGGTAACAATCAATAAGCTCGAGATCGAAAACGTCAAACGCGTTAAAGCGGTCAAGATCGAGCCGTCAGCGAAGGGGCTGACAATCGTCGGGGGAAACAATAACCAAGGGAAAACGAGCGTATTAGACGCGATAGCGTGGGCCTTGGGTGGCAATAAGTACAAGCCGTCACAACCTCAACGCGAGGGGTCAACAATTCCCCCAAGCCTAAAAATCACACTATCGAATGGCCTTATCGTCGAACGCAAGGGCAAAAATAGCGATCTAAAAGTTATTGATCCAAGCGGAAACAAGGCCGGCCAGAAATTGCTTGATAGCTTCGTCGAAGAACTCGCTCTTGATCTTCCAAAATTTATGGAAATGACGAATAAAGAGAAGGCGACGACACTCTTACAAATTATCGGGGTAGGCGATCAGCTCGTCAAGCTCGAAATGGAAGAAAAGACCAAGTACCAAGAGCGCCACGCAATCGGCGTCATCGCGGACCAAAAAGAAAAGTTTGCGAAAGAACAACCATATTATCCAGACGCGCCGAAAGAGCTCGTCTCAATCGCGGACTTGATCCAACAACAGCAAGAGATCCTAGGACGAAATGGCGAAAATGCTCGCAAGCGTCAGAATCTCGCGAAAATAGAAAGTTACTATCAAGCCTCCCTTGCTGACGTGCAACGTTTGGAAACATTGCTCAAGGAAGCAAAAGAAAAGAACCAAGAATTCGCGCAAGATTTAGATATCGCTCGCAAAGACGCGCAAGATCTGATTGACGAATCGACACAAGAGATCGAAGAAAGTATCGCGAATATTGAGCAGATCAACCTCAAAGTCCGGGCGAATCTTGACAAAAACAAGGCCGAAGAGGACGCGAAGATTTACCGCGAGCAATACCGCGAATTGGATCTTGTGATCGAGGGTATTCGTAAGCAAAAAACGGACTTGCTCACAAACGCGGACTTACCACTCCCGGGCTTATCCGTGGATGATGGCGAGCTCTTATATCTCGGACAACGCTGGGACAATATGTCCGGATCGCAACAATTACAAGTCGCGACGGCTATCGTTCGCAAGCTCAAGCCTGATTGTGGCTTCGTCTTAATTGACAAGTTAGAACAGATGGACCAGATCACACTTGCGGAGTTTGGGGCATGGCTCGAAAACGAAGGCTTACAAGCAATCGCAACGCGTGTCTCAACGGGTGGAGAATGTTCCGTCATCATAGAAGACGGGTACAGTATCAAGCCCGACAGTTTCGAAAACGGACTATTAAACGGAGCAACAAATGGTACACAAGAAACAGTCGCGCCAACTTGGCAAGGCGGATTCTAAAAAGCAGAAAGAAGGAAGAAATCATGAAACAAACAGACAAATTCGCAGTATTAAGAGATAAAGAAACAGGAAATTTTTTAAGAGAATATAAAAGCAAAAAAGGGACGTTTGCTTATTCCGCTGAATATACGGATGATCTTAGACACGCTGCAAAAAATGAACTCAAGGCAATCGAAGACCAAAAAGAAGACTTTGAAAAATTAGCAAACATGCTCAATTGTGAAATTTTAGTCGTCGAAGCAGAGTACACATTAAAGACGCGCGACGGAAACAAACCGAAAGATCTTACAGAAGAGATCGAAGAAGCAAAACGCAAACACCTTGTAAATCTTCTTAATAGTCTCTTTTCTGATAAAGACGACGAGGAGGAATAAAAAATGCAAATTACAAGAGGAAGGAAGGCACGGGCACAAAAGGTCGTTATCTACGGCCCGGAAGGGATCGGAAAGTCTAGCTTTGCGAGTCAATTCCCGGATCCGGTATTCATTGATACGGAAGGATCAACGGACAATATGGACGTGGCCCGGTTAGACAAGCCTACAAGTTGGGCAATGCTCAAAAACGAGATCGCGTTTATTAAAGCAAACTCGGACGCTTGCAAGACACTCGTCATCGACACGATCGACTGGGCGGAACAACTCGCGGTCGATTATGTTTGCGCACAGCACCAAAAGAACGGGATCGAAGATTTTGGATGGGGCAAGGGGTATATATACGTCCAAGAAGAGATCGGGCGTTTGTTGAATAGCTTGTCCGAGCTTGTGGATATTGGAATCAACGTCGTTTTGACCGCTCACGCACAGATCAAGAAATTCGAGCAGCCGGACGAAATGGGATCATACGATCGATACGAATTGAAGCTCGGGCAAAAATCAAGCTCGAAAACAGCTCCACTCGTTAAGGAGTGGGCCGATATGGTGCTCTTTGCGAATTACAAGACAATCGTCATGACGACGGACACCGGAAAGAAGAAAGCCCAAGGGGGCGAGCGTGCCATGTACACGAACCATCGCCCGGCGTGGGACGCGAAGAATCGTCACGGATTGCCGGATCGATTGCCGTTTACTTATGACAGTATCGCGCATATTTTCGCGACGCAACAAGTGACACCGCAACCGCAAGCACAACCGCAACCGGCACAACCGGCACAACCAACGCCAGAGCCTCAACCGGAGGAGCAACCGAAGAACGATATCAAGGAACAATTGACCGAGATCGGTCAAGAGGTGGCCCAAGAAATGGGACGCGCACCGCAACCGCAACAAGCACCAACAAGCAGTACGCTTCCGCAAGCATTGATCGATTTAATGACACCGCACGGCGTGACAGAAAGCGAATTGCAAGACGTGGCATATATCCGCGGACACTTCCCGATGGGAACGCCGATCGAAAACTTCCCGGCGAATTATTGGGATATGATCGTCGCGAATTGGGACGCTACACTTGACGTCATTCAAAATCAAATCCGGAAAGATCCGGAGTTACCATTTAACACTAACAACTTATAAGAATTAAAGGAGAAATAATCATGACACAACAACAATACAACAACTTTGAGCGCGAATTTGGATGGGATGACACGATTCAAAAGGATTCCGAATTCGTCCTATTGCCAGAAGGGCTCTACTATTTCACAGTTAAGAGCTATGATCGCGGACGTCACACGCCGAACCCTCAAAACCCCGGCAAGTTGCCAGCTTGTCCAAAAGCGACAGTCTATCTTCAAGTTGTGGCAAACGAAGGCGAGACAGAGCTCCGTCATAATCTATTCTTGCACAGCTCAACCGAAGGTATGCTCTCCGCATTCTTTGGATCTATCGGACTAAAACGTAAAGGCGAACCGCTTCGCATGGATTGGAATGCCGTCATCGGCAAAGTCGGAGTTTGTAAGGTTGGTATCCGTGAGTACAACGGCAACAAGTACAACGAAGCAAAAAGCATGATTTACGCCGAAGACGTGGACTATACGAAGGTATTGAACGCGCAACCGGGACAAATTCAAGGATTCCAACAACAACCGACGCAAGGATTCAATCCCGGGCAGTTTTAAGGGGGTATAAATGGAATTACGGCCTTATCAACAAGAGGCGCGGGAAGCCGTTCAGAAGGAGTGGGCAGAAGGGCGTAAACGTACCCTTCTCGTCCTTCCAACTGGGACGGGAAAGACGGTCGTCTTTTCAAAAATCATTGAAGATCAAGTCCGAGAAGGGAAACGCGTCCTCGTACTCGCTCACAGATCCGAGTTATTGGATCAAGCAAGCGACAAGCTCAAGACCGCAACGGGACTCGGTACGGCACTAGAGAAGGCCGAAAGTACGTCAATAGGTTCATGGTATCGAGTGGTCGTGGGATCTGTCCAAACAATGCAACGGGAGAAACGATTGAGTCAATTCCCACCCGATTGGTTTGATACAATCGTCGTCGATGAAGCTCACCACGCTATATCAGACGGCTATCAGAAAGTTTTAAACCATTTCGGAGATTCGAACGTCCTCGGGGTTACAGCAACGCCAGACCGTGGAGATATGAAGAACCTCGGATCGTACTTTGACAGCTTGGCCTATGAGTATTCACTCGTGCAAGCGATCAAGGAAGGCTATCTATCCAAAATTAAAGCCTTAACGATTCCGATTGATCTCGATCTCTCAAGCGTTTCAATGTCCGCGGGAGACTTTAAAGCGAGCGACGTCGGAACGGCACTCGATCCGTACCTCGTACAGATTGCGGACGAAATGGCCGAATATTGCAAGGACAGAAAAACAGTCGTCTTTCTTCCGCTTGTGAAGACAAGCCAAAAATTCCGCGATATCTTAAACGAGCGAGGGTTTAAAGCAGCCGAAGTCAACGGCGAATCGAAGGATCGGGCGGAAGTACTCGAGGACTTTGAGCGTGGCCGGTACAACGTCTTGTGCAACTCAATGTTACTCACGGAGGGGTGGGATTGTCCCTCGGTTGATTGCGTGGTGGTATTGAGACCGACGAAAGTCCGGGCGCTCTATTCGCAGATGGTGGGACGTGGGACGCGTCTTTTCCCCGGAAAAGAAGAGCTTCTTCTGCTCGATTTTTTATGGCACACCGAACGCCATGAGCTTTGTCGCCCGGCTCACTTAATATGTGAGAGCCTGGAAGTCGCGAAAAAGATGGTCGAGAATATGGAAGAGGAAACGGGCGTCGTGCTCGATCTTGAGGATATGGAAGCCAAAAGCGCGGAAGACGTCGTGGCAGAACGCGAAGAAGCTCTCGCGAAGCAACTCGCAGAAATGCGGAAACGCAAGCGCAAACTCGTCGATCCGTTGCAATTCGAAATGTCTATCCATGCCGAAGATCTTTCGAATTATGTCCCTAATTTCGGGTGGGAAATGGCCCCGCCTTCTGAAAACCAACTCAAGGCCCTCGAGAAGTACGGTATCTTTACCGACGAAGTGGGCAATGCTGGGAAAGCGAATCTCTTACTTGATCGCTTGAACAAACGACAGAACGAAGGACTTTCGACGCCGAAGCAAATTCGCTTCCTTGAAAGTCGAGGTTTCCAAAACGTCGGAATGTGGAGTTTTGAGAACGCAAGAAACATGATTGATCGTATCGCAGCCAACGGGTGGAGAATACCGCACGGGATCAGAGCGAGCGAATACTTACCAAATTAGAAAGGAAGGGCATGAACAACGAAAGAGAATTTGACTTGTTGCCATTACTCGATCATATCAACCCCGCCATTTTGTCCTATCAAGAATGGATCAATGTCGGGATGGCCTTAAAACATGAAGGATATACCGCGTCGGATTGGGATAATTGGTCGCAGAATGACACAAGATATCGAAAATTCGAATGTTTCAAGAAGTGGGACACGTTCAACGAACAAGCCGGCTCGATCGTAACGGGTGGGACAATCGTCCAACTAGCGAAAGATCACGGGTGGGTGAATCCGTACTCGAACGACAGTGAGGGCGCTCACGAGCTCGATTGGAACGACACGATCGATCGGGACTATCGCGTTATCGATAAGAATTGGATTGAGGGAAAAGAGATCCATGAGCCGGCTGTTTGGAATCCGACGCAAGAGATCATTCGATACCTCGAGGCCTTGTTTGAATCGTCCGAAAACGTGGGATATGTCACAGAAAGCTATCCAAAAATCAACGACGAAACGGGCGAAATTGAAAAATGGCTTCCGACCAAGGGAGCGTATGACCGGACAGCCGGGCAACTGATTGAGCAATTATCCAAGTGTAACGGAGATATCGGGGCGGTACTCGGGGACTATCACAAGGAAGCGGGCGCGTGGATTCGCTTCAATCCACTCGACGGTAAGGGCGCTAAAAATGAAAACGTGACGGAATTCCGCTACGCCCTTGTTGAATCGGACAGCATGAGCGTAGAGAAGCAAAACGCGATCTATAAAGAGCTTGAATTGCCGATCGTGGCCCTCGTCTATAGTGGGAACAAGTCCTTACACGCTATCGTGAAGGTGGACGCGAGCAATTATGACGAGTACCGAAAACGCGTTGACTATCTATATAAGATCTGTCAGAAAAACGGGATCTCGGTCGATACGCAAAACCGCAATCCGTCGCGCTTGTCCCGTATGCCGGGCTTCGAGCGAAACGGGCAAAAGCAATTCCTTGTCGATACCAATATCGGAAAAAGAAATTGGGAAGAATGGTATCAGTATATCGAGGATTTAAACGACGATCTACCAGATCCGGAAGGCCTCGGGGATAGTTGGGACAATCTTCCAGAGCTTGCGCCCGAGCTGATTGAAGGCGTGCTTCGCCAAGGACACAAAATGCTGATCGCCGGGCCATCCAAGGCCGGGAAGTCGTTCAGCTTGATCGAAATGTCGATCGCAATCGCAGAAGGCCAGAAATGGCTTGGATGGAACTGTACACAAGGCAAGGTCCTATATGTCAATCTTGAGTTGGATCGTGCGTCATGTCTCCATAGATTCCGCGACGTGTACGAAGCAATGGGATTGCAACCGAACAATTTGCAAAATATTGATATCTGGAATCTTCGCGGTAAGACTGTACCGATGGACAAGCTAGCTCCGAAATTGATCCGCCGATCACTCAAAAAGAATTATATCGCGGTTATCATCGACCCGATTTACAAAGTCTTGACGGGTGACGAAAACAGCGCAGATCAGATGGGACACTTTACGAATCAATTTGACAAAGTAGCGACAGAGCTCGGGTGCTCGGTGATCTATTGTCATCACCACTCGAAGGGCTCACAAGGTAACAAGAAGTCAATGGATCGTGCGAGTGGATCAGGCGTATTCGCTCGAGACCCGGACGCGCTAATCGACTTGGTAGAATTGGACGTCACGGAGGAGCTATTCGCACAGCGTATCAATTATACGGCGTGCCGGATCTACAAAGAGGCCTTGCAAACGTGCAACCTTGGATATTACCAAGAGGAAGTTACACTCGACGATCTTCAAAGTGCTGCAACTATGCGGACTCACTTTGAACGAGCAATTCCAAATATACTCGATCGCAAGCCTTGGACAGATAAGATCGAACAAGCCCGTCATGCAATCGAAATTTCGACAGCGTGGCGCGTGGAAGGAACGCTTCGGGAGTTTGCCAAATTCAAGCCGATCAATATGTGGTTCAGCTATCCAGTACATTTCTTGGACGATTCGGGGGTGCTTGCTGATATTCAGCTAGAGGATACGAACGCCAAAAATTCACCTTGGAAGAAAAATTTCGACAAGAAGTTATCAAAAGAAGAGCGAACCGAAAAACGCTCCGAAAAAATCGAAACAGCTATTGAGGCCCTCGATGATGGAATAAGTCCAGTTACAATTGATGATCTGATCGATTATTTCTCACTCGAAGATAAGCCGGTAAGTGAAAAAACCATCCGACGATGGATCAAAAACAACGGCAAATTCGAGGTAGAAAACAAAGAAATTATACCAAAATCAGACTCTAAACATGAGGGACAATGAGGGACAAAATCGAAAGACACTATCGAAAATGTCCCTCTGATAAAAATGTTTTTGAGGGACAAAGTCGAAGGACATTATCGAGTTTGTCCCTAGGGACAAAGTGAGGGACAGGGACAAAGTCGAAGGACAAATTCGAATGTGTCTTTCGAAAATGTCCCTAGGGACAAGGGACAAATTATCGAAAATGTCCCTGTCCCTATGAGGTCAATTTGAGGGACAAAATGAGGGACAAACTCGATTATTTATCGAAAATGTCCCTAGGGACAAAATGAGGGACAGAATCTCTCCTCTACCGAGGGAGAGATTTAGGAAAATGTCCCTGATGGTCCATGGGAACAGGAACAGGAACAGGGGGGCTTTGCTCCCGCCCCCTGTAACCCTGTAACCCTGTCCCCTAACATGGACGAAGCGCGAGAGCGTGAAGCTAAAAATAAAAAGTAAGAAAAAGAAGGTATAAAAAAATGGGACGTACTATCGGAAGTAAAAACAAAAAACAAAAACGACGTTCTGAAAAATTATTTATTGCCAAGACTATGCCTCCACTCTATCACACGTTGCCGGGGGAAGAATTTGATAATGATAAAAGTCAAGTGTATGCTTGGATAAAAAATCAGCCCGACTTAATGGAATGGCTTTGGAGACAGTTAGGGTCAGCCGGCTATATCGTTTACGATCCAGAAACTGGGAAATGGACCGGGGTCGATTATAAAAAACGAGGTGACGAAAAATGTTGAATAAAGAAAATATCGATAATCTAAAAAAAGAAATCGATGACTTGTTGGATAAATGTGAAGATGATTTTGAAGAGATGGCGCTTAATCCAGATTATACATTTGAATTGCTTATGAGGGCTAGTGCGACTTTGGGTAAAATTTTAAGGGGATTGATTGATGATTGAATTCTTTTTGCCGATGGAAAAAATTCCAACAACGACGCACCAGCAGAAAAAAGTAAACGTGAGAAATGGCAAGCCGATTTTTTACGAGCCGGAAGAACTAAAAAACGCACGGGCGAAATTTGAGAGCTTACTTGCGCGTCATGTTCCCCCGGATAAGTTAAAAGGGCCGATCCGGCTCACGGTCAAATGGTGCTTTCCGATGATTAAGGGAGTACGATCCGGCCAGTACAAGACAACAGCACCAGACACGGACAATCTTCAAAAGCTATTCAAGGATTGCATGACAGAAGTTGGCTTTTGGAAAAATGACGCAGAGGTGGCAAGCGAGATCGCTGAAAAGTTTTGGAGTGAGGTCGTGGGGATCTATGTCAGAGTTGAGGAGTGGGACGATGAATTATATACATTTCTTTAGTGTCGAGATCCCCGAGTGGATGGCACAAAGTAACCAAGTGGCACAGACCGTCGGATTCAATACGGATCGTTATTGGCTATGGGTGACGGGCTCGATCGCGGAAATCTGCAAAAAATACAATGATAACGAGCTTGTCGTGAAACAATTCGGGCTCTTGTTTGAATGGCTCGAAGCTCAAGCGGAAGGAGTAAAAGCATGAAAGAAAAAACGTACTATGAAGTCATCGTTGAGATGGAAGGGAAGCAATACGACAAATTAGAAACTCAACTATCTCTCGGTACAACTTGCGTCGAGCTTATAAAACGAATCGAAGATAAAAAAGACGTATTCGGAGCGAGTAAATCGGTAACGGTCAATGGCAAAAAATACGACGTAAAAATCTTCGAGCGGAAAGAAGGCCAGATATGGAATTGATAAAGTATGACAGCGATCAACGGCAGCGATTCCCGAAAAATCTGATTCGGCTTAGAAAAGAGCGTGGATGGACAAGAAGCAAGCTCGCGCAAAAGCTCGGATGGTCGTATAACACGATCACAGCGTGGGAACGGGGCGAACGTATGCCGTACCAGTACGCAATCGAGGATATATGCGCAGTCTTCAACGTGACAGAAACCGAGCTCTTGGGATCGCCCGTAAAATTGCGAATGTTTGCCTATTATAAAAAGGGCAAGCTCACGGCCACGGGGACGTTACAAGAGATAGCGGATCAGACCAAGCAACGAGTGGATAGCTTGCGGAGCTTGCTTTCCAAGTCTAAAAATCCCAAGCCGGAATGGAAGACGTATCTCGTGGAGATCGAAAATGAAACGAGATATACAATCGAATTCACGCAGACGTTCACGATTGAGGAGATCGAACGCCACGGTTTAGCGTGGTTACGGCATAGCCCGCTCGCAGAAATTAAGGAGGTAGTCTAATGCTTGTTATTTTTAGAAATAATTTCGAGGAGCGCTTAATAAATACCGATGAAATAAGTGCAATTTGGCAAGATACAACTAATAGTACGCAACCATACTTTCGCGTTGAATATATTGGTGGTGGTGGTTTTGGTTTTAATTCCCTAGAATGGAATGGTTATTTCAGAGGCACACCAATGCTGAAAGATGTTGCGCTTGCGTTAATGGAATTTGAAGAAATGAATAAGGAGGTTAAGGGATGAATAAACAAGAATTGATTGAAGAGATAGAAGATTTAAAAGAGCTAGAAAAACTTTTTGGTAACAATCCTAATTATATCGAGATAGACACGGTAATTAGACTTATTTCCAAATTAGACGAACCGCAACCGCTTAAACTAAAAGACGTTATCAAACGTATTGAAGGTTTAAATCTTGGAACTCAAAAAGTATGGCTCGATGAAATTTTGAATGAGCTTGGAAGTGATTATGGATCTGTTAAATATAAGGATGGTTACGGACAAGGAAAGTTAGAGGGCGAATGGGTCGGTCAGCAGTTGAAAGACGCTGACAAAATTCGGCAAGAGTTAAATAAACCAGCAATACCGCAATTTGTTGCAGATTGGATCAAGTATTGCAAAAATACATTTTTTTCTAGCGCCCTTGTTCGTTCCCTAATAGTTGATGAAGTGGATTTTTACAATTACGCAAATCAAGAAGATTTTTCAAAACTAAAAAAATTTTTAGCAACTGGAAACAACCAAGAAATATTTGCCCGTGCGTGGCTCGATGGCTACACAATTAAAGAGGAGCGCTATTTGGTTAAGATGAAAGGATTGAGTGAATATACTAGCTATCTTAATTATGATTCAATTGATGATAAATGGCATTTCGCTGATGCTGAAAATGGCCCCGTTGTAGGAACACACCACACCCGGGAACAATTAGAGAAAGCCGGCTTCGGATGGGTGTTTGATTGTCCGGGTGTCGAAGTTAGGGAGGTAGAAGAATGAATAAAAAAGAACTGATAGAAAAAATAAATAATCTATCATACTTAATTACCATTAATGGTTAGAAAGGAGCATCGTCAGATGCTATCTTTCGTTGTTATAAACTTAATTGTTCTTGCTCACTTACATTTTCGTTTATTAGTCTGCACATATATTCTTGCAGGCAATAATTATATATTTCAGCAGTAAGTAATGATTTTATATATTCCACATTTTCATATATGTATTTCATTTTATAAGCTAATATTTCAAAGGGCATATCTTCGTTATTATATGTAGCCATTATCTGCCATAAATTTGAAATCGTTTGGCTTATGTCATTATCTTGGTACTGTTTATTGGCTTCCATATTCTGATATTTATAGATGTAATATTCTGTGTATGCTGGTATGCGGTATGTTTCATGTGCAAAGCCAGTTCCGCCCCCGGCAATACATCTCAACATATCATTTACACAATAGAATATTTTGTTTAATGTCTTACGTTCACAACGATAGTGTTTCCTATTATTGGCATTAAACTGTGCATACCATATACAATATAAGTCAAATCCAGTTTCTCCATAGAAATAACCTTGCAATGAAGTATATTGTTGGCGGTATAATGTATCGGGATAAACCGCTGCCGAATTTGCAAACAATCTTTCCGCATCTTCTTCTATATAGCGGTACTCTTTTTTACTTTGTTTACGGAATTTATCAATATTGAGTATATCATCTTGTATGTTACGTTCACACAGAGTTTTACTACAAGAGCAACCCATTACCACGAAAATGGCAAGAACAAATAGTACTATGTTTGCAATGCGATACATATTGTTTATAATGGCTTGACAAGGAGCTGCGTTAGCAGCTAACTTGGCATATTAATAATAATAATAATCCAACAACTACGATTTTCAATGTTGTTATTCGTATAAAAGATTCACATTCAGTAGAGGAATACTCTCTCTCAAATCCCCCTTACTTCTATGAATTAAGAATGAAACTGATACTGTTTCAAATTCAGAATCTTCAAGAATATAAGGGGTTAAGTGTACTATTTCACCTTTGCCATATAATGAAATTTTTGTCCATTCTTTTTGTGTAAATTCCGGCCACTTTCTTAGTGCATATCCTGGAATTAAGCTCAATTCTTTTATGTCTTCTTTTATGCGAAAGCAACCTTCTTGGCTGAACTTCCGTCCCAATAAAGGACGGATAGAGTCTGTATCTTCAGTACTGTAAATTGGATATGAATATGGATGAATGCCCCAAGTTATTATGATTATTTCTTCTTCAAATAGTTCGTCGATTAGCTCTGTGTTTGAAAATTCGTCGATTAAATCCAATTTCTGATTGCCATACTTTCGAGTTATTATTTCATTCATCTTCGGTAAGTCCACAAGACAGAAACCGAGATAATCATAAGAATCAAAATATTTGTCAAATATAAAAGAATCCGATTTCCCATTTACTTTCGTTTCTGAAAAATAAAAGTAAATAGTGACGATTTCAACAGGTATTGGAAGAACATCTATGACTGGTAATGTTTGAACTGGCTTGTCTTTGAAAATCTTGACTCCTAAATTAAACTCTCCTTGTAAATCAAAATTAATTCTATATTCAGGTAAATTTCTATTTGAAGAGAACAATCTTATATCCGACTTATCGTTCATATATACCTTCCCTAAAACTTCTTGATTTATCAGTTCACCTAATATAGAATCACTAAATGTTAATTGATTTTCAACTTTCTCAAACACACATCTAACATTATATTGACCCGATACACTATTCATAATATTAGGTATAGCATAGCTTATATGGTCTATACATAACTGTAAATTACCTATTAAGTCACTGCTACCTCTAAAAGCTATTGTTTTTATATTTTCCATATTGAGTATTATATGTAGTTGATTATATATGAATCTTGTTACGAACTTAATTATTATTAATGGTTTGACAAGGAGCTGCGTTTAGCAGCTAACTTGGCTTGTTATCAGTGATTTATTTTGTGATACCTGCACATGTAAATTTTAATCCTGTGATTGAATTTTGCTTCACAAAATCTACAAATTCATCTGTGCAATAATAATTGTTATTAAACAGACTATCCCGAAATATGATATATGAACCGATATTTCCTTTATTGAAAATACCATTATTATCCCTCATCATCTTCAAGATTTCTTCATTGCTCTTGGACTCTATATTTAAGGCATCGACTGTATTCAATACATTTATAAAATAATAACCTGAAGCGTTCCCGTCCACATTGACAGGTAAAACTTCTATTTGCCCTTTCAGCTTTTCAGAGAGTAATAAGGAAGTTCTTTTATTTACTATCAGACAACCGGAAAAATAACAAGATGCATCAAACTCCTCACTTCGTTTGTCTTTCTTTTTCCTTTTATCTCTAAACAGTTCCAGACTAAGCCCTTTCCACTCATTAATAAGTGATTGACCATTATAATCCCAAACGCCTTTATTTGACTCATCATCTTCCTTGAATACAAAGAACTTGTAATTATCAAAGTCTTGTCCAATTTCATATATATTCATAATGTTACACTATTTAATTACTGATAATGTTATTTATAACCGCACCTTATGGTGTCGTTCCTACACTTCTATAACTGCACCTCACGAATTATCCAGTGTATCAAGAGGATTAGGGATTTTTGCTTTATGGGCACTTGACACATGAAGATAAATGGTTGTGGTCTTGATGTCGTTGTGTCCCAGCAATTCCTGTATCGTGTGCAGGTCTGTTCCCTGTTCCAGCAAGTGTGTGGCAAAGGAGTGGCGTAGCATGTGTACGTGTACACGGTGTTTGATGCCTGCACGATGTGCGGCTTCTTTCAGCACTTTCACCAATGCACTTGCCGAATATTGCTCTCCGGGTGTTTCGCCCTCAAACAACCATTTTTGTGGACGATATTCCCGAAAGTAGTGCCGTAGTTCTTCCAGCAACTTGGGCGAAAGGAGCGAATAACGGCATTTCTTCCCCTTGCCCATGATACGAACCGACATTGTTTCACTGTTGATGTCCTGCGGGGTCAGGTTAAGCAATTCGCTTCTTCTAAGTCCGGCAGAGTAAACCAACGAAATCATGCAGTGATGCTTGATGTTGGAAATTTGTGCAAGGATGCGCTTAATTTCATTCTTGCTCAACACTTCGGGCAGGCTCTTGTACTCTTTGGCACGGGTGATACCGCCATAGTATTGCCGTTTGCCGCCTTTCACCTGCTCGTAATAGAACTTGATAGCATTGATGCGCATATTCTGTTGCGACACCGAAATCTTCTTCTCGTTCACAAGATAGAGTATGTACTTGTTGATGTCCGGCACTTTCAGGCGGTCGATGTTCCGTCCCTTGTGATATTCCATGAAATCGCTGAAATAAGCACGGTATGTTTTGACGGTCGAGGGGCTGTAACGCTTTTGTTCCAGCAGTTCGAGATAGCCTTTCGGCAGTGTGTATTCCCTTTTGGGCTTGGGATGCCGCACGTAAACCCGGCTGTAATCAATATAGGCGTGGGGCGAATAGC
>ENA-ORSR01000510-ORSR01000510.1-human-gut-metagenome-genome-assembly--contig:-NODE-510-length-33410-cov-9.142587_pt1 | contig 33410 bp, 23 predicted proteins | sample MGYA00241901_ERZ509166 | MGnify/ENA primary metagenome ERZ509166 (study PRJEB26280, sample SAMEA2338860) | human gut metagenome | biome: human gut; feature: human-associated habitat; material: faeces... | reverse complement strand
TTTCGGAGCTTCCACTTACCTGAGAGGGATTGATTTTATCCAGGTTCCTTCGGTGAAAGTGGGGTTGGTAACTGTCGGTTTGCCGTCTATCGTGTCGCGCTTGCCGTGGGCGTAGATGATCTTTTCGTCCATATTGACCCGCATGAAATCTCCCTTGAGATTCATGTTCTGGTAGTTGATATCACCCTGGTTGTAGATATAGACCGTGCGGTTGCGTACGTCGTAGTAGAGCGAGTCCTGGTTTTTGCCGCTGATGATGTCGTCCAGGAAAGATTTTTTCCGGGTCGTATCGCGCTGGGTCGTGTCCTGACGCAACGAATCGCGCAGCAGCGAGTCGTTGCCGGTGGGAGCCGTACTGTCGGCGGGGGCGATCGGCGAGAGGGGAGGCGCTCCGAAGATCGAGTCGATCCTGGTGTCGAAAAGCGAATCCTGCTCCTCTTCCGTACGTGTTTCGGCGGTCGGGGGGCGGTCGGCTTCCCGTTGAAGGCGCCGAATCTCCCGGCGGGTTTCGCGGCGGGATTTTTGTACGGCTTGCGTCGGAGTGCTGTCGGGCGGTGTTTGGCGTTCGGGTGTCGCGGGATGCTGCACTCCGCCCGGCAGCGCCATGCCGAGCACCGGAAGCAGGAAGAGCAGCAGGAGTGCTCCCGAGAAGATATATTTTGCCTTTAGCCTGTCCAAAATTCCAAAAAAAATCATACCTTTGCCGACGAGTCGGCAAAACCGCCCGAAAATGGCTCCGAAGGCCTCAGTGCGGGGGTTTTAACATCCGGCAAATATAGGTAAAAAATTCAGAACCGTTAAATTTTCAGCCACTTTTGCTATGCGGAAATCGCTTTTTCTTGTTGCCCTGTTTTTGATTGCGACACTCTCTTTCAACGGAGTTGCCGCGCAGAATATTGCACAGGGCGTGCGGGTCGTCGTAATCGATGCCGGGCACGGGGGGCCGAAGTTTCCGGGAGCTCATTACAGAGGCGTTTATGAGAAAGATCTCAACCTTCAGATCGCTCTGAAGCTCGGGGCCTTGATCGAGAAGGAGATCCCCCAGTTGAAAGTGGTTTACACGCGTAAGACGGACAAGCAGTTTTCCGAAAGTCTGACCCAGGATTTGCAGGCTCGGGCCGATATCGCCAACAAGGCGGGCGGCGACCTGTTCATTTCGATCCATACCAATGCTGCGGCATCGGCGTCGGCACGGGGAGTCGAGACCCTGATTATGGGTGAGAGTCCGCTGGAGAAGAACGCCAACGAGCGGGCCCTCTATTATAACAACCAGGAGGAGCTGCTCGATATGTCGAACGAGAAGACGGCGGCGATCGTTCGGGCTTATATCCAGAACCTGCAGTTCACCTATGGTGAATACAGCGAAGCGATGGCCCGTCTGGTGCAGAAACATTACGTCAAGTCCGGGCGGCACAATCGCGGTGTGAAGCGACAGCCGCTCAAAGTGCTCTACGCTACCGATATGCCCGGTATCCTGACCGAGATAGGTTTCCTTTCCAATTCGGAGGAGTACGCTTATATGAATTCGGCGAAGGGGCAGGCTCAAATCGCACGTGCGCTGTGCGATGCGGTGAAGGATTACGTCGCTTTCGTTCGGGGTGCGCTGCTTGTCGATGACGATGCCATTTACGAACAGGCCGATGCCGATGTCGCAGAGCCGGCTTCGGCTGCCGCTTCGGACAAAGCGGATAAGGGTAGTGTCAAAACCGGGAAAGCCGAACAGGAGAAGACGTTTTATGCCGTGCAGTTGATCGCCAGCGCCAAGCGCGTGCCGCCCAAGGACCGGCAGTTCAAAAGTTACCGGGGAAAAGTCACGGAGTTCGTTACCGGCGGCCGGTTCAGGTATAAGTATTGTGTGGGGCGTTTCGATACCCGCAAGCAGGCCGAAGCCAAGTTGGCCGAGGTGCGCAGGGAGTTCCGCGATGCGTTCGTGGTGAGTTGTCGGGGCGACCGGATCGTACAGTAAATAAAACGAAAAAAACAGGTATATGAGAAGAGAAGTTAAGATCGGCATTTTCGCCGTGCTGATGATCGGCGCCCTCTGGGCGGGTATCCGCTTTCTGAAGGGGTTCGACATCTTCAGTCGCAACGCGGTCTATTATGCCGCTTACGACCAGGTCGATGGCGTGCAGAACGCTTCGCCGATTCTGATCCGGGGCGTGAAGGTGGGAGCCGTGACGGATATTTCGTTCGATCCTTCGATCGGTAACGAGGTCGTACTTCAACTGACGATCCAGCGGAAATACCGGATTCCGTCCAATTCCGAAGCCCGGATCTACAGCAACAGCATCATGGGCGCCAAAGCGATCGAAATCGCTCTGGGCGATGCCGGGACCTACCTGCAATCCGGGGACACCCTCTGTTCGAGCCGCAGCAAGGGCCTGATGGATATGGCGGGTTCGGAACTCGAATTTTTCAAGCAGAAGATGTCGCAGGTCGTGGGGGATTTGAGCCGCACGATGGATAACCTGAATCTGATTATGGAGCAGAACGCCGCGAATATCGAAGGTACGATGTCGCACCTGAATTCGATTACGGGCAGCGTAAACGGTATGTTGCTGTCGCAGCGTGCGAATCTGGAGAGCGCCGTAGCGAATTTGACCCGTTTTTCGGAGATGCTCGGCGAGAACACTCCGCGTATGGACAGTATTATCCTGAATTTAAGCAATTTTACCGACCAAATACAGCGTGAGAATCTGGCCGGGGCGCTCGATTTGACTCTGATGAACCTCAATGCGATCTTGGCCCGTGTCAATGCCGGGGAGGGGACTGTCGGGCAGCTCGTCAGCGATCCCCGTCTGTACGAATCGCTCAACGAGGCGACTGCGAACTTGGCGTCGCTGCTGGCCAACTTGCAGGCCCATCCTGCTCGTTACGTCCATTTCTCGCTGTTCGGCCGCGATCCCGAAAAGGCCGACCGCAAGCAGCAGAAAAAAGAGGCGAAACATGCCCGGCGCGATTCGCTCAAGGCCCTGAAAGCGGCCCGATAGTTTCGAATGTTTTCTCTGTGCGATGATCTATCCGGCGAACTTTGAACAGAAAGTCGGTTTCGACCGGCTGCGTGAGCAGGTCGCGGCGCTGTGTACGATTCGCGGCGGCCGGGAAAGGTTGTGCGCCGAACAATTCAGCACTTCGCAGGCCGATGTCGAGCGGCGGCTGGCGCTGGCGGACGAGATGCGCCGTCTGCTGGAGATGGAACGGGACTTTCCGGACGACGAGTTCGTCGATGTCGATTATATCCTTTCCAAACTGAAGATCGAAGGCAGTTTCCTCGAAGTCGAGGAGGTCGTGTTGCTGCGCCGGGCGCTGGCTTCGGCGGGGGCGATCGCCGGTTTTATCCTGGGGCGCGGTGAGGAGCTATATCCCGAACTGCGGCTCCGCAGCCGGGGGATCGAGGCTTTCCCGGAGATCGTTCGGGCGATCGACGGTATCGTCGATCAGTACGGCAAGATCCGGGACGACGCTTCGCCGGAGTTGCAGCAGATCCGGCGGATGATCCGCGAGCGGGAGGGGCAGGCCGCCAAACGCCTGCAGCAGGTGTTGTCGAATGCCAAGAAAGCCGGTATCGTGGAGGCCGACGCGATGCTCTCGATCCGCGACGGCCGGGCGGTGATTCCGGTCGCAGCGGCCAATAAACGCAAGTTGCAGGGTTTCATCCACGACGAATCGGCCACGGGCAAGACCTTCTACGTCGAGCCGGTCGAGGTCGTCGAAATCAATAACGAACTCAAGGAGCTGGAGTACGCCGAGCGGCGCGAGATCGTGCGGATCCTCTCGGCCTTCACCGACTCGATTCGCCCCGAAGCGGATCGGATCGCGCTGATTGGCGACTATCTTTCGGATCTGGATATGATCCGTGCCAAAGCCCGCTGGGCCGTTGCCAACGGAGCGGTGAAGCCGATCGTTTCGACGGACGACCGGCTGGTGCTGCGCAATGCGCGGCATCCCTTGTTGCAGCAGACGCTCCGGGCGCAGGGCAAGCAGGTGGTGCCGCTCGATCTGCAACTCGACAAACGGCGTCATATCCTGGTGATTTCGGGGCCGAATGCCGGCGGCAAGTCGGTGTGTCTGAAAACTACGGGCATCATCCAATATATGTTCCAGTGCGGATTCCTGGTTCCGGCATCGGAGAATTCGGAGCTGCCCCTGTTCCGCAACCTAATGATCGACATCGGGGACGAGCAGTCGATCGACGACGATCTTTCGACCTATTCGTCGCACCTGCTCAATATGAAGAACATGCTCGCCGGAGCTTCGAACCGGACGCTGGTGCTTATCGACGAGTTCGGTTCGGGTACGGAGCCTATCATCGGCGGGGCGATCGCGGAGTCGATCCTCGAACGGCTCCGCAGTAAAGGCTGTTACGGGGTGATTACGACCCACTATGCCAACATTAAGTATTATGCGTCGAACACCGAGGGAATCGCCAACGGAGCGATGATGTTCGACGTGCAGAATATCCGGCCGCTGTTTCGGCTCGAGATCGGCAAGCCGGGCAGTTCGTTCGCGGTGGAGATCGCCCGCAAGATCGGGTTGCCGGAGGATATTATCCGCGATGCGGGCGAAAAGGCCGGCAGCGATCATATCAACCTCGAGAAACAGTTGCGTGAAATCGCCCGTGACAAACATTACTGGGAGCAGAAGCGCGACCGCATCCGGATCGCCGACCGCAAGGTCGAGGAGCTGGAACAGACCTATGCCGACCAGCTTTCGCGCATCCGGCAGGAGCGCTCGGAAATCTTGAAAAAGGCCAAGGAGGAGGCGCAGCGGATGATCGCCGACGCCAACCGTCAGATTGAGAATACGATTCGGACGATCCGCGAAGCGCAGGCCGAGAAGGAGCTTACCCAGTTGGCCCGTAAGGAGTTGAACGATTTTCGGGACAGGGTGGAGAGGACGGATGCAGCGGATGCGGCGCACGACGAACGGGTGGCCCGCGAAATGGAGAAACTCGAACGCCGCCGCCAGCGTCGTGCCGAGCGCAGACAGCAGGCCGGCGAGACTCCGGAGGTCGCACAGCCTGCCGTGCCGGAGAAACCCCGCGAGGCGGAGGTCGGCTCGAAGGTGAAGATCGCCGGGCAGGACATTCCCGGCGTGGTGCTTTCGATCAAGGGCCGGAAGGCGCAGGTGGCATTCGGACAGATTCTTACGACGGTGGATAGAAGTTCGCTCGTCGTGATCTCGGGCGCCGAATTCAAGCAGGCGACCAGGCCCGTGCAGCCGCGCACGGTGGTATCGGTCGATGTGTCGGCCCGCAAGCTCAATTTCAAGGATCATATCGATGTGCGGGGCCTGCGTGCCGCCGAAGCATTGGAGGAGGTGCGGGATTTTATCGACGACGCGATCATGGTTGGCGTCGGTACGGTCACGATCCTGCACGGCAAGGGGACGGGGGCGCTCAAGGAGGAGATCCGCCGTTATCTGCGCACGGTGCCGGAGGTCGAACGGGCTGCGGACGAACACGCCGACCGGGGCGGAGCGGGGATTACGGTGGTGACTCTGCGTATGGATTGACGGCAGTTATGTAAAGGAAAGATACGACATGAAATACATGTTATCGGAAATCGCCCGCATTTGCGGGGGCGAACTCATCGGGGAGGATTTGCCGGTGGCACGGGTGCTTACCGACAGCCGCAACTGTTCGTTCGGCGAGGAGCCGCTGTTCGTGGCCATGAAAGGTACCAATCACGACTCCCACGCCTTTATTGGCGAGATGGTTCGCCGGGATGTGAAGGCATTTCTTGCGGAGCGGAAGACGCAGCTTCCGGCCGGTTGCGGCTGCGTGGTGGTTCCGAGCGCCATCGCTGCCCTCCAACAGCTTGCGGCCCATCACCGGACTCGGTTCAAGGGGCGCGTGGTCGGTATCACGGGTTCGAACGGGAAGACCGTGGTCAAGGAATGGATCGCCCAGCAGATTCCTGCCGGCGTCAAATATTTCCGGTCGCCGAAAAGTTATAATTCGCAGTTGGGCGTGGCGCTCTCGCTGCTGATGATCGAAGGGGACGAGGAGTTGGCGTTGATCGAAGCGGGGATCTCCTGTCCCGGGGAGATGGTGCGTCTGGAGCGGATGATCCGCCCCGATACGGTGATTTTCACTTCGATCGGCGAGGCGCACCAGGAAAATTTCACCTCGCTCGAGGAGAAGAGTGCCGAAAAGTTGGTGTTGGCGAAGGGAGCGCGAACCATTATTTATCATGGTGGCTCCTCCCTGCTCGAACGGATGATCCGCACGTTATACGGCGGCCGGCAGTTGCAGGACGCTGCGGAATATCCGCTGCCGGAGCAGTTGCCCGCAGGGGTTCTGGAGAGCGGGGCCGGGCGTGTCGATGCCCAGTTGGTCGGGGCGTTCTGTCGGGTGATGGGCTTTCCCGACCCCGATTTCGGCCGGATTCGGCCCGTGGCGATGCGCCTCGAGTTGAAGGAGGGAATCAACGGTTCGCTGCTGATCGACGACGCTTACAATTCGGACATCAACTCCCTCTCCATTGCGCTCGACTACCTGCATAATATGGCCGCCGGCCGTCCCATGACACTTATTCTTTCGGATATCGAGCAGAGCGGCGTCGAGGACGGAGTGCTTTACGGCGAAGTGGCCCGTCTGGTGGCCGCCGCCGGAGTGAGCCGTCTGATCGGCGTGGGAGACCGTATTCGAAATGCCGGGGCGAATTTCGCCTGCGACAGCGCCTTTTACCGCACGACCGACGAGCTGCTGCGCAACCTGCGCCGCGACGATGTGGCCGGGCGCGTGGTGCTCATCAAGGGCAGCCGTGACAGCCGCTTCGAGCGGGTGAGTCATGCGCTCGAACGCAAGAGCCATACGACGGTATTGGAGGTCGATCTCGATGCCATGATCCACAACCTGAATTATTTCCGTGCGCGGCTCCGTCCCGGGGTGCGGCTCGTGGCGATGGTCAAGGCGGCCAGCTACGGCGCCGGGGATTTCGAGGTGGCCCAGATGCTCCAGCATCAGGGGGTCAATTACCTGGCCGTAGCTTTCGCCGACGAAGGGGTGCTGCTCCGCGAGCGGGGAATTAGAATGCCGATCGTCGTTCTGAATGCCGACGAGGGCAGTTTCGATCTGATGGTCGCTCACCGGCTGGAGCCCGAAATATACAATTTCCGTTCGCTGGCGTTTTTTTCGAAAGCCGTCGAACGGGTCGGAGAGGAGAGTTACCCGATCCATATCAAGCTCGATACGGGCATGCACCGGTTGGGTTTTATGGAAGGGGAGTTGGATATGCTGACCGAAACGCTGGGCGAAACTCCGTCGGTGAAGGTCGCTACGATCTTTTCGCACCTGAACTGTTCCGATATGCCCCGGGAGGATCGTTATACGCGGGAGCAGATCGCCCGTTTCGACCGTATGAGCGGCCGTCTGGCTGCGGCGCTTCCCTATCCGGTGCTTCGCCATACGGCCAATTCGGCGGCGATCGAGCGTTTCCCCGAGGCGCAGTTCGACATGTGCCGTCTGGGGTTGGGACTTTACGGTTTCGGCTTCGAGCATAACGACGAGCTGAAACCCGTTTCGACGCTCAAAAGCCGTATCGTGCAGCTCAAGCACCTGTCGGCGGGCGAAGCCGTCGGTTACGGCCGGGCGGGGAAGCTGACGCGTGACAGCGTGACGGCCACCGTGCCGATGGGGTATGCCGACGGACTGGACCGTCATCTGGGGTGCGGCCGGTGGTCGATGCTGGTCGCGGGGCGGCCCGCGCCGATCGTGGGCCGCGTCTGCATGGACAGTTGTATGATCGACGTGACCGACATTCCCGGCGTGGAGGAGGGGGACGAGGTGGTGATCTTCTCCGCGGTGCCGGGCAATACGCCCGAAGATATGGCCCGCGTACTCGATACGATCCCTTACGAGGTGATGACCTCCGTGTCGGGCCGTGTGAAACGGATTTACAGCAAAGAGTAAAAAAGAGAATCCCGACGGAGCCGGATGCCGGGGCGGTGGCAGAGGCGGGGTTTTCGATAAATGGAATGAAGATATGTCGCAGGAACGAAAACCGGGACAGCCGGGTACGCTTTACCTGATTCCGTGTCCGATCGCCGAGGATACGCCCGTGTGGGACGTGCTGCCGGCGGCGAACCGGGCCGTGATCGACTCGCTGGATTATTTCATCGTGGAGAATGTCCGCTCGGCGCGGCGTTTTCTGTCGAAGGCGGGCTTCGGCCGTCCGATCGACAGCCTGGAGTTCCGGGAGCTGAACGAGCATACGACCGATGCCCGGGCTGTGGACGAGATGGTGCGTCCGATTCTTGCGGGGCGTTCTGCCGGAGTGATCTCCGAGGCGGGTGTGCCGGGAGTGGCCGATCCCGGGGCCCTGGCGGTGGCCCGGTGTCACCGGCTCGGAATCCGCGTGGTGCCTTTGATCGGTCCTTCGTCGATCATCCTGGCAGTGATGGCGTCGGGGTTGAACGGACAGTCGTTCGCCTTCAACGGCTATCTGCCGGTCAAACCGCCCGAACGGGCCCGGGCGATCCGGACGCTGGAACGGCGTGCGACCGGCGAGAGGCAGTCGCAGGTTTTTATCGAGGCTCCTTACCGGAATGCGAAGCTGCTCGGGCAGTTGCTCGAGGTATGCGCCCCCGATACGCGGCTTACGCTGGCCGTCGATATTACCTCGCCGCAGGAGTATATCCGCACGCTGACGGTTCGTGAGTGGCGCTCGGCCCTGCTGCCGGAAATGGATAAACGGCCTGCAATTTTCATTTTGGGCTGATGCTTCTGCCGGTTGGTATATATTTTGGACAATAGAGGAGTGGAAAATCAAATAATACATCAGATATGGACAAGGAAAAGGTTTATAATGAAGCGGTTGGCGGCGACGAAGGCTTCGCGGCGGGCGATGGGTATCCCTCCTGCGACGGGGAGCCGTGTGCCAATGTGACAGATGAAAGCTCTGCCGATGCTGACACAATGGCAGGGGATAGGAATACACCGAAAGCGGCTTCGGAGGAGTTGCCTTCGCGCGACTGGGAGGCGGAGATTGCGGAGTGGCAGGACAAGTACCTGCGTTTGCAGGCCGAGTTCGACAATTTCCGCAAGCGCACGCTGCGGGAGAAGATGGAGCTGGTGCAGAGCGGAAGCGCCGAGTGCGTGAAGAATTTCCTGCCTCTGATGGACGATTTGCAGCGGGCGTTGGAAGCGATCGAGAAGAGCAATGACCTGGAGGCGCTTCGTGAGGGTGTGAAATTGATCGCACAGAAGTTCCGGGAAACGCTCAAGAAACAGAATGTGAAGGAGATCGAGGCGCTCGGACTGGAGTTGGATACCGATCACCACGAGGCGGTGGCCCGTTTCGATGCCGGGAAGGAGAAGAAGGGCAAGATCGTCGATGTGGTACAGCCCGGTTACAAGATGGGCGACAAGGTGTTGCGTTTTGCGAAAGTGGTCGTCGGAGAGTAACGGGCGTTTTCGTTTAACGGGCGCAGAGTTGCTCCGTCGCGCACTATTGTGCCGAGCGTAGAGTGTGAAAATACGACTATTGAAAAAGAATATTGAGCCGGAATCGAAGTCCGGCATTCGAATACTATGGCAGAAAAGAGAGATTACTACGAAGTGCTTGGCGTGGCGAAGAACGCCAACGCGGATGAGATAAAGAAAGCTTACCGAAAGGCGGCTATCAAGTATCACCCGGACAAGAATCCGGGGGATAAGGAGGCCGAGGAGAAGTTCAAGGAGGCGGCCGAGGCGTACGATGTGCTCTCCAATCCCGAAAAGCGAGCCAGATACGATCAGTTCGGCCATGCCGGAATGAGCGGTGCGGCCGGAGCCGGCGGCGGGTTCGGCGGATTCGGCGGCGGGTTCTCGATGGAGGACATCTTCTCGCAGTTCGGCGATATTTTCGGGGGCCATTTCAGCGGCGGAAGTTATCGGACCTCTTCGAGCGGCGGCCGTCGCGTAAGCCGTGGTACGGATATCCGTGTGCGGGTGAAGCTCTCCCTGGCGGAGATCGCTGCCGGAACGGTCAAGAAGCTCAAGATCAACAAGCAGATCGCCTGTCCTAAATGCGGAGGTTCGGGGGCCAAGGACGCCAATTCCTATTCGACTTGTTCGACCTGCAACGGGGCAGGCTATGTGAATCGCATCGAAAATACCTTTTTCGGTCGGATGCAGACCCAGAGCGTATGTCCTGCTTGCGGCGGTACGGGGAAGGTGATTTCCAACCCCTGCGACGAGTGCAAGGGCGAAGGGACGATCAAAGGCTCCGAAGTGGTCGAGATCCGGATCCCGGCCGGTGTGGGCGACGGAATGGTGCTGACGGTGTCGGGCAAGGGAAATGCGGCACGTCACGGCGGTGTGAACGGAGACCTGCAGGTGGTGATCGAGGAGGAGCGGAATCCGGAGTTGCTGCGCGACGGAAACGACCTGATCCACAATCTGAATATTACGGTCCCGACGGCTTTGCTCGGCGGCTCTGTCGAGGTTCCTACAGTCGATGGCCGGGCGCGGATCAAGATCGCGCCGGGGACGCCTGCGGGCAAGGTGCTGCGGCTTGCCGGCAAGGGATTGCCCGACGTGAACGGTTACGGCCGCGGCGATATTTTGGTCGTGGTGGACATTACGGTCCCGGCCAAACTCAATGCCGAGGAGAAGCGCCTGGTGGAGCAGCTGGCCGCACAGCCTTCGTTCCAGCGGGCCGAGCCGTCCAAGAAAGACAATATTTTCGACAGGATGAAGAGTTTCTTCCGGTAATTTCCGGTCGAAAAGTGAGAGCTCCCGGAGTGACATGGCTGGTTATTCCGGGAGTTTTTCGTATCTTTACCGAAGAAATAACCGGTTTGGACGGCTGCATTCCGATCGGGCGTAACACGACGTGTTGCCGGCCCCGTATTTTTTGCGGATGACGATGAAGCGTGCCGGTGTGATTCGTCGATTCGGAGCCTTGTGCGGACCGCTGCTGTCTTCACCTTAAAAAACAGAATTATATGTCCGGTTTTACGCCGTTTAAGAAACACGCCAATAAATTCAACTACCTGCCGCGTTACTACGATCCCGAGAGAGAGGAGCGCGACCGGCGTCGTGCCGAGCTGCGCGGCGAACGGGCCGAGGATGCGGGCAAAGAGTATAAGCCGGGACAGTATATCCGCACGCAGAGCGAGGCCCGGGCAGCCCGCCGCCGCGAAGAGATGTCGCGGGGCTCCGGCCGCATGTGGATGATGGTCGTGCTGGTAGCGCTGGTGCTTTTGTTCTTGGTGTTCGGCTATCCGCGTGTGGTCGCGTTCATTTCCGACATGCAGAAACCCAAAACCCCGCAGACCGAGGAGTTCAATCCCTACACTCCGATTACGGTCGTCCCTAACGATTATGAGGAGTAATGGCTGATCGTATCAAATTACTGCCCGAGGTCGTTGCGAACCAGATTGCCGCCGGTGAGGTGGTGAACCGTCCGTCGTCGGTGGTGAAGGAGATGATGGAGAACGCGATCGATGCCGGAGCCCGCAGCGTGAAGGTCAATTTCCGGGACGGCGGCAAGGAGCTGATTCAGATCGTGGACGACGGTTGCGGCATGTCGCCCATCGACGCCCGCATGGCTTTCGACCGGCATGCTACCAGCAAGATCTCTTCGCTGGAGGATATTTATGCGCTCAAGACGTTCGGCTTCCGGGGCGAGGCGCTCGCGTCGATCGCCGCCGTGTCGCAGGTGGAGCTGCGTACGCGCCAGGCGGAGGATGAAGTGGGTACGCTCACGACGGTCAATGGCGGTGAGTTCGTTTCGCAGACCCTCGCGGCTTGTCCTGTGGGGTCGCAGTTTTATGTGCGCAATCTGTTCTACAACGTGCCTGCCCGCCGTAAGTTCCTCGAAAAGAGTACGACTTCCACGGGGCAGATCAAGTCCGAGTTTCAGCGGGTCGCGCTCTGCAATCCGCAGGTGGGGTTCGAATTGCTGATGAACGATCAGCCGCTCTATCGGTTGCCCGCTGCTTCGCTGGCTTCGCGGATCGTCGATGTGGTGGGGCGTCATATCAAACAGAACCTGCTGGAAGTCGATGCCGACACGTCGATCGTGCGGGTGACGGGCTTCGTGGGCCGTCCCGCTGCCGCCAAGAAGAGCAATAGTTCGGAACAGTATCTTTTCGTGAACGGGCGTTATTTCCGCTCCCCCTATTTTTTCAAGGCGATCCTGAAGGCTTACGAGAAGCTGATTCCCGATGCCTGTTCGCCCTCCTATTTTCTCTACCTGACGATCGACCCTTCGCGGATCGACGTCAATGTCCATCCCCAGAAGACCGAAGTCAAGTTCGCTGACGAAGAGGCCGTGTGGCAGATCATCAACGCTGCCGTGCGGGAAACTCTCGCCAAGACGGGAGCGGTGCCGCTCATGGATTTCGATCAGACGGACAGCGTCGAGATTCCGGTGCTGACCAAAGGGGCCGTTTACCGTGAACCCAAGGCGATGTCGAACGAGAGTTACAACCCTTTTCGTGCGGATTACGCTTCCGATGTGTCGGAACGGATGCCCGACGTGGATTTTTCGGGCTTCGACGCTCCTTACGACGGGGAGATGCCTGCCGGAAAGGGTGTGGGGGCGGAGGATCGATACGACGAGATGATCCCTTCTGCCGGGTTCGCTCCGACCGAAATGGAGTTCATTCCTTCTGCCGGGGAACCGGTGCAACAACGGCTGATGGACGATCCTGCGGCTTGTTTCAGCGGTGTGACGGTGCTCGGCAACGGGTATGCCTCGGCGCTGTACGGCGGCAAGTGGGTGGTCGTGGACCTGCGCCGGGCGCGGGAACGGGTGTTGTACGACAATTACCTGCTGCTCCTGACCAACGGATCGTCGGTCAGCCAGCAGCTCCTTTTCCCGGAGCGTCTCGCGTTTTCGGAAAACGAATATGCGTTGCTCGAGGAGAATGCGGTCGATTTCGCGGCGTTGGGTTTCGACCTGGAGTTTTGCGGCGGCGGAGCCGTCGAGGTAAAGGGCGTTCCGGCCGACATTCCGCACGATACGATCGACCGGTTGATTTACGAATTGCTGCAGGAGTTCGCCGTGCCCGTGGACGTTCAGGCGTTGCGGCGCGAGAAGATCGCCGCTGTCATGGCTTGCAGCGGAGCCCGCAGCATGTCCCGTACGATTTCGACGGAGGAGGCCGAATCGCTGCTCGGGCAGCTCTGCGAAGGCGGAAATGTCAGCTTCACGCCTTCGGGCAAGGCGGTCATGGCCGAAATCACGTTGGAAGAAATCCGCAATAAACTTGGCTGAGAGTTGCCGGAAGGGATATAATCGTTACATTTGCATCTAAATCTTACTTTGTCTATGAATAATAGCAGATATTTTTCTTCGACGCCTCCTGTAGTGCTGAACCTGATTATCATCAATGCGTTGATGCTTCTTGCGACCGAGCTGCTGCCTGTCGGGAACAGAATCGTCGGGGCGCTGGCGCTTTTCAACGTCGAGAGTCCGCTGTTCCATTCCTACCAGTTGGTGACTTATATGTTTCTGCACGGTGGATTTTCCCACTTGTTTTTCAATATGTTCGCCTTGTGGATGTTCGGTCGTACGCTCGAATACGAGTTGGGGTCGAAGCGCTTTCTGACCTACTACATGGTGTGCGGCGTCGGTGCCGGAGTGTTGCAACTGTTGGTCGGCTGGCTGGAATACCGCTATGGCAATGTCGGTATGATGGCCCTGATGGTGCCGACGGTCGGAGCTTCGGGTGCCGTGTTCGGTCTGCTGCTTGCTTTCGGCGTAATGCACCCCAATGCGGTCATCATGCTGCTCATTCCGCCGATTCCGATGAAAGCCAAGTGGTTCGTGGTCGTGTATGGCGTGATCGAACTTTTCTTCGGCATTTCGGGCCGGATGGACGGTGTCGCCCACTTCGCCCATGTCGGCGGTATGTTGTGGGGATTCCTGCTGCTCTATTATTGGAAACACAAAGGGGTGATCCGCTATTGATCGATGAGCAGGGAGTATTACGACGATTACAGACACGGTGCTTCCCGGAAACGTCGGAAAAGTTTGCCGGGCAGCGTGTTCAACGGGGTGATGCTGATCCTTTCGGTCGCGACGGGTGCGGCCATGATCGTAACGCTGCTGGCACCGTTCGTGCACCCGGGGCGAACCTGGATTTTTCCGGTGCTGGGGTTGGTCGCTCCGGCGGTTTATGTAATCACCCTGCTGGTGACGTTGTACTGGATCATTCGGTGGCGGTGGCGCATTGCCCTTCCGCTTGTCGTACTGTTGCTGGCGGGCCTTTTCAAGGTGCCGCTCTTCCTGAAGCCGGAGTTGCGCCGTCATTACGGCGAAGAGACGAGCTTCGGCCGGGGGGTGATCACCCTGCTGACTTTCAATGTTCGCAGTTTTTATAACGACCGGGGACAGTGGAGTTTCGACGGGGTGACGGAGGTGATCCGCCGTGTGAATCCCGATATTGTCTGCTTACAGGAGTTCAACCGTACCTCGAGCAAGGCCGAAGAGTTGGATTCGCTGTTATCCGATTACGATCGTACGGTGGTTATGGAGGGGAACAGACGGGATCCTGTATTTCCGCTGGCGCTTTATACCAAATACCGGATCCTCGGAAAATCTCATTCGATATTGGGTCCTATGAAGCAGGACGGGCAGTCGGTATGGGTGGATCTGCTGGTGGGGGACGATACGATTCGGATCTTTAACAACCACTTGCATTCGACCGCAATTACCGTGCATGACGATAAGTATCTTTCGGAGCATCAGTTTCTTACGGATACCGCTGGCGGAGCGAAAATCAAGAATATCTTCCGCAGGTTCCGCGACAACAGCATGTTGCGGGCGGCACAGGCGGACACGATCGCTCGGGCGATCGCTGCGACTCCGGGCTGTAAGATCGTTTGCGGTGACTTTAACGATACGCCTATGTCCTATGCCTATCGGGTGATGGCACAAGACCTCGACGATGCTTTCCGGGCGAGCGGTAAGGGGTATTCCTATACTTTTCGCGGATTCATGGATGTTTTGCGGATCGATTACGTCCTCTATTCCGAAGATTTGGAGTGTCTCGATTACCAGGTTTTGTACGATGTGGATTTGTCGGATCACTATCCGGTCGTAGTCCGGTTGAGGCCGGTTAAAAAATAGTTGTTGTTATGATTTTGGATTCATTGAGAAACTGGGCTTTTTATTGCGGGGCCGATTCCCGGTTGAAGCGGGCGTTGGAATACCTCGCAGCGGCCGATTTGAATACTCTTGAGCCGGGGCGGTACGAGATCGAAGGAGCTGAAATTTTTATGAAAGTGACAGAAGGGGAGCTCAAACGGGAAGAGGAGGCTTCGCTGGAGGTGCACGATAAATATATCGACGTACAGGTATTGATCGCCGGCGAAGTCGAAACGATGGGTTGGCGGGAGCGTCGGGAGTGCCGTGTTCCCCGGGGGCCTTTCGATGCGGAAGAAGACATTCGGTTTTTTGCAGACCGGCCGCAGCTTTTCGTCGGGATCAGGCCTGGACAGTTCGTCGTTTTCGGTCCCGAGGACGCCCATGCTCCGATGATCGGTCGGGGACGGATCAAAAAGGCGGTCGTAAAGGTGATGAAATAGGGGCTTGTGCCGCGTGTCGCAGGACTCGGAAAGAGATAGAAACTAAACAGGGACGGTGCCAATGACGGCACCGTCCCTGTTTATTGCGGACGAATCGGGATTTTCTACCGGATTTTTTCGGCAATGGCTTTGGCAAGTGCCGTGCAGCATTGTGCCCCCTGATCGTCGTATCCCTGTTTCATTTCTGTCGGCTGGCAGATGGCCTCCCATTTCATTTTCTGGGCGAATTCTCCCAGCAGGCGTACCGCTGCTCCAGCCCAGGTATAGGAGCCGAAATAGGCGAATTTCCGGCAGGGAATGCAACGTTCGCTGATTTTTTGCAGCAGGGACCCGACTTCGGGGAAGAGTTCGCCGTTGTAGGTCGGAGAACCCACGATCAGCGTGTCGTATTTGAAAATGTCGCGGATGACATTCGAAATGTCGGCATACGAAAGGTTGTAAACGATGATGTTTTTTACACCCTGTACGGCCAGCTCCCGAGCGATTTTCTCGGCCATCTGGGCCGTATTGCCATACATCGAACCATAGGCGATCACCACACCCGGTTCGCCTTCGTAGCGACTCAACTGATCGTAGATACCTATTACGCGCCCGATTTCCTGCTGCCATACGGGGCCGTGCGTCGAGCAGATCGTTTCGATGGGAAGGCCGCTCAGTTTTTGGAGGGCTTTCTGTACGGGGGCGCCGTATTTGCCCACGATGCAGGCGTAGTAGCGGCGCATCTCGTCCCAGAAATGGTCCAGCGAAAGCTGGCTGTCCAGGATACCGCCGTTCAGGGCACCGAACGTGCCGAACGCATCCGCCGAGAAGAGTACCTTGTGTTCGGGGCAATAAGTGACCATCACTTCGGGCCAGTGAACCATCGGCGCCATATAGAACGAGAGGTTTTTTTGGCCGAGCGAAATGCTTTCGCCCTCTTTGACTTCCCGGGTGAGGGTATGGATGCCGTAATATCCGTCGAGCATCTGAAGGGTTTTGGCATTGCCCACGATCTGCATCTCGGGGTAGAGCAGGCGCAGGGTTTTGATCGAAGAGGAGTGGTCCGGCTCCATGTGATCGACCACCAGGTAATCGATCGGCCGGTCTTTCAGGATCGCGCGGATATTGTCGATGAACTGTTCGCCGAACGATACTTCGACCGTGTCGATCAGAGCGACTTTTTCGTCGATGACCAGGTATGAGTTGTAGGAAACGCCGTAAGGAAGCGACCACAGCGATTCGAAACGGGTCGTGGTGCGGTCATTGACGCCGACGTAGTGTATTCCGGGTAATATTTCTGTAAAAGCCATAAATTGTTTAGGTTTTGATTCGGCGCGAAGATACGAAAAAAATCGTTTCGATCCATTGCTGCCGAATTTTATATATTATAAGGTGTCGAATAAGAGCGGGGTGTAAAACCGGTATTTTTCCGCTGCTTTGTCGGGCAAATGGCTTTTCCGCGCCGGTCAGATCTTAAATTGGTCAATATGGGATTTGAAAGGAGATAAATCCGAATATACGTGCTTTTTTTGATTATTTTGAATACGGTTATTTGCTTATGAAGCAATTAATTTCTATATTTGCTCGGAACTTTTTATTTCAAACTCAATTTTTAAATTAACGCTTATGATTAAGAAAATTGTACTATCGTTAATTACTGTACTGAGTTTCTGTTCGTTGGCTCTTGCGCAAAACAAGCAGGTGACGGGTACGGTTACCGATGAGAAGGGAGAACCTATCATCGGTGCTACGGTTGTGGCAGAGGGTACGTCTGCCGGTACGACGACCGGAGGAGACGGGCAGTTTACATTGACGGTTCCCGCCAATGCGACGCTCTCGATCTCTTTTATCGGTTACGAAACCCAGAAGGTGAGCGTAGCCGGTAAGACGCATATCGACGTGACTCTCGGGGAAGAGGCTACGGGCATCGAGGATGTCGTGGTGATCGGTTATGGTACGGGTAAGAAGATCGGTTCGGTGATTGGTTCTGTAGATCAGGTGAAGTCCGAGAAGATCGAAAACCGTCCCAGCACCAACGTCGTGGACGCTTTGCAGGGTCAGGTAGCCGGTCTTCAGATTATGACCGGTAACGGTGAGTTGACTTCGACTTCTTCGATCCGTATTCATGGTCTGGGTTCTATGGGTGCCGATACGTCGCCGCTGATTCTGTTGGACGGTGCGCCGATTCAGGCTTCGACGCTGCAGACGATCAACCAGAACGATATCGCTTCGGTGAACGTCCTCAAGGACGCTTCGGCGACTTCGATCTACGGTTCGCGTGCTGCCAACGGTGTTATCTATGTGCAGACCAAAACCGGTCGTCGCAACCAGGAGAGTGTCGATGTGACGCTTACGGGACAATACTCCATGTCGAGTGCCGTAGCGCCTGAATTGAATATGATGAGTGCGAACGAGATGTTGGATTATATCGGTGCGGCTGTTGCCGTTCGTTTGTCGGGCGATGCCTTGACGACTCCTGATAAGATTGCGTCCGGCCGTCAATATTTTATCCGTAATTTCGGTCTGGCTAAGTTCATGGATGAGAACTATAATCCTATGAATGACTACAAGTGGTGGAACGAGATTCTTGAGAGAAATGCGCCGATGTATCAGGTCGATCTGTCGGTTTCGGGCGGCTCGGCGAAGACCTCTTACTATTTCTCGGGTAACTATGCCAATAAGACCGGTATTCTGCCCGGTTCGGAGTTGGATCGTTACAACTTCCGTACGAATATCGATACCAGGGCTAACAACTGGCTGCGTTTGGGCTTGAACCTCGGTTTGGGTTATCAGCACAGTTCGGTTGCTGATACGAATGAATCGATGGGCAGTCTGTATGTATCGAACCCGGTGATGGCATCGTTGATTACGCCTCCTTACCAGCCTCTCTATGACGATAACGGTCAGATGCTCAATTTCTTTGATGCTACCCAAGCCATCAACCCGTTGATGACTGCAGACTATATGCCTCGCTGGCAGAATCGTATTACGATGAATGGTATGGCTTTCATTGAACTGACTCCGGTGAAGGGGCTGACGATCCGCTCCTCTCTTGCTGTGGATGCTTTTGACTGGCGTTCACACGGTGCGTCCAGCCCTGAAACTCCTACTCCTTCGGGTAAGTTCGGTACTGGTAGTGCCAGTGAACTGTTCCAGCGTTTCTATGAATGGACTTGGACCAATACCGCCGAGTACAAGCATACTTGGAATGAGGTTCATAACTTTACGGCGCTGCTCGGTGAGGAAACCCTCTATCGGAATAACAACAGCTTCTCTGTAGCTTCGATCGGTATCACCTCTTCGCGCTTCCTGAATATCGCGATGGGTACGGAAGTTTCCGGCGGTCTGCCGACCTACAGCATCGCACAGTCAGCTTCGAATTCTGTATTTGGCCGTCTTGAATATAACTTCGCAGAGCGTTATTTCATCAGCGGTTTGTTGCGTAACGACGCAAGCTCGCGTTTCGGTGAGAACAACCGCAATGCGCTTTTCTGGGCTGTCGGCGGTATGTGGAATATCAAGAATGAGACGTTCCTGCGCGACAATCAGACTATCAGTGATTTGAGTCTGAAAGTGTCTTACGGTACACAGGGTAACTCCGGTATCGGTGACTACAACCACCGTCAATATATGGCTGCGGGTTCGGCTTACGGCGGTTACACGACTTGGATGGTATCCGGTATCGGTAACCCTGATCTGATGTGGGAGAGCCAGAATACATTGACCGTGGGTGCCAATATTGAGTTGTGGAGAAAACTCTCTCTCTCGATTGAATACTATCGCCGTCAAACCAACGATATGCTGATGTCCATTCCGTTGGCTCCGTCAGGTGGTTACAGCGGTCGTGCCGGTAACGTCGGCGGTATGCGCAACTCCGGTATCGACCTTTCGTTGAACTACGATATTTACGCTTCGAAAGACTGGTTCGTGAATTTCCACGCGACTTTCAACTACAACAAGAACCAGCTGACCGATCTTTGGGAACCGGGTCTTGAATTCGTTTATATGGGCAACGGTCTGCAGGCTTACAGCGTAGGTGATCCGTTCCCGACTTGGACAATGCAGGAGTGGCGCGGTGTCGATCCTGAAACCGGTCTGGATACCTGGACTACGGCAGACGGCGGCATTACTTCCAATTTCAACCAGGCTGCTTTGGTGAATCTGGGTACTTCGCTTTATGCGCCTTATACCGGCGGTTTCGGTGTGACAGCCGCATGGAAGGGACTCAGCCTGACGGCAGACTTCTCTTGGGTTCACGGCAACTACGCGCTCAACAATACGATGTATTTCGTTGCTAATGCCGATATGGGACTCTCTTCCCAGTTCAACCAGTGCGACCTGGCATGGGACTATTGGCAGCAGGAAGGCGACCAGGCGAGATATCCCCGTCTGGACCAGGCGATCAATTTTGACAGCCGTATGCTTGAGAAGGCTTCGTTCCTGCGTCTGAAGTATATCCAGTTGGCTTATACGCTCCCGAGCCATATTATGGAGAAGACGAAGTTCATCAAGGGCCTTAAGGTTTGGGTCGGTGGCCGTAACCTCTGGACTGTGACGGGCTATAACGGCCTGGATCCTGAGGCTGCAGAGAAGGGTGTCGATGTCGATACTTATCCGAATACGCGCGAGTTCACTTTCGGCCTTGAGTTTAAGTTCTAATTTTCAGTGTTCATTATAAAAAAATAAATACAAGGCTTAGACTATGAAAAAGATAATAAATTCGATTTTGGCATTCGTTACCCTCTTTTCTGTGACGTCGTGCGACTTGGATATGGACCCCGAAACGGCGATCCGGCCCGAGGATGCGTACACCATGGAATATTGCGAGGGTGTGAGAGGTTACGTTTATGTGGACCTGAAAGCGCTCCTTTCCGGTGGTTTCTACTCGACACCGGACCTTTATGTGGATGTTCTGAATGTTTGCATCGGTAGCGGTAATCAGGGTATCTATTCTTTCAACTGGCGTTTGTATCCCACTGATCAGGATGTAACGTCGTTCTGGTCCAGTTATTATACGACGATGATGCATATCAACTATGCGATCCGTCATATGGATGCAGCTTATGAATATCTTACTCCCGACGAGCAAAAGAAAGTGGATGTTTACAAAGGCGAGATGTATTTCTTCCGCGCCTATGTAATGCACCGTGCCGCGCTGCTTTTCTGTGAGGACTATGATCCGGACAAGGCCGCTGATCAGTTGGGTCTTCCCTATCCGAAAGAGTGGGAGCCGGAAGCGAAACTGGCTCGCGGTACGTTGGCAAAGTTGTATGAGAACGTAGAGGCAGACCTCGTAGAAGCTGAAAAAACCGTGACTGCTCAGGGTACTCCGACGGATCAGATTTACCTGACCAAAGATGCCATTACCGCATTCCGCGCCGAGCTGGCACTGCATCTCCACCAGTACACGGAGGCCAGCCAGTATGCCCAGTCTCTTTATGGAACTTATCCTTTGGTGACAACGGCTGAAGGTCTCGAAAGAATGTGGCGCGAGGATACTTCTACCGAGAATATTCTGCAACTGGAGGTACTTCGTACGACCATGACGACTGTGAACTCGTTCGGTAGCTATCTGAACAGCAGCTGGGAGCCGAATTTGGGGGAATACTTTTATGCTCCTACCTATATTCCGGAGCAGCATATTGTCAAGTTGTTCAAAGATGCCGATTTCCGTACGGATATTTTCCTTGTTAAGAATGCCAATGTTACGATCAGTGGAAATAAGGGGGTCGGAGTTCTTATTGGTAAGTTCCGCGGTAACAAGAATTTCCAGACCAATACGACTACGTTGGTTTATCGCAACAGACCTAAGATGTTCCGTATCTCCCAAATGTATCTGGTCGATGCCGAGGCGCAGTATCGTTTGGACCCTGCTAAAGGTTTGGATCCGCTGAACCAGTTGCGTACGGCCCGTGGTCTGACAGCCCTTACGGCGGATGATGTGAAGGATGATGTTACGTTGCTTGACGGCACGAAGATATCTGGACTTTTCAATGCTATTCAGGAAGAGCGCGGCCGCGAGATGCTTGCCGAGGGTACGCGTCTTTTCGACCTGAAGCGCTGGGGACAAGGTTTCAAACGTGATATCAATGCCAAACTTGCTCCTTTGGTTGACCAGGTGTCTTATTTGCAGACTATGAAACAGACTGCTGGTAGCCCGAAGTTCGTATGGCCGATTCCGAATAGCGAGATGACGCAGAACCCGAATTTCGGTAGCCAGAACCAGGGATATTTGTAATAGATATCTTTGATCTGACAAGATATGTGAAGGATCGACCCGTTACGGGTCGATCCTTTTTATTTTGCGATCATATTGAATGAATGGGTTGGTATGGATTCTCCTTTTTCGTTGAGAGGTTCAGCTTCTCTTTTCTGACGCGGTTTGGAAATGGATTCGGGATTCCGGATATACTGTCGCAGGAGGATTTTCGGACCTTGCAGTCTGATGCAAATAATCCGGAATAATGCAATATGCTTGTTTTTTCTTGGTGATAAGTGGGCTCTTTATCGGTCGGGATATTTTTGTCAATGTGGTGCGTGTCCCGGGGTGTTCGGGAAAGCGGTGATATTTATGTGTTCGTTCGTAGCACACTTCCGGATTTTGTTGCCGGGCACGAGCGATGCCGGTGGCGTTGTCTTTTCTCTCTTTTGGGTATAGGGAAAAGGGAGGGGAGGATCCGCAAAACAGTGTGTCGGAGGCGGGATTCAGGCTTTTCCCTTGCTTCGGGTAAGGCCCTGCGGCAGGGCGAGCGATAGCCGTGAGAAGCTGACGACGGAACCGGCCAGGGCAAACCCTCCGGCAAGCAACAGGGCGATATGGCAGCCGTTTTCCGGGTCGATATGGAACAGCAGGGCTACCAGAGCCGCTCCGGTCGTCTGTCCCGTGAGCCGGGCTGTTGCCAGCATACCGCTGGCGCTTCCGCTTCGCTCGGGCGGTGCGGAGGCGATCAGGATGCTGTTGTTGGGAGATTGGAACAGGCCGAATCCGAGGCCGCAGAGCAGGAGTCGCCAGACGATGTCGGCGACGTGGGGTTGCTCGGGCAGAAAAGCCAGCAGAACCACGCCCGCCGCCATGATAAGCAGTCCTACGCCGCCCATGGCTCCTGCGTGGATCCGTTCGACCAGCAAGCCGGCGATCGGAGCCACGACCATAATGATAGCGGGCCAGGCAGTGAGGATCAGGCCCGTATGTACTTCTGTATATCCGAATGTCTTTTGCAGGTAGAAGGGAAGCGCGACCATAGCGAGCATCTGGGCGATGAACGAGCAGATCGAGGTGATGACCGAAACGGAGAAGATCGGGATGCGCAGCAGGTCGAAGGGGAGGATCGGATAGGGTTTGTGGAGCTGGCTGCGCACGAACAGTGTGCCGATGAGGACCAGCAGGATGACGCTTATTCCGATATAGCTGGGTTTGAGGCCGTGCGAGTAACCTTCGATCGAAGCGATCAGCAATCCGAAGGTGAGGGCGTTCATCAACCCGTCCCGCCAGTCGAAGTGGCGGCCCCGGATGCGTACCGGGTTTTTAGGCAGGAATCGGTAGCTCAACAAACACGCGATGAGTCCGATCGGGATGTTGATAGCGAAAAGCCAGGGCCAGGTGGCGATGGAGAGAATACCCGAAGCCAACGTAGGGCCGGCCACCGAGGAAACGGCTACGACCGTAGCGTTTACGCCCATTCCGCGTCCCAGGTGCCGGCGGGGGTATATCAGGCGGATCAGTGTGGTATTGACGCTCGTGATGGCTGCCGCCCCGAATCCCTGGCAGACGCGGGCCGTGACCAGCGTGGCGAGAGAGTCGGACAACGTGCAGCCCAGTGAGGCGACGATGAAGATACCCAGTCCCCCGATGTAGATTTTACGGTAGCCGATCACGTCGCCCAATGCTGAAAACGAGAGCAGGGAAACCACGATGGCTAACTGATAGGCATTGACGATCCAGATCGAATTGGCCGACGAGATGCCCAGCATACGGGCCATGGTCGGCAGAGCGACGTTGGCGATGGCTCCGTCTATGACCGAGAGCGATACGCCGAAAGCTACGGCGAGGATGGCCCAGAATCGGGTCGGCATGGGAAGGCCGTCCCACTCCCTGTTGCCGGCCAGACGGGGTGCTGCACCCTGTATCGGAATTTGTTGCAGACCTGCTTTCATCGTAAAAGAATCCTCTTGCAAAGGTGCGGAAAAAGCCGCGTGCAAGGTAAATTTATCGGCATTTTGTCGGGCGAAGTACCTAAAGCGGAGGCAAAGGTACGAATAAATACGGTCGGATGGACCGTCCGTCGGCATTTTCGGGTGTCTGGAAGCAGCCGGATATTTGTGGGAGAAAACGACCGGTTCGACGTTTTGCGGGGCAGGATGTGCCGGTCAGAGGATTTTCTGGAATGCGATGCGAGGATCTCCGGCGTAATGTATTTCTCCGCAGCGGACGAAGCCGAATTTGGCCAGCAGGCGGAGCATGCAACGGTTGTCGAAGTTGGTGTCTATCCGGAAGCTGCCTGTGCCGCGCTCCCGGGCCAATGTCATGGTGCGGCGCATGAATTCGGTCGCTATGCCCTGTCCTTTGACCTCCTGTGCGACGGCCAGACGGTGCAGGACGACGTATGGGGCTTGGTCGAGCCACGTGCCGTCGATTTCGGCATAGGCCGGTTCGCCGTCGAAGACGACAGCCCCGTAAGCGACGACGAGTCCTGTGTGAGTACATAGTACGTGGCCGTATCCGCGGTCGATGTCGTCCGTTATATGTGCCGCCGCCGGGTAGCCGTTCTGCCATTGGCGACTTCCCCGCAGGCGCATCTGCGCCTGGGCCTGGCGGATGATCGTGCAGATACGCTCCAGATCGTCGGGAAGTGCCGGGCGGAAGAGCAGACTGTCTGTCTGAAGGACGGTTGTCGTTGCGTTCATCGTCTTGCGAAAAATTTTTAGGAAGGGACGGGTAGTTCGGTCGTGCAGGGTGCGGGACGAAAAAGCGTTGGATTTATTCCGCCGTAACGAACATCCGGCCGAAGTCGAAGACGATGCGGTCGAACTTTTCGAAAAGGTCCATTCCGAGCGAACCGAAATAGGGTTGTTCGGATGCGGGGCCGAAGTCAGCTGTGACGGTCACCTTTTTCAGGGTGCGGGAGCCGTTGCCGATCGTGAAGGTTATATTCTTCAGGTCGTAACCCGTACCTCGCAAAATTCCGCCGAAACCTCCTGCGGCCGTTTCCCGCTTTTTCCCGCTGCGGTCGATCTCTTCGCGGTGCAGGGTGTAGTAGTTCGGCGAAAGTCCCGTGCGGGAGTTGCCCGTGTCGAAGACCATCGGGACGGTGTCTTTTCCGGCGACGAGCGTGTTGAGAATATATTGTCCCGAGGAGGTGTCGTGCATCAGGTTTCGCCCGCTTGCAGGTGTCGGTTCCGGAGTGGCGGGCAGGAGAAAGAAACCCTCTTTGGGGCGAAGCTCGATCTGGCCGGCCAGACGCATGAAGTCGGTGCCGAGGACGGCTTCGATATGGCCGATTTGGTCCGAAGCCTCGTCGTTGTCGAAGACCATGAAGTAGGGGTGGCGGATCGTGACCGGTCCGATCTGCATGGAGTCGGTCGTGGCGAATTTCACGAATCCGTTGCCGCCGATACCGCTCACGGAAATCGAATCGCAGATGATTTCGAGGTCGTGGCGCTTGGCGAATTCCGCCGAAACGAAGCTGGCGCCGCTGCAACCCGTGTCGAAGATGAAGCGCTCGGTGCGGCCGCCGATCGTTATGTCGGTATAGAAGTTATGGACCTTTTTGTCCGTGCCGTCCAGCGGGCTTTTGACCGTTTCGCTTCCGACGGTCAGCGGCAGCCGGATTTCGCCGTCGGGTTTCGTGAGCGACGTGCGCGGATGTCGGGCCATGGTTTGGAACCACCGTTGGGTCGCCAGGGTCGAAGCCCTCTCTTCCTCGCTCTGTCCGGCAGCGAACTGGGTGAGCAGGTCGGCCGCCTGTTCGTAGGCGCCCAGCTCCTGCAGGTTGCCGATAAGCATGGAGAGGAGCCAGCCGAGCATCGAGCCTTCGGGATCGGCGAAGAGTTCCTGTTGGTAGTCGTTGAGCAGCGTTCCGATGGCATTGCAGCTCTCCGGCAGCCGGTTGAAATGACTGCCCAGAGAGGCTTCGCAGAGCAGCCGGACGAAGGGCGACAGTTCGTCGCGGATCTCCGGGTAGCATGCTTCGAGCCGGAACCACTCCTGGGCGTTGATCAGAGCGGCGGCCTGTTCGTCGGCTGTCGGTACGGCAGGCTGTTCCTCTGCCGACAGGGGCAGGGTGAAAACGAGGAAGAGGGCGAGCAGCAGTTTTTTCATAGCGTCTTAATGGTTGGTATCGGTTTTTCCGGTCAGCGTCCGCAGGTCGTTGCCCGAAGGGTTTTGGAAAACGCGCAGGTCGAATTCGGGGATGACGGCCAGCACGTGATCGAATACGTCGGCCTGAATGCCTTCGTACGGGACCCAGTCCACCGTGTCGGTGAAGAAGTAAAGCTCCATCGGGAGGCCTTGTTCGGTGGGCTGCAGTTGCCGGACGAGTACCATCATGTTTTGATTGACCCGTTCGTTCTGCCTGAGATAGAGGTTCAGGTAGTTTCGGAAGACTCCGATGTTGGTTTGGTGCAGTCCGTTGATTTTGTCTTCACCGGAGGGGATGTCGTGTTGCCGGTTATACTCCTCGACCCGCTGCTGGGTCCGGGCGATGTAATCTTTCAGCAGGTCGATGCGCTTGTATCGCTCCAGCATTTCGGGTGTGCAGAAACGGATGCTGGTCATGTCGATATTGATCGAGCGCTTGACGCGGCGCCCTCCCGAGGAACGCATTCCTTCCCAGTTTTGGAACGAGTCGCTCACCAGCAGGTAGGGCGGGAGGGTGACGATCGTGTTGTCCCAGTTGCGGACTTTGACCGTGTTGAGCGTGACCTCCTCCACCGTGCCGTCGGCGCCGTACTTGGGCATGCTGATCCAGTCGCCGACTTTGAGCATGTTGTTGGCCGACAGTTGGATGCCCGATACGAAACCCAGGATGCTGTCGCGGAAGACCAGCATGAAGATCGCGGCCGAAGCGCCCAGACCGGTGAGGAACATCGCCGGAGAGCGGTCGAGAAGAATCGAGAAGACGAGGATGACGGCGACCAGGAAGGCGATGACCTGTCCGGTCTGCATCAAGCCCTTCAGCGGCTTGCCTTTCCACTCCTCCCGGCGGCCCATCAGTTGAAATATGGCTTCCAGCAGGGAATTGACGAAGCGCAGGACGGCGATGACGATCGCTATCTGTACCAGCCGCGTGATCAGGACGACGAGGCCGTTTTGATCGGGAAAGGCGATGGGCAGCATCACCACCACCAGGATCGGGGTGACGATGTGGCACAGCCGCCGCAGGACTTTGTCGTCGAAGATGATGTCGTCCCACGTGACTTTGGTCTGCTTGACGACGCGTCGCACGACCTGCAACAACAGCAGGCGGATCAGGAAGTCCAGCCCTACGCCGATGGCGACGATGATGGCCAGGATGACCCATTGGTCGATGCCGCGGGCGCTGTCCGCAGAGATTCCGATGTAAACGAGCAGTTGGTCGATCCAACTCCGGATGGTTTGTTGCAGCATAAATTCTTCGGTTCCGTTTTTCCAAGACAGGGAAAGGTGAGAGCAATCGTGCGGGACTTGCACGCGAAGATTGTCGAACCGCTTCCGATCTTTTGCAAAGATAGTGAAAGTCGAGAAGAAAACGGGAGCTTACTCTCAGTTTTCCGAGGCGTATCCTATCTTCTGCAAAGATAATGGAAGACAAGCGGTAGGCCAAACTTAATTTTCAGTTTTCTCATCCTTGCATGGCAGAGTTCACGAGCGTCCTCGGCGCATGCTTCGAGCGTCGGTTCGTGCAAATTTGATTCAGCCCTCGGTTTTCACTATATTTGTATTTCGAAATACGATGAAAATGAAACCCTTGTTTATTTGCTATCCCCGTTGCAGCACTTGTCAGAAAGCCCTTAAATGGTTGCAGGAGCGCGGGATCGAAGTCGAAGTGCGCGATATCGTGCAGCAGAATCCCTCCGAAGCGGAGCTCGAAGAGTGGATCGATCGCAGCGGTCTTGCGGTCAATAGATTTTTCAATACCAGCGGTCTGCGTTACAAGGCGCTCAACCTGAAAGAAAAGGTCCGCACGGCTTCACGCGAAGAGCTGATCCGCGTGCTTTCGACCGACGGTATGTTGGTGAAACGGCCTTTGCTGATCGCTTCCGACAAGATTTTGGTCGGATTCCGCGAGCCGGAGTGGGCCGCAGCCTTGTCGGAAAAAAGATAGGCGTTTCCGGCTGTACCGAAATAGGAAGCGGACGGAAATTTTCCGTCCGCAGGGGCTATTTTTTCATTTTGTCGGGTTGTCGCTCCCGTTTGATTCTCTTTTTGCGGCGGACCGACCAGCCGAAGTAGCCCAGCATACGGCCCAGTGCGAAGTATTCGCCGTGCGAATAGACGATGGGGCGGGCTTTCTGCAACTCCAGTTTACCCGTTTCGGAGTCGATGTAGCGGCTGTCGGCCTGGATATTCACCACTTCGGCCAGAAACAGGTCGTGCGATCCTAACGGTAGGATCTGTCGTACGCGGCATTCGATCGACAGGGGAGCTTCGGCTACGACGGGAGCCTTGACGACGGTCGCCGGAACCGGAGTAAGTCCCGTTTCCCGAAATTTGTCGTGGTCGCGGCCGGAACGTACGCCGCACCAGTCCGTAGCGCGTGCCAGCTCTTCGGTGGTGAGGTTGATGACGAATTCACCCGTGCGGCGGATGATGTCGTAGGAGTGCCGCTCCGGGCGGACCGAGATGTAGCACATCGGGGGATTGGTGCAGACCGTACCCGTCCAGGCGACGGTCAGCAGGTTATATTCGTCGGGGGTGGCGCCGCAACTGACCAGTACGGCCGGTAGCGGGTAGATCAGCGTTCCCGGTTTCCAGTTTTCTTTCATTGTTTTCGGAGGAATCTTGCGTGATGTCCCCTGCAAAAGTAATCATTATTTCACAAAGCCTCCGGACTGTTTTCCGACTTTGTTCCGCCGATGAACGAACGGTACCGTGCGATGGCGGCATCCAGTGCTTTGGGGACGGCATTTACCCATAAGGTCGTTTGTATGGTGACGTTCCCTCGTCCTGCGGTTCGTTTCCAATTGCCGACGATCTGTCCGTCGCAAAGGATGACCGGTTGGAAAATTCCGTGGGAGTTGAAGGCTTTGGAGGTGTCCTCTTTTGCAAGGCCGCCCGAACGTTCCTTGTAGCCGATCAGGTATTGGTCGTAGGCGGGCAGCAGATGCGTCGTGTCGCACGGAGCGGCTGCCGCAGCATTGCGGAATACGAAAAATTCCCTGTCGCCGAAATGTTCGGTCGTGAGTTCTTCGGCGATGCTCGCCACGGCGCGGCGGGCTTCGGTCGCGGTGAGTCCCGACCACCAGGTGAAATCGGCGAGCGTGGCGGGGGAGTGGCTGCGGAAATAGATTCGGGCCAGCCGGGCCAACGCCTCTTCACGGGAAGGTTCTTCGCCGTGCGGAGCCCGTTCGTCGAGAAGGGCGTAGGTCGCGGTGCCCTTCTTGTCGGCGCCGCTGCAGACGATGCCGTCCGTTTCGGCCCGCATCAGCAGATGCCGCAGCGCATATTGCGAGAGCGGAATGCCCCGCTGATTCAGCGCTTCTCCGATTTCCTCTTTCGTCCGGTGTTTGTTCCCTTCCAGCGTCTTTTGCAGCAGGTTCATGTAGCGGTGAATCGATTTGGAGTCGAGAGCGGCGTCTGTGCCCCGGGCGTAGGAGTCGTTGGCGGCACGGATGCGGTCGGCAGTGAGCGAGAGCATCCAGCGCAGGTCTTTCGAAGAAACGAAATGCCACGTCGGACGCAACAGGTGCGTGCGCAGGATGTCGCCCCTGTTCAGGGCGGCTTCGATCTGTGTGGCATCGGTCGATGCGGTGCGGCAGCCGACGGCCCATTTGGCCATGCGGTAGTCCTGGGCTTGTACGGCTCCCATCCACTCCACGACCTGTTGCGGAGCGTCGAAAGGCGGCTGAACCAATAACTGGTTTTGCAGTCGTAGTGTGATGAGAGGCAGCATTGCGATTTCGTTTTATACCTCTCCGGCCGTGGAAAAATCGGAGCGGATTCTATGATTAAAATATATTGATTCGAATTTTACGCCACAAAGGTACTAAATTGCATTCACGGTGGAGGATGTTCCGTACTTTTCTGTCGAATCGATTGGGATTCAATTATAAAATAGGTATGGGAATCGGCAGACAGGTTGATCGAAGAAAGGTTTTGACCGAAAACAGATTAAATCGGATATTTTTTGTTCTTTTTGTCGTTATTGTAATTTCAAAACGGGAACAAAATTTGTCTTTTACAGAATAATTTTTTAATCTTGTTTTAGAAAGGAAAAATTACTTTATAATATATTTCTCTTATATAGTTAAATTTTAGGCACTAAAATATGAAAAAAATTTATTTTGGGATATTATGCTGTCTGTTGGGGTTTACGACAAGTTGTAGCGATGACGACAATGCGACTGCATTGTTGCAGATCGATCCTTCGACCGACCTGGTTTTCGAAGCTGTCGGCGGTACCAGGACGATCGAGGTTAAGACCGACCAGGCTACATGGCAGGTGGAATCGAATCAGACATGGTGTAAAGTCGAAAAGTCGGACGGCACTCATTTCACGGTGACGGCCGAGGAGAATACGGCTTCGGAACCGAAGCCCCAGGCAGTGGTGACGGTGACGGCCGGTACGGCCCAGGTGGTATTGAAGGTCGATCAGAAAGGGACGGCTACCCCCCCCCCTGGCAGGAACTACATTTGAAATTACGCTCGGTGAGCCGACTCCGACCGGAGTGAATATGAAAGTGGTGCCTTCGGACAACGATGCGGTTTACTATTACGACGTTCTTTCCAAGCAGATCCTCGATCAGCACCACTCGGGCGATTTGGCCGTATATATGAAGAATATGATGGCAGAAGCGGTCAAGAATTACGGCTCGGTCGAAGAGGCTCTCAAAAAGTTGGGATCTCAAGGCGAATCGAACTATGCATTCGAGGGGCTGGATCCGAATACCGATTACCTGGCTTTTGCTGCGGGGCTCGATGCTGCGGGCGAAGTGAATACCAAAATCGAGAGTAAGACTTTCAAAACCAAGGAGCTGGCTGCGGGAGCTACTTTTGAGGTGAAGTTCACCTGTTATTATAACGGAGCGGACTTTACGATTACTCCGTCCGATCTCGAGTTTCCGTATTATTCGGCCATCCGTCCGGCGTTCCGCTACCAAGGACTCGACGACGATGCTTTGCTCCAGACAATCATAGCGGAGGACAGCTTCATGCTCGATTTCATGGCTGCTCCGGGCGTATATGAATACAAGAACGAAGGAGTTTATCTGCCCGATACCGAATATTGGGTGCTGATCTTCGGTTGGGCAGCCGGTGCTCCGACCACTTCGATTCAGAAATTCCCGTTCCGCACGAGCAAACCCAATATCGATCCGGCGGCGTGCCAGTTCACGGTGACCCATTCTGACCTTACTTCGCGCGGAATGAATATATCGATCGAGCCTTCGGACGATACGGTACCTTATATGTTCGATCTGATCTCCGAGGCCGATTACGAGCGGTACAAGGCCGATATGAAGGCTTACGTGACCGAGTATGTGGGGCAGGACATCGACAATCTCGATAACAACCGGGTGTGCGGCCAGTCGGGTTACAGCTATACGAAGGTGCTCGAACCGGGAACGAAATATTATGTATGGGTGGCCAGCATCGACGAGTTCGGCAAGCCTCAAGCGGATGTTTATATCTCCGATCCTATTACGACGCTGCCTAAAGCCGTGAGCGATGCGACGGTAACGGCGACTATCGACAAATACTTCAACGGCGACGACCTCTATGCACTCGATAACGAGAAGTACGCGGATTGCCGGGGGCAGGCCTATGTCATGGTGACTTTTGCGGCCGAGAATGCGAAGGAGTGGTACGGAACGATGGTCGCCGAGGATCCGAACGATCCGACCAGTGCGATTTCCGACGACGAGGTTATCGAAACGTTATTGGTCGGCGGTACGTGGTGTCCTACCGGCAAGCTCTACCTGTGCAAATGGGATACGGAGCATACGATTCTGGCCGTAGGTGTCGCTGCGGACGAGAATCCGGGCGTACTGTTGCGCCAGAGCCATACCTTCACCAAGGCGGGCGCGGCTCCTGTTTCCGAATTCGTGGCACCTGAATCCCAGGGCGTGCGTACCGGGACAATGAAAATCGCTCCGCATGTGGCTTCAGTCAGGAATTACAAGTAACAAATGATAAACCGGATGAAATAGTTCCGGTTGGGGTTAATAAAAGTTAAATGGTGGGAAAAGCGGGCACGTGATGTCTCCGCTTTTTCTTATTGATATTAGAAATCCGCCGGTTTTTCAATCGCTATCCGATCGCCTGTCGCCGGATGGCGGAATTCGATCCGTTCGGCATGCAGAAGCAACCGCCGGCCGGCTGTTCCGTACAGTCGGTCGCCCGCGATCGGAGCATTGAGTCCCGATGGATGGGCCGCATGGACGCGCAACTGGTGCGTGCGGCCGGTCAGCGGGTAGAAGGCGATGCGGGTGCGGCCGTTCCGGAATTCCAACACTTCGTACTCCGTGATCGCCGGCTTTCCGTGCAGGGGATCGACCGCCTGTCGGGGACGGTCGTGGAGGTCCGGTCGCAGGGGTAGTTCGATACGTCCTTTCGGCGGGGTTATCCGCCCCTCCAGCAGGGCGATGTAGCGTTTTCGGACGGTCCGGTGTTTGAATTGGGCCTGGAGATCCTGGTGCGCTTCTTTGGTCAGGGCGAGCAGCAGTACACCCGAGGTGTCCATATCGAGGCGGTGGACGACGAGCGGTCCCGTAGCTGCGGGATAACGCTCCCGAGCCCAGTCGAGGACCGACGGAGCTTCCGATTTTCCGGGGACGGAGAGCATCCCGGCAGGTTTGAAGACGGCGGCTATCCAGCGGTCTTCGTACAGGAGCTCCGGGGCGGACTGCGGGCAGGCGCGATCGGGTTCGGGCTCGACGTCGAGTCCCCGAAGCATGTGGGCGAGAATCGGGCCGCATTTACCTCGGCAGGCGGGATAGTAGTGTCCGTGACGGCGGATTTCGCCCTTCGGCGAGGCTCCCCACCAGAATTCGGCGATCGCCAGCGGTGTAAGCCGGTGTTCGAAAGCGTATTGCAGCAGTTTGGGGGCCGCACACTCCCCTGCACCGGCCGGGGGTGTACCCTGCGGAGTCGGTGCGAATATTTCCGCCAGATCGCGTATCTCTCCGAGGGCGTTGAGCAGACGGAACTTGCGAAATAGTTTTGCCTGAAGAGCCGCAGAACGGGCCTTACGCTCGCAGCGCAGGGATTCGATTCGTTCCGCGATGGAGGTTCGTTGCGCGTGAAGCGATGCGAGCCGATTTTTCCAACTCTGTTTCAACCGGTGCAGCTCCGCTTTTTCGTATTGGCTTTCCCGGACTAAAGCCGTCTGCGTATTTTCGTCCGGGTGCTCCCTGCGTCGGGCTTCTCGGGCGGTTTTTGCGATTCGCATCCGGGCTTTTGCGGCTGCGATTTCCCGGGCGACTTCTGTTTCCGTTTCTTCTATGGTTCGGAGAAGTTCCCTGTAGCGGCCGGCCGTTTCGAGGGTTTCGATTTGCCGGTTCAGGTCCGAAATGGAGGCCTCTTCGGTGCGGAAGAAATCACCGGGCCGCAACATGTCGTAGATGGGCGGGACAAAGTATTCGTGGCTGTTGCTGCCGGCCAGATTACCTGAAAATGCGGCCAGAAAGCCCACAGTTCCGGCTGGATCCTTCACGACCAGCACCCCGAACATTTTACCCGCAGAGAGTTCTTCGGTCCACTCTTTCCGTT